>SDBS01000310.1_pt1 | contig 45143 bp, 38 predicted proteins | sample 2277091 | NCBI WGS metagenome assembly SDBS01 (sample SAMN10404972, study PRJNA504765) | marine sediment metagenome | isolation source: marine sediment core GS10_PC15, 163 cmbsf | place: Arctic Ocean: Southern Knipovich Ridge | collected 2010 | reverse complement strand
AGTACGGCAAGCCGAGCGACGTCGTCGACAGGCTGGCGCTGCACGCGCACACGCTGACCTTCGACCACCCGGCGTCGGGCGCGCGGATGCGCTTTCTGTCGCCTTTGCCGGGGGATATGGTCGAGGCTTGCGAGCGGTTGCGGGCCAGGGGCGGGCCGGTCGACGGCGGCCTTTAATGGCGTATTTTTTTACCGCCGCCCAAAATTGCGGTTGACGTTGGGGCGCGTTTAGGGTATAATCTAAGCGTTGTAGGGTATTTCTATCCTGCCATTCTTCCTCCGACACCCCCATTTTCATGTCGTTAAACTTAGCCGAACTCACCACAAAGACTACGGCCGAGCTTGCCGCGCTTGCGCGCGAGATGGGCGTTACGGGCGGTTCCGGCCTGCGCAAACAGCAGCTTATCTTTAAGTTGCTGGAAACGCAGGCGACGCAAAACGGCCTTATCTTCGCTGAGGGCGTCCTCGAGACCATGCCCGACGGCTACGGCTTCCTCCGCTCGGGGGCCAACAATTACCTCCCGGGGCCGGACGACATCTATGTCTCGCCGTCGCAGATCCGGCGGTTCAGCCTCCGCAAAGGCGACACCGTCTCCGGCCAGGTTCGCGCGCCGAAGGACAACGAGAAGTATTTCGCGCTGCTCAAGGTCGACGCCGTCAACAACGTGGACCCGGAGAAGGCGGTCGAACGCGACCTCTTCGACAACCTGACGCCGGTGTACCCCGACGACCGGTTCCACCTCGAGACGAAGGATGAAGAGTTGACCCTCCGCGTCCTCGACTTGATAACGCCGGTGGGCAAGGGCCAGCGCGCGCTCATCGTCTCTCCGCCCCGCGCCGGAAAGACCACCATCCTCCAGGATTTCGCTCACGCCATCGCCGAGAACCACCCGGAAGTAATCCTCATCGTGTTGCTCATCGACGAGCGGCCCGAGGAAGTCACGGACATGGAGCGGTCCGTACAGGGCGAGGTCACATCGTCGACCTTCGACGAACCCGCCGACCGCCACGTCCACGTCGCCGAGATGGTGTTGGCGAAGGCCAAACGCCTGGTGGAGGCGGAGCACGACGTCGTGGTCCTTCTCGACTCCATCACGCGGCTCGCCCGGGCGTACAACACGGTAACGCCGCATTCGGGCCGCGTAATGACCGGCGGCATCGACGCCTCCACCCTCCAGAAGCCCAAGCGCTTCTTCGGCGCCGCCCGCAACATCGAGGAGGGCGGTTCGCTCTCCGTCATCGCCACGGCCCTCGTCGACACCGGCTCCAAAATGGACGACATCATCTTCGAGGAGTTCAAGGGGACCGGCAACATGGAGTGTATCCTCGACCGGCGCCTCGTCGACCGGCGCACCTGGCCGTCGATAGACGTCGCCCGCTCGGGAACGCGCAAGGAGGAGCTGCTGCTCACCGAGGAGGAGATGAGCAAGATGCGCCTTATACGCAAGGTCCTGACCGACATGAACGGCGTCGAGGCCACCGAGATGCTCCTCTCCAAGTTGCGCAAGACGAAGAACAACGAGGAGTTCTTGGCGAATTTAGAGAGTTTATAGAGAAGGGCGGTTAAATATAATATCGCGAACGGGCAAGGGCGCCGCGAGGCGCCCGTTTCAACCCATGCTACACAAGCGTAGACAGCGATAGGATATGGTCGGGAAAAAGATTACGCGGGACCACAAACCCCAATATTGGCTCTTCGTTACCAGGCCCGAGTACTACCTCGACAAAGAAGGGAATGACTCTGCTTACCTCGAGCCGGGTTATACGAGCGAGGAAGGAGAATGGTGGACTTGCCATAAAGATACCAAAAAGGGAGACCTGATTTTTTTATATCGAACGTCGCCCCGGTCGGATATCGGTTATCTCATGCAGGCGACGAGCGACGCGTACCCTATATCCGATAACGTCTACGCCTCCCAACAAGGTTGGGCGTACAGTTGTGAATATGCGGTCCTTTCGAAATTTCGGAATCCCCTTACTTTTAGCGAAATAGGCAAAAACGAAAGATTGCGGGAATGGGCGGCGTACCGAAAAAGGTTTCAGGGTACCGTATTTCGTATCCCGGCCGAGGTTTGGGATGTCCTAAATGAACTTGTTTTAAAGAAAGATGTTTCATACCGCGAGGTACTTACGCCGGAAGTACAAATGGGCGAACTCCCCGGGAAAATAGCGAAAGAAAAAGACCTCGAAGAACGTCTATTCCGAAATATCGGCCTACTCCAGAGATTAGGTTACGATTTAGTTTTATACGAAGGTCGTGGAAAAAAAATTCCGGGACGGCAGGTTCCTTGCGGCACGGAGGGGGGTAGGATCGATTTATTATGTCGGGCCCGCGACGATAGTAACTTCGTGGTGATCGAGCTGAAGAACGTCGAGGCCTCCTATCATGCGTTCGGACAGGTGTCTTCTTATATGGGTTGGGTACAAAAGAAAATAGCCCGGGGCGTCCCGGTCCGCGGTTTGATAATAAGTCGGGGCGCCGACGTGAGGCTGAAAAACGCTTTGGAAACCAATCCCAATATAGAGCAGCGGAATACTGAAGAGCTACGGCTGGGGACGGAGCAATGAGAAATCCCCGAACATTCGGAACCACGTACAAACTTATAATCTTTACGTTTTCGGTGGCGACGTTTTGCGCATCTCCCGCCCACGCCGGTTTCTACGCCACGCCGGCGGTCGTCGACGTCTACGTTACCGGTTGACAGGGCTTCCCGCTCGAGGGCGCGCGGGTGGTCCTGGTGGGCGAGCAGTTGGGCGAAGAGTTGGGCGAAGGCCGGTACCGCTTCGAGGCCGTCGAGCCCGGCGAGCATCGCCTCTTCGTCTACGCCGGCGTCGGCGACGTTTACGATTCCTCTTTCGCGACCGACGTGGCGTTCGCCTCGGCGGAGCTCGAGGTGCTGATCGACCTCTGCGTCGAGACGCAAATGACGATCGTCAAAGGGCGGGCGAAAGACGACCGCGGCAAACCGGTCGCCGGCGCCCGGGTCGGCGTCGAAGACCTCTTCGTCGAAACGACGACCGACAAGAAAGGCCGATACGAGCTCGAGCTGCCGCCCGGTACGTGGACCGTCGCGGCCTACGGCGACGGCCGGGCGGCGGCGACGGAGGTCACCGTAGCAGGGCCGCCCGAGCCGTGGGAGGAAGTCCCCGTCGTCGAGCTGGACTTGCGATTAGAATAGGCCGATGCAATACCGCGACTTCGGCAACCTCGGGTACAAAGTAAGCGCGCTGGGCTACGGCGCCATGCGCCTCCCCGAGGGCGAAAAAGGCGAAGTCCGACGCGAAGAGGCGGGGGCCATAATACGCGGGGGCATCGACGCCGGCATCAACTACGTCGACACCGCGCCGCTTTATAATCGCGACCAATCGGAAGAAGTGGTGGGCGAAGCCCTTCAGGGCGGCTACCGCGAGCGCGTGTGGCTCTCCACCAAGAACCAACGCGTTAACGACGACCCGGACGACTGGCGCCGCCGCCTCGACGATTCGCTCCGCAAACTTAAAACGGATTACCTCGACGTCTACCACCTTTGGGGGATAAGCTGGAAGGAGTTTACGGAGCACCTGGCGATAAAGGACGGCCCGCTCGCCGCGGCGCGCCGGGCCCAGGAGGACGGCCTCTTCCGCCACCTCTTCTTCTCGTTCCACGCGCCGCCGGAGGATTTATTTAAGATAATCGATACCGGCGAATTCGTCGGCTGCACGGTCCAGTACAATTTAATAGACCGTAAAAACGAGGCCGGCGTGGCGTACGCTGCGGCCAAGGGACTGGCGGTCGTGATTATGGGGCCGGTGGGGGGAGGACGTTTGGCCGGGCCGTCGTCCGTGCTGGAAGGTTTGGAGTTTTCGGCCGCCGGTACCGCCGAGCTTGCGCTCCGCTTCGTCCTGGCCAACGCCCACGTGAGCTGCGCCATCTCCGGGATGAGCAGCCGCGCGCAGCTTCGCGAGAACGTGGCGACGGCGTCGCGGAACGACCAACTTGGCGCCGCCGAGCTCGCCCAAATAAACGAGAGCTTCGACGAGTACCGCAAGCTCGCCGAGCTTTATTGCACCGGCTGCGATTACTGTTTGCCCTGTCCGGAGAACGTGGCTATACCGCGGGTATTCGCGTTGTACAACCTGGCTCGAGTTTACGGCCTGGAGGAAGCTGCCGGGAAGCTGTACGCCGAGATCGGGCGTACCGGCTTCTTCGCCAAGATGAACAACGGCGCGGCGTGTACCGCCTGCGGCGAGTGCGCCGAGAAGTGCCCCCAGAAGTTGGACATACCGGAGGAGTTGGCCGCGGCACACGCGGCGCTGGGTAATGGACAGGGCGAGTGAGAATATCCGCGCCAACCTGGCCGTTACGCGCCTTGCGGTCATATCCAATACGGCCTTGACGGCCGGGAAGCTCGTCGCCGGCGCCGCGATGTCTTCCGCCGCGGTGCTGGCCGAGGGGCTGCATTCCGGCGTAGACCTCCTGGCGGCGCTTATGGCCTTCTGGGCGGTCCGGAAAGCGCGGCTGCCGGCCGACGGCGACCACGCCTTCGGCCACGGCAAGTACGACGCTCTCTCGGGCGCGGTCGAGGGGCTGTTGATTTTCGGCGCGGCGTTCTTTATAATCGTCGAGGGCGTGCGGAAGATAGGCGGGGGCGGAACGGTCGAGCGCCTCGGCCTGGGCGCCGCGGTCATGGCGGCGTCGGCGTTGATAAATTTCTTCGTGTCGGGGCGACTGTTCGCCGTGGCGCGGCGTACGGGTTCCGTGGCGGTGGAGGCCGACGGCCATCACCTCCGCACCGACGTGTGGACGTCGCTGGGCGTCCTCGTCGGCATAGGCCTAATCGGACTCACCGGGATTCATATTCTGGACCCGCTTGCGGCTCTCGCGGTGGCCGGTTTGATATTGATTACGGCGTGGCGCATTACGAGGAAATCTTTCCGCGACCTTCTGGACCGGCGTTTGCCGGCGGAGGAGGAAAAGCGTATCGCCGAGATCGTAACCAAGGACCACCCCCACTGGCTCGAGCACCACAAGCTTCGGACCAGGCGCGCCGGCGGCCAGCGCCACGTCGACTTGCACCTCGTCACGTGCCGCGACATACCGGTCGACCTCGCCCACAGCTTGACGGAAGATCTGGAGGACGACATACAAAGGGAGTTCGCCGGGGCCGAAATAATCACCCACGTCGAGGCATGCGAGAAGACGGAGGACGAGTGCGACGACGTTTGCCCGATGTACGAGATTAAGATGAAGATAATTACCCGAGCAGAGAGGCGGTAAATGCCGGTTTCGGATTATCAGGTTTTCGCGCGGCGGTTCCGGCCGCTGAGTTTCGGCGAGGTCGTCGGCCAGGAGGCGGTTACGCGTACGCTGGCCAACGCCGTAGCCGGCGGTCGCGTCGCCCAGGCGTATCTGTTCGCGGGGCCGCGGGGCGTGGGCAAGACGTCGGTGGCCCGCATCCTGGCCAAGGCGCTCAATTGCAGCCAGGGGCCGACGGTTACGCCGTGCGGCGAGTGCGACAATTGCCGCGCCGTCGCCGCCGGCAACGACACCGACGTACTCGAGATCGACGGCGCCTCCCACCGCGGCATCGACGACGTGCGCGAGCTGCGGGAGCGCGTCCGCTTCGCGCCGGGCCACAGCCCGTACAAGATATACATCATCGACGAAGTTCATATGTTAACGGCGGAAGCGTTCAACGCCCTCCTCAAGACGTTGGAGGAACCGCCCTCGCACGTGGTCTTCATCTTCGCGACGACGCGGTTCGACAAGGTCCCCCCCACCATAGTGTCCCGCTGCCAGCGGTTCATCTTCAAGCGCATCGCGACCGGGGCTATCGAGGATAAGCTGCGCGTTATCGCCGAGAAGGAGGGGCTGAACGTCGAGCCGCAGGCGTTGTCGCTCATCGCGCGCCGGGCCGCCGGCAGCATGCGCGACGCCGAATCGCTCTTCGACCAGGCGATAGCGTTCGCCGGCGACGAGATAACGCCGCACGACGTGGAGCGCACGCTGGGCCTGGTGGCGGCGGAGGCGGTGGAGAAGCTGGCGTCGGCGGCGTTGGCGGCCGACGGCGCGGCCGCGCTCCGCGGCGTGGACGCGTTGGTGCGGGACGGCGCGGACCTGGTTCAAGCCGTTTACCAGCTCGTGGAATATCTCCGCGATCTTATGGTCTTGGCTGCGGCGCCGGACGAACCCGACCTCGTCGACGTGAGCGGCGACGAGCTTAAGAAACTGCGCGCCGTCGCGGCCCAACAATCGCCCGCCACGTTGCTTAACGTTATAAACGTATTTATGGAGGCCGCGGGGCCGATGTCGCGCGTCCTGTCGCCGCGGCTCGTTTTGGAGTACGCCGCCCTCAAGGCGGCCCGGATCCGCTACCTGTTGCCGATTGAGGATTTGTTGAAGGCGTCCGGGGGCGAGGAAGAGACGGCCGCGGCCGAGCCCCCCGAAGGGGTTCCGGCGCCCGGGCCGGCGCCCGCCGCGCCGGCGGAAGTATCGAAGAGCCTAACCGAGACGTGGCAGCGCGTCTTGAGCGCGCTGGGCGAAAGCGACAAGCCGCTGCGCGCGTTGGTGGCGCCGGCGCGTTTAATTTCGTTTGCGGAGGACGAGTTTCGGTTGGGCTTTCCCGAGAAGTACCGCGTTAGCGCGGAGAAGGTGGGGGAGGAGGAGCGGCGTGCTTCGCTGGCCGAAGCCGTAGGCGCCGTTTTGGGCCGGCCGGTAACGATACGGGTGGAGCTCGAGGCGGGCGCGCCCGCGTCGGACGCGTCGGACGGAACGCTATTCCGGGATATGCCGCTGGTGACGGAGATACGCGACCGGTACGGCGGCGAGATAGTAGAAGAGAAAGAAGTCACTGCCTCCGAGGAAGAGAGTTAGCGCGGCCGCTGCCTCGGGGCGGAGGTGAAGATGCTGGGAAACATAGGAAACCTGGCTCAACTGTTGAAGCAGGCCAAGGACGTCCAGCAGAAGTTGGGCGAAGTTCAGCGGAAGCTTTCGGCGATGACGGTGGAGGCGAGCGCCGGCGGCGGCATGGTCGCCGTCGTCGCCAACGGCCAACAGGAGATACTGTCGGTGAAGATAGACCCGGCGGCGGTGAACGCCGCCGAAGTGGAACTCCTGGAAGAGCTGGTCCTGGCCGCGGTAAACGCCGCCCGTAAAAAAGCGGAGGCGCTCGCCCGCGAAGAGATGTCCGGCGTCGCGCAGCAGCTGGGCCTTCCGGAAAGCTTCAAGCTCCCCGGCGCGTCGCCCTAGGGCGGGCGCGGTAGTCGGCGCTTTAAGGGCCCCGTCGGGGCCTTTTTTATTTGACCTGTGCGGCGAGCCAATCTACCAACGCGTCTTCGAAAGACGGCTCGGCGTTGAAGATCCTGGTCCCGTGGCCCGCGTCCGTAAACAACTTGAGCGCGGCGTCGGGGGCGATCTCGTGGAGCTTCTCCACAGAGTCCGCCGAGTACTTGTCCTCGTCGCTGGCGACGAGGTACGCCGACCGGCCGCGGTACCTGGCCATGGCCGCGGCCGTCTCCACGCCGTGGTAGTCGAGGCCCGGCGAGAGCAGGACCACCGCGCGCACGTCCGCGTCGTCCGCGCCGTAGTTCAAGGCGAAGTTGGCGCCGATGGAAGCGCCGACGATTGCCAGTTTCGACGTGTCGGCCCCCTTCCCGGCGAGGAAGTCTTTGGCCGCGGCCACGTCGAGCAGCGACGACTTATGTTCCTCGTCGTCGAATTCGGCGTAGCGTCCGGTCTCGCCGTCTTTTTTCGTGCTGTCGCCGTGGCCGCGCGAATCGAGCGCCAGCACGTTGAAGCCGGCGGCCGCCAACTTGGCGCCGAAGCCGTCGTACGAGTAGCGGTCGGCTATCAACATGTGCAACAATACGGCCGCGGGTTTCCCCGCGCCCGCGTCCCAGTACGACGCGTATATCTTCCACCCGTCGGAAGTGGCGAACGATACCGTCGTCGGCGCGACGGCGCCTTCCGCCGCCGCCGGGGCCGCGGCCTCGGCCGCCGGCGCCCGCTCCTTCGCCTGACACGCGGCGAAGAACGCCGCGGTGGACAATATTACGGCGAACGTCGTTATGGTCCTCATTCCGCTCCTCCTGCGTTGTGGCCTTCGTACCGGCCCCCGCTTTCACGATTCATTGGCGTATTCTCCACGCGTGTGGTATTATATTTTAAAGAAGGGGATGCCGCAAGGGGAGCGACGAAAATGAAGAGAACGGCACTTATTTTAACGGCGGCGTTCGTCGCAACGGCGGGCGTCTGGGCCGCCGATTTCTCGGCCGATACCGTTAAGTCCGGCAACTACGTGCACGTCCCGGCGGGCGAAGTCCTCAGGGGCGGCACCGTCTTGACGGGTGCCGTCGTCGTAGTGGACGGCGACGTGGACGGCGACCTGATGGCGTTCGCGGCGTACGTGGAGGTGAACGGCAACGTCACCGGCGACCTCCTCGCGGCCGCGGCGACGATTATCGTCAACGGCAAAGTCGCCGGCTCGGCGCAGTGCTACGGCGCCGCGGTGTCTAACGCCGGCTCGGTTGCGGGCTCGCTCGAGGCCGCCGGGGCGGCGTTATTCCTTCGGGGGAGCGTCGGCGGCGACGTGGATAGCGCCGGCGTGGCTACCTGGGTGGGGGCGCTTTCGCCGGCGACGTCGAGGCCGAGAGCGGATACCTCGCCGTGGAGGACGGCGCGCGGGTCGCGGGCGACGTCTCGTACCGGGCCGAGGAGCTCGAGCTCTCGCCCGCCGCGGCCATAGCGGGCCGGTTGGAGGAGCTGCCCGAACCCGAGCCCGAGGAAAAAGAGGAGAAGGGTTTCAATTTCACGTGGTGGCTGATAAAGAACGTTTGGGCGGTCGTCGCGCTCTTCGTTTTGGCGGCGTTCGTGGCCTGGCTCCGGCCCGTCATGTTGACGGCCATACCCGACAACATCCGCACCCGCCCCGTAGCGTCGCTCTTGCTGGGTTTAGCCGTATTCGTCGGCGCGCCGGTGGCGGTCCTGGTGCTGGCCGTCACGCTGGTGGGGATACCTTCCGCCCTCATATTGGCCGCCTTCTACGCGATGGCACTGTATACGGCGTACGTGTTTGCCGGCGTCTTCCTCGGGCGGTTGATAACGACGCGGCTGTTCAAAGGCCGGGAGACGCCTGGCGCTCTTCGCGGCGTGGCTCGGTATCGTGATTTTAGTCCTGGCGGGCAACATCCCGTACTTCAAAGTATTGCTCGCCCTCGCGGTGTGGGTGTTTGCGTTGGGCGGCGCCGCGATCTACGCGTGGGAGATGCGCAAGACGCGGCCGCAACGTTAGCGGATGACGGCGAAACCGCGCACGGCGGTAGACTGGCTGGAGTTTCTGCCCGGGAGATTGGAGCAGACGCTGTTGGGGTACGACGTTTCCCGGGACCAGATAGCGTCGCTCTGTGACGCCGCGGTGCACGAGAGGTTCTACGCCGTCGTGGTTAACCCTACCCACGTCCGCTTTGCCGCCGAGCGCTTGGCCGACGTGCCGGTGAAGGCGATTACGGTCGTGGGTTTCCCGATGGGGGCCAACGCCAAGGCGGTGAAAGTTTTCGAGACGCGGGACGCGCTGGCGCGGGGCGCGGACGAAATCGACATGGTCATAAACATTTCGGCGTTGACGCACGGCTACTTCGAATTCGTGTGCGGCGAGATCCGCGACGTCGTGGCCGCGGCCGAAGGCCGCCCGGTCAAGGCCATAATCGAGTGCGGCGCGCTCACGGCCAACCAGAAGGTGGTCGCCGGCGACCTCGTGTGCCGCGCCGGCGCGCATTTCGTCAAAACCTCCACCGGCTACGGCCCCGGCGGCGCGACGGAGGAGGACGTGCGGCTCTTGCGAAAGGTGGTCGGCGGCGCCGTCGGCATCAAAGCCTCCGGCGGAATACGGTCGTACGAACGCGCGCTCAACCTCATGTCGGCGGGGGCGGACCGCGTCGGCACGTCGAGCGGCGTCGTCATTATGGAGGGGCTCCGCTACGCGGTGAAGGCGGGCCGCCTGGGCGACGCCGTCGTAGCGAAGTAGAAGTAGCGCGTCGCGCGACGAACGGGTTGACGGCGCACCTGCCGCGCTTCCTCTCTATAATTATCAGCGAGATATCCGCCGGCTTCGACCGGGGTTCGGTGCGGCGGCCTTTTTTTAATGCGTTACCACGGCCGCCCTTGGGTGCGGCCGGCTTGACGTTATGAAGCGGAGACGTTTTATCGAGGTAACCGGCGCTGCTGGCGCCTGGGCGGCCGCCGGCGGCCTGGGAGCCCTTGTGGCCTCGTGCGGCGACGGCCGGGTTAAGGGGCGCGCCGCGGCCAGGCCCGTAATCGTGTTGGGCGCCGGCGGCATGGACGCCGGCGTCGTCGAGCGTATGATGGCCGAGGGCCAGCTGCCGAACCTCGCCGCGTTGGCCCGGGCCGGGACGTTCGCGACCCTTCGCACGACGACGCCCGCGGAGGCCCCAGTGGCTTGGGCCGCGTTCGCCACCGGCGCGGGCCCGGGCAGAAATGGCATCTTCGGCCATTTCGGCCGGAACGCGGATACGTATCGTACGATCGTCGCGGATATCTGTTGCGAGCCCGGAAGGTACCTCGGCGATTGGCCCGTCGGCGGGCCCCGTTGCCGCTCGAACCTGAGCGGCGAGCCTTTCTGGCGGTACGCGGCGCGCGAGGGCATAGCTACCGCGGCCTTGTGGGCTCCCGCCGACTTCCCGCCCCAGGAGGTGGAGGGCAGTTCGTTTTTAGCGGGCGGCGACGTCCCCGACGCGAGCCTGGGCGCGGATAATTATCATTTTTTCGCTACCGATAAGTATTTCGGCGAGCGGGACACGGCCGCGGGCGGGATATGGCGAAAAATAGATAGGAGTGGCGGCGTCGGTCGCGTGGCGTTGGAGCCGCCGGCGTGTTTGGCGGGCCGCGAGCTCGAGATAACGTTCGAGCCGGAGACCGGGCTATATTTAAATATTTCCGTGGCGGGGCGAAAGCAGCGCGTGAGGACCCGTACCTACAGCCATTACTTCTCGTTTCCTTTCGGGCGGGGGGTCTTGGGCCCCGGTCGCGTTATGGGCAGGTTCTTCGTGGTCTCATCGGCGCCCGAGATACGGGTGTGGTTGTCGCCGCTCGAGGTGGACCCGCGCAAGCCGGTCTTCGACGTAGCGGCGCCGGAGCGCTTCGGCGAGGAGCTCGCGGCGGACGGCCCGTTCAGCACCCGCGGTAACCCGCTCGACCTCGGCGCGCTGTACGACGGCGTTATCGGGCGGGGGCCGTTCGTCGGGCAATATTGCACCCAAGTCGAAGAGAAACGCCGGCTGGGGTTGTTGGCTTGGCAGCGTTACCGGCCGGACCTCTTTCTCCTCTTCGATTACGGCTTGGACGAAATCGCGCAGGTCTTCTGGCGTCATTACGACCCCGCGCACCCGGCCTACGACGACGAGCTGTTCTTCTCATACGGCGAGGCCTTCGAGCTCGCATACCGTTACGTCGACGAGACGCTGGGTAAATTTCTGCGAGCAGCGGGTAGCGACGACGTCGCGTTCTTCGTCGTCTCGGCGCACGGCAACCGGCCCTTCCGCCGCAGCTTTTGCCCGGGCCGGTGGTTGCTCGAGAACGGTTATTTGGAACTAGCCCCCGGCGCTAAGCCCTGGGGCGTCGACGTGCCTACGCCGGAAGCGGCGCTCCGCCGGGGCCGGTACCGGCCCGCGGTGGCGTGGGAGCGGACGCGGGCGTACGCTCAGGGGTACGGCCAGATTTATCTAAACGTCAAGGGCCGGGAAAAGCGCGGGACCGTCGCCCACGGCGAGGTGAAGCGGTTGAAGGCCGAACTCCGCGGCCGCCTCCTCGACGCGCGCGACGGCGGCCTAAAGCCCGTGGTGGATGTGGGCGACGGCGACGAGCTCTTCGCCGGGCCGCGGCGTTTTTGCGCGCCGGACCTCGTCGTTTCGCTGGCGGACGGGTATGGCGTCTCGTGGGAATCCGTACTGGGGGGCTTCGCCGGCGCCGTCTTCGCGGACAATCGCGGCGTCGTGTCCGGCCACCACGCCTCCGTCGCGCCGGACGCGGTACGCGGGTTGATATTCTCGAATTTGACGTTAGACGCGGCCGACGCGGCGGTGGAGGACGCGGGGCCGACGATATTGCGCACGCTGGGCCTCGAGCCGCCCGGCGGCGTCGACGGCGTCCCTATGGAAGCGGGGCCGCGTTAGCGGCCTTTTTCTTGAGGGTAAGAACGGCCTCGGCGCGTGCGAGATCTTCAGGGAAGGTTATTTTGAAGTTATCGCGTTCGCCCTCGACGGATACGACGCGGCCGCCGGCTCGCTCGACCGCCGCGGCGTCGTCGGTTACGTCCCACTTCCCGCGCGCCGCCGCCCGGTAGGCCTCGGCGACGGCGGCCAAGTTGAAGGCTTGCGGCGTTTGTACCGCGCGCAGGGCGTCGCGAGTAAGCGTGCTTTCGACGGCGCCGTCGGCGCCGATTTGCTTCACGGTGTCGACCAGCGGGACCGCGGGTACCGCGCCGTCGGCCGTCGCGAGCGCCGCCAGTAGCCGGCGCACCAGCGCCCGGGTCGCCAGGGGGCGCGCCGCGTCGTGGATGAGGACCGCGGCGTCGGCGGAGGCGAGCGCCGCCGCGGCGGCCAACCCCGAGGCCGCCGAATCGCGCCGTGCCGCGCCGCCCGCGACGACGGCCCAAACTTTATCGAAGCCGTAATCCGACGCGAGCCGACGGAGTTTATTTTCGGAGCCCGGCGCGGCCACCGCCACTACCGCTTCCACCTCTTCACAATCCTCGAAGAGGGCCAGGCCGTAATATACTAAAGGGCGCCCGGCGAGGGGCGCGTAAATTTTGTCGTGGCCGCTCATGCGGCTGGAGGAGCCGGCGGCCAGGACTACGGCCGCGACCCGTACCGCATGTCGCTTTTCGTCTCCCACCGCTCAGCTCGGCCCGCCGCTGACGTAATCCTGGGGGCCGGGTATCTTGCCGAAAATCATACGCCCGGCCGCGGTTTGGAGCACGCTCGTGATGAGGACGTCCAGCGCTTTGCCGATATGCGCCCGGCCATCCTCTACAACGACCATAGTCCCGTCGTCGAGGTAGCCGATGCCCTGGCGGGCCTCCTTTCCCTCTTTCACTACTTGCACCGCCAACATCTCGCCGGGAAGTACGACGGCCTTGAGGGCGTTTGCCAGGTTGTTTAGATTCAAGATCTTTACGCCCTGAAGCTCGGCCACCTGGTTTAGGTTGTAGTCGTTAGTTACCAGGCTGGCGTCGAGGTCCTTCGAAAGCCGCAGCAACTTTTCGTCCACCGTGGGTACGTCGGGGTACTCCTGCTCGAATATTTCGACGCGGGCGAGAGCGGATTTCTGGATTTTATTTAGGATCTCCAGGCCGCGACGGCCCCGGTTCCTTTTGATGGGGTTGGACGAGTCGGCTATAAGCTGCATTTCCTTTAAAACGAATCGCGGAATGACGACGGTGCCCGGCAGGAAACCGGACTCGATGACGTCGGCGATGCGGCCGTCTATGATGACGCTGGTGTCGAGTATGTTGAGGATCGTGCCGCCCTGCCGGGGCTCGAGGGAGGCGAGGAGGGGTAAGTCGCGGAGCTTGGCCGCCCCCAGCATCGTCCCGGTGTAGCCGCAAACCAATACTATTAAGACGTATAGGTATTCGGGCGCTTCCACCGTTTGCGATAGGGCGTAGGCGAGGAGGTTCCCTCCTATAAGGCCCGCGATGAGGCCCAACGTCGCGGCTACCAGCGTCTGGACCGAGTACCGTTCCAACAGGATTTCGGCCAGGACGATCAGGCATCCGACGGCGAAGCCGAGGACCACCCCCCAGAAAGGCGCCGATTCTACCTTGGATATGAAGGGGGCGAAGAAGTAGCCGACGACCGACGTCGCGGCGATAAGTAGGAACCTTAAAATGTGGAGCATCTTATTTCGCGGCCCGCGCCGCTAAGTTGAAAACAATTCGTCGGCGAGGCGCCGCGCCAGGTCCGCGTTGAAGCCGCGGCGCGCGAGAAACGACATGGCAGCCGCCCGGCCCTTCCGTTCACCTTTATCCCTCAGCGTCCCGAGGCGGGGAGCGAGCGCCCGCTTCGCCAGCGCCTCCTCCCCCTCGTCGACGTTTTCGGAGAGCGCCGCTTCCACATCTTCCCGGGCGACGCCCTTGGCCGCAAGCTCCACCCGCAACGCGCGACGGCCCTTGGGCTTGAGTCGCACGCGGTCCCGGACCCAGGCGCCGGCGAACGCCCTATCGTCGACCAAACTACCCGCCGCCAGGAGCTCGACCGTGGCGGCTACGACGGCGCCGTCGTAGCCGTACCGCCGGAGGCGCTGCTCGAGCTCGTGCCGGCTTCGCAGGCGGTTGCGCAAGTACCTCAGCGCCCGCGCGTGCGCGCGGTCGACCTCCGCGGCGAAGGCCATCCGCCGAAGCTCGTCTTCGGCAAGCTCTCGGCCTATCTCGAGGCCTAAGCCGCTTGCTGCCGCGGCCGAGAGCCCCACCGCGAACGCGCCGTCGACGAATACCGATACCCGGTCGGGACGGCGTTTTTGGCGCTCGAGGGCCGTGATCGTGGCCACGTCGGCGTTATTTCGCCTCGGCGGGGGCTTCCTCCGCGGGGGGCGGCCCTTCCGGCGACTTTACCCCGATATCCGCTCGCACCGCCGCCTCGAGCTCCCGTGCGAGTTTTGGGTTTTCCTTTAAAAATTTTATGGCGTTGACGCGGCCTTGCCCCAGCCGCTCGTCGTCGTACGAGTACCACGTCCCCGACTTCTCGGCTATTTTGCGCGCCACACCCAGGTCCAACAGATCCCCCAGCGCCGATATGCCCTCGCCGTAAACGATGTCGAACTCGGCCTGGCGGAAAGGCGGCGCCACTTTGTTCTTTACGACTTTGACGCGGACGCGGTTGCCGACCGGGACGTCGCCCTCCTTGATGGTGGCGATGCGTCGAATGTCGAGCCGGACCGACGCGTAGAACTTGAGCGCGTTCCCTCCCGGCGTCGTTTCGGGGTTGCCGAACATGACGCCGATCTTCATACGGATTTGATTGATGAAGACCACTATGGATTTCGTACGCGAGATGACACCGGTGAGCTTCCGCAGGGCCTGCGACATGAGCCGTGCCTGGAGGCCGATGTGAGAATCTCCCATTTCCCCCTCCAGCTCGGCGCGGGGTACGAGCGCCGCGACCGAATCGATGACGACGATGTCCACGGCGTTCGACCGGACGAGCTGCTCGACGATGTCGAGGGCCTGCTCGCCCGAGTCCGGCTGCGAGACCCAGAGCTGGTCGACGTCGACGCCCAGCGTACGGGCGTACTCCAGCGGGAAGGCGTACTCCAAATCCACCAGCGCGGCGGTGCCCCCTAACTTCTGCACCTCGGCGATGAGGTGAAGCGCCAGCGTCGTCTTCCCCGAAGACTCGGGCCCGAAGATCTCGACGATGCGGCCGCGCGGAATGCCGCCGACGCCGAGGCCGGCGTCCAGGCTAAGGCACCCCGTCGAGACGACGTCCACGTCGGCCCGCGATTGATCGTCGCCCACGCGCATCAGAACCGTCTCGCCGTATTTCTTCTTTATCCCTTCGACGGCGTGTTTCAAAGAAACGTCTCGTTTTTCACCTTCGGTCGCCATATATTCTCCCCGGGCAGAATGTGAAAATATTTACTTCTGTATATATTAACATAAAAAGCGCGCTGCGAAAAACCGTTAATCGCCGCCCAGGTACCAACGCCCTATTTCCTCGTAAATCGAACCCTCGGGCGTGAGGGTGGATTTGACGAGAGCGACGGCCTCGAGCTGCGCCGCCGGTACGGCGTAATCGCCCAAGCTCTTTATCTTTTGGGCCGTCGTCGGGGCGCCCGCGCGCGGTTCTTTAACCCGGCCTATAGTGAGGTGCGGTTTGAAAGGGCGCTTCTCGCGACCGAAGCCGAGGGCTTCGAGCGCCTTATCCACCGCCGCCGCCACCTCCGCCGCTTCCTCGGCCCCTTCCGCCAGGCCCAACCATATGACGCGCGGCGCCCGGTCGCTGGGGAAACAACCGCAGCCGGACAGCGAGAGCGCGAACGGCTCAGCCGCGGCCGCGACCGCCGCCAACGCCTTTTCTATCTTCGGGACCAGCTCCTCGTCGACGTCGCCCAAGAACTTCAACGTCAGGTGGACGTTTTCGGCCGATACCCATCGCACGCCGCCGCGCCGGCCGCTTTCGCACACGTCGGCCAACGACGCCCGGTGGCTCGCCGGTAGCTCAGCCGCTACGAATAACCTCATCGCTTCTCTCCTTTTGCGCGCAAGTGCAGCCGCAACATGTCGAGGGCGTGCTGCGACGCGCGGCAGCGGACCCAGCCGCGGCCGCCGCCGAAGGAAAGCCGCTCGCTCGTCGTCCCGCCTTCCTCCGCCAGCGCGAAGCATACCGTCCCGACGGGTTTCTCGGACGTACCGCCGGTGGGCCCGGCGACGCCGGTCACGGCCAGCGCGTACGTCGCGCCCAAGCGCGCCCGCGCCCCCTCGGCCATCTCGCGCGCCGTCCCCTCGCTCACCGCGCCGTGGGTTGCGAGCGTCGCTTCCGCCACGCCCAACAAGTTTACCTTCGCTTCGTTGGCGTACGAGACGACGCCTCCCAGGAACCAGCTCGAGGCGCCGGCGACGTCCGTGACGCGCTTGGCGATAAGGCCGCCGGTGCACGATTCCGCCAACGCGAGCGTCTCGCCCCGCGCGTGCAGCGCTTCGCCCACCACCCGCTCGAGCGTGGCGCCGTCTTCGCCGAATACGCGGGTCCCCAGCGCTTCGCGGATGGTTTTTGCGACCGGCGCGGCGCGCTCGCGGAACGTCTCCTCGTTCGGGGCGGCGCCCCATATGCGGAGGTCGACCTGGGCCGTTTGGGGGAGATAGGCGAGATGGACCCCAGGGGGAACGTCGACGCCCGCCAGCCGCTCCGCCACCGCCGATTCCGGCAGGCCCGTAGCGTGGAGTTGTTTTTCGTAAACGCGTTCTCCGACGTAACCTTTCTTTTCCAAAAACGGTACCAGGCCGTGCTCGAAGATGTACTCCATCTCGGCCGGTACGCCGGGGAGTAGACACAATACGAAACCCGCCTCCTCGACGACGATGCCGGGCGCGGTCCCGAGGGGGTTGGCCAACACGTGGGAGCCCGCCGGGACGCGGGCCTGTCCCACGTTGACCGCGGGCATCTTGATGCCGCGTCGCGCGAAGCGCCGCTCGATCTCTTTGAGCGTGGGTCGGTGCAGGACCAGCTCGAGGCCCAGGTGATTCGCGACCGCGGCGAGGGTGCGGTCGTCCTCCGTAGGGCCCAGGCCGCCCGTCGCGACCGCGAGGGGCGTCAGCGCGCGCGCCAGGTCCAACGCGGCGGCGATGTCGGCCTCCGCGTCTCCCACGACGAGCTGGCGCCGCGTCGCGATGCCGAGCGCGGCCAGCCGCCGCGAGAGGTACGCGGCGTTGTTATTAACCGTTTTACCTATCAAGAGCTCGTCGCCGACGGCGATGACGGTCGCGTCCATAACTTCACCTCGGCCTTATCGCAGCTCGAACGCGGGCGGCGGCGCCCCGTGGAAACGCATCAGCGCCGCGTTCTTGGCCGCGAGCATTTCTCGTTCTTCGTCGCTTTTTGTATTCCGAAAAGCCCACTTCAGCGAGAGCTTCGGCGCCTCGACGTGAATATAGTCGAGGTAGATGTCGCCGTTACCGAGCGGGTATAGTTGGAATTCGTATCGCCGGTCCCTGTCGCACTCGAAGGCTACCGCGGCCCAGCCGTACGTCCCGGCCTCGGGGAGGTCGGCCGGCATCACGCGGTGAACGGCAACCGCGGCCGGCGGCTCGCCGTCGCGCCGTTCGACTACCACCAGCTCGGCCGCGGGCGCGAAGGGACGCGCCGGCTCGCATACCGCTATCCGGTAGTTTACTTTTACCGTGCCCGCCGGCCAGTAATAGGGGCCCGCGCGCGCCATCGTGCCCAACAGACCTTGCTCGGCGGTGCAATATAGCGCGCGGCGGTTGCGCGCGCGCACGTCGAAGATCGGGACGCCGACGTTGTAGTCGAAGGCGTCCTCTTCAAGCGTCTTAAAGGTCCACTTGAACGCTTTGTTCGCGGGTATAACCGGCGTTACCCCCCGCCGCAACATAACGTAATCGCCGTCGGCGTATACGCAGCCGTACTTCTCGTTCCTCAATAACTTGACGAGCGTTATGCGGCTGCGGTGCTCCGAGACGACGGGCGGCGTCCTCCACGGTTCGATTAGGCGGGACGTGCATATCACGACTTCGCGCGGCAGCAGCTCTTTCACGTAACGGAACTTATGGGGATGCAAGTAGACGCGCCACCGCTCCGAGAAACGGGGCAGGAGGAACATGGAAGCCGCCAGCGAATCGTCTTGGGAGACGAAGCGCGCCACGCGCGGGAACCGTCCTACCCACCGCTCGGCGTGGTACCACGACGGGTTGTAGCGGAGCCCCAGCGGCCCGAACGCGAGGGCGGACGCGATGCCGGCGAATATTAAATACGCCGCGGCGGCGCGGCGCGCCCAACCGACGGACCAACCTTTGCGGCCGACCCACCTTTCGACGCGGCCCCACGCCCGCACGGCGAAGTATACGAGGAACGGGACCAACGGTATCACGTACTGGTATTGGATGGCGTAGTGGCTCCGCACCCGCGAGAACAGGGCGTACGTTGCGGGAGTGGCGTACGCCAACCATCCCCATCCCGCGGCCGCCGGCAGGAACGCCCACGGCGTCAGCATGTGGAGCAGGTACGCCGCCCGGGCCGGGTCCGCCGCGCGCTCGAGGAAGAACGCCGGGTGGCGAGCCGCGTATTTCAGTAGGTCCACCGGCGAGCCGGCTACGCCGAAGGTATGTAGGATGGGGTTGGAGGCGAGGTCCGTGACGTCCATTAGCTGCGGATACACTACGTACGTCGCGACCAGGAAGTATACGAAAGAGAAGGCGGCGACGAGCAGCCCCCACCGAACCTGTTTCAATCCTAAAATTATAAACAAACCGGCGGCGCACGTGTACAGCGCCAACTCCTCGAGCAGGAGGGCGGTGAAGAAGAAGAACAACAGGCCGAGGCGGGGCCTGCCGGCCTCGAGGGCCCAAAACGCCCATAGTACCAGCGCCGGCGCGAACACCCGCGGATGGAAGTCGTAGAGGGCGACCCACTGCGTGGAGGCGAAGAGCAGCGGCGACAGCGCGAACGCCAACGCGAGGTAGCGCGAAGCGGTGTGGCGGCGGGAGACGAGGTATGCCGGGGCCGCCGCGGACGCCAGGGCTAAAACCTGGAGGACGATGAGCGTGCGCGCGCTCGGAAACAGCAGCGACAGCGGCGAGAGCAGTTGGTTCGCCAACGCGACGTGGTTGAGGTGGGGCAGGGTGAAGAGGACGGTTTGATACAGGAAGCCGCCCCGGCCGCCGGCCCAGAAGACTTGGTGTTGTATGCCCAGGTCCACCGCCGGCGCCCAGAACGCGTCGAACTTCTTATTGCCGAGGTAGATGAAGGTGACGGCGAAGGCGGCGGCCGCTGCGGCCAACAGGACCACCGCCCGGGCGCGACTCCGGTCCGGCGCCGCGGGACGTCTTAGCCGGGGTGCGAGCCAAGCCCACGCGCCGGCCGCTACGGCCACGGCCGCGACGATGCCGAGCTGCGCCAATATGTCGGCTAGCGCCGGCGACATTTTCCCCTTTACGTGAAGACGTTTCCCAGTAGGCCGGTCGCGCGGACGAGGACGCGGGCGGCTTGAAGAACGAGGTTGGCGTACACCGCCGCTATTACGTCGTCCGCCATTATACCCCAGCCGCCCGGTAAGCGCTGCGAGCGCCCCGCCGGGAAGGGTTTCAATATATCGAAAGCCCGGAAAAGTAAGAACGCGAAAACGGCGTACGCCAGGGTTTTGGGCAAAAAGGCGACGGCGACGAGGTACCCCGCGAACTCGTCGACGCACACGCGGCCGGGGTCTTTCTTACCCCAGACCTTCTCGCCCACGCCGCCGGCCCAGATACCCGCCGCGGCCGCTAATACGGCCGTGGCAATTATAACGAAACCGTCGGCCGGGAGGAGCCACCAATAAACGGCCAGCGCGCCCAGCGTCCCTACCGTACCGGGCGCGAGGGGCGAGTAGCCGAGGTAGGCCACCGAGGCCACGAATGTGGCGAGCCGCCGCTCGAGTTGTCCCGCCATAACTTTCCTAGCGGACGAAGACGTCCGCCACCACCTGTCGGTTCTTCCAGAGGTACCACACGCCGGTAACTAGCGTCAGGACGACCGCGACCCAAAGCGTGAACGCGATCGCGCTGTTTACCACGGGGTCGAGCGCGCCGGGCCACTCGTTCCCCAACCAATGAGCCGCGACGGAGTGGCCCAATATGCCGGCGATGGCCGCCATCTGGAATGCCGTCTTCCACTTGGCGAGGGTGGTGGGGTAGATGTATATGCCTTTTGCGCCGGCTACGGCGCGGAACCCGGTTATGATCAGCTCCCGAGCGACGATGGCGAGGACCATCCACAGAGGAACCACGCCCAGGCTGGCGAAGCTCACCAGCGCCGTGACGACGATGACTTTGTCGGCGAGCGGGTCGATTACCTTCCCGAAATCGGTCACGCAATTGAGCCGTCGGGCGAGGTAGCCGTCGAGGACGTCGGTGGCGATGGCGCCCACGAAGATGAAGAAGGCCGCCGTGTGGTGCGCCGTCGAGTTCGAAAGTAGGAAAACCAGGAATACCGGCGCGGATAGGATCCGAAGCAACGTAAGGACGTTGGGCCAGTTAAGCACGGCGCGCCCCCTGAGCCGCGTGCGCTACGAGCTCGTAACCCTCCCAACCCGCGATTTCGACGCGCGCGAATTGCCCCGCCGCAAGCTCCCCGGCATCCCGGATTATCGTGACGGGGTCGCCTTCCGGCCCCTGGAAGTACGTTCGCGCGACGGCGATCCCTTCCGGCATGACGCGGTCGACGAGGACGTCGAACGAGCGGCCTTGGAGTCCGCGGTAGAGCTCGGCCAGTACGTCCTGTTGGCGCAACATTAGTTCCTCGCGCCGCGAGGCCGCGGCGTTCGGCGACGGCCTGCCGGGCAGGGCGGCCGCCGGCGTCCCTTCCTCCGGCGAGAACTCGAAGACGCCTACGTGGTCGAAGCGCGCCGCCCCGATGAAGTCGGCGAGAAGCTCGACGTCGTCCTCCGTCTCCCCCGGAAATCCGACGATGAAGCTCGTGCGGAGCGCCGCGCCCGGGACCGACGCGCGTACGTGCTCCAGGCGGGCGAGCGCCTCCTCCGGCGGGCACGCCGGCCGGCCCATGGCTTCCAGGAGATGCGGCGCGACGTGCTGCAGCGGGACGTCGACGTAGTTGACGACGGCCTCGACGTCGGCGAAGGCGGCGAGTAGTTCTTCAGTCAGTCGCGCCGGGTGCAGGTAGAGGACGCGCAGCCACGGCACGCCGACGCCGTCGAGACGCCGAAGGAGCGTCGCCAGGTTCGGGCCGCGGTCGAGGTCCTCGCCGTAGCGGCTCGAGTCCTGCGCTAACAACACCAGCTCGGCGACGCCGTGTGCCGCGGCGAACGCGGCCTCTCGCACGATGTCGTCCGCGTCCCGCGAGCGGTAGGGGCCGCGGAGGCGCGGGATGGTGCAGAAAGCGCAGGGGTGGTCGCAGCCCTCGGCGATTTTGAGAAACGATACGTGGGGCGCCGTAAGGCGGGGTCGCGCGGCGACGCCGGCCAGCGGCGGCCGGGGCGGGCCGACGTCGATTACGCGCCGGCCCGACGCGGCTTCGCGCACCGCCTGGGCCAGTTGGGCCGCCGCGTCCACGCCCAGTACGACGTCGACGCGTTCGAATTCCCGGGCGAGAGCGTCGGCCGCGAGTTGCGGCCAGCAACCCGTGACGACGAGCGTCGCGTCCGGTTTCATGCGCGGCGAAAGTTCGGCCAGGACTTGGCGTCCCTCGTCGCGGGCGGGCCCGATGAAGGCGCAAGTGTTCACGAGGACGACGTCCGCGGCTTCTTCGTCCAGCGTCAACTCGTACCCCTCGCCGAGAAGCTCGCCCACCGCCACTTCGGCGTCGACCAGGTTTTTGGCACACCCGAGACTTATGACGGCTAACGTGCGGGTCACGGTCCGTAACGCTCGTTCACGTCGACGATTTCGACCCCCGGCGGGACCTCGAACGAGAAGAGGCTCGCCGGCAGGCCCGGGTTGAATTCGTACGCCGAGAACCGGTACGACGTGCAATTGCGGGCGGCGTCGTAGTAGTCGGCGCGAACCGCGACGAGAAGCTCGCGGTCGATCCACATCCGTATTTCGGGGAAAGGCGCCGGTTCTCTCTTGGCGTCCAGGTGAAGCTCGTACGTGCGGCCGCCGGTCTCGGCTGCCAGCTCGACGTCGTAATCGGTCGATAGGTTGTCGAGCGTCTGCGGCAGGTCGGCCATGTACGAGAGGCCGGGCCCGGCGAAGCGGAGTACCTGGGTGCCGCCGGCGGCGTAGACGTACATGTACTCGCCGTCGAAGACGACGGTCTGCTGGACCGGTTCGCGGAATTCGACGCGCACCAGGTTCGGCTGGCGCGCGTAGAGCGCCCCCGCGCTGGAGGAGGTCTCACTCAGGTAGGGCGAGGAGGTTTTCACGACGACGTCGGCCCGGAAGTCGTCCAGGGCTTTATAACGTTTGGTGACGCGGGCCAGGAGCTCGTCGGCGCTTATCGACGGCGACTTATCGTAAGGCCAAACCGCCGCGGTCGGAGCGGCGGCGTTCGCGACGAGCCACCACAGGAGGGTAACGTTAAATAACGTCCGCGCCATCGGGCCCCGCTACGGTGTCTTCCATTTCGTCCAGGGATTTAATGAGTACTCTACGCCCCTTGGGCCCTTCGTCGGGGCCGACGATGCCGCGGCGTTCCATGAGGTCGATAAGGCGGCCGGCGCGGGCGAAGCCGACGCGGAAGCGACGCTGCAGCATCGAGACCGACGCCTTCTTTAGCGAGATGACGAGGGCCACGGCGTCGTCGAAGAGCTCGTCTTCGTGCTCGAGGTAGTGTTCGCCCGGCGCTGCCGGCTCGTCGGCGACCTCTCGTACGGACGTCAAGTCCTGCGGCGGCGGCTGCTCGGCCCAGAACTCGACGACGCGGCCGACCTCGTCTTCGCCCACGTACGCCCCCTGAACGCGCTCGGGCTCGGGGGCGCCGGTGGGGAGGAACAGCATGTCGCCCTCCGGCAGGAGGTGCTGCGCGCCCGTGCGGTCGAGGATGGTCCGCGAATCCACTTGCGACGAGACGCTGAACGCGATGCGGCTGGGGAAGTTGGCCTTGATAACGCCGGTGATGACGTCCACCGAAGGCCGCTGGGTCGCGACGACGAGATGTATCCCCACCGCCCGCGCCATCTGCGCCAGGCGGACGAGGTGCTCCTCGACTTTGCGCGCCTTTTCGCGGACCATCAGGTCGTTGAGCTCGTCGGCGACGACGACGACGTAGGGCAGCGGCCGCCCCTCTTCTTCGTCGGTCCCCGCCTTGATTTTCTCCGCAAGTTGGCGGCGACCTTCGTCCGTGACGAAGAGGTTGTTGTAAGCCTCGATGTTGCGCGCGCCCACCGCGGCGAGGAGTTTGTAGCGTCCCTCCATCCGTCGCACGACGGCCTTGAGCGCCTTCACGGCTTCTTCCAGCTCCGTAAACAGCACCCGGTCGTAACGCCGGTGCGGTATGTCCCTGAAGATCGAGAGATCGACTTTTTTAGGGTCGATTATGATAAATTGTACTTCGTCCGGCGTCGACGTCATCAAGAGCGACGTTACGACGGCGTTCAGAAATATACTCTTGCCCGAGCCGGTGGCGCCGGCCACGAGGAGATGCGGCATCCTGGTGAGGTCCGCGGTGACGACCTGGCCGTCGTGCCGCCTTCCGAGCGGTACGGTCAGTTTCGAACGTTGGGCCTCTTTCTTGAAGGCTTTGGTGCTAAGCAGTTCGCGCAGGCCGACGCGCGCGGCCACCGGGTTGGGGACGTCCACCGCGACGGCGCCGCGGCTGGCCAGGCTGGTCACCGTTATGCCCGGTACGGCTATGTTTCGGGCCAGGTCCTCTTCCAGCGATTTCATGGCGCCGAACTTTTGCCCGGGCGCGAGCTCGACTTCGAAGCGGGAGACGCGGGGGCCGACTTTTATCTCGCGGACGCGCCCCTCGACTTTGTAAGCGGTGAGCCCGGCCTCGAGCCGCTTCTTGCAGTCGGTGAGATATCCCTTGGAAACTTCTTCTTTGGGCGGCTCGGGGGGTGCCAGGAGGTCGCGGGGAGGTAGTTTGTAGGGCCCGGGCGGCCTGCGGCGGCGCGCGGGTGCCGCTTCGGTCGGCGGCTCGGGCGGCGGCGGGGGCGGCTCGAGCGCGGCCTCCTCGATTATCTCATCTTCGGCGGGCGGGGCGGTTTCGATCTTTACTTCTTCTTCGTATAGCTCGCCTTCCTCACGCCGGAATACGGAGGAAGAGCCGCGGACGGTCCATTTCGCGACGGCGGCCGCGGCGTTCAACAACCGCTTGGGCGAAACGCCGGCGACGGCCCAAGCCGCGGCGACGAGGAGCGCGACGGCCGCGAGCACGAGGCCGAATATCCTCCCGACGGCGAATATCAGGACGTTTCGGAGGAACAGCCCCACGGCGCCCCCCCGCGCGACGGCGTCCGCGAAAGCTTCCTCGCCTTCGCCCCCTGCGGCAAGTGCCAGCAGCGCGGCGCCGAGGAATACAACCAGCATGAAGACGATGAGCCTGAACTCGCGCGCCAGCGACACGCCGCCCCGAAACTGGAAGAAGGCCCATAAGCCGAAAAAGAAGGGGAGGGCGAGGGCCGCCCGCCCCAACGTCTCAAGCAGCCAGAAGGAAAGCCACGCGCCGGCGATACCCAGCTTGTTACGGATCGGCTGGTCGGCGGAAGCCAAACCCGTGGGGTCGTCGGCGTCGTGAGTTACCAGGCTCGCCGCGCACGCCGCCGCGACGACGACGAGAACGACGCCCAATAGTTGGCGGCCGTATTTGAATCCCGAGTCCGCCTTCTTCTTGCCGCTACGTCCGGCCATAATTACAGCGCTTCACAGATGTAGATATTATTGGCCCTCGTAAAAACGAAATGGGTACCGTCCGGCGCGTACCGGGGGTTCCGGTCCTTGTTGGTCCACTTGTCGGGGGCGCGCGTGAGCCAGGTCTTGGCGCCTGCTCTGTGTTCGTAAGCGAACAGGCCGTCGCGGTGTGGGAAGATGAGGTACTTGTCGTCGGGCGAGACGGTTAAGCCTTCCAAGAATGGCTTGTCGGTGTTGACTACAATCCTGGGTATCCCGCCGCCGCCCGACCCTATCTCGCTGATATATTCGGTGTGGGGCTGCGGGTTAAAAGGTATCTGGCGCTCTCCGTAGTATACGAAATTGGCGCCGGGCTTTTGCACCGCGTTGTAGAGGGCGAACCCGGTTATGTGGGCGTAAGTAATTTTCAGCGTTTCGCCGGACTCCAGGTCCAGGCGGTAGATTAACTGGTCTCCGGCGCCGGTGTAGTAGACGTATTTGCCGCTCTCGTCGCCGGCGAGGGACGAGTCGGCGTCGACGTCGACGTCGTACTTTTTTATAGCACCGCCCGTCGCCGGTACGGTCCATAATCTATATTTACCGGTTCCTTCTTCCTTGCGCACGAACGCCACGACGTCGCCTACCAGCCACGCCGGTTTCCGGGGACCCCGGGCCGCCGAGCCGAAATTCGGCGTAATGTTAGTTTTCTTCCGGGTCGCGAGGTCGTAAACGGCGACGTGGTACGCTTCCACTAATACGATTTGGCCGCCGCCCGGCGCGTAGTACGGGTCCCAGGCGTTCGAGAGGAGCAATTGAACGGTATTCTCTTTGACCGGTTGATCTTCGGGCGGCGCGGGTTCTTCCCCGTTATCGCAAGCCGCCGCCGCCAATATTACGCTAACCGGAACTAACCAAGACCATAGCTTCATTTGGATGCCCCCTGCGTTACGGAAAGTCCGTTTATATAAGGAGGACGAGCAGTCCCAGCGCGGCGCAGTACGCGCCGAACCACCCGAACCCGCGGCCCCGTACCAACACGAGCACTATATATATGGCCGCTAAGCCGGCGACGAACGCTATGCCGAACGCCAGCGCCAGCCCCGCCCAGTCCCCTTGAAATCCTCTTATTTTCGTGGCCTCCAAAGCCGCCGCTCCCAGAACGGCGGGTACCGAGAGGAGGAAGGAGAACGTGGCGGCTTCGGCGCCGGCGAGGCCGATGAGCAGGCCGGCGACGATGGTCATCCCGGAACGCGATACGCCCGGAGCAATCGCCAACGCCTGGGCCGCGCCAACGGCCAGTGCCGCGGCGAAGCCCAATTCCGCCAACCTTCCGTCGCCGCGTCGTACCAGCGACGACGCAGCCAGGACGCCGCCGGTGAACAGCAGCGATACGGCCACGACCCGGCCACTTTCGAAGAGGAGTTCGACCTGGCTTTCGAACGCCAGGCCGACGACGGCCGCGGGTAGCGACGCTACGACTACAAGCGCGACGAACCTCAACCAACCGCGCTTACCACCCGCCGCGGCCGTGAATATCGTCTTCAGGCGCCGGCGAAAGTAGATGAGGATAGCGAGGGCCGTCGCGGCGTGTAGCGCTACTTCGACGACGATCCCCGGCGCGTCGATCCCCAAATATTGTTGCGCCAGGACGAGATGGCCCGACGACGAAACCGGCAAGAACTCCGTCAAACCCTGGACCAGCCCGAGCGCCGCATAGCGTAAGTATTCCAGCGTATTAGGCTCCTTTTATTATTTTAGAAATACTATCAACTCCGCCTGTCGAAGTCAATAATCAATAAAAGGTATTACGTTTTGGGGGGCTTCTTTACGGGACGGTGCGCACGGGGGGAAGGCTCTACTCGATATAACCCAAGGCGCGAAGGTCCGCGGCGCCGGCCGCGTCCAACGTCGACACTTTGGCCCTTCCTTGTAGGTCGACTTCCCGCTTCCAGGACTTTATCCGCACCCGCAGGCGCGCGGCGATTTCGTCTTCCCGGAGCGGCTTCAGCTCGCCCGGGTCGCGCCGCAGGTTGAAATATTTCCCCGGTTGGCTCATGTCCGCGTGCTTCACGATGAGTTTGTAGGGCCAGACGATTATAGCGTCTTCCCGCGGGCCGCGTTCCCGCGGGCGGGTGAACTCGCTGCCGACGAAGATAGGCCGTGGCTCTTGCTCGCCGTCGGAAAGGGGCAGGGGGCGTCCTTGGAACGTCGTCGGGGCCTCGAGCCCCGCGAGCGCGAGGATGGTCGGCGCGAGGTCGACCTGGCTCACCGGCGTGTCGACCTCCGCGGGGGACTCGCCGGGCGCCGCGATGAAAAGCGGGACGCGGACGGCTGGTTCGTAGACGGATTTGCCGTGGACCCACGTGTCGTGCTCCCAAAATTCTTCGCCGTGGTCGCTGGTGAAGACTACTATCGAATTATTGTCGCCCTCCAGCGTGGGGAGGACCATCGGCGCCAGCAAATCATCCACGAACTCACATTCGCCCTCGTAAAGGCGGTGGTGGGCGAATCGCCGGCTTTTCATTTTGGGCCGGTATTGTTTTATAAACCTTCCATCGCGGGGGAGGTAATACCCGGGGGGCGGCGAGTAGGGGACGTGGGGGTCCATGTAATGGACCCAGAGGAAATAGGGCCGGCGGTGCGGCCGGGCGAGATAACGTCCCAATAACACCGTTAACTCGCGGCTGGTTTCGGGGCCCAGCTTACGCTCCATCAGCGTACGGGCGGCCGGGCCGTACCAATTAGTGTAGTAGAAGCAGGTCGCCCGGAGGAGGGGAGGCCATTGCCAATAGACGAAATTGTCGAAGCCGTCGGTCAGCGGGCTGTGCCGGTCGACGAGGCGATTGGCGACGAAGGCGGTAGTTTCGTATCCGGCGTCGCGGAATAATTGGGCCAGCGTCGGGCTGACGACGTCCGCCCGCGGCCCCGAGCGTGCGACGTGCGTATCCACGTATTGGCCCGTAAAGACCGAACCCATGGAGGGGGTGGTCCACGAGGCGGCCGACCACGCGCGGCGGTACACGATCGCGTTTCGCTCCGCGTACCCGCGGAGGTTGGGGGTAAGGCCTTCTCGGAACGAGTCGGCACGCCAGGCGTCGAGGACGACGACTACGACGTTCGGGCCGTGGGCGACCGGCCTCAACGTCGCCTCCGCCCAGCGCGCCGCGACGAGCGCGACGAAGCCGACGGTCCCGCCGACGCGCGCGAGCCGCCCGGCTACCCGCCACCACTTCCGCCCTACGACGAAGCGCCGCAGAGCGAACGCCCCGGCTACGCCCAGGAGCGCGAAGACGGCCCAGTAGCCGAGGAACGGTCCTACGTCGTCGAAGGCCAACGTCGCGAAGCCGAGGTCCAGCTGGCGGGGTACGAAGCGGCCGGCGACGAACCACCCCAGGCTCGAGGCCAAGACCGCGGCCGCCGCGACCGCGCCCCGCCGCGGCGACGTTTTTCCGCCCTCGTCGTTCCGGGCAGTCAAGAGTTTTTTTGCCGCGGCCACAACGCCGGCGATTATTATAACCGCCAATACCAGGGAACCGTAAAACACCGAGCGGCCGTAGGCCGATTCCAACAGCCGGTCGGGTTGCCACGTGTAAAAGGGCGGCCAGAAACGATTGATAATCGCCTCCGACGCGCCCCAGAAGAACGCCGTCGCCGCGGCGAACGTAATAAAGGAGACTATTTTTGAGAGCGCTTTTTTTGCTTTGTCCACGCTATTCGAGAAGCTCGAGCCGCGGCCGCATACGTTATCTCGTAGTTGCTCCTACGCGGCGGATAGGCTTCGTTAGCCAATCTCTTTTAGGCACGCGGCGTCGCGGCGTTGCCCGCGGCAAGGGGGTTTGCTCTATTGAATGTAACCCAAGGCGCGGAGGTCCGCGGCGTCCGCGAAATCCGCGGCTCGAGCGGGCTGCATATCCTTGGGCTTGACAGCTTTCTTCCACTTTTCCAACTTTTCGCCCAGCGCTCGGGCCACGTCGTCTTCCGGGAGCCGGGTGCGCTCGCCCGGGTCTTGCTGGAGGTTGTAGTACTCTCCGGGCGCGTCCATCTTCCAGTGCTCGAGGCTCAACTTCCAAGGCCACAGTACGACGGCGTCTCGCCGCGGCGGCTGGTAGTCTTTCCGGTCGGTGTAATCGCTGCCGATGAAGATCAGTTTGTCTTGGCTCTCCCGCGGCTTCCCCACGAGAGGCCGCCCGGGCATATCCGCGGGTACGTCGACGCCGGCGAGGTGGAGAAAAGTCGGCGTCAGGTCGATGAGGCTGGTGGGTGTGTCGCTCACGGCCGGCTCGCGCCCGGGTGCGGCGACGATGAGCGGTACGCGCGTAACCGTTTCGTAGACCGACTTGCCGTGGCCGTACGTGTAGTGCTCCCAGAACTCCTCGCCGTGGTCGCTGGTTATAATCACGACCGTGTTGTCGGGATCCGGTATCGCCTTGAGAACCTGCTCCAGGAGGTCGTCCAGGAACGCGCATTCGCCCTCGTAGAGGCGTTGGTAGGCGTCGCCCCGCGCACGCAGGTAAGGCTTATAGTTTTTTATAAACTTCTCGTCGGCGGGGTCGTAGTAGCCGAGCGGCGGCTTATACGGCGCGTGGGGGTCCATGTAGTGTACCCACAAAAAGAAAGGCCTGCGGCGCGGCCCGGCTAGGTACGACCGCGTAAGCCGCGTGATAGTGCGGCTCGTCTCGGGCCGGTACCGTTTGCGGGGGAAGTACTTTTGGCGGATCGGCGCGCAGCACCAGTTTGTGCTGTAGAAATGTATCGCGCGGAGGCGCGGCCGCCAGTCCCAGTATATGAAGTAATCGAAGCCGGTGGTAATAGGCGTATAGTGCTCCAGGACGACGTTGCCCACGACGGCGCCCGTGTCGTACCCGACGTCGCGCAGGTACGCCGCCGCGGTGCGGTGGAGGTCGCGCGAGGGGCGGGGCCACAGCCGCGTAGCGTCCGGATAGTGCCCCGTAAAACACGCCGCCATCGAGGGGTACGTCCACGGCGCGCACGCCCACGTGCGTTCGTAAACGACGGCGTTTTTTTCGGCGTAGGCCGAAAGCTTGGGCATAAGGTCCGGGCGAAAAGCGTCGGCTCGCCACGCGTCGAGCACTATGAAAAGGATATTGGGACCCCGGGGAACGGGCCGGAGGGCGGGGACGACGAAGTGCGCCGCGACGAGGAGGGCGAACGCCGCGCCGCCGACGACGCGCAAGACCTTTCCGGCCCGCCGCCACCACCGCTTTCCCGCGGCGCGCCGGCCCAGTAGGACGGCGAGGCCTATGCCCAGAACGACGAACGCGAGCCAATATTCTAAAAACGGCGCCGGCTCGCGGAAGTTCACGACCAAATCGCCGATCTTAACTTTGCCTTTGCGGAAGAGGCCGATGACGAGCCAGCCGACGTTGGAAGTTACCAACGCCGCCACGGCCGCGGCGGTACCCCACCGGCGCGCCGTCTCCAGCACCCGTTTGCCGGTCAGGAGCTTTATGACGCGGGATATTATTAACGCCGCGACGGCCGAGGCCGCAGCGAGCGCGCCTACGACGAAGAAGTAGAACACCGCCCGCCGGTACGCCGATTCGTAGACGAGGTCGCCCCACCACGTCCCGGCGGGGTGCCAGAAGTAGTTGAAGACGGCTTCCGTCGCGCCCCAGAAGAACGCCAAGGCGACGACGAACGTCGCCCACGCCAACACACTCTTTAACGTTTTGATAATCATGCGGTAAATCTTTTTCCGTGCCGGCCTGTTGAAATCGTAGTTATTGGATATACCCCAGGGCCCGGAGGTCCGGCGCCGCCTCGTCCCCATAATCCGGACAAGCGTATGCTTGTTTATTCTCCGCCCTCCACGCTCGAAGCGCCCTACGGAGCCTTTTGGCGTTGTCGTCTCGCGGCAGCCGGTGCTTCTCGCCGGGGTCGGCGGCGAGGTCGTAGTATTCGCCCCGTCGCCCGGGTTTTTGGTGAAACAGGATAAGTTTATAAGGCCAAATGATTACGGCGTCCCGGCGTTCGGGTCTTTTCGCGCGGAGCTTGAAAGAAGAGCTCCCGATGAATACGGGCCGACCTTCGTCGTGGACAACCGCGCCGGCCGGCGTGAGGAAAGGCCGGCCCTGCATCGTTGGCGGCGGCTCGCGCCCCGCGAGTGTCAAGAATGTCGGCGCGACGTCCACCAGGCTTACGGGGGTGCGGACTACCTCCGCTTCCCGGTCCGGCAAGGAGATGATTAAGGGGATGCGTACCAGCGTGTCGTATACCGACTTGCCATGGCCGTACGTATACTTCCGGTGCTCCCAGAATTCCTCGCCGTGGTCCGCCGTGATTGCGACGACGGTGCGCGGCCGCGAGGCCAGCTCGGGTACGACCGTCCCCAATAAGTCGTCCATAAAAACACATTCGCCGTCGTACAGCCGCTTGTAAGCGGCGCGCAGGCCGGGGTCCCACGGACGGTATTCCTGGATGTACTTCTCGTCGGCGGGGGCGTAGTAGCCGGGGGGAGGTTTGTAGGGGCCGTGGGGGTCCATGTAATGTACCCACAGGAAATAGGGTCGCTTGTGACGACGGCCGGCGTACGAGACCATTTTCCGGGTAAGAATTTGGCTGTCCCGGTAGGTAGGCTTGCCGTGGAGCAAGTCGCGGACCGCCGGGCCGTACCAGTGCGTCTCGTAGAAATGTATGCCGCGGAGAACCGGGTTCCAACCCGGGAAGTAGAAATTCTCGAAGCCGTCATTTATAGCGTTGTGGCGGTTGAGGATGCGGTTCGCGGAGAAGGCGGTGGTCTCGTAACCGGCTGCGTATAGGAGCTGCGCCAACGTGGGGTTACGGCGGTCCGAGTCGGGGTGCTGGCGGAGTCTGTGCGTGTCGTGGTATTGCCCGGTGAACGCGGTCGCCATCGCCGGTAGGGTCCACGTCCCGTTGGTCCACGCGCGCTCGAAGAAGAGGGCTTTTTCCCGGCTGAACGAGTATAAATTGGGCATCAACTCCGGGCGCAGCGCATCGGCTCGCCAGGCGTCGAAGACGATGAGTATAATGTTGGGCCCGGTGGCCCGCGGCCGGACCATTTGAGCCGCGTGGTAGGTAACGACGACCGCGAGGAAAAGCGCCGCACCCGCCACCTGGAGGTATCGCGCCGTTATCCTCGCCCAGCGTCTCCTCCCCAATGCGAACGCGAGGCCGACGGCCACTGCCGCCGCCGCGAGCGCGAAGAACCCCCAGTAGCCGAAAAAAGGCGCCCGCTCCTGTATGTCCAGTTTAAAGAGGCCGACGTTCAGTTCGTAGGAGTTAATCAGGCCGAGCGTCAACCAACCGGCGTTGACCGCGACGACGGCCGCGGCCGCGATCGCGCCGCTCCACCGCCCGGGTCCCCCCGGCCGCCGTCTCTCTATGAGCGCCTTTAATCCAACCGCCAGGAGGGTAATAACGGCCGCCGCGGCGGCGTAGAAGATCACGCGGTTGTACGTCGAGGAGAGCCACAGGTCCGTCCGCCATACGCCCTTGGGGGCCCAACGGTAATTGATAAAAGCTTCCGTCGCGCCCCAGAAGAACGCGACGGCGGCGACGAACGCCGCCCAAGCCAGGATTCTCCGCAAAACTCCAGCCATCGCGGCGTTAACCGATGATTTTTCCTATTGCGTTTTTGGGGGGCTCGAGGTCGAAGGCTTTTATTACCGTCGGCGCCACGTCGTAGATCTTAAGGTCGTTGCGGCGGCCGGAGGCCACGCCCGGGCCGGCCCAGGCGAAGATGCCCTGTTGCGAGTGGTTGGCGTCGTCGGGGCCGGTGTCGTTCTCGTGGACGCGGACCGCGGCGTTTCCTACGGAACCGATGGAGCGCCAGTCGAGGTCGCCGAAGTAGACGATGAGGTCCGGCGCGACGTTGCCGACCGCGCGGTAGAGCTCCTCCGGCCTGAACGCCCGGGTGCCGATGTTGACGCCCTGTTCGTCCGTTATGGCCTCGAGCTTTTCCTTGAGCTCGGTGCGTACTTTCTCGTAATCGCCGGCCGGGATGGTGCCCTGGGGCTCGCGGCCCGCGACGTTGAGGAAGCACCGGCCGTAGTAGCCGCCGTCGCCCCAGGCCGTCGTCTTTTCCCAGTCAACGAGGTCGTACTTGAACTTCGTCCGCTCCGCCGGCGGCTCCTTGAGCGCCAGGTAGCCCTCTTTAATCAGCCAATCGTTGAAGCAGATGCCGCCGACCATACTCTTGATGCCGTGGTCCGAGACGATCATGACGTGAGCGTCGTCCGGCAGCACTTCCAGGAACTCGCCGACCTTGCCGTCCAGGTAAACGTAGTATTCTTTTAATTTATCCTTGTAGCGCGGGTCCTCCTCGTAGCTGGGATGGCTCGGGTCGAAGTACTTCCACATGCCGTGGTGCAGCCGGTCGGGCCCCATCTCGACGAACATAAGGAAGTCCCACGGCTTGTTGGTGGCCAGCCACCGGGCGACGTCGAACCGGTTGGCGGTCATCTTCCACACTTGCTCGAGGAGGTAGTCCTTGTCGTCGGTGCGGAAGTCGCCGACGTCGATGATGTACTCGCCCAACTCTTTTATTATCTCCTCTTTGAGCGAGGCGGGGTAGGTGAACTCGCTGTCGGCGTCGGGGGTGAGGAAGCAGGAGATGAGGTGGCCGTTGACGGGCTTGGGCGGGTAGCTGGGCGGCACGCCGACGACGATGACCTGCTTGCCGGCGCGGCCCAGCACGTCCCACGCGGCGTCCACGCGGACCGCCCGCGAGTTGGCGAAGAAGAGGCCGTCGTAGGAGTGGTCGCGGCGGTTGCGGAAGCCGTAGAAGCCGAGCTGGCCCGGGTCCCGCGACGTCATCATGCACATCCACGCCGGGACCGTGATGGCGGGGATGGTGGACTCCAGCGGCCCCCAGGTGCCGCGTTCCACTATCGATTTAATGTTCGGCAACTCGTCCAGCCACTTGTCGAATACGAGGACCGGGTCGGCGCAGTCCAGGCCGATGACGGCGAGTTTAGGGTCGGTTGTCACGTCTATCTCCATCAGGTTCGTCGTCGCCTTCGCGCGCGTTACGCTTTTTTTCGAGCTCCTGCGATATCAACATACCCACCAGGCCGCCGACGAGGACCGCGACGAATAGGACTCCCATGATCGACTCCAACACCGCCGCCACCTGGGCTATGTGCGTCAACGGCGTGATGTCGCCGTAACCCAGCGTCGTCAGCGTTGCGAAGCTGAAGAGGACGAAGTCGGAGTAGTCGACGAGCTTGTTAGGATCAGTTTGCGCGCTTATGTGAAAGGACCCGGGTTGGAGCAACTCGATCCAGAGGAACAACATGCTGAAGAAAAGGCCGATGAGGATGTACGCGCTCACCGCCCCCGCTATCTCGTCTACGGTAACCCGCCGGTAGCGGCTTACCCGCGACAGGACCGCGACGACGGCGAACCCGTAAAATATCGCCCAGCCGGGGATTATTACGAGGTTTAGGATCGGGTTTTTCAGGTAAAGTATGTCCAGCCACGACAGGGCCGCGAATAGCGAGAAGACCGCGGCCAGGGGTATAAATTCTTTCTTTTTGCGGCACACGGCGTAAATTGCCAACAAGAGGGCCGCCGTCTGGAATAAGTTGAATACGCTTATAACCGCGGGCCTGTGAACGAAGAACGGGTACGCGATCAAGAGGCCGACCAGCACGATCAGCAGCCAGATGAGCCGCCCCTCGCGCCAGCGCCCGGGGTGAGCGGCCTTCGATAAGACTTCGGCCTTCCGCGATAATTTTCCCATTTCGTCTAAGAAACGGCCTTGCTTTTGGCGGGCGGGTTGGCTAAGGCGTTCGCTTCGCCGCCTCCAGCAGCAACTTCGCTATCTCGGGCCGGGTGAATTCCGGCGGCGGCAACTTCCCCTCGCGCAGCATCTCGCGGACCTTGGTGCCGGAGAGGAAGACGTGGTCGTCCTTGCCGTGGGGGCAGGTTTTGGTGGAGGCCATGTTGCCGCACTTCGTACACCAGAACGCGTGGTCGAAGAACAAGGGCGTTATCTCGAGCTCGGCCCGGTCGAACTCCTTGAATATATGATGCGCGTCGTACGTGCCGTAGTAGTCGCCGACGCCGGCGTGGTCGCGGCCTACGATGAAGTGCGTGCAGCCGTAGTTCTTGCGGACGATGGCGTGGAAGACGGCCTCCCGCGGCCCGGCGTAGCGCATCGCCGCCGGATTTACCACCAGGCACGCGCGGTCGGCGGCGTAATAGCCGTCCATCAGGGTTTTGTAGCACTCCATCCGGACTTCGGCCGGAATGTCGTCGCTCTTGGTCTCCCCCACGATGGGGTGGATCATCAGGCCGTCTACCGTTTCCATGGCGCACTTCTGCAAGTACTCGTGCGCGCGATGGATGGGGTTGCGGGTCTGAAAACCGACGACGGTATCCCAACCCTTCTCTTCGAACAGCGCGCGCGTCTCGGCGGGCGATAGGCGGTACTCGAGGAAGCGGCGGTGCGGTATCGGGCGGGGCAGCGTTACCGGGCCGCCCAGCAGGACGTCGCACATGTTGAGCGTGGCCTTAACGCCAGGGTGCGCCTCGTCGTCCGTCCGGAAGACGGCGACGCAGCGTTCGCGCTTATCGTACGCGTACTTCTCCTCCACCGTCATTACGGCCAGGACGTCGCCGCCCGGGCCGCCGGTCAGCGCGACTTCCTCGCCGAGCGCAATTTTGTCGGCGACCTCCGGGTTGACGCCCAGCGTGATGGGTATGGTCCAGGGAAGGCCGCCCGCGAGGTGCATATCTTTGACGACGGCCCGGTAGTCGGCGCCGCTCATAAAGCCCTCGAGGGGGCTCAGGCCGCCGTTGCCGATCATTTCCAGGTCGGACGCGGTCCGTTCGTCGATGGCTACTTTTTTAAGGGTGGCGGCGCGCGCCAGCAGCTCGCCGGCCTGTTCGGGCGGTACGATGCGGTTTATCAGCTTGCCGCCGTGGGGGGCGATGGTCATCGGGACCTCTCTTGTTTGATAAGGAGCGAAGCGTTTAAAATTATTCCGTAAACATAACATATCGGCCCTACCCGGTCAAGAAGACGCCCGCGGGGCCGCGCCGTTCCTTTATTAATTGGTTACCCGGGCGGAGCGTTTCGTTAGTACTTTTCGGTAAGCGCGAACGCGGCTCCTTTATTGTCAAGGGGGCGGCGATGTGGTAAACTACGAGGATACTCAATCCCTATAGCGAACCTCTATTCGGTCTTGCGAGGAGTATTCGTATGTCCACCAAACGGGCTTTGACGTTACGGGCTTTGACTTCTTTGGCGTCGCTGGTCCTTATCGTCGCCGGCTGCGTCCCGACGCACGAGAGCGTGGTCGCCACCATAGACGGCGAGTATGAAATCACCGCCGGAGACGTCAGTTATTATTACGAGCGTGGCCTGGCCGCCGGCTGGTGGCCTGACGACGTAATGGCAGAGGACGCGTTGAACGATATCCTGGAAGCTATTATCGTCGGGAAAACCCTCGAACTCGAGGCCGAGGAGCGCGGCTACGCCGACGACCCTATCGTGCAAAAAGAGCTGGCGGCCGTTGAGAGCCGGGCGCTGCGAGACTACATGTGGCGCCGTATCGGGGACGCCGTTGCCGTAACCCCGGCGGAGATACTCGATTATTACGAGAAGAGCCGGAAGTGCCGCATGTATTCCTTCATCGATACCGACGACCCCGCCCGGGCCGAAGAGGCGCACGAGGCTCTCGAAGCCGGGCGGCCGTGGGAGGAAGTGGTCGCGGAGTATTCGGTTTTTACGGCTTACACCGGGGAAGGTGGAAAGTGGGACGCACCCAAAGAGTACGGCCGCGGCGATTTCGGCGAGGCGCTCTTCGCCCTGGAGGTCGGCGCGTATACGGACGTCATCGAGGGTCCCGACGGCATATCGTGGCATATCTACCGCGCCGACAAAATCGTCCACGGCTTCGGCGTGAGTTACGAACAAGCGGCTCCCGATATCGCTATTATCTTGAAAAACTGGAAGACCGAGGAGCGTTTCCGCGAGCTCGCCCGCGGCTGGCGCAAGACGGCGCCTATAAAGCGCGACGGGGAAATGTGGCGGACGATATTCGAGGCGCCGTTCGCCGAGCTCAAGAGCGATTATACGGGCAAGGGCATAATACTCTCGGACGTGGGCGGAATCCCCGTATACTACGACGACGTGTTTACGATCGTAGAGAAGTATTTCCTCCTACCGCCCGAAGAAGTAGACCGGATGCGGGAGGCGAAACCCGACCGTTACGAGCGGATTTGGGAGAAGTTCCTCTCGGAGTATGAAGACCGGGCCCTCCTGGAGTATCAGGCGTTGCGAGAGGGCGTGGACCGATTGCCCGCGTTCCGGCGCGAGTTGGCGGCTCGCCGGACCGATTTGATGATGGATATATTATACCGGAATGAGTTCATGCCCGAGATTCCGGTACCTACCGACGACGAGATAAAGGCTTATTACGAAGCGCACCGGGACGACTTCTACACCCCCGATAGGGTCGAAGTCTACCTCGTCGCTATGCCGGACCGCGCGGAGGTGGAGCGTTTTTACGGAGAGATAAAGGCCGCGGGTGATACCGTCATCGACGGCGAGGCGCGGAACCGCGCGCGCGACAAGGCCGAGCAGGAACTTTACGAGCTCCCGGCGCCGCGGCCGCCCGAAGAGAAAGAGTGGCTGGGCGTCGTCGCGATAACGTCCGACCCCGCTCTCCCGAACGCGCCGCCCGACCCGCCTTTCGCCGCCGAGCTTCGGCCCCGCGTCTTTCCCTTCCGGAAACTCAACGTGCTCAGCGAGGTATTCCGATTGCGCGACGGCCGGTGGGCTTTCTACGAGCCTATATACCATTTGCCGACCCAACAACCCGGCCTCGACGACGCCGAGGTTGCGTACTTTTGCCGTAAGGGCGTTTTTGAGGAGGAGGTTAAGTCCCCCGAGATATCCGCCGCGGCCGAGGAGTGGGTCCGCTCGCTGCGCGCCCGGCACGACGTTGAAGTCGACGAGGCGGCGCTGGCCGAAGTCGCGGCGGAATTGCGCCGCCGGGGGCCGGAGGAGTAGGGGTCGTTGACCTCTGGCAAGCGGTAAAAAAAAGCCCCGCGGAAGCGGGGCTTTTTCGTTTTAACGTCGTACGTTTAACGGAATAGCGATTTGACTTTGCCCAGGCTGGTAGGCGCGACCGACGTCATGTTGCCGAGGTCGACTTCCATCGCTACGAGCGCTGAGCCGGTATACCGGTTGACCCAATAGACTTCGCCGTAGGACCCCGTGGAGGGGCCGCCGACCGTGCCGTTGGAGTTAGCTGTCGGCAGCGAGAAGCTGCGCACGAGCGAGCCGGCTTTCGTGAAGCCCGCCGACGGCTGACCGGAAGTCCACGAGCAGGCGACGAAGTAACCGCCGGAACCACCCATGAACTTGCTGACGTAAGCGACGCCGCCGCACGAGCCCATCGACGACGGCCAACCGGTAGCGGTCCACGTCCCCGCGCTCGAGCCGGAGGTCGTGTACCGGTAGAATAAACCGCGGTTGGTGTAGGCGTTCGAGTAGTAGTAGGTGCCGTCGTACGCGAGGTTCATGTTGACGCCGCTAACCGAGAAGGTCGTTATCGGCGCGCCGCCCGTAAGGCGGAAAATTCCGACTTTCCTACCGCTGTTGTCGGCAATCGCGACGTAGCCGGTGCCGAGGTGGGCGTAGTCGGCGCCGCGCGGGACCGTTAGACCGGAAATCGCGTGCGTGCTCACCATCGAGCCGGCGGTGGTGAAGCGCCTGATGTGGGTCGGGCTGTAGAAGATGCCGTATACGTACGACGCGTCGCGGAAGATGCCGAGCGCGACCGTGCCTGAGGTGCCCGACATGCGGAACGAGCTGATGACCGAGCCGATCGCGTCAGTACTTGCAGGTGTCCCAGGCCCCGCCGTAAGCGCGTCCGGCGCTACCGCGAAGGACGCGCTCGCGATTAGTACCGCAAGACCAGCGTAAACTAAGTTCCTCATTTTTTTCTCCTCTCTTTTTGTTTTTACGTACGGTTCAGTTTGACGCCTATGTTACGCTTAAACGCGGGGCTTGTCAAGCAAAAAAGAACGCCGCCGCGGGCCGGCGGCCCCGGCGCCGTCGTTCCCCCGGTTTCCCGAAATAGCAGGGAATAACGGCCTCCGTGCGCAGCGCTACTCCCGCTCTTGGCTGCGCGGTTAACTTCAACGATACAACGATTTGATTCGACCGATACTCGCCGGCGCGACCGCGGGACGGGAGCGGGCCGCGACGTCGAACTCGAACGCGTACTGCGACGAACCCGTGAACCAGGCCGCCCACACGGCGTCGCCGTAGGTGGCGGGTCGCGAGGATTTGCCGTAGGCCAGGCCGTTGGCGTTCTCGAGCGGAGGCGTCCACGTCCGCACCAGCGAGCCGCCGGGGAACGTCGTCATGCACATCGGCTCGCCGCCCAGCCAGGAGCCGGCGACGAAGTACGGCCCGAGGGCGTTGTTGCCGTAGTCGGCGTGGGCGGCGCCGCCGCAGTACGTCATGCCGTCGGGCCAGCCGGCGCATGTCCACGTACCTTCGGCCGCGCCGGTTTCCCGGTAGCGATTGAATTTGCCGCGGTCGGACGGGCCGTTGACGTAGTAATAGGTGCCGTCCCAGAAGCAGTTGAGCGGGAACGAGGCGCCCGCCACCGGAAACGACGTCACCGCCGAGCCGCCCGTTACGGGGAAGACGAACAGGTGTCGCTTCGTCGCGTCCACGAACGCCAGGTACCCGGCGCCGACGTGGGCGGGGGACGAATCGCGCGGCGTCGACGTCCCGTTTAAGACGTACGAGCTTACGCGGGCGCCGGCCGCGGTGAAGCGGTAGAGGTAATTTTGGCTCGAGCCGTGTATCAGGCCGTAGACGTACGACGCGTCGCGGTAGATGCCGAGGGCGTACGGCTTGGCCACGCCCGTCATCCGAAACGAGCTGATGACGGCGCCGAAGCCGTCGGCTGCCGGCGCGCTCCCGGGCGTACCGCGGCCCGCCGTGACCGCGTCCGGGGCGACCGCGAGCGCCGCGCTCGCGGCGCCCAAGGCCGCGAAAATTATTTGCCGTATCTGTTTTCCGCTTCTACTCGCCGACACAACTTCCATACGGTTCCCATTTTACGTTGAAAACGGGCGTCCGTCAACTGCGGGATTGACTTGCGCCGTCGTCGAATGGGACTTCCGACGGCGACGGCGGTGAGGTACCGCCCGGCGTATATGTCTATAAGCTGCGCGCCGGGCCGTACGCCGCGACGAAAAAGCTCGTCGTCGCGCGCTGACGCGTCTGTACTTACCGCGGAAAGCCGCCCTTCGGGGCGGCTTTTTTTGGGCGCGTTTTTCGCGGGCGCCGGCCCGCGGAATTCGTTTGACATCGTAACGTCGTCTATGCGTTAATGTATAAACCTCTAGGATGTTCGGGATAACCTTGTAGCAGGAGGAAGCAGATGGAAGAGATGCTTGGCGCTTGCGGTTTGGATTGCGCCTCGTGCGACGGTTACTTGGCGACGCAGGCCAACGACGCCGATAAAATAGCCGAGGTCGCGTCGCAGTGGTCAAAGCAATATGGCGCCGAAATCAAACCGGAGCACGTGTGGTGCGACGGCTGCAACCCGGGCGGCGAAAGGGCGTGCGCCCACGTCGCCGAATGTAAGATCCGCGCATGCGTCGTCGAACGGGGCTTCGAGAATTGCGCGCCGTGCACCGACTACGCGTGCGACTTGCTCGCCGGGGTGTTCGAACGCGCGCCGGAGGCGAAGGAAAGATTGAACGCCCTCCGCGGGAGGTGACGCCGCCCTTCGCCGAAAAATATTGCGCCCCTAAGCGTATTTTGATAGAATGAACGGGACGTGGCGCCTGGCCGCGTTCTTCGAAATGCTTTTAACGTTAAAATTACCGTGACCGAGACTGCGCCGGCCCACCGGGAGCCGGCGTTATTTTTTATATGGCGAAAGACGGGTTTTTAATCCTCGAGGACGGCCGGACCTTCCGCGGCGAGGGCTTCGGCTCGACGGGCCTGGCGCTGGGCGAGGTGGTCTTCAATACCGCCATCACCGGCTACCAGGAGATCCTGACCGACCCCTCGTACGCCGGCCAGGTCGTCGCGCTGACTTACCCGCACATTGGGAACTACGGCGTTAACGACGACGACGTCGAATCGCGCGGCATCTTCCTCCCGGCGCTGGTCGTTCGCTCCTACGAGGACTTCCCCAGCAACTGGCGGGCGACGGCGTCGCTGGGTCAATACCTGGAGCGGCACGGCGTCGTGGGCCTCTCCGACATAGACACGCGCGCGCTCACGCGCCACATCCGCGACGCGGGGGCGATGCGGGGCGCGGTGGCCGTCGGCGCCTACGACGAGGGCGACGTCCTTAAGCAAGTCCTTGCGTCGCCGCCCATGGCGGGCCGCGACCTCGTCCGGGACGTAACCCGCGACGCCGCCGAAGTCTTCGCGCCGGCGGAGAACGACGCGCGGTGGCGCGTAGCCGCGCTCGATTGCGGCATCAAGAACAACATCCTCCGCCAGCTGACGGCCCGCGGCGTCGAAGTTACCGTTTTCCCGGCGACGGCGACGGCGGATGAAATTCTGGCCGCTCGAGCCGACGGCCTGTTTATCTCCAACGGCCCGGGCGACCCGGCGGCGTTGCCGTACCTGGTCGACATCGTCAAAGGTTTTCTCGGACGTGTGCCCATCTTCGGGATATGCCTGGGGCACCAAATATTGGGGCTCGCGCTAGGCGGCCGGACTTACAAGCTTAAGTTCGGCCACCACGGCGCCAACCATCCGGTGAAAAACCTCAAGACGGGCCGCGTCGAGATAACGTCGCAGAACCATGGCTTCGCCGTCGACGCCGCGTCGCTGCCGGCGGGCGTACGCGTAACGCACGTGAACCTCAACGACGACACGGTAGAGGGGTTGCGGGCGGACGATTACGCCGCCATGAGCTTGCAGTACCACCCCGAGGCCGCGCCCGGGCCCCACGACGCTTTATACAACTTCGACGTATTTTTGGAAATGCTCGAGCGGCGCACGCAGAAGACGTTCGGCTTCTAGCCATGCCCAGACGCGACGACATCGAGACCATACTGGTGATAGGCGCCGGCCCCATCGTCATCGGCCAGGCGTGCGAGTTCGACTATTCCGGGACGCAAGCGTGCAAGGCGCTGGCCGCGGAGGGTTACCGCGTCGTCCTCATCAACTCCAACCCGGCGACGATAATGACGGACCCGGAGTACGCCGCGGCGACGTACGTGGAGCCGCTCACGCTCAGCGCCGTCGCCAAAGTTATCGAGCGCGAGAAGCCCGACGCCCTTTTGCCGACGGTGGGCGGCCAGACGGCGCTCAACCTCGCGGTCCAGCTGGCGGAGGCCGGCATCCTGCGCGAGAACGGCGTCCGCCTCATCGGCGCCAGCCTGACGGCCATACGTACCGCGGAGGACCGGCGTCTCTTCCGCGCGGCGATGGTGGCCGAGGGTTTACCGGTGCCGCGCGCCGCGGCGGTGGGCACGTTGGAGGCGGCCCGCGACGCGGCCGCCGAGCTGGGCCTTCCGCTCGTCATCCGGCCGTCGTTCACGCTGGGGGGCAAGGGCGGCGCCGTGGCCTTCAACGTGCCCGAGTTCGAGCGCGCCGTGGCCCGCGGCCTCGACGTCTCGCCCATACGCGAGGTGTTGATCGAGGAGTCGGTTCTGGGGTGGAAGGAGTTCGAGCTCGAGGTGATGCGGGACCTGGCGGACAACGTCGTCGTCATTTGCTCCATCGAGAACGTCGACCCGATGGGCGTGCATACCGGCGACTCCATAACGGTCGCGCCGGTGCAAACGCTCACCGACGTCGAGTACCAGCGGCTGCGCGACATGGCGCAGGCCGTCATCCGGCGCGTGGGCGTGGAGACCGGCGGCTCCAACGTCCAGTTCGCCGTCAACCCGGAGGACGGCCGCGTCGTCGTCATCGAGATAAACCCGCGCGTCAGCCGCTCGTCGGCGCTGGCCTCCAAGGCCACCGGTTTCCCCATAGCCAAGATAGCGGCCCAGCTCGCCGTGGGCCTGACGCTGGACGAGATCCCCAACGACATCACCCGCGAGACGCCGGCGTGCTTCGAGCCCACGGTGGACTACGTCGTCGTGAAGGTGCCGCGTTGGAATTTCGAAAAATTCCCCGGCGCGGACGACGTCCTCACGACGTCGATGAAGTCGGTGGGGGAGACGATGGCGCTGGGTCGCACCTTCGCCGAGGCGCTGCAGAAAGCGCTGCGCTCGCTGGAGGCCGGGTACGCCGGCCTGGACGGGACCGCCTCGAGCCGCCTCGACGCGGAGCTCCTCCCCGAGCGCCTCCGCGTGCCCAACCCCGACAGGATTTTCTACGTCAAGCTCGCGCTCCAGCGCGGTTGGAGCGAGGCCGACGTGGCGCAAACGACCGGCATCGACCCGTGGTTCGTCCACCAGATAAATAAGCTAGTCGAGTTGGAGGGAGAACTCGGCGCGTTCGATTTGACGTCGGCCCCCGACGAGCTCCTTCGGAAGGCCAAGCGCGCCGGCTTCGGCGACGGCCAGCTGGCCGGGCTGTGGGGCGCCGCCGAGGAGGACGTCCGCCGCCGCCGCGAGGGTGCGGGCGTCGTGCCCGTCTTCAAGGCGGTGGACACCTGCGCCGCGGAGTTCGAGGCCTACACTCCTTATTATTATTCCACCTACGAGGAGGAGAACGAGGCGCCGACCGGCGAAGGCCGCGCCGTCGTCATACTGGGCGCCGGCCCCAACCGCATAGCCCAGGGCATCGAGTTCGACTACTGCTGCGTCCACGCCGCGGTCGCCCTTCGCGAGCTCGGCTACGACGTCGTTATGGTCAACAATAACCCGGAGACGGTGTCCACCGACTACGACACGTCGACGCGGCTGTACTTCGAGCCGCTGAACCTGGAGGAGGTTCTGGCGGTCGTGGCCGGCGAGCGGCCCGAGGGCGTCATCGTCCAGTTCGGCGGCCAGACGCCGCTCAAGCTCGCCGGGCTGCTGGAGGCCGCCGGCGTATCCATCCTCGGCACCTCGCCGGACGCCATCGACCTGGCGGAGGACCGCGAGCGCTTCGGCCGCCTGTTGGGCGAGCTGGGGATACCGCGGCCGGAGTACGGGACGGCGTTCTCCTTCGAGGAGGCGCGCGAAGCGGCGGCGCGGGTCGGCTTCCCGGTGCTGGTGCGGCCGTCGTACGTCCTGGGCGGCCGGGCGATGGCCATCTGCTACGACGAGCGCGCGCTGGCGCGGTACGCGGCCGAGGCCGCGGAGGTCTCGCCCGAGAAGCCGATGCTGGTGGACCGCTTTCTGGAGGACGCGTTCGAGGCGGACGTGGACGCCGTCGGCGACGGCGAAGAGGTTTATATCGGCGCCATCATGCAGCACATCGAGGAAGCGGGTATCCACTCCGGCGACTCGGCCGCGGTCATCCCGCCGTACCTCATCAAGGACGAGCACCTCGATACCATCCGCGACTACACGCGGCGGCTGGCGCTGGCGCTCGGCGTGCGCGGCCTCATCAACATCCAGTTCGCCATCAAAGACGACGTCGTCTACGTGTTGGAGGTCAATCCGCGGGCGTCGCGGACCGTTCCCTTCGTCTCGAAGGCGACGGGGGTACCCTTGGCGAAGGTGGCGGCGCGGATTATCGGCGGCAAGACGCTGGCGGAGCAGGGCCTGGCGGGGGAGGGCCGGGCGCCGGGGTACTTCGTCAAGGAGTGCGTCTTCCCGTTCGACCGCTTCCCGGGGGTGGACACGGTGCTGGGGCCGGAGATGAAATCCACCGGCGAGGTGATGGCCGGCGCGCCGACCTTCGGCCTGGCGTTCGGCAAGGCCCAGCTCGCCTCCGGCTACCCCGTGCCGCTGCGCGGGACGGCGTTCGTCTCGGTGAACGACAACGACAAAGAGACGGTAGTGCCGATCGCCCGGGACCTGGCGGCGCTCGGCTTCAGGTTGGTCGCGACGCGCGGGACCGCGGCCCGCCTCCGCCGTGAGGGCCTGAACGTCGAACCGGTATTCAAGGTGAACGAGGGGCGGCCCAACGTCGCGGATAAGGTCGTCAGCGGCGAGATAGACTTGGTAATAAATACGCCGATGGGCCGGGAGTCGTTCTACGACGACGCGACCGTGCGGCGGGCTGCGGAGGAGCGGGGGATCCTCGTCGTAACGACGCTGTCCGCGGCCCGGGCGACGGTGGAGGCGG
>SDBS01000308.1_pt1 | contig 45186 bp, 84 predicted proteins | sample 2277091 | NCBI WGS metagenome assembly SDBS01 (sample SAMN10404972, study PRJNA504765) | marine sediment metagenome | isolation source: marine sediment core GS10_PC15, 163 cmbsf | place: Arctic Ocean: Southern Knipovich Ridge | collected 2010 | reverse complement strand
CATTTTCAATCTTTTGTTTTAAACTCATAGCATATTTTTTAGTTATCATGTTAAACCTTTACGTGAAAATTCATTATGATGTTCGTACTTTATATTCTATTTGATATCCATTTTCGTCATATTTCCAAAGTTTTATGTCTTTATTAGAATTTTCATATTTTATTACATTACCATATTCATCATATTGCCACGATTCCCAGAAAGTATTTGAAGAATCCCGTCTTATTTTGTTGCCATGCTCATCATATTTCCACGACCATAATAATCCACTAGAATCTTCTAATTTTATTAAATTATTATGGTCGTCATATTTATATATTTGAGAAAACCCTGCCGAATTTTTATCTCCTATTAAGTTGTTATTGTCGTCATATAAATATAATTTCCAAATTCCTTTTGATTTTTCTTTTGTTTTGTTATTACGTTCGTCGTATTCCCAAGATCTAGAAGATCCCTCGGAATTAGTATATTCTATCAAATTATTATTGTCGTCATATTTATAAAATTGACAAAATCCACGAGAATTTTCGTTTCTTATCTCATTGTCATTTTTATCATATTCATATAAATTCCAAACTTTATAACAATTTTCTGATTTAATTATATTTTTATTATTATCGTATTTCCAAGATTCCCAAAAACCACTATGATAATCGCATTTTATTAAATTATTATTATCGTATTCATATGATTTCCATTTTTTTGGATAGAATACTCTATCAATATTCATGTTTAAAGTTGTATATTTTATTTTATTATTACTATATTGGAATTCTCCACTAGATAATTTATTCCATTTAAAACGAGGAATTTTTTTAATTATATTAATTTTATTTGTTATTAATTTATCATCTAATTTAGATATAACTTTACCTAAAACTTCAATTTCGAAAATTACAGTATTTTTATCAGCAAAATGATAATAATTATTAATATCATCGAAATTGTCACAAAAATGAAAACCTTCTTTAAATATTAATAATTCACCCTCATGGCGTTCATAAGTTCTACCAATTTCATAAGATAAATTATTGTACTTACCATTAACCGTGCCTATATAATATTTCACGCCTTTATGACCTTGATACTATTCTGTATTTTAAGTTTTATCTTTTCAATAGCATTAATATCTTCATTCAAACTATCAAAATCATTTTCTAATTGTGCTTTTAAAATAGTAATTAATTTGTCTTTAGTTCTAGATACGCAATTCTTTGTAACTGGAACATGCTGACAATTGCGACCAAAATTTATATAATAACAATGAGCACCCCAATCACCTTTAAATATACCTTTCATAATCTTAGGCATATTACTGTTTGATATATTTCCATCGTGAATGAAATATATTTTATCATTTATTTTAAATTTAGACATTAAACTGTTCCTTTGTTAGATTATGCAAATCTTATTTTTATTCAAATTGATTATAAGCATCCAAAGCAGAAACATCAACGTCTTCAATGTCAACTTTATATTTAACAACTTTTAATTCTTCTGGCTCATAATCATGAGCCGGTGTATCATGATCTGCATTATACCATTCAGTTGGATTACGTCTAACATATTCTGCATTATTTGCATGATCTACTAACCAAATAGTATTTTCTCGATTATTGCCGAGATTACAACTAATATCTATGCAAGCATATCCGTTCGAATTTGGCTCCGGTGAAACTGTTAACATATGATTAGTTTTAATAATCATTAATCCATATTTTATTATCGTAATCATATGAAATATCCTTATTTAAATTATATCATTTATATAATCCCTGTTCTTCTCATATCAAGCAAATGTTTATATTTCTTCTTAAACTTAACCAACAACTTATTATTAGGTATCAAAAATATATTATTAATATCATTATTAACAAAATATTCTTGAACCTTATCCGAAAACTCAATTTGTTTTCTGCAAACAATATCTTGTTTAGCGGCTATTAAACAAACCGCTTCTGATGGATTATTAATATAATCAATAGCTAATCCTGTTTGTTTAACTGCTATCAAACACATCTCTTCCGTTGGATTCTTAATATATGCAATAGAATACCCATCATTTTTAACTACTTCTAAACACATCTCTTCTGTTGGATTCTTAATATGTTGGATAGCACTATCATTTTCTTTAATAGCTGCTAAACAAACTTCCAATGACGGATCATTTATATACTTAACACTTCTTCCGTCTTTTTTAACTTTTTCTAATTGTTCTTCTAATGTCATAATATCCCTGCTTTGTGCATATTAAACAAATAATTATATTTCTTACGAAGTTCAGACGACAACTTATATAAAGGTATAAAAAATATATTATTCACATCTTGACTAATAAAATATTTTTGAACCTTTTTTGAAAATTTAATATATCTTCTATAACTAATATTTTGTTTAACAGCTATTAAACACAGCTCTTCTGATGGATTATTAATATATCTAATAACATGTCCATTTTCTCTAACAGCTTCTATACAAACAGCTTCTGATGGATTCTTAATATGTTGAATAGCAAATACATTTTCTCTAACAGCTTCTATACAAACAGCTTCTGATGGATTCTTAATATGTTGAATATAATGTCCATATTTTTTAACAGCTATTATACAAACCGCTTCCGATGGATTCTTTATATATCGAATATAACCTCCATTGTGTTTAACTGCTATTAAACAAACTACTTCTGATGGATTCTTAATAAATTGAATAGCGAATCCTGATTCTTTAACAGCTATCAAACACATCTCTTTTGATGGATTCTTAATATATTGAATAAAATATCCATTGTATTTAACAGCTATCAAACACGCCTCTTCTGATGGATTATTTATTAAATTAATATTACTTCCATGTTTTTTAACAGCTTCTAATTGTTCTTCATAAGTCATAATATTCCAGCTTTATTCATATCCAATAAATACCTATATTTCTCCCTAAATTTAACCAACAACTTATTATTAGGTATCAATAATACATTATTAATATCTTCACTAATAAAATATTCTTGAACCTTGTCAGAAAATTTAATATATTTTCTGCAATCAATTATTTGTTTTACAGCTTCCAAACAAACCTCTTCTGATGGATTATTAATTACGCTAATAGCATATCCTACTTTTTTAACAGCTATTATACAAACTGTTTTTGATGGATTCTTAATATGTTGAATATTAAATCCATATTGTTTTACAGCTATTAAACACATCTCTTCTGATGGACTCTCTATATATTGAATTGATTGACCATATTCTCTAACAGCAGCTAAACAAACATCTTCAGATGGATCCTTTATGTGTTTAATAGCATATCCTGTTTGTTTAACTGCTTCTATACAAACAGTTTCTGATGGATTCTTAATAAATCTAATAGCCAATCCTAATTCTTTAACTGCTTCTAAACATAACTCTTCTGATGGATTATCTATATTTTTAATAGCATATCCATCTTCTTTAATAGTTTTTAATTTTTCTTCGTAAGTCATATAGTATAATAAACCCTTCTACAAAAAAGCTTATCTTACAGATTACAAAATACCTGCTTTATTCATATCCAACAAATATCCATACTTCTTACGAAATTTAACCAATAACTTATTCTTAGGTATCAACAATATATTATTAACATCTTGACTAATAAAATATTTTTGAACCTTATTAGTGAATTTAATATATTTTCTGCAATCAATTATTTGCTTTACAGCTTCCAAACAAACCGCTTCTGATGGATTCTTTATATATCGAATATAACCTCCATTGTGTTTAACTGCTATTAAACAAACCGCTTCTGATGGATTCTTAATGTGTTTAATAGCATAGCTATCTTCTTGAACAGCTATTAAACAAGCAGCTTCTGATGGATCCGAAATTAATTGAATAGCAAATCCTGTTTGTTTAACAGCTATTAAACGTAACTCTTCTGTTGGATTATTGATATATTCAATAGCAAATCCTGTTTGTTTAACTGCTTCCAAACACACATCTTCTGTTGGATTATCTATATCTTTAATAGCATATCCTGTTTGCTTAACTGCTATTAAACACATCTCTTCTGTTGGATTCTTAATAAATTGAATATCCATTTAAATATCCTTTTCGTAATTCATATAGTATAATAAACCCTTCTACATAAAAGCTCTTCTTACAAGTAATTACAAAATACCTGCCTTATTCATATCCAACAAATACTTATATTTCTTCTTGAATTTAACCAACAACTTATTCTCAGGTATCAATAATACATTATTAATATCTTCACTAATAAAATATTCCTGAACCTTATTAGTGAATTTAATATATTTTCTGCAATCAATATTTTCTTTAACAGCTATTAAACAAACCTCTTTTGATGGATTCTTTATATATCGAATATTATGTCCATTTTCTTTAACAGCTATTAAACAAACCTCTTTTGATGGATTCTTAATATATTTAATATTATATCCATATTTTTTAACAGCTATTAAATATAACTTTTCTGATGGATTATTAATATGTTTAATAGCATATCCATTTTCTTTAACAGCTATCAAACGCATTTCTTCTGATGGATTCTTTATATATCGAATATAACCTCCATTGTGTTTAACTGCTATTAAATATAACTTTTCTGATGGATTATTAATATGTTTAATAGCATATCCATCTTCTTTAATAGCTTTTAATTGTTCTTCATAAGTCATATAGTATAATAAACCCTTCTACATAAAAGCTCTTCTTACAAGCAATGTCATAAAATACCTGCCTTATTCATATCCAACAAATACTTATACTTCTCCCTAAACTTAACAAATAACTTATCTAAAGGTATCAACAATACATTATTAATATCTTGATTAATAAAATATTCCTGAATCTTATTCGAAAACTTAATATATCTAATATTATATCTTGATTGTTTAACTGCTATCAAACACATCTCTTCTGATGGATTCTTAATATGTTTAATAGCATATCCTATTTGTTTGACAGCTATTATACAAACCGCTTCCGATGGATTATCAATGTATTGAATATAATATCCATATTTTTTAACAGTTATTATACAAACAGCTTCTGATGGATTATCGATATGTTTAATAGCATATCCTGTTTGCTTAACTGCTATTAAACACATCTCTTCTGTTGGATTCTTAACATATTTAATATTCCATGCTGTTTGTTTAACAGCTTCTATACACATCTCTTCTGATGGATTCTTTATATATCGAATATTACTTCCATTATATTTAACATTTTTTAATTGTTCTTCATAAGTCATAATATTCCAGCTTTATTCATATCCAATAAATACCTATACTTCTCCTTAAATTCAGGCAACAATTCGTCTAAAGGTATCAACAATAAATTATTAATATCTTCACTAATAAAATATTCTTGAACCTTTTCCGTAAACTCAATATATTCTTTACAATCAATTATTTGTTTAACGGCTTCCAAACAAACAGCTTCTGATGGATTATCTATATCATAGATAGCATATCCGTCTTTTTTAACAGCTATCAATTGTTCTTCATAAGTCATAAAATACCAGCTTTATTCATATCCAACAAATACTTATACTTATCCCTAAATTCAGGCAATAATTTATTATTAGGTATCAAAAATATATTATTAATATCTTCACTAATAATATATTCCTGAACAGCTTCTGATGGATTCTTAATCCATTTTATACAACCAATTGCTTGTTTAACAGCTATCAAACATAACTCTTCCGATGGATTCTTTATACAGATAATAGAATATCCATCGTGTTTAACAGATTCTAAGCATACATTTATTGATGGATTCTTAATCCATTTAAGAGCACGTCCTGTTTGTTTAACTGCTATCAAACATGATTCTTCTGATGGATTCTTTATATATTGAATAAGACGGCAGTATCGTTTAACAGCTATTAAACACATCTCTTCTGTTGGATTCTTTATATATTTAATATTCCATGCTGTTTGTTTAAGAGCTTCTAAACAAACCTCTTCTGATGGATTCTTAATTAAATGAATATTACGAGCATTATATTCAACTTTTTCTAATTGTTTTTTTGAAGTCATAATATTCCTGCTTTGTTCATGTCCAATAAATACTTATATTTTTCCTTAAATTCAGGAAATAACTTATCTGAAGGTATCAACAATATATTATTAACATTTTCATCAATAAAATATTCCTGAACCTTGTCAGAAAATTCAATATATTTACTGCAATTAATATTTTTTTTAACAGCTATCAAACACATCTCTTCTGATAAATTATCAATAAATCTAATAGAATATCCATTTTCTTTAACCGCTATTAAACACAACTCTTCCGATGGATTATCGATTAATTGAATAATATTTCCATTTTGCTTAACGGCTATCACACACAACTCTTCAGATGGATCAGAAATAAATTGAATATTCCATCCATCGTGTTTAACAACTTCTAAACAAACTGCTTTTGATGGATTATCAATAAGTCTAATAACAAATCCATATTGTTTAACAGCTATCAAACACATTTCTTCTGATGGATTATTAATATGTCTAATAGCATGTCCATCTTCTTTAACTGCTTCTAATTGCTCTTTGTAAGTCATATAGTATAATAAACCCTTCTACAGAAAAGCTCCTCTTACAAATAACTACAAAATACCTGCAGTTTTCATATCCAACAAATACTTATACTTCTTCTTAAATTTAACCAACAATTTATTAACAGGTATCAACAATACATTATTAATATCTTTACTAATAAAATATTCTTGAATTTTTTCCGTAAACTTAATATAGAAACCAGCATATCTATGTTCTTTGACAGCTATCAAACACATTTCTTCTGTTGGATCCAAAATATAATTAATATTACATCCATCTTTTTTAACAACTATTAAACACATCTCTTCTGATGGATTCTTAATGTGTTTAATAGCAAATCCATATCGTTTAACAGCTATTAAACAAACTGCTTCTGATGGATTCTTAATATAACTAATATAATATCCTTTTTGTTTAACAGCTTCTATACAAACCGCTTCTGATGGATTATTAATACCTTTAATATAATGCCCTTTAATAGAATGCCCATTATATTTAACAAACACCATTTAAATATCCTTTTCGCAATCATCAATTAATTTCCAACCACTTCCTACCAAACTAGCCAAATCCAACTCCCTAATCAACCGCTTAATCTTACTATTATTCATATCGCGTACCAAAAACTCCTTAGCACAACCAACCCTACCATCCAAACGCGCAAAACAATAAGATGCGAAAGGAGTCTTACAAACAGACTGAGCGAATACCTTACGATCAATCCCCAAACCAATATTATCCTTCAAACAATCCTCCGCGCCATTTATCCAATAACTAAATGCCGATGAAATCTTATCGTAAGAACCCAAATACTCGCTAAACCCATTCTCCAAACATTTACGACTACCCTGAAGAACCAATTTAACCAAATTATTCAATGACCGACTACTATGTATATTATGCAATGCCACGTAAGACAAAGACTTAATCTTCATTCTATTAACCCCCTGCCGAACAACGAACCCCTCCTTAACGTCATTATCTGTATCTCTATGATAATCAGACAAATATTCTATAATAGACTCCACCGAAGAAAACTCCTTACACTCAGGCCGACTAACACCCAACCGATCAGCCCACACATTTAACAACACACTCCCGACCTCCTCCAAACTATTATGAATAACATCAGAATCATTATCCAACAATATCTCCCTCCGCCGCATACCCAACAAATATATTGTAGGATCCTCGTAATCTATAACTATCCTATTAAAACGACTACACAATTCAAACACATACATATAATTAACGTCCAACACAGCCTTAACACAATCAAACACTCTCCAAAACAAATCCCCGAATGTAAAATCAGTTCCTACAATATTATCCACAGGAAACATCCGACTACGTGTACCAGCCATCCAACCACACCCCTCCAAATAAGTCAAAAATATCAAACTCCCATCAAGTTTATCCTCCACCGTCAAAGGAAGCGAAAAATCAATCCCGCCGCAAGCCGAATCATTATAATTATAAAACCTATTAAAACCCATACGAACCACATCAAATGAATCGTTCAAACTCAAACCACGACACTCATTAACTATAGCGTTACCACTAGGACTCTTTATCCCGTAGTTAAATGTCATATATTGTTTATCATCAATACCCTTTTCTAAAACAACACTTATATCCAAACCCTCCAAAAGAACCAAACCCTCTTTAAAACCATGTAATTTAAACAATTTCTGTATTTCAAGCATATTATCACACTCCCTCTTCTATATAAACTATAATAACACTATCCAACACGCTTATTCACGATGAAAACACCGACTTATATAACAAAAACCCGTCCCCAATGAACGATTTATTATCACATCTCTCAAAAAACACCCGAGAACTACAAATAAAAACGACTATAATATATTCTTCTTATTTAAAAATTATTATAGAGTGTTGAATCTATTATACATAGCCGAAAACTGTATGTACGATTTTTATTTAATTTGATCTGAGCAAATAATTATATGTTTTCGAATATTGTTTGTTTTTCGCTTTATCGACTGTTTAAGCCGTTATATTATTTGATTAAATGTGAGATTTTTGTGTTAAATTGTCAGATAAACGAAGAATATAACGGTTGATAGAGCGAAAATCTTCATATTTGTCTTATTTCTTTCATTTTCTGTGCTAGTAGAATGGAATTTGTTTGTCTGTGCTTATAATATAGTTTTATATATTTGCGCTTATATTGTCGTGTTTTTACGTGCTTAAAACGCGGTAATATGAGTTAATCAGTAAACGAACATGTTTTTATTATAAGCGGCATAAATATATTATTGTTGTTTTTATTCGAAAATCTTCATATTTGTCTTATTTCTTTCATTTTCTGTGCTAGTAGAATGGAATTTGTTTGTCTGTAAGAAGAGCTTTTCTGTATAAGAGTTTATTATACTATATGACTTACGAAAAACAATTAAAAATTGTTAGACTAGATGGATGGAATATTCAACATATAAAGAATCCAACAGAAGAGTTGTGTTTGATAGCAGTTAAACAATCAGGATGGAATATTCAACATATAAAGAATCCAACAGAAGAGTTGTGTTTAATAGCAGTTAAACAATCAGGATGGAATATTCAATTTATAAAGAATCCATCAGAAGTAGTTTGTTTAATAGCAGTTAAACACAATGGAGGTTATATTCGATATATAAAGAATCCATCGGAAGCGGCGTGTATAATAGCTGTTAGTCAGTATGGATATGCTGTTGATTATATTGATAATCCATCGGAAGCGGTGTGTATAGAAGCTGTTAAATACAATGGATATTATATTCGACATATTAAGAATCCATTAGAAGAGTTGTGTTTGATGGCTGTTAAACAAACAGGATTCGCTATTAGATTAATTAAAAATCCATCAGAAGTAGTTTGTTTGATGGCTGTTAAACAAACAATTAATTGTAGAGAATATATTGAGTTTACGGAAAATGTTCAACAATATTTTATTAGTGAAGATATTAATAATTTGTTATTGATACCTAGTAATAAGTTATTGCCTGAATTTAGGGAGAAATATAAGTATTTGTTGGATATGAGTAAGGCAGGTATTTTGTAGTCTGTAAGGTGAGCATGTTCATTATAGATGTTAATATTACTATATAAGAAAGGGGTTTTATTATGAAAACTTTTAGCTTGCAGAATATCTCTTTCGAGTATTTTGGTCAATTTATAAACGAATGTCCTGGCGATATGTTAAAAGATATATTTCAGAAAGGGCCTAGTAAATATATTCCTGAAATTTTAAAAGTTAAACCTGATACTATTAGGCATTTGGATCCTAAGTGTATGCTTTGGTTAACTTCTCGTAAAATAGAGAAGTTTAATCAGATAGCTGTAACTTCGAGTAGTTGGGTTATTTTACATATTAAAAATCCATCTGAGAAGGTGTGTTTGATAGCTGTGGAAAAAGATTGTTCAGTATTTAAAAAAATAAAATATCCAACTTTGAAGGTTCAACGCGCTGCTTTGAATAAGTGGCATACTATGGATAGAAAGGTTATTCCTTCTGATAGTGTGAGTTATGACGCAGATTGTGAGGATTCGGTTATTACTCTTTTGATATATGATAATCCAAAGCCTCGAATGGAATTTCTTATGTTTCTCGCTAAACATTATCCTAGATATTTCTATACGCCTTATAATAGACCTTTTACTTTTTTGATTGATTCACATGACATTAAATATAAGGAAGTGTTTCCTTGGGATAGAGTACCTAAGGATTTTCAGCAACGAATAATAACTGAGGATTTTAAAAATTATTTTAAGATACCTGAAGATAAATTGTTGCCTGGTTTGAAAAAGAAGTATTCATTTATTCCGGCAATGAGTAAGGCTGGGGTATTAAAATGAAGTATGAATTTGATATAACATTTGAAAATTTAAGAAAAATTTTAAGCGAAAATTATAAAATACGTAAGTGTTTTGATTTTTCTCAGTTAGGTGAAGATGAACGAATACATTTATGTCAGTATGATGGTCATTTGATTGAATATATGTATGATATTAATTTGAGCGAGGCTTGTTGGGAGGCTGCTGTCGGTTGTGATCCTGATATTTTGCAGTATTATATTCGTAAATATGGAAGAAATCCTTCTCTTAAGATTCAGCAAATAGCTGTTAATACGAGTTTCGCTTCTATTCAATATATATTGAATCCTTCTTTAGATATGATTCTTGAAGGATTGGGTAATGCCGTGATGATGTCTCCTTCGAGTAATGTCGTAGAAGTTTTTATTATTAAACGTAATAACGCTATTATGAGTACTTCGTGGTTTCCTTGGACAGAGGAGTTTCAAGAATGGTTTATCGATAACGGTGGAGATTGGAAAATAATTCCTATTGATCGTTTGAGTGGTAAATATAGTTATTTGAAGGATTTAAGAAAAGCTGCTATTATTTGATTTGTCGTTTTTGAGCGGCAGATAATCGATATAGTCGAGATTTATTTTGTAAACGGTTTTCATATTTGTGAATGAGTTTTTTACGTCTCTTTTTCTCTTTTTTTTACACATGATAAAGAGGTTATAGTATGAATTCAAGGATTGCTTATTTAAATTATACATTTCGTTATAATATAAGCAAAGCGAAGCATAATGTAACATTATATTTTATTGACTTTACATGAGAGTGGGAAAAGTGAATGCCTGTTGATTTGCCTATTGAACCAGACGATTTGACTCGTCAATTAAGATTATTGGAAGATGCTATTTCCGATCATAATGAACAAAATAATGAGACTGTTAGTATCGTTAGTACTACTGGTACTGCTGGTCCTATTAGTACAAGTAATACTGAATTGTTAGAAAACAGTTTTCTAGAAACGCAAACGAGTGAAGTAAGATTTTATCGTCAGCAAATAGTTCTGGAAGAAAACATTAGAGATGATCTTGAATTTGATTCACAATGTTTTGATGACTATTTATTTGAATCAAATTCATTAACCAGATTTATTGAGAAAAAGACTAATCGTAATCTCAAGCATATTGATCTATCTAAGTGTTATAATTGCAGCAACAAACTAAATGATAATGCTATGATTTTGGCTTTGAGTATAAAAAGTCGGCAGATTGTTGTTGAAATTAATCTTTGCGATAATTGTCATAAACGACATTATTTTCGATGTGATACTTGCGAGAAGTTTTTAGATCGTCGTCTTGAGCATAAGATGGGCATTCCTAAGAAAAAACGTTCAGATAAACAAGAATTTCATTGTTTGGACTGTTTTAATAAAAAATATTTTTCATGTTCTTCATGTTGTGGCGCATCTTTAATAAAAGATGTATGGATTTATAATAATGCTAAATTTTGTCCTTTATGTAAAATGAGGCATTTCGTCGAATGTAAAAATTGTAATATTTGGATAGCTAAAGAATGCGGAAATGACTTTAAAGGCGATTGTTATTGCGATCGTTGTTTTAATGATAGTTATTGTAAATGTTGGGATTGTGGAGCTGGTCATCATAGATGTGAATCATTTACTTATAATGGAAGAAGCTATTGTGTAAATTGTAAAGAGTCTAATTTTAATATATGTGTAGCGTGTGATAGATGGTGCAATAAAGAACATCATTATGATCGTAAAAATTATTGCAAGAAGTGTTTTACTAAGAGATTTTATCAATGTAATAATTGTCGTGAATATTATTCGCTTATTGGATCTATAAAGCACGATCGTGGCATTTATTGTAAAATATGTTTTGATGGTAAAATAAAGTATCAGATAAATCGTTATTATTATAAGCCTAAGCCTATTTTTTATGGCAAAAATGATTATCATTTTGGAATAGAATTAGAAGTTGCTTTTTTTAATGATAGCGGGGAGTGTGATTATAAAGCTCGAATTAAAGATTTGATTAATAAAACTGACGGTATTTTATATTTAAAGGATGATACTTCTATTAGTAGTTGTGGTAAATCAGGATTTGAAATCGTTACTCATCCGATGACTTATGAGTGGATTTTAAATAATCAAGAAATACTTGATCCTATTTTTTGTTTGTCTAAATGTGGATTTAAATCTTATCATGCTGGTTCTTGTGGGATGCATATTCATGTTGGAATGAAGGATATCAGCGCTATGCAGTTGCATAAGATATTGACTTTCATTTATGGTAGGACTGGACGAGCATTTGCTTCTGCAATAAGTATGAGAAATGAAGATGATTTGAAAAATTGGTCGTCATTTGATAATACTAGTAAAATTGTTCGAAGAGTGTTGAATAAGAAGAGACTTGACGAAGATGATACTAGTAGGAGATCTGCAGTAAATTTAAATCATAATAATACTATTGAATTCCGATTTTTTAAAGGAACTCTTAGGAAAGAGACATTTCTTAGGAATATTGAATTTGTAAAAGCTTTGATGGATTTTACAAATGATTTAAATATTGGCAAGGGTGAAATGGGCGCTAAAGAATTTATAAAATTTGTCAAAAAGAATAAGAAAATATATCCAAAACTTATTACAATGTTTACGGATTTTAAGTTTAGGAAACGGTTGTCAAGTTATCTGCCTTCTCTTGCTTTGCTTGCAATGGAGGCAGGAATAGATAAGAAGCTATAATAAAATATATCGAACAAGAAAGCAAATATTATGAACCTGATTACTTTTGTAGTTCAATTATATAATGAGGAAAAAGAAAAAAGAGAACAAAATCTAAAGTATCGTTTTCCTCGAATTCATTCTATTCATTGTGATACAAATATCATGACTCCTACTTTAAAAGTTTTGGAAAATTGCGAATGGGTTGAAATTTATTAGAAAGATTATAAATATGAATAAGCAACAGAAAAAAACTTTCGCTCTTTTAAAAAAAGAGTTCAAGTATTTGGTAGACGGAGCAGATTGTACTTTCAGGGCAATTGATCGAATTAGAGAGATGATGTTCAGATAGCGAACAAAGAGTTTCATAAACGTATTCTTAAATGGGATAAAGATTGTCAAACACTCTCTCTTGAATTAAATTAAGAAATAAATTAAATTTCAGAAAAGATTTACTTTTTGATAGAAACATAGGTTTGGATAATTGTTTAAAATTAAAACAGAAAAGGTAAATCACGATGGAAATTCTTTACAATGCAGATACGATGAGAGTTCCAATTTATAATTGGGCTTCTCATATTGAGCCTCAAGCTTTACAACAAGCAATTAATTTGTCAAATCATCCTAAAATTCATCATCGAGTTGCATTAATGCCTGATGCGCATTATGGAGCAGGCGCTTGTATTGGGTCTGTTTTTGGTACTGAGGATTGTGTTATTCCATCGGCCATCGGATATGATCTGGGATGTGGAGTGTGTGCATTAGAAACAGATTTAGATTCCGATCCAGATTTTATTCGCCAAGCTGCAGATATTGTAAGTAAAGTAATTCCTTTAGGTTTCAAAGGTCATAAAGAGCGACAAGAATGGTATGGCTTTGATGTATATGAAAGCCGTAATTCTGAATTGACTAAAGAGATTAAAGAAAACGCTCCTTTTAAACTTGGAACCATTGGGTCGGGCAATCACTTTATCGAATTTCAGCATGATAAGAATGGTAAAATGTGGATTATGATTCATTCTGGATCACGAAATATAGGACACAAGATTGCTACTTATTATTGTCGATTGGCAAAGAAACTTAACCCTTGTGATATTGATTCTGCGTTATCATGGTTGGATATTCATACTCCGGAGTTTGATGGATACATTGAGGATATGGGATTCGCTTTATCTTATGCTTTTGAGAATAGAAAGAGAATGATGGAGAAGGTCCTAGGAATAGTCTCTAATCTTGTAGACAAGAGAGATTTGAGTTTTACCTTTGACTTAAGTAAGATGATTAATATCCATCATAATTATGCAAACTTAGAGTATCATTTTGGAAAAACAGTAATGATGCACAGAAAGGGAGCTACATTAGCTCGTAAAGATACTATTGGAATTATCCCAGGTTCCATGGCAAGTGGTAGTTATATAGTTAGAGGATTAGGTAATAAGAATTCTTTTAGTTCTTGTTCTCACGGAGCTGGTAGAGCAATGTCTAGGACTCAAGCGAAAAAGGTTCTTTCAGACAGTGACGTTGTTAACGCACTCAATGGAGTTTATGTTAAGGCTCCTGGGAGCATTAAGGATGAAGCTCCTCAAGCATATAAGGATATTCATAGCGTCATGAAAGATCAGAGAGATCTCATAGAGATAGTTACTGAACTCACTCCTGTTGCTGTTGTTAAGGGCTAAAAAGGAAAAATTATGTTACGAAAAAAACTTGCGTTTGATTTTCTTTCTTTATCTTCTGTTGATAGATTTAGTATTGGGAAAAAATTAGGATTAATTAAAGATGGAGATAAGTTTGTTGAAAGATTTGATCGAGAAAAGAAGATATTTCAGCGGGCTGCACAGCGTGATATGATAGATGAATTGCGTAAAGAAGTAGATAGTTTTTTTCTTAAATAATTCCAGCTTTTCTCATCATGATTATATGTTAATTAGACGAGCTCATTGTCGAGCTCGTCTAATTTTTGTTATAGATTGTGTTATAGTTTCTCTAGCAATATCTGGTAAGGAAGTGATTATTGTTTTTCTTGTCCAGGTATATGCACGACGCAAAAAGAGTCTTGTCGTTCTATAAATACGTCATATCCACCTGGCAATGTAGGATCTGTGAGAGGATAACCTTTACGATAAGCTTTGGACTCTACTTCTTGATATCCATAGACTTGGAAGTCGCCATGTTGAATTTTATATTCTAACAAACTACTGTTGTCATTCATCCAGACATAAGCCCATACGTCTTCTGAAGTTCCATCTTCGTATGTCGCTATAACCTTGACGCGTTTATACATATGTCCTTCACCCTCAATCTGATCAAGGATAGTAATAATTTCATTCTCTTCAAATGATATAACTTCTCCTTGAACGATTTCGTCATTAATGTTTTTAATCATTAATGCTGGAAAACATGTAGCATTGCAAGATTGAATAAGATATAATTCTCCTGCAATAGTAGCTTTACGAATAGGTTTTTGCGCAAGATATTCACTAATCTCAAAGCTATCTGGAGTATTTCTTTTTAGCGTGCCATATAGAAACATTTTGTTCATAATTAAAAACTTTCTTTCGTGATTTAAATTATAATATGCTTAAAATTTAGTCTGCTATCTTTGCAGGTTCAGCCTAAACTTAAAAACCTTAAACTTTTATCGTAATTGTTAAACAGCCATTTGATAACAACTCTGTTCACATAATGTTGAATACAAAAATATTTTGGAAAAGCATAAAATTTGTACCAAATATCACTTTGACCTCTAACATGTAATTCCCAGCAATGATTATGATTAAGAGAAAATCTAAACATAATCTTAAAAATTCTTTCATCTATTATCTCTTCTGTATTATAGATGAACCCTAGAACTCCCACGGACGTCTCTAGAAGCCTTTCATCTACTATTATCTATAGTTATCATGCTAAACGCCTTTTTGAGCTATAGTGAGCATTCCAGGGCCATGTTGTCCTATCCATTTTATCATGCTTCTATCTTCCCAATCAAGCTGAATCATATGCTTGAAGTTAGAAATTAAAACAATTTGTTCGCCTTTAACTTTTAAATCATAAAATCCAGTGTTAGGGGAATGTGGTTTAATAATAAAATTACATTCCCCTAAATCTTTTACTTTTAGAAGGCCATTTATTTTCCGTAACTTGCCTTTGCGATATCTTATTGATAAAATATTTATTTCGCAGTTAATCATAATTTATTATATTCCTATTTAATTCACTGCTTCTGATAATCGTTCAGCATTTAATGCAAGCCATTCGATAATCGTCCTATCATCATATTCTTTTAATCTAAAGTGATGAGGAAACCAAACTTGTTGATGACTACGTTCTCCTGAAATATGAAGATATATTTGATCTAGTTGGTCTTGCTTTCTTAGATTAAAATATAAAGATTGTTGTTTTTCTAATAGAAAAATAGATCCTTCTATAAAACATATCTTTTCTCCAAAAATAGATTCTGTTATAATGTCTATAATCATTTGGCCCATGATGGCATAAACCTAATAATCTCAGTTTTAAGACAAGGAATCATATCTCTTGTGTCATAATGGAACATGCGAATTTTTTGAGGAAGAGAACCGGCTAAAACTTTGTTCCGATAATGCATGTAAATTCCAACAGGAAGAGAAGATCCAATATCACAAGTAAGTTTAAAATGCATTTTGCAACCATGAATATATGCGCTTCCATGAATTACAGAAGGAGTTAATCCTTTTGGTCTATAAACATTGATAATGTCTATTATTAATTTCACTATGTTTTTCTTACTTGTATTTTATATTAGTTTTTGATTCTTGTATTTTATTTCTTTGCTCAATGCAAGCATGCAAATACTAAGAATTGAAGAAAAAATTTCACGATTTTTATAGTGACGAAATGTTAATCCATATGATAGAAAATGGCGAGGATATATATTTATTGGACCGGAAATATCAATACAAGCTCGATATCCACCTAGATATAATGTCCAAATTAAACGAACTTTACCACAATAAGCTTTTCCAGAGACTTTGACAGGATTACCAAACTGGTCTCGGATTTCCTCTTCAACATCTAGAATTGTTCTCATTTTATCATTTTTCGATTCTACAAAGATTGTTCAAAGCCAGTCTAAATCGTCCGGGCCATGGAAACTCTGATGTTACTTTTTGCAATCTTTTCAGCGCTCCTAGATATCAACCTAGATTCTTTTGTTGCGAGCGGCGGCTGTCTTCTATAAATTCTCCAGTGGTTTGATCAAACGTTGGCCGCATTTCTGTAGCGGAATTGAATAAGTCAGCATTAATTTCATATCTTAGGATTGTTCGCGCGCCAATATCAACACTCATGTTTTTACCTTTCTTAAATAATTATCTCACTATTTTAGATAAAGCTTTAAGTGCAGTTTATTTATTCATAATGAAAATTCGTCCGATTACAAGAGTTGCCCAAATTGGAAATCCTATCATCGTGAAAGACACTCGGCTGCCTCGTTTACATATAATTCCCTGATTTTGAAATTTAGTAATCATATTGTTTACTATTTTATGTTTAACATTAAGTAAACGAGGCAATGTATCAATTATTCGATTTCTGTATTTTGGATCAGCAAGTTCATGGAAGAAATCATATTCCAAATTTGTCCACGGGAAATTTAAAGTTGTAGTGTTCGAAATTTTATAAAACGTATACGCAGTTTTCAAAGATCTAGGCCGCTTTAATTTAATAAGCTCGATCTGACCTATTGTTTCAATATATAAAAGTCCAGAATATTGTTCGATTATTTCCAGAACTTCATCTTTCGATAAATTTGTTACTGTACATATTTGATCATATCTTATCCCTTCAATAGAAAGATCAAGTATGGCATCAAAAAATTTACGCGTATTTATCATACTATTTAAGCAATAGCCTCTGAAGTGGGTTCAGCGATTTCCTCTCCTGTATTAACTGCAGCGATTCTTGCTGTTCTCGCTTCCTGTCTAGCCTCTCTCCCTGCTTGCCACTCTCGACGATGATAAAGAGCTTGATGACGACGATTCATCCAAGCAATCAATTTAGGAACTCGTCTATCTAACCATGTACCAGTCCGAACACTTCGCATAAATTCCGCTAAATCTTCGAGTTCTCCGCATTCATTAAATTGATAATTTTCAACAGATTTCGCTGCTTCAACCATAAAACATAATAGTTGCATCCAATTAATAACTTTACGACCTCTTATTGTCGCCGCGCCGTATCGAATCTCAATAGTTTTACGCTCTCCATATCGACCAAAATTAACTGCGCAATAATGTTCGCTCATAAGATTAATATTATTTCTACTAAATGTTGATATTCTACTTTCCCGATCATTGTTTGGCGTAAAATAACCAGACAATGGTCGACACCAACTATTTTCAGTTCGACGGCGATGTTGAATACTATACAAAGCTGGCTCAAAAGTTCGAAAGATGTTAATTAAATTTCTCAATTGCGACGAACTCAAGTCTCCAACTTCACAATGAACATGAAATCCTGTATTCCCAGGGTTATTGCAAACATTGTGACGATAACAAATTTCCCGGCGAAGATCTTCAATAATTTTATAAATTTTTATAAAATTATTGTTCGTTGATTTAAATGCCGGAGTGGTAAGTTCCCAGCCACAATGGTCAGTTTTCATTGTCCAATAATCAGGTGATTCATTTGTTCGACAAATCATTTGTTGTCGATCAGCAATAGCATTTATTTGTGTGTTTAGAGAATTTTGAGTAGTAGCTCTATCACTCCAAGATCTAAATTCGAGTTCTGCACCCATCTTTCTCATTGTCGAACAACGTTTTTTCTTAGTAGGCAATTTTCTTTCCTTTCAAAAAGCAATATATAAATAATAAATTGAATAAAAGTGCTGCTTACACGACTGCTTTTAATAACGTCCCCCATAAGTATGTTTCCATGAGGCGCGCATTCTCTTGTTGATCCAACGAATAAGGTTTCGTTGATAAGGTTTCATCCAACTTTCACTATATGTCGTTGCTCTTAGCCATTTAATTAGTTCTTGAGCATTATTTTGAAGGCCTTCTTTACTTAAATCATGAGATGGAGTAAGATCTTTTTCGAACAGTTTTATTTTATTTTCCAGCGCAGCATTCTGAATGAAAATGCAAGTAGCAATCCAATTTTTTATTTGTTCGCTATCAAAAGAAGCTAAGCCATGTCTCCACTCAAGAGTTCCATGTCCAGTGTCGCAACTAAGAGAACCGTTATGATCATAAAACGGACTCTTTCGATGCAAATCGTTAGTTTGGTAAACTTCTTGATTTGCAAGAGCTTTTTGAATTATATCTTTAACGCTTTTCGTCGCTGATGTATGTTCTTTTATGATATTATATTTAGATATAAATGCTGAAATATCCCTAGTAAGAGATGATGTAGTGTTACTTAGAGCATTCTTAAGGCGTCTCCTTGCGTGCATACAATAAGAATGATTTCTTAGTCTACACTTGTCATTCAAGCGTACAAGAGTAGGTTCAAATTTGACTATTGCTCTTGCAACATGACTTTTTTCGTGAGATGTTATATTACTAGCATCGACATGGACATGAAAACCGGTATGCCTATAGAATAACTCATTTTCAGGAAATCTTTTTAGACTTTTTTTCATGGCTTTAATAAAATATCCGACTTTGTTTAGATTCGTTGGATTTGAACGAAGAGCGGGAGAAGTGAATTCCCAACCACAATGATCTGTTTTAAAAGTCCAGTAACTTTTGCTTTCATATTCACTGAATTTATCGTCAAAACCGGCAGTTTGCAATGCTTGATTACAAATTTCTAACATTGTATTTGTATTTCTAACTGCTTGTTTTAATTCAAATTCGAATCCAAACATTCCCATAATATAACCTTTAATATTTAATCGTTGAGAGTATCAAGTAAATGATTATCACTTTGAACAGTAAGCGTATCACCTATATCTAATATTTCACTTGTAGTAGGGATGTTGATATCGTTGATATTGTCTAAGGCATCTTCTGAATTTGTTTCATTTTTAATCGCGTAATATAACTCTTCATCAATCACATCTGATTCTAGAGCATCTTCTTCCCAGCCAGAATATCTTTCACTTTTGTCAATCAATCCTTTTGACAATTGTTTTTTATATTCATCCTCGATAGTTATTTCATCTTCTACTTCAACTTCGATGATCTTGGTATCGCTTTCGTCTAAAGGAACTTCAATTTTCACTGATGGATCAAAAATGAATCTTGGCAATCCTTTATCGTTTTTCGTTTCGATCCAATGAGCATCGAGAACTGACGTATTATTGCTATTGCTATCTGCAATATCATCAATGTCTGGAGTAATAATAGTAGAGCCATTTACATAATTTGTATTAGTTGCGTAAGCATCCGCTTCATCCCATTCGCGATAAACTTGAGGCACTCTCCCTCGATAATGTTTAATTTTGTTGGGCTTCTCAACTGTGATTAAATTAGATTTAAGAGTATCAGCATCAATGGCAATAATAGTATATGGGTCAATATTTATTACATCTAATTGACGAACTAGTCTACTCATTCCAGATTTGAGAACTGCATCCTTCCAAATATCTGTTTCAGAACAGAATATAAATTGTCCAAGTTCTTTTCTTGCGTCAATTAATCTTCCTGGACGACCATCATCTCTAAAAAAATAGAATGTAGCTCCACCATCTTTTCGACGATGAAGTAGTTCGCAAGCAAAGTCGCCACCAGTTCCTAGATCCGCAAACACTTTTTTAATTCCACTAACAACATCTTTTTCTCGACAAATCATTCTGAGAACAAGTTCTGAATCGCATTCTGATATCAAACTGTTCGCATACTTTGCTTTTTCATCATCATAATTATGAATTATTCCATTATGGACGAGAGCAATATTCTCATTTTTTGACAAATGAGGATGATTATTCACGTTGTCTGTTGCTGATCCTTGAGTCGTAAATCTCGCATGTCCAATCATAGCCTTAAAACCATGGATCATTTGTTTCCATTCACGTTTTTTGACGTAAGAATCAGCAGAAATACCCTCTTTACCGAAGAGAGATTTACCTTCTAAATTAACCGCATAAAACCCGGTTGCATGTCTTCCTCGTCTTTTTGTTTCACGCAATAAATTTGTCATTAGCGCATAAGATTTAATCTTATTGTGAGGTTTACCAATTGCTCCAACAAGTCCGCACATAATAATTCCTTTTCTGACGTTACTTATCTTTTATAGCGTAAATTTGTAGTGCTTATTCGTCTTCTGTCAAAGATTGCTCATTATTGATATCATCGAGCAATCTTTGACAAATCTGTCGATCTTTAATATAATTATTAGGCGAAAGATCGATCACTCTTTTAAGTATCCATTTTTTCATAGACTGAATTGCCGGTGAAAAATGAAGCTTGATAGGAGAATCAGGTCGCTGAAGCAATCCAAACATTGACAACACTTGTTTTGGAGATAACCAATTAAGATTATCAGGAGATGGAAGAATTTTGCATATTTCGACAAACCAAATTAAGAAACGAACGCGGTTCTTAATGACTTCTGGATCACGAGTCATTTCTCCGAACCTGAACTCAACCGTCCCACACGATCCATGCCTATCTGCTCGGAAATTGCTAAAGTTGATAGCATTGCGTCCACTGCAATATTCCCAAACATTATCTAAACTATAAGTATGATTGGGAATAAGAGATAATGTTCGTCGCTCTATCGTGTTACAATAATTATTAGACTGACGATGACTTGGAGTGCCGTTCATAACGAATTTTTCTATTTTTATCCAATAGCAAGCCAAAATCTTAGCTTGATCTGCACTAAAATCCGCTAATTCCACATGAACATGATTTCCACATTCGTTTCCATATTCGATACCTGCTTCAGCTAGAGGAATCAAAATTTCTGAAGCAACTTTTAGTTTTCTCCAACCACTCAAAATCGGAGTAACTAGTTCAAATCCGCAACTAGAGTCTGGCTTTGCAACCCAAGCACTATTTACACTGGTATGCTCATAACGGCGAACATTACATTCTAGTCCGGCTCCAGTCACTACTTGCGCAATTTGACGACATGATGTATCTCTATTGTATTCGTATTCAATTCCGAAACGCCGATTTGACTTCCATTTAACCATACGATCCATATTCATTATTCGAATCCTTATTCTTGAAGTTGATTTGTCTCACTCAAATGATGATGTAAGTAAAACGTCAATTGAATCAGTGTCTTCTTGTTCCTCAGTCATTGGTTGAAACATTTGCAAACTGATAAGTAATTCATGAATTAAATTTATATAATCTCCCGGCAAAATGGTCGTAGTATTAGAAAGCATTCTGCCTAACTCTCTCGTCGTAATTATACTGTTTCCTTCTTCTTCTCCTCTGCCAAGATACTCATATCCTAGTCGACTGCTAGAATCACGAGAGCGTGATCTTACAGGCACCGCCAGTGGCGGCAAGGCTATCGAAACTCCAGAGCGGCTAGCCGGACCATTTCGAGTTCCATTTCTCAAATAACAAGGATTAGCTAATGCATTGCACCATAGTTGAAAGTCGTAAATATTAAAGAGAATTTGCCAAGCCGCTGCAAATTCTCTGTTAATAAAACTCTCTTTTAACTTTAAATATGTTGTTTTCTTCAGATTTAACATACATCGTCCGTGGAATTTCGCTTCCCATTTATTGGCAATATAATACGTATCCCCGACAGAACAAAGGAAGTCAATATTCCATGTTGGATTTTGAATGGTAGCACCACGGATGATGTATGTTTGTTTTTTCACCACGGCATACATATTAAACATTGCCAAAATACAAACATGAACATCATCATCATCTACCGAATAATTATAATTCACAAGAGGGAGCGATATATTCTTAAGATTTTGCTTATTATTGTTTAACTCTGGTGTTAGATCAATGCATTGACGGTAACTACCAAACAAGCAGTCCCATGAATCTGCGAAGCTTGATGCAGTTGGTCCAACTGAAATGTCTCCTCGTCGACTTCTCGGATAATAAGTCCGAGCAGCAGAGAACCAAGAAGAACTGGTTCCAGTGTTCGGCTTGATCATTGTATTATTAATTTCAAATTCAGGCATCGTGCCATAACCTTTCTCTCTGTGATGTATTCATCATGCAACAATAAATTATCACGCATGTTTTCTGATATAAGCCTCGCAACCTGCATTCGAGTGTAGACTTATTCTCATGGTCACAACTTAACTATCTTATATAAATAACATGCTCATGTTTTCTGTTTAAAAGAAAGGAGCCTACATTCCTGATTGTAAAATTAAATCATAAATTTTAGAGATTGTTTTTTCATCAATATCATTCGCTTCTAGTAGTTGAATGATTTCTTCTTTGATTTCTGTTTGAGCTCCAACTGTTTCGGCTTCGATTCTTCTATAGGTTTCTGCAGGATTCGGTCTTAAGATTTGTCGACAACGAGATGTGATCGTTAACATATTCGCTGTTTCTTGATGAATGAGATAAATTATTTTAGACCAAAAATCGTCCTGGAAATTTCGATAAACCAACTCGTCTAATTCTCTATAAACGTCTAATTTGATATTCATTATTCTTTTAAGATTTTGATTTTCAAGAGGAGTTTGATTATTTAATGATGGCATATCCATTTCATAGTCTGCGGATTGTGAAATTCTATTATTTGGCACAATAAAATCAAGTTTGGGATACATTCGTGTATTTCTCATGACCATATTATTGAGATATAGTACGGTATTGAATCCTGCTAAAATTAGACAATATCTTGCTTGAAATGAATTAATTAGATGTGTATAGCTATTTCTAATATTTCCTCCTTCCACGAGAATAACATTATTTCCGTTATCAAGAGAAGGATTTCGATAATTAAATCTTAAATCATGGTGAGATAATGAATTAATGACATCCTCGAAAGTATCTGGATATGGCATTTGAATAACAATAGAATCATTTGGAAATAGATATTTATTCCATGTTCGTTTGAATATATTAAACGAAGGAGGTAAAACACTATGACTATTATTAGCAAAGAGATATATCTCTCTTCTCGCAGCCAAATTCCTCAGATTATCAAACCAATGCTTAGTTGCATTTATACTGCGTGGCAAATCAGGACATAAATCTTGATTGCATATACTCACTATTTTTGGTTCAGACATTTTTTCTCCATTGCAATTAATATCATATTTATATTAATCGTGCTTTTTACGCTGCTCAGATTTAAATTGAGTTGCAAATAAGCGTGATCATATTTATATAGTGTATGTTTAGGACAATAAAATATGAAGAGGAGAGTTACATGAAAACTTCAAAAATTCTTATTGTGTTAGGAATTGCCTTGTTTTTTGGAAGCTTTGCCCATGCTTCTGATAATGGAATAAGTTTATCGATTAAATACGGTAAAGAATCAATTAATTATCATAAAAGCAGTTCTTCAAAGCATTACCCAAGTAATCATAGATATCCTGGACAATCACGATATTATAAATATCGACCAACCTATTCTCCTCAGCCAACCTATTTTCTTCAACCAAGCAGAAATAATCATCAAAAATCTTGTCATTGCGCTTATAGTCATTCATCTCATTGTCGATGTCATTCGTGTGGATATTATAAGACTATCAAAATAACCATAGGAACGACTAAAGTCTTTTCTCATTATATTTCAGAATTCTCTCATTATAAGTATGAATGGAAACAAGTGAGAGTTCAATCATATGATTGCTCAGATAATTTCAGTTATGAATGGAAAAAGGCGAATGTACCACAATATAGAAAAATCGCTCAATATAAATATATTCCTCAATATAGTTATAAACAACAGTGGTTTTCTATTAGACCTAAACGTTGCAATTGCCGCTAACGATATACAGATGATCTGTTTTTCGTCTGACATATAAGCAGATGCAAATAAGATGTTATTGTTAATTATCTTCACATGAAAGGAAACATTTCAAATGTTTCTAACTACCGATCAATTTAAGAAACTCAAAGTAATTGTTGAAAGCAAACATCTTGATGATAGCAATACAATAAGTTTTATTGAACTCGGTTTTAATAAAGGTCGTACTTCGCAATTGCTTGCGAAGGGTATTTCTATCACATCTTTGAAAGAAGCTAAAAGACCATTCATCGACCGTATGAATGAGATGAAAGATCTCGAAAACGCTCTCGAAAAACAAATAGAATCACTTAAAGGTTAAAAAATGATTTTTACTATTACTCAGTTAGAACAAATTTTGTCTTTAGTGAATGATCAAGTTAACCGTTGTGAAATCGCGATTAATAATCTTGATGCATCACTAGGCATGAGAGAGTTTTATGTTAAAGAAGAAAGCATCAAGCTTATGGAAACCCATATTCTTCAAATAAAAAAGAAAAATGAAGAAAAAGAAATGGAACTCCTTGTTTTTAAGAGAACAATTGAAAAACAAATTCAATTAAATAAGTAAGGATAACTAATGTCTTTAACTATTGAACAACTGCAAACAATTCAACAACTTTTAAAACAAGACGAAACTGCGATTGCTAATCTGGATAAGTGTTTGTGCAATAAAGAACTTCAAGGCCCAGAAAGACTAGAAATTATATTATGTAAATGTGTTCTTAATCATGCTGCTTCTACAAATGTTCCTCTTATCGAAGCTGTTGACCAACATATGGCAGAGCTTAATGAATTCCTTGTTCAAAATCAACAAAAAAATATTGTTCCATTGATTTTTAGTTCGATGAATTAAATAGAAAGGAAATAGACATGAAGAATATTAAAGCAGATATTAAATTCCTTGTTTTTATCACAATTTGTGTTACTACCGATGGAGAAGATTGCGAAGAAGTGACATATGAAAAAGGCGATGAGGAAAAAAAAGTTATAATTATTGAAGAAACTGGCGATATGGTCACTCTTCAATATAGAAATGGAAGTTTCGGAACTGTCGATCGAAAATCATTCGAAATCACTTGTGAGTATTAAAATATGCTTAATATTAATTTGAAAAATTTGGTTCCAGATGATGTATCAGATTTACATGGTTTACTGTTGAATATGGCATTTGCTATTCACATTTATGACTGGAAATGGTACAAACGAGATCAAGATGGAATGAAATATGTTCTACTTGATACCGCCCCTTTGGCTAATCGAGCACTAAATAAGGAATTTTTTCGCCTTATTGGAGACCAACGATATGTTGCTAAAAGTTTGCCTAAATTTGAAAAACGCCTTTTAACAATAATTAATCTCGTATTTTCTTTGGAAGATGAACAGCAACAAAGGCGTTATATGAGATGGCTGGAAGATGAAATATATTCAACAGATCATTTTGAAATAGCCCATGCGAACTCCGAGCAAAGACTTAGAGCGTATCTTAAAATGGTTTTAGAAGACAAACAAATTAAAGAAAAACAAGGACCTGTAGAAATAAATGGAGAATCTGCTTAATGAGTAGTGTTATCTGCAAAACATGCACACATTAAAAGCATGAGATAATAACTTATCTTACACGAGGAGCACGACTCATGTCCAAGAAAAATTCTATTAACCTATCAGATTATTCACAGGAAGAGATTGACCGCGTGCTCGCGATGAAAACAAAGGATCGAAGTGATCATGAAACTCGAATTTATAAAAAAAAGAAATTTGTTGATTGGTCAGCCCGCGGCTGCGGCAAAGCTCCAAAAGCCAAAAAGGTAGCCAAAACCGTCGACACAATAGAGGATATGATTGAACGTAATACTTCTCCAATTAAAGTGGTGGAAGAAACCAAGACAGAAGATATCGTTCGTAGTCGACCTCGTTATCGCCACAAAACGAAATATACTCAACCTTGCGATTGGATGATTGTTCCAGACGAAGATCAGATGGATAAAGACAAATTGCTTCGTAGACAATGCTTGGTTGTTCGCGGAAATAAGACCATGTTGTGTCGAATCACCGGAAAGGTGGATGATCCTATTTGTTTTGATGTTACGAATCATAGTGTACGATTTCAACTCACTTGGCCGCAAGCATATATTGGATGGGCTTATGCAGTAATTTTGCGATTGCCAACACTATCTGAATCAATTTCAACACTATAGAAAGAGAAAATAATGTCCAAAAAGCATCCGCCTACAAGAGGTATTGGAAACGTTATAGATGATATTATTGACGGATTGGGTTATTTAGTATATAATTTCCCTGACATGGTCGTCTTAGTATTTAAAGAGGCTAGTTTTAAACGTTTTTTTTGCTGGAATATTTGTTTGTGGTTGTATAGTAGGAATTTTTAAAACAATCGGATTCATAATAAGTTTTATCGGTCAACATTTATCTTATAAGCAAAGTTTTATGTTGTGGATTATAATTATCACATTTCCACTAATAATTTTAGTAGGAGAGATGGCGATAGAAGTCGTAGATGAATTGATTATTGATCCGTATAAGAAACGCAAGAAGAAGAAAAAAGAGAATAAAAAAGAGAAATAGTAAATATCCGCTCGTAGCATAATTGGATAATGCAGTGGATTTCTACTCCACAGATTCCAGGTTCGAGTCCTGGCGAGCGGGCCAAACAAGGGAGCAAAAACATGGGATATTATATCGAATTAAAGTCAGCATTTAACAAAGCTCAACAAATTGTTGAACAATTAGGTGGGTTGATCGTTGATAAACCTGATTCATTTGATCAGATCCCAGAAGGAGAAGCTCTTATTTGTGTGGTCAATAATAGCTTTTTCGAAGCTGCGGCTTTTATTTATAGTTAAAGTGAATTTGATGATTTTAATTTGCCAGAAGATAATCGCTCTAAACAATATGTCTTAATTGATTGGGATTCAGCGGTTGAGGCAACTGTGTTTAGAACCTAATCGCTAATGATGCTGGCAAATATTATTTTGTCTGATTTGTTAGCATTAATTTTTTTCGTGAGATAATAACATATTATAAATAAGGAGAGTGACATGACAGATATTGATATTATCAAGACGGCATGGGAAACAGTAGCTCCGCAAGCATTAGAAGTTGGGTATGTTACAGCTGTTGGATGTCTTATCATAGCTGTAATCGCAATCGCTATCTCTATTCCAGGAATAATCTATGGATTTCGTTTTTTTAAACAAGCAGACTATCTGTCGGAAGAATTCAAAGCAATTGTCGCAATTATTGTAATGGTTGTTCTTAGTTTCGTTCTATTATTTTCTCTCGCCGCTATCTCGACCAATCTCTATAATCTGTGGTATATGAATGTTGCTCCTGAAGCATGGGTTCTGCGACATCTAATGTAATCTGTAAAAATAGCATTTCACTCTCTCATGAGATAATAACTTATCTTACACGAATAAGGAGATTCATAATGTGCGCTGATTGTAAAAATAAAGTTTGCGATTGTTTTGACTCTGGGCTTCCCAAAGAAAAACGAGATTTAACGTGGTATGATAAATTCGCAGACACACTCGATCATCCTCGTGCAACAGAAGTTATCCATGATCTAGTTTGCGCTTCCAAGCGACGAGAAGTTTTTATTAAAGAGATATGTCAAAAGGTCGTAATGCTGAAAAAAGTCGACGCTCTTATTAAAGGAGAAGTTGAAGTCGATGTTTCAGAGCCAGAAAAAGGCGATGACTGGAACAATGAGTTTACCTGAACAGTAGTTGAGCTGAAAAATGATACAGACGAAAGAACTTATGTCGTTGTTCGTGACCAAGATGATAATTATTTCAACGTTGATTTAGATCGTCTTGAAATAAGTGAGTAATAACATATAAAGGCGTAATTTAATTCCTTGCGCTTTTGCTAAATATGGATGGAGTATTGGTATACCGACATAATTGGCACCATTAAGGACGTCAGCTCCATCCATTACTCATGAAGTTTAAAAGGATCTTTATAAAATGTCAATACTACTTTTTCTAAAAGATCTAGAAAAAGAAAAGCCTGCAATTGCTTACGCTGGTCAAGACATCACACATATTAATTTATCAATGAAAAATAAAAACAAAGATTTTTCGAACATGAGTTTCAATGAATTAAGAGATTATATTAATGAATGTTTTAAATATCGGCATCAAAACGGAAGCTATTTCGTCGATTTTTTACAATGCGTTATTTTACCGTCAAAGATTTTTTCGATCAGACGTCAACCGTAAATTGTTCGACGAAGGCAAGATCAAGGTTTTCACTGAGCATTCATGCATGAAAGCTTGCATGATTCTCGACACGGAATCGAATCAATCTATTTTCGTTGATTATCGAGATTTGTAAAAAACATATTGAGATGTTCAAACACTTAGAATGGCGGATATCATGACTCGAAAAAAAATCACAAAGTATACTGCTCGCCGAGAAGATGGGGATATTTGGTGCAATGGATGGTATAAGCCAAAATGTATGGCGATGAGTTTTGTCAAATATACTAATTTTTTCAACACTCCAAAAGAGGTTAGTATTTGCATCGATGAGTTGATTAAATATAAGAATATCGTAAACATGGGATATGAAGTTATTCCTGTGGAAATTGAAGTTTCAATTTTACCTTCAATTTCCACAACGCCTCCGAATCCTAATGTTCCACCTTATCCATTCGATAAAAATTGGAGAAAACCATTAAGGAGATTTCAAACAGACAACTTAAGCACTTAATATGTAAGCCGGGATGGCGAAATTGGAAAACGCAATGGACTTTAACTATTTGAGCCTTCATGAGGAATACAACTTATGGAGTGGACGCCGCTAATTCAGGGAAACCTTAACAGATAATGCTGATGGCAATCCTGAGCTAACCCATAAGGGTGAGTGCAGAGACTTTACACGGTGAGCCTGAAATGGCTAAGAGAAAGTCCAGACCACAAACAGCGATTGCTGGCAGTGAAAACTGTAGTTGGTAAGAAAATCCATCGGGAGGCAACTCCCTTCCGGGTTCGATCCCCGGTCCCGGCACCATTTTTCAATAAAAAGATAAAGGTGATGAATAAATTCGATGTTTTCTGTAAACGAGGACATGGTCATAGTATCTATTTAGATACTTTTCAAGCTAAAGATTTGGAAGAAGCTCTTGATTTAGCAAAAAAAGCTTATCCAAAACAGTGGAATGATCCGAAAATGGTTAAATTTTATGTCTGTTCAATACTGTCCGGAAAATATACTACTTACGGAAAAACATAAGGAAAAAATAATGCCAATATTTTCAAAGAAAGTATTACATAAAGAAGCCAAAATAAGAGAAAAAGAAAACACTGCTATTTTTATAGCAATTATTTTCATGATCCTCGTTTATGCTTGTATCTTTTCATGACCCTCGCTTTGAGAGACGTGTTCTAAGACACTTCGCGCGAATATCTTAGAACTTATATGCTAGACATATAAAAGATCTTAGAATTAAGCAGTCTGCAATTTAAGCGGCTTTAATAAATATGAGATAATATTTTATCTTTAATGAAAGGAGGAATAAATGGCTGATGTAATAGTGGATGGCAAAGTTATCGCTTCTTTTCCTGATAATCTTTGTGAATGTCCAGAAGACGCTACTTGGAATCGAGATCTTGCTGCAATATTTTTCGCTGGCGTAAAAGCTGGGCGAGCAACAGAAAATGACTCGGAATTCGAGATCACAGATATTTCAGAATATTAAGTATATAAAAGATCTTAGAATGTGCCTGTCTATTATTTTACAGATAAGAGATATTTTAATGATTATTAAAGGTTTAAGAAATCCTGCGAAAATAACAATTGATGAGCTTAAAGTAAAAGGGATTTATATCGTCCTTATTAACAGTCCGTCACTGATTGAATGTTTGACAGCAGTTAAACAAAATGGATATGTCATTAATTCAATTGATAATCCATCTGAAATAATAAAAATGGCTGCTGTTCAGAGCTCTGGTTGTGCTATTCAACATATTGAGAATCCGTCAGAAGAGATTCAATTAGCAGCTGTTATGCAAGATTATCGCGCTCTTAAATATATTAAAAATCCATTTAATTCTGTTCAATTAGCGGCTTTGACAGAAGATCATGACTCTGCAATTCAAGCGTTCTCTAAATGAGTAAGATAATACTCTATCTTTAATAGAAAGTAATTCAAATGTCAAATATTGTTAACTCATTAATTGATCGCGTCGTGAAATCAGTTAAAACAGGAAATGAAAAGGAAATAAGAAACACAATAATTTCCATCGCTATGGCCGCATGCCATGATTCCGAGCTGTATTCTGAACTTCAAGAAGAATCAGATACGATAAGAAATAAAACTGATCAGATTAAAACAGCTAAAAAAGAACAATTTGTTCGTTATTCTTCGTCGTCGTTACCTAGTGTTTTGAGAGAAGGGAAACAACGTTCTCAATTTAATTTGAGTCGAAAAAAAGAGAGACCTATTTCAGGACCTCCTCCTCCAAAGCCGAAATCAGGATATATAACATCTTAAATAATAAGAGATTCGATCGGAGATAGCTCAATCTGGTTAGAGCGCTCACCTTATAAGTGAGGGGTTGAGGGTTCAAATCCCTCTCTCCGAACCATTTTAAATAAAAAAGGAATCAACAAATGCTTGAAGTTCTAGGATCGATTATGTTACTTATTTCTTCGTATTTTATTCCAAGATCAATTTGTGTCTGTTTAGTTTGGTCACTTATTCTTACTCATTTTTTTTCAGAAGGTTTTTCAAAGGGTGGAAATGAAACCATAATATTCATTCCTGTAGTTGTCACAGCTATTACTTCCGTTGCTTGGGATATATGGTCTATTAAAAACGATGTTAAAGAATTTATCAGAATCATGTAACATAAAGGAAACAAAAATGAAAGATGTCAAATTAATTTTATGTATTATTTCAGTTTTAATAGCAATTACTGGGAGTATTTTGAGTTTCATTTTGATTTCTCACAGTATTGAAGTAGATAGCTCCGGATGGGGATGGGGTGGATTTTTCATTCTTTTAACTTCTTATTCTTATTCTTATGCTATTGCAACTGGCGGAAAAGCAAGTATTATTTCGTTTAAATAAAACAGGCGAACAATTATGACAAACAAAACAATACGTTTTATTTTGGCTTTAATGGTAGGATTAACAGGAACTGTAACATGTTTTATGCTCGTTTCTCATGCGATTAAAATAAACGTTGGTGATTGGGGATTGGGTGGATTTGCCATTCTTATAGTTTCTTATTTACTCGGATTTTTTATTGTCGATTTGTAATGTTGGAATGCAAGCTAAATAGCTGTATTTAAAGCGTTCTTTAAATAAATGAGATAATATTTTATGAGAGAAAGATATTAGTTGCATGGTTCTCGGTATTAGTGAAGCAATAACAATAGATAACTGACTATTAAGGAGATATAATGGGAATGATTGCAGTTTTTTATTTTGTTATGTTACTAGTTTTTTTTGTTATAATGTGTATATTGGAGTCGGGTTCTATTATACCAAAAAATATTCCTCCTAGTACTCTATTCAGAGTGATTATTTTATGGCCTTTCACTTTGCTTTTAGGTATAAGTATTGTTTTCAAATGGTTATTCATTTTATTTGTTGATCCAAACGAAGAGATTATTAGCTGAAAAATTAGCGATACTCTTTCTTATATAATTATTACTTAAAAGGAGAGAGTTATGGCAAAGAAAAATAAAAAAACAATGACAGATAATCAATTTGCTAAAGCTATAGAAGAGCTGAACAAAAAAACTCCTATTAAGCTTCGCGGAGGAAGAGCTCCTGTTATCATCATAGACAAAAAACGAGAAGCTGAGAAAAACTCTTGTCGTAAAAAGGTTATAGAATAAATGAACGCCGCAATCTTTTGGTGCACTGTATACATGATTTTGTTCTTTAGCTATAGCTTTATTCCTATTGAATATATAATATTTGATGATCTTAAAGATTGCACTCCAGATCATCAAATATTGGGAGCTTTTATTTCTCAAAAACTTTCCTCTTCATTAGGCGTTATCTGTTGTATGTTTCTTATGACCAAGCGGTGTGAAAATAAATAATATGTCAATGTAAGCATTTTAGAAAGTAATGCTATATTAAAGTAAAGTGGAGGCAAAATTATGGCACAAGATCCAACAAAACCTTCTCATGATATGCATGAAATCGCTGAATGGAATCATCATTCTTGGAAAAGCGAGAAAGAACGCCATCATTTCGAAGAAGATATGAGAATTCATACTTACCAAGCTGTAGATAATCTAGAATCTAGTGATATTGATCCAGAAGAGAAAGCAAAATGGAGAACAGTGGTTGCTGCTCTTGGCGATCTTGCTAATTTATATAAAGGTCGTGGTTACGATATTCACATTCATTAATTTAAAAAAATAATAATTTTATTGAAAGAGAGTACTATGAAAAATATAAATTATATTGGTTGGGTTTTAGTTTGTGGTACTATTATATTTCTTTCACTTTCAAATAAAGTGAATGAACTGAGAATAATGTCTCCGATTTTAATTTTGATACTTGCTAATAATGCGTGTGAATATTTTTGGGGAACTCTATTTTCGAAGATTATTAAAACAACCGTTAGAGCAACTCAGAATTTTTTAATAGCGTCTATGTGTATGATTGCCGCTATGTTTCTTATTTCGCTTGGAGTCGAACATGGCCGCAACTTATTTCTTATTATAGGTGTTTTTTCTGGAGTTGTTACATGTATATGTATATTTAATGGAGGAATACTTATGCGTGATGTTAAGAAAGCGGATTTACTACAAGCATCACGAGAAAAACAGTACAAAGTTATCGGAGATATTAAAGATTTAGCAAGTTATAATATGCCACGTGGAGAAATAGATGACGGATTAAGATAAAACCATTATATGAGAGAAGAAAAAATGAATCTCAATAAATTGAAAAAAGCAATTAAAAACAACAATGAATACCGTTTTTTCGTAGATGGTTTGTTACATGAAATAAAGAATTTAGACCTTATTAACACTGAAAACAATCTTGTTGGTGTTGATACTTCAGTTGAGTTAACTGATAGGTGGTATACAATTCCGATGTTTGAGAAATCTCTTATCATCATTAAGCAATTAAATGAAACTGAGAAAAAAACCTTCCTAGATTAAGATAAGCTGTAAAATATGCGCATATAAGAATTGCGAGATAATAGTCTATCATCACAAGGAGGTATGGAGCAATGGGACACGAAGAACTTGCTCGATATAACAAAGTGCAAAGATTTTTGATTCAAAGATTCATTAACAATGAATTAGGCACAGTAGATGATTGGATTGTAATGAATTCTTTTAAATTTAGACAACGTTGGGAGATGAAACATGCATATTGCCATCGTAGTTGATACTAATGAAATTTCGAAAAAAGAATTAGAAAAAGACATAGAAAAAAGATTCGGAAGTGGAGTGATTGTATTAGAACGAATTTATCATTCCACTCATCAATATTATTCAAATATTCTCCTAATTAATACTAACAAAAATCGCATACAAGGCCAAATATGGTCTAATAGGTGGAATGATGAATTCGATATACTAGAATTGGAATTAAAACCAGTTTCAATGTCATGGTTCGATTCAGGTGGGGAATATTATTTTTCGATGGATTGCTGGTTGCATGAACCAAGCCAAATAGCATTTTGTGATAAAGCGGGAACAACTACTGTTCGGGATCTCGATATCGATCTCCCGATAGGTTCATATAATACAGAAAAATTTACTCCGAGAAAGGTATGACATGCAACTTTATAGTTGGATCTTCTGGATTATTCACGCGGTGTTTTTGATCTTGATGATAAACTTCGAAGAAAGAGCAAATCATCGCATTGTTGGCATTGTGACTTGGCTTGCATTACTTCCTATATTAGGCAAGACATGTGGAATCTGGTAATTAGCTGACAAATAAGCAACATCTATTCATGCATAATAATGAATCATCTTAAATGAAAGGCAACAAACGAATGAATTTTAAAGAACTTTCTACGGAACAACTTGCTGATCTTATGCAAGAGGATGATTGGGATTGTAACTCTGATATGTATAGCAGCGGAGAAGATACTCAGCCTGATTTTCATGATAAAAATGAATTTCCACGTTCGTCTTTACTTGAATATCATGATGTGAAAGACAGCGACGAAGTTCCTTCAGAGCTGATCAAACGACTTGAAAGCTGACAAATAAGCAACATCTATTCATTCATGCATAATAATGAATCATCTTAAACGAAAGGCAACAAACGAATGCCTGAAAAAACACTGCAAGAATTCGTGGACATGATACTTGCGCGACCTGGCGCAACTGCCATTACGCTGCATAGTGTTACTTCACAGCGCAGCAAAATGAAAGTCGCTTGGTTTAATAACGGCAGCGGTGAGGTTTACAAGAAAAGCAGGACGAATGGCATGATTAACTATCGATACGAGGATTCCATTAATCGTCAACGAGTTCGTGAAGGTCTGGAAGCAAATTTTCAAGCGGCTCCTCGTCAATGGGGGACTCGGATAGAAGGAACGTGTTTTCTCGAACATAATGGTCATTTTTATGTGACGATGAAAGTTCAATCTGCAAAGTCGCCAACATATGTTAATGGACCGGAAAACGATGCCAGCGAAATCGAAAAACCAGGAGTTGAATTTTGGCGAGCTAGTGGACGAAGTTCTCGGCAAGGAATCGAAAATCAGATTATTAATCGTGATTTTCGATTGGATCATTTGACTGCAATCACAATTCAAGGTCAAATTTACGATATCGTTCAAGGTCCAATTGTTATCCCAGAGTAATAAGCGCTGTCTGAATAAGTAATAAGATACAAATGAGTGGTAAGTGTAGAGTTGGACGAGTAACGCTTAAGTTCATCAGTTAATTACACTTATAAAGCGCCGGTTACAGGCGCACAAGACAGAAATAACGGACGAGAGCCCGTTATGAACGTTGGCAGTGGTGGCGGAGCGAATACAGATGTTTGGCGGTGCTCCGCCACCAGAATATAAAATTAATTTCTTGCTGCAAGTTGGTCGAGAGAGTGGATGAATGTCTATGAACAGTAGATGAAAGTCTGCTCTCTCGTTCATATTAGTATTAAACAACTAGGATAACATGCTCAATAAACTATATTAGAAGCATTCTAAGACGTTTTATTAATAAGAGATGAGAAACTTATTATGCTAAGACTCTCGAACGCCTTAAAACGCTTCTAATTAATCTGCAAACAAAGCAACTCTATCTTTTATGAGATAATTATTTAACTTCTACAAGAAAGAAAATAAAGTGAAATATACTTTTGCGTGTATCATTTCCGCAAGCGTTGGAATGGGATTGGCTTGTGGATGGGGTCACGAATCTGATGTATGCGCCGGAATTGCTACTGGATTAATAACTTTGTCATTTGGTCTATTTAATTTGGTGTTGATTAAATATCTGAACGATGGGAAAATTATATGAATCGTTCTCATGCAAGCAAAATTCATTATAATCCCGGCGACGGCAAGACACTTTGTGTTATTCGACATGGACATAAAGTAACATTGACCAATCAAAAAGAGCGTGTTACTTGCAAAATCTGTCTCTTTTACTTGGGTTTATATGAACCAAAAAATTACTACCCTGTAAAAATCAAACGTAACAATGTTCATGCTCGTTTAATGAGGCAAGAAATGGCGAAAAATAAAATCCAAAGAATAATTGCTGCGGCTGGAGAACAGAGTGACTTCTTAATCCAATGAAACTAATTAATATAATTAAGTATACTGTTTAAAACAGTATACTTGCTATTTAAATCATTGTTAGCGGAGCAATATTTGGTTTAGTTATTCTTTCATTTATTGGATGGAGTTTTCCAGTTCAGGAATTTCAATAAAAAATTGAAATTCCTCTAATAATATTAAGAACAACTATTATTGTTATTTTTTGTCTTTTTTTTCTTATAGTACTTTTTAAATTTGAAGATAAAGCTTCTAGATAATCTTGAATAACGAAAGGAAAAAAAGCAATGCATCCATATTGGAAGTTTTATTTGACAATAGCCGCGATATTATCCGCTTTATATGCAAATTCAATTGGACAATTTAATAATTTTATTTATAGCGAGTGGTAAACCTGCGAAATAAGCAACACTATTTCTTATGAGATAATAACTTAACTTGAGAGTGAAGTAAAGAGAGTAGGACAGTTAGATAATTTTGAAAGGATAAGCTATATGAGCCGCACCAGAGCTCCGTAACGATTAAGAGTTGTGTTTAATTTAGCCGAAAATTTAACCAATCGAAAGGATGTTATAATGGCTAGAGCTCCCCCGGAAATAAATAGTCGACTATTGTGTTTTCATTTTTTGCGGCGCTCGAAGCGCCACGCAGAGATGGATTGAAAGGATAATGACATTATGCGTGACCGCGATAACCGCGATAACAGAGACAACCATGATAACAGAGAGAGCGACTAATAAGATGTAATATTATGTAATATTATGTGGTAATTTAAAGCATAAATTAATTATTAAATGAGTTAGGTCGACAAAAGAGTATGGGGTGTTCAACTCGTCGGGATACGTAAACTGTATAACAGATAACGTATTGAACTACGATGCTTCTATTATATACAAATAGAATACTCGGGGAACTCCTGGCTGTCGAAAATGATAATTATTCATAATCAATAATTATCTGTTACAAGTATTTTGGTGGATAGTGTAGGTAGACAAATGCTGCTCGGGGCCCCGAGAATTAATGGCATTTATATTGTTTTAAATAATGTCCGGTTGCACAATAGCAACCGGACATTTTGATATCTGCCTTTTAAGCAATAAGTCATGTCACTATATTATTAAATTATGAACAAGAGAGAGAAAAGAAAGGAATTCATCTAATGGGTGATTCTAGACGACATTCTTTGTTTGCTGGCTTTATTAAGAAGCAATTTCCAAAAGTAAAGATAATTTTATGTATTGCCGATGGAAAAGGAATTCTATCTCGTAAACTAGCAAATAAAGGATTCAAAGTTTTCGTTATAGAAAATAAACCTCGCTTTGAAGGACGAAAACATCCGAATATTACGTACAAAAAAGGATGGTTTTGCGAAAAATTAAAAATAGATGCAGATTTGATTATTGGAATGCATCCTGATGAAGCGACTCTTTCAATTGTTCGTTGGGCTCATAAAAACAAAAAACCTTTTGCCGTAGTTCCTTGCTGCATAAAAGGAGACCCAATGGATATTTTTGGAATTGGAAAATTCGAACAATGGATATGTAAAATAAAATCTATTACAAATCAATGTTTAGAATATCAACTGAAAATGCAAGGCAAAAATACAATCGTATTTAAACGCTAGGGATAATTAATCATGATTATGAGTTTGGATGAAATTTTAGAAGACATTATAGAAAAAGGCAATATCAGATTAGATGACGGAGTATATGATATTGCCGACATCAATGTTGAAGAACATAGAGTCGAAGAACAAGTAGTTCAAAAAATAAAAGATTGGCTTATAAAATATCCGAAAGGATGTGTTGCCGATCCATTCCAATCTAATGTATTATTTCTATTATCCAAAAGACCACGAAAAATAGATGAAATGGACGACGCATATGAAGGAGTCGCAAAAATTATAGATAATTGTTCTAAAAGAATTCTTATCTGCGAGGGTTGCTAGTAATCTGTTAACATAGCGCTCGTTCATCTCATGAGATAATAAATCATCTTGAAAAGAAATGGCAAAGATTATGCCGAACTCTGTAAAAGAAAGAAGAAAAAATGACAGTAGCAAGGATTGATTGCAGTAATTTACAATCAGTTGATAATGGACGCCGAATAAATTTCGGTGGAAATATCATTATTGAGAATCTTGGAACAGGAAAAAAACATATAATAGAATGTGAAGATGTTGATTGTCCTGGCGAAGCTCTTCTTGACTATTGGCCGACAATATTCGGCTTCACAACTGAAAATATAGAGGAAAACGACCTGATAGACTTGTTTTTGGAGAACACTGAAACTCTCGGTGTTCCTGGTAGGATTACATTGATTACCGCTAAACAATTTAAAATCAATCCAAAAGATGATCAAGAAAAACTCGATCAAAAAGTAATGGATTGGATTGCTCAAATAAAATATGAAGAGCAAAATAACGGTGGATTTACTCTTGAAGAACTCAATCTTATTTCTGGAGCAATAAATCAACTCACGATTTTACCTGCAATTAAATCCATCAAAAATAAGCTCGATAAAATGATTGAGGAAAAATCATGAGTTACACATTGTCTGAAAGAGAACTAATAGCGATCCGCGATTCTCTTCTATATCAAAATCGTTTTATCAAGGGATATAATCCAGAGCGTCAAAGACTCATTATGAAATTTGAGAAAATGATCGAAGAAAAAACATAATTGGAGTCTTAAATGAATTTACCAAAAAAAAAGAAAGTAAGCATTAATAATGACTATAACAAACGCCGAAACAGATCTCGTAAACGAAATTCGATATATCTAAAAGACCTGAAAACTGACAAGCTAGCGATGTTTTTACATATGAGATAATAACTTATATTGCTTGAGAGAAAAGAGAATGAATATGAATAACGTTTTAGACACTCCATTTGGATTTATGAGAGTAAGTGCTGTCAATGCTTATCATGTTATTCTCTCGACTCCCACTAGCAATGGAATAAAAGTCAACAATTGTCGTTTCAATGCTTACCTACAACTTGTAAAGAAAAATGATAGTTGGGATTTTGGAGTTCCAATTGACCATGGCAACGAAACTCAAACAAAAGAATCTATTACTCTTCGGAGAATAGGAAAATCAACTCCAATATCCAATGCGGTTATTAATAAAATAGAATCTCAAATCCCTAAACTTGTATCTTATTGGGCAAATAAAAACCGCCAAGATCTTATGCAAGCGGAAATAGAATCTCTTCAAATGATCATTTCCAAACATGAAGAGATAATCAAACAAAGTGAAAAGATTATTTCCAAAGCAAGAAAACGTAGGTCTGAGTTTACTTAGTTAGTTATCAGAAATAATATTAAACTGAGAAAAAACCTAAGGAGAATGAACTATGAAGATGAAGAAGAATTGGAACATTATTGCAATTGCCATTTTCGTGTTTGGTGGGTTTGCAATGACAGTTGGAGCAACCACAACCACAACCACAACCGCTACTGAACAGTTGGCTGGTTTGCCATCTGCTGTTTCCGAAAAAGCAATCAAAGCCGTAACACATGTTGTCGTCGACGATTGTAAAACGTTTAGCGAATCCATTGGAAATGCTACTGAATCTGTTGGAAAAGCAATTGAAACAACCGCTAATGCCATGGCGCCATTGACTGGTTCAATATCCGAGAAAGCTGCAGCCTCTGTTGATAAAATAATCGAATATGTTGCCGGCGCAGAAGATTTTGTGGTTACACAAGCGCCTCTTGTTGTTCAGGAAATTTGGCACTGGGGAATGGCTGAACATGTGATCTATTTTATCGTATTTATTGTTCTAGGAATTGTTACCTATTTCATATCAAATAAATGCTTTCAAAGCTCTATCAACCAACCAAAAGGTACCGAAGGCCAGGAACTTATGTATGGTTTAGGAATTATCTGTCGAATAGCTACAGTGATCCTACCACTTATTGGCTTGATGGTCGATGGAATGGTTGTCGCTAAGATCTACTTTGCTCCTCGCATATATCTGCTCGAGGTTCTACCAGAAATTGTCAAGAATATCCTCCCTTAAATAACTGCGTGTTAGGAGTGACTCTCCCTTAAGATAAGTTTAAGGGAGAGTCATAGCATAATAAGAAAAGGAAAGTGTATGAAAAGCCTATTTACTATCATAATGTATTTGGTCATTATCGTATCTTGTGGATTCATTCATTATAACTCTTTCATTTATTATTATGCGCAAGACGGAGTAATTTTAGATGCATGCCTTATGCAGATACTTGTACTTATTGTAGAATTTTTTGTGATATTTCCACTATTGCTGTTTATAGATCCTGTTAATCTTATTAAAGTGTTTAAATCGTTCGATAAAAATAACACTTAGGAATGATATTTGTTTTTGACGCTGCATTCGGAGCACGCTTCAGGCCCGTCATACACGTCATACCACACCTCATACACACGCACGGGGGAAATATATTGCTAAACATATCTAAGCTCATTTCTAAGACACTTTTTACTCTATGCCTATGAACTACTATTCTTGACTTGTTTTAGACTACTAGAGCTCTCATGTTTCAGATTTAAGAAATGTTTGTATCTGCATATTGAGCTCATATGAAAATTATATGATAATGAATCATCACTAAGGAGGAACGACATGATTGATATTGATTTTTTGAAATTGAAAGAATTAGTAGAAGGAAACAATAATTATGCATGTTTTTATGGTGATTTGAATCATTCAATCTTAAAAGTAAGAATTTGCAACAAAAGGTTTGTTGAATTACAAACTCGAGAAGGTGGAATGATAACCGCCAATAAATTGAATTTGAAAGAAAGATTGGTTATTTACAGAGATACGACGGAAGAAATGTCAGACCTTCTTACCTGAAAGATAAGCTCATTGCAATCATATGAGATAATTGCTTAACTTCGAACGAAAGTGATCATATGACTAACGCAAAAAAATTGGCAAAAAGTTCCATGATACCTTACTTGCAAAACTAGGTAAAGATGTCATGTTAAAAATTGCAAAGATACAACAAGAATATGATGAACGTGGTCAAGCTTCCATCTGTGCTTCGCATGAATTCATTGATGCAAATGAAGTTATGTTGAATGTCATGATAGAATCAGGATAGAATCAGGATATCCCATGCCAGCTATAGAAGACGATAACAATAAAACATGGACTGATTTTGTTAATGAAATATGGATTGAAATGAAATGAAATGCTTTAATGAACAATGCCTGAAAAACGAGCTCATTGCAATAATATGAGATAATTGCTTAACCTCGAAAAAAAGGAACAACATGAATATCGTTCAAATCTTGACGTCTATTAATATGGCTGCTAAAGTTTATTTCAAGAATAACAAGCCAAAACCAAAAGATCCAGAATTTGCCAAGAAGTTTGGACGAAACGATCCAGTTATTGGTTATCGATATTGGAAATATTCTAGAAATAATTCCAAGTCGATTGAATTGATTTACTGGGATCAAACCAATGACGAGAACACAAAACACAATGTTCTTAAAGTGAAGATCGATGATCTAGAAAATGGACGAATTATTCGTAAATCATCATAAAAATGCTTAGGTCGCCAAGTGGTTTAAGGCGCCAGACTGCAAATCTGGTATCGTGGGTTCGAATCCCACCCTGGGCTCCAAATATAAAAGGATAAAATATGCAAAAGATCATATTTCCAGTTCCAGAAAAAGAAATAGATCAATTTGATACTTGGAAAGTTTTGATTCTAGAAGATGATATAGAAAGAATGAAACATTTCAAGCGTTCTCTTCATCCGCTTTATGCGGAAATGACCCATGTTGAAACAGCCAAAGAATGTATCAAACAAATGAAAGAAAACAAATTTGATTGGATATTTCTTGATCATGATTTAGGTGGAGAAACATTCGTCAGTACTGACAACGAAAATACTGGGTCAGAAGTCGCAAGATGGATGAGTAATAATTTGAATCGATTCAAAGATTCTGAAATAATTATTCATTCTTATAATGCGCCAGCAGCCAAAATCATGCAAGGATATATTCCATCTGCTGCATATTGGCCTGGTTGCTGGACTAAGTTCCAAGCTGATCATAAACCAAAACATTGATACATGTGTCAGCACGTGCCCGCGTACGGGACTAATCTGAAAGCTAAGCTCTTATCTAAAACGTTATATTATAAATCATCTTCGATGCAAAAGAAAATACATTAAAATGCAAACAATACGAGATTTCGATAAATCAGTTCGAAAGTATTACGAAGAAAATCCAGTCGATAAGGGAGTCGGGAGAGATTTGGAATATATCGGATGGACTCTGGAAGATTGTGAAAACGAAGTCGAGATTAAGTATTATGACAATGATTTTCATACTATCGGAATAATAACTGTTGCGATCGAGGATCTCAATGCCTGAATGATAAGCTCATTACAATAATATGAGATAATTGTTTAACTTCAACAGAAAGTGAGAAAACATGGACGATAAAGCCGTGCGAGATTTCGACGAAGATGATGTTGTAGGTGATTGCGATCGATATGGAAAAGTTCAAATTGACGGAATCTGATTCCTGTCAAGTAATGGAAGGAGAACACAAAGACAGATTTGTTCTCTTCCTATCTAAAGACGGCAACGGAAACGCCAATGTCTGCGATGACGATGACAACTCCATCGAATTCGCCGTTCCACTGTCTTCTCTTCGATATTCAGGCATGGATTAAAACCGAACAAACTCCCTCCTCTGTCCTCTTTATTCTTAAGAGGACACTTTTTTTATCTAAAATTATCTGCAAAAAATATCAACTAAACATTTAACGATATCTGAATCCATAGCGAAAATCATATGTGTTATATTATAAATCATCTTCAACAGAAAGACGAAACAATGATTGAATTCGCCGAAGAAGAAATCAAAATTATAAACTGTTTAATATCTAACAGATTGGAAAATATTAAATCGGCTAGTCCTCTAGACTCTGACTACAACGAAAAATTAACCGAACTATCCACTCTTTCAGCCATTCATAAACAAACTGAATCCATAGCGAGATTCGAACATGTGAGATAATAACCCAAATACAAACGAAAGAGAAAAACATGCTAAATTTCACTCCCGACGAATTAAGTGTGATGAAACTTGCCGTTTTTGACCGCGCTATTCGTATTAGACTCCATACCAACCTATCAAACCCAGAAATTCAGCAAGAACAAATGAAAGAAGTAATATGTCTGGCAAACATTGCGCACAAATTGAATCAATAGCGCATATCATATGTGTTATATTATAAATCAACCTCGGGGAAAACACAAACTCCCCAAAAAGAAAGAGAGAATATTATGACAGCCCCACTGCTCAATCTCCAAACGATGACGAAAGTTGCACTCGCAGAGCTCGCCAAAGAACGCGGAATCGACCTGAAGAATGTTTCCAAAACGCCGAAATCCGAACTCATCTCCATCATCGGCCAAGCGGTCAACGCTGCGAACGGAAACAAACGGCAACGGATAACCAATGCCGTAAACACTCTCTTCGATATTCAAACAGACAATGGAGACAATATTCTTGCCCTGAAAGAAATCACCCAAGACGATTTCCTCAACACCGTTCTTGCTGTCGTCCCAGCCTGGAAACAAGCCGGAGATGAAGCTCAGATCAAACGCCACTTCGGATGGTATAAGTCAACATACCGCAAACTCCACGGCGCCTTGATTCGACCGAGACTATCCGACGAAGTCAAAGCCGAGCGCCTCGAACAAGCTGCCGTGAAAAAAGAAGTCAAGGCCGCAGACAAAGCCAAAAAGGTTGCTGCCAAAGCCGAAAAAAAAGCCGCCGCCGACCAACTCGTCTCCGATGCTGCCGACGCTGATATCACCGAAACAGACGAGCCAATCCAAGAAGTCGGATAACCTGAAAAATAGGGGGAGACTACGGTCTCCTCCTTATCCGACCGAATACAAAGCATCTCTCTCATTTGGTATATTATAAATCATCTTCAAGAGAAAGAGATAATCAAATGGACATTGATCCAGAATTCATTCTACAACTTCAAAAGTTAGACCAAAAGGTCGAACAGTATTTCAACAACCACTTACCGCCAATACAAAACGATGAAGATGAAGATGAAGATGACGAACAGGAATCGATGTTTGTTGGATGGAAAATAGGCGAAGGTGGTTTTATAATCACCATCACGTATGTTTCAGACTTCAACAACATCTTCCCTGAAATCCTAGACTCAATGGATGTTTTGATCTCCGACATCGCATAACATCAACCGCAAAGCATTAAAACATTGGACGACTTCGGTCGTCCAATGTTTTAACCACGTATAATAATAACCAACCAACTAATTAGTAAGTAACTACCTACCAACCAACTAATTAGTAAGTAACTACCTACCAACCAACTAATTAGTAAGTAACTACCTACCAACCAACTAATTAGTAAGTAACTACCTACC
>SDBS01000307.1_pt1 | contig 45253 bp, 62 predicted proteins | sample 2277091 | NCBI WGS metagenome assembly SDBS01 (sample SAMN10404972, study PRJNA504765) | marine sediment metagenome | isolation source: marine sediment core GS10_PC15, 163 cmbsf | place: Arctic Ocean: Southern Knipovich Ridge | collected 2010 | reverse complement strand
TAGATTATCTAGGAGGCTCTAACCTAACACTAGAGTATAAGCTGTTAGACTTAGCTCCTGTAGCTACTACCCTAGAAGGCAAGGAGATAAGAGAGCAATCACTCAAAGGAGATAAGAAGTTATTAGCTATAGCAGCTAATGCCCCTACTACTTACCCTAAGAGAGAAGCCTACCCTACTAATCTAGCTTTCTTAAAAGCTAAGTTAGCATATAGGGTAGCTAGTGTGACTGTAGCTTCTACTCTTATAGTAAAACCAAGTAACCCAATAGATAGCGAGGACTAATACAATGAGTATAGGTAATATAAGCAATAAGGTAGCAGAGAGCGAAAGCAGCTATATAGAAGTAACTGTACGAGTAGTAACCAGAAAGGAAGGAGTAAGCACTCAGGTAGGAGAACATAAGCGAGCACACATGGAACTAGATAAGCCAGAGTATACAGGGCTTAGTCGCTGGGTAATGGAAAACGCTATATCTCTTAGAATGAGTAACTTATTTCATCCTACAGCCAGTAATGAGGAGCCAGCTAATGACACCTAAACTAAATATGGCTGACCTCTTAGCTAAAGCTAGGGCAGCTAAGTCCCCTCCTATAAGGGAGGAGCAGGAGCCTTACCCTGATGATATACCTCCCTCCTTTAAGAGGGAAGAAGTAAGCGAAGCTCTACCAATCCACTCTCCCAATGAAGGAACTAAGCTAATAACTAAAGCGAAGGAGCAACTGGATACTATAAATGATTTGCGAGCTAGGTTAGCACTAGCTGCTGCTAAGGAATCTAAGCGAGTTACTGAAGCAGCACAAGAAGCTGGAACCTTACAGCCTGATGAGGAGATAGTATGCTCTGTGGAAGTAGCTTTCCCTGAGCTTGAACCAGAACCAGTACTAGCAGCAGGCAGCACTAGCAGCACTAACGCTATAGGTATGCACGGAGAGGCGATAACCTACAATAGCGAACAGCAAGAATTCATAGCTCTTATAAGTAATGGTGAGTCCTGCGTGCTTATAGGAGCAGCAGGCACAGGTAAGACAACCTGCTCTCAGGGAGGAACTAAAGCTCTTATAGCTAGCGGCAGAGTGCCTGTACTACAGAGTGACGGGCACAAGTATCTTATAAGCGGTAGTCCGGGAGTACTTATAATAAGTTATACTCGCAGAGCGGTAAATAACATACGTAAGGTACAAGCAACAGATCTTAAGAATAACTGCATCACTAGCCATAAGCTATTAGAGTACCAGCCTACTTATTATGAGATAGAAGACTCTGAGACTGGTATCACTAAGAAGACTATGAGGTTTGAGCCAGCTCGCTGTGCTAGCAATCCACTGCCTGATACTATAACTACCATCATAATAGAAGAAGCATCTATGATGTCCACTGAGCTTTTTAGTGAACTTACTGCTGCGCTAGAACATGAAGTACAGTGGGTATTTATAGGAGATATACAGCAATTACCTCCTGTATTTGGTAGCGCTATACTAGGCTTTAAGATGCTAGAGTTGCCTGTAATAGAACTAACCCAAGTGTACCGCCAAGCGCTAGAGTCACCTATCATAAGGTTAGCTCATAGAGTACTAAGCGGTAAGCCTATAGCAGGAAAGGACTTTGCAGAATGGAAAGAGGAAGGTAAGCACGGCTCTCTTACAATCCATCCATGGAAGAAGAAGCTTAGCGCAGATGACGCGGCTAGAACCTTAGCTGCATTCTTTAAGGCTGGCATAGATAAGGGAGCTTATGACCCTAACGAGGACATGATACTTATACCTTATAATAAGGCGTGCGGAACCATAGAACTTAACTCACACATAGCTAACCACTTAGCTCGTAAGAGAGAAGTACTTACCTATGAAGTAATGGCAGGGTTTAATAAGCACTACTTCTCAGTAGGGGATAAGGTACTCTATGATAGAGAGGATGCGGAGATTATAGAGATATACTCTAACCCTTCTTATACAGGAGGCAGGATACAACCTCCATCTAAGACACTAGATTACTGGGGACATAATCCTAACTTAGCTAATGAGTCTTCCTCTTTCTTATCTCATAATTCCAGTGCTAGCGGAGCGGATGAAGACGTAGACTTCTTACTTGATGCAGTAGCTAGCAGTGACGAGCGGGTTACGCAATCTAGCCATAAGATAGTAGTGCGGCTGCACGATACAGCTAGTGAGATAACTATTAATAAGGCAGCAGAAGTTAACTCTCTCTTACATAGCTATGCGCTCACTGTACATAAAGCACAAGGTTCGGAGTGGAGGAAAGTATTCTTCTGCTTACACCAGACACACGCTACTATGTTACAGAGAGAGTTATTATATACAGGTATCACCCGAGCAAGGGAGGAGTTATATATAATATGTGAACCGGAAAGTCTTACTAAGGGTATTATATCACAGCGCATAAAAGGCAATACTCTAGCAGAGAAGGCTGAATTCTTTAAAGGTAAACTAGATAAGAGGATAACCTAATGAATGCACCTAAGTTAGCAAGAGCTTTAATTAGCTTTCCTTACTACAGCATAAGGAAAGGACAGGTAAGGGCAATTAAATATAGCTCAGATACTTTTTGTTATATAAGGCTTAATAAGAGAACCAATTTATGGACTATATTACCTACTATATATTTTAAAGAACTAAGCACAGGAGAACAAACATGACTACATATAAACAGAAAACTAAGCAGCTTGAATATAAAGGCAAGTACTTTAAGAGCAGATCAGAACTAGTGCAGCACATAAAAGATAACCCTGCTAAGCCACGTAGTGCCTTACAGATAGCCAACCAACAAGCGCAGTGGGCTATTCACTATAGCTTACAGGGCTTTAACATATGTTCTATAAGAGATGTTATGCCCTCTCAAGAAACAGGTACATTAGCCTATGAAAGAGACGAGCTAACAAAGAAGTTAAAGTTATCTATACAGAAGGACTACGATAACTATAAGGCAAAACTAATAGCCTTTAGAGAGGAACTAACTTATGAATAGCCTCTTATCACTTATACTAGCTACAGTTTTCTGCTTTATAGCTACTTACTTAGTTTACTTACCTGAGGAAGAAATAACATGGTATATAGAAGCTTCCTTTACTGCTAGCGTAATAACAGCTACGTGGTATTATATAACTGCTTTAGTGATCCTACTAGAAGGAGAGTAAGCATGACTAATCCTTACATAGATACTTGTGCAGGTATCATAACCTGCTCACTACTAGCTATCTTTTACATAGCTTATCCTGATTACTTAAAGGAACCATTATGGATAAGACAGAAGGTAAAGCGTAAAGCTAAGCAGGCAATAAAAGAGGAGCTTCTTAGATACACTAAAAAACATCTTGACTAATTTCTAGGTTGTGTTAATATTGATTTTCTTATTACATAAGAACTTACTTTATTAACCCAGCCACTAGGCAATACAGCCACTAGGCTAACACTTAACCTTAACTAAAAGGCAAACACAATGAGCGATACAATAGAGAATATAATCCCAGAAGCAGAACAAGAAGAAGCTACAGCTAGCAAGCAGATAGTTATTGAAGTAAATAATCCTACTGCTGAAGAAATGGCAGGTATAACAGAAAGCATTAAGGTTAACTATGATTTTGACGTAATAGTTAAAGCGTCTAAGTTTAACTTTAAAAAATCTGTAGACAAAGCAACAGGTATTGAAACAGTACGTAAGCCAGTTGAGTTAGCTGTACCTTACCCTTCAGTAGAGGGTATAGTAGTTATCTTAGAGAAAGGAGGCAAAGGCTTAGAGCTACTAGTGGAAGCAATTGAATCTGTAGTTAATACAGCAGCCCGTGAGATCTTATTCGATGGCACAGATTTAAACGCTGCTACCTTCCCTGTAGAGAAGCTAAGCTGGGAGTTTATTGCTAACATTCCTAAGGTACAGCGCAGAGGTAGCGGTATACCTAAAGAAACTTGGGATGCTTTCCAAGCAGATTATGTGGAATGTATGCCGGAAGCTACAGGTAAGACCCTTGAACAGATTGCTAATGCAGCTAAGATTCTTGCAGCTAAGCTATCAGCAGTCCGTACTAATGAAGCAGTACTGCAACTACTAGTAGGTCAGCTAGCTATCTATGCTGAGCACTCGCCTAACATTGAAGAGTACGCAGAGTGTGTAGAGTTCTTACTTAACAAAGCTGATACACTTCTTAATGTATCAGAAGAGGAGTTACTGGCTAACTTATAAAACATAAGAACTAATCCTTGACTTGGCTGGCTAGTAACTTTTGGAGGGTTACTTATTTAGTAACCTTACTAGCCAGCCCTTTTTTCCTAGCACTAGCTAGGGCTTATAATATAACTAATTCATTATGAGTTATGTATCTTATAAGCACATATAATATAACACAACACACAGCACACACCAAGGAACGAATATGAAAACTAAATTACACGCACTAGCAGCAGGAGCACTAAGCCTGACCTTATATGGTTGTGCTAACACAAGCTTACCAGAGCTACCACCTATGGAACCTTATATAGAAGTAGGTACAGGCTATAAGATAATAGAACCTAAGGCTGGCTCTGATGAATGGCAGAAGTTTCTAGATAACTGTAAGGTATCAGCTCACTTAGAGCTAGGCGTAGAGCAAGGACCTGTATCTTATGGCTTAGGTCACTTCAGTCAGTTATTCTGTGGTGCTCCGTTTAACGACCAGAGCGAATACTCTAAGACAGAAGTGTTCGTACGCTATAAGTATAAGTTCTAGTAGCATAGCTTAGCTCAATAGCAATGCAGATGAGAAAGTACCAGCCCATATGGGAACAGATAAAGAGAGACACTACCGCACAACTTGTAGCTGATATCAGACTACATGATAGGATTATTAATGGCGTAAGAAAAGAGAAGGCTAGAGACTTAGGTTGGAAGCTGGAACTCTCGGAGCAAGGTACTCCTGCGTATGAGCTGAATGAAAACATAGAAGGTAAGCTCATTACTTTTTATCTAGTAGCTAACAGAAGAAACAAACTAACTAATTTATAACCCCTTATAGGAGCGATGCTATGAGCGACCAAGCATTTGAAGTAAGAGAAAAACTAGCTCAGCTAGAGACAGCCTTGCTAGAGACTACACCTAACATGGCTGTTCTCTTGCGTGATATACACCGCACACTTAAGAGCGACCCTGACGTAGTAACTATACTTAGCGAAGCAGAGTGTGCTATACTGGTTAATGGACTTAAGAAGCAGACAGCTACTACCATAGCTACCAGTGTTGTTAAGAAGAAACCTAAGAAAGCTATGTCTAAGATGACAGTGGCGGACTTATAAAGAGAAGGAGCGAATAGCATGGGTAAGTTATCTGAGCAGATAGAAGCTACCTGTTGTGGGAGCCTAATGGACATAGGAGCTAAAGAACTTCTTGTAAAAGAAGTAGCTGAGATAGAGCACTTGTATAAGGTAAGAGCCAGAGAAGTAGTTGAGCTTGAGGATGAGATAGTTGAACTACTAGAGAAGCAGCGCTACGGCGTATAAACTAGGAAGAGAGGAGAAGGAATATGAAAGACGTAGAAGACTGTATTAAAGCTGTGCTTAAGCGCAGAGCAGATGACAGAGGACTCACTAGTAAAGAGAGAGTAGCCTTAGTGCTTGGAACAATAGGACTAGTAGGGCTTTACTTTTATTCTACATCTATCACTGCTTTAGTATGTATAGCGGCAGCTATTACCTTAGGTGCAGTGTAGCATGAGTGCCTCTCTACTTGAGCGCATGAAGAAGCTTAGGGAGAAGTCAGCTTCAACTAAGGCAGCACTAGCGGATACCTCCATTACCAGTGAGTGTAACCAAGCTACTACCCTAGCTACCTTCCTTTGTCTATATAATAAGAGCGGGTACGAGTGCTTTATTAATTATATGGAAGGAGCTAAGGCATTACACAAGTACCTAAGTCCTATAGTTATACCAGAAATAGATAACAAGTTACTGCCTAAGAAGTGTCCTGGCTTATTTAGTGCTCAGCATGTAGGTGCCTTAGCAGGTGTATTTTATCCTACTTCCTTAGTAGGCAGGAAAGGTAATCTAAAGGAAGGGCAGATGGATACACCAGAGTACTTTGCTAAGGTAAGATATCTGGAACGAGTTATTGTATACTTAACCTGTAAGGAGATAACTAATGGCTGATATCAATCCTATAATAGACCGCGCTAATAGAGCCGAAGAACTAAATGAACTGCTTAGAGAAAGAGTTAAGATACTAGAAGAATCAGTAGCTCTCTTTGAAGAGAAAACAGAACTACTTGAGGCAGAGAATGAAGCTTTACGTACAGCTAAACTCACAGTGTATGAAGTCCTAATATACAAAGACAGCTGCTTTATAAACAAAAGAAGAGTAATCAACGCGATACCTAGCACTAGAGGCTTTAGTGTATTTATAGCAGAGGACAAGGCTGATGGCTCTTAATATAAAAGAAATACTAGCAAGAGTAGCAGCTAAGAAGCAAACAGCAGCAGCCTTAGATACTTCCTTAGATACTCTCCTAGGAGATAACTTCCTGCGAGAAGAGCACGTACCTATACAGATAATAGAGCTGGCTGAGGGAGAGACTGACCCAAGACTTAAGTTACTAAGTCATAGTAGCAGGACTACGCTACATAAATGTCCGCGCAAGTACCAACTGTACAGACTTAGTGCACAGCAAGCAGCGCTTGAACAAGAGAAAGAAGTAGAGCAAGGAGTTACATTTGCTTACGGTAAGGCTGTAGGTGTAGGTGTACAGTCTGTACTAGAGAGCAAGACAGAAGCACAGGTAATACTTGATACATTCCTAGAGTGGGATACTGATCTGCTAGATGATAATCCTAGACAGAACAAATCATTCTGGTTAGCTCTCTTTGCAGTACAGAAGTTCGCTAAGCTAGTAGAGGCAGGATTCTTAGAAGACTATGAGCTGGTGTATTATAAAGGTAAGCCGGCTGTAGAACTTAGCTTCCAGATTCTACTTCCTAAAGGATACAGATATCGCGGGTTCGTAGATGCAGTACTTAAGCATAAGACTACGGGCGCAATAGTTGTACTAGAGAACAAAACATCTAGCGGTAAGGCTAACTCTGCTATGTTTAAGAATAGCGGACAAGCATTAGGTTACAGTGTGGTACTAGATATATTATTCCCTGAACTGAGTGCTTATGAAGTACTCTATATGGTATATGAAACTAGAAGCTACGAGTACATAGAACTACCATTTAAGAAGTCGCTATTACAGCGAGCATTATGGTTGCAGGAACTACTTATTGATACACAAATGGTAGAGTTATATGAAAGCTATCAGACATACCCTATGCACGGAGAGTCTTGTTATGATTTCTTTCGTGACTGCGAGTATCTTAGCTTATGTACACTCTCTACTGAGAACTTAACTAAACCGCTAACACAGCAGATGCTGGATAGTATAGAGAAGGATAATGAGAGCTATGATTTTACTATAGATTTCTATGACCTAGTAAATGCACAGATAGCTAAAGGCACAGCATAAGATAAACACACTAAGCAAGCACACATCAAAGCAAGGGGAAAGATTATGGGACAAGAAGAACAGGACATGTATCACGACTACTTAACACAAGGAGAGGAGAAGCATCAAGCTACAGGCAAGTACTCTCCTATCTTAAAGGTAGAGAAGGCTGATAGAGTAGAAAACGCTGTAGAGATAACATTCACTGGCTTTCAGCGAGTTACAGATAAGGCTTTCTTAGTTACTGTCTTAGATGTAGAAGCTAAGCAGTATCTAGATGAGTGGTTTCCTAAGAAGCTATGTAGTAACTTGGACTTAGAAAGTAATACTTTCTATTGCTGGGATGTGTTTGTTAAGGATAAGAAGCCTTACCTTATGTCAGCAGTACCAGCTACTACAGCTCCTAGTAAGGAAGAAACATAATGGCCAATTATATGTTATTAGTGTACGCGTACATAGCAGTAGGAGCAGCAGTAGCTATATACTGCCGTGGACTTATTAAGACAAAAGAGTTTAAAGATATATGGCAAGTAAACGGAATAACAAGCAAGGGAGCACAAGCTACAATATATTTGCTAATTTGTATATTCTTCTGGCCTGTTATTGTTAGAGAAGAGGAGTAGCGGTATGGCTAAACTAGCAATACAGACGACACGCACATTAACACTAGGGCTAACAGAAGAGGAAGCTAAGTGGCTGCGCGAAGTTATGCAGAATCCTTTGCACGGAGAAGTTCCTTGTGCGGAAGACACTGAGCACGCGACTATGAGGCACAGTATATTTGAAGCACTTAAGGAAGATACTGATGGCTAAACTAACACCAGAGCAAAGAGAACTTAACGAAAGCAGAGAGCTATTAAGAGTAAGCATTAGGGCGGTACGCACAGCTAGCTTAGCTTTAGTTATTTCATTAGCTGTACTTATCTTAAACTTATGGAGGACATATGGCTAAACTAAGCACTAAGAAAGCCTCCCAAACTAAGCGAGTCATGGTCTTTGGTGCGTCCTTTAGCGGCAAGTCTCTCTTAGCAGGAAAGCTAGCTAAGGAGTTTAACCTTACTTGGATAGACTTAGAAGCAGGTCATGGCGTACTATATCAGTTACCTATAGAGTATCAAGAGAACATAGAGATAGTAGCTTTGCCTGATACTCGCAGCTATCCCATAGGTATCGAGACTATGCTTAAGTTAGTTAAAGGACCGGTAGATATATGTGAGCTGCATGGTAAGGTAAGCTGTATGTTATGCAAGAGAGAGAAAGCAGACTTTGTACATGTAGATGTTAACAGTATGACACATAAGGATATACTAGTAGTAGATACTATGACTCAACTATCCAGTAGTGCTATAGCTAATATAACTAAAGACAAGCCTGATGACTATAAGCTGGACTATGATGACTGGGGTAACTTAGGTAAGTTATTAGATATAGTCTTATCTCATGTACAGCAGGCATCTTATAATGTAGTTTTTATATCTCATGAGAATGAGGTTAAGACAGAAGGCAAGAAGATGATACTCGCTCCTACAGGAGGAACACGTAACTTCTCTAGAAATATAACCAAGTACTTCACAGATGTAGTATACTTAGAGCGCAAGAATAAGAAGCATACTTGTATCTCTAGCACTACAGCTAACAACACTGTGATAGCAGGTAGTCAGACAGGAGTTAGTTTAGAGTATCTAGAAGAGCCTAGCTTATTACCTCTCTTCTTACCGGAGAAGTATCCTATGCCTGATGCGCCAGTAACACAGAAAGCACTCAGTAAGCCCGCAGCTAAGACAGGAGGTGAAGCGGCTACTAGTATCTTAGCTAGACTTAAGAGTAAGAAGCTACTTAAGAAATAACATACCAACACATAACCTAATATATAAAAGGAACAGTAATGGAAGATAAAGATAAAGAAGATAGACTTATATGGCTAGACTGTGAGACTACAGGACTAGATAGCAATAAGGACTTGTTATTACAGGTAGCAGTAATAGTAACTGATAGTAACTTAGTGCCAGTAGCAGAGGGGCTGGAGGTTACAATATCTCATAGTGAGACAGCCACACGCAGCTTAATGGATGACTATGTAACTAAGATGCACACAGCTAGCGGACTGTTAGCTGCTGTAATAAATGAAGATAACAATGTATGGCAAGATGATGCTGAGCAGGCTATACTTACTTACCTACAGGAACATACTATAGCAGGTAAGTCTCCTATGTGCGGTAACAGTATAGCATTTGATAGAGGAATTATTAAACTAGATATGCCTCTACTAAATGAGCACTTCCATTATCGCAATATAGATGTAAGCACAGTTAAGGAGTTAGCTCGCAGGTGGCATCCAGAGGCTTACCGTATGGCTCCTGCTAAGCAGCTTAATCATACAGCTCTATCTGATATTAAGGAATCCATAGCAGAGCTGGAGCATTACAGAGGCTGCGGTTTATTGTAAGTAAAAAGATACATGTCGCTAGCATACCGACCTCCTTGAAGTATGCTACCTATCCAGATATAACTTAGTACTCTTAGGTTATATCTTGCTAGGTCACAAGAGTAGTCTACGATTGCAATCGTAATGGCTTCAAACATAGGTGACTTACTTGACTAGGAGTATCTCCAGTCTGTAGCCTAGCCACATTATACATATATACTTTTATGCATATATACTAACTAAACTAAATAGGAATACAATTATGTCAGACTTAGATACTTTATTAGACGCAACCCTTGACGACTTAGAAGACTTACCATCGTTTACTCCTTTCCCTCCAGGCGCTCATAGGGTTTTAGCTACCTTTGAACAGAAGGATATTAATGGTAAGCCAGCTATTGAACTTGCCTTTAAGCTGATAGAGACAATAGAGCTAGAAAATGAGAACAATGTTAGGCCTAAAGAAGGAGATACATCTAACACTATGTTCATGCTAGATAATGAATATGGCAGAGGTAATCTTAAGAAGTGCGGTACTCCTTTTGCTGAGGCGTTAGAGTTAAAGTCTATACGAGATGTCATAGATCAAGTCACAGATGTTGAGTGTATTATCATGACAAGCATACGTCAGGACAAGAATGACCCTGATAAGAAGTACTTACAAGTTAAGGAGATAGGAATAGAGTAGTAGTCCCTCCCTGCAGCACAGCACTTAAGTAGTAAGAGCTAATCAAGTCACCTCTCCTTAACAGGACGGTGGCTTTTCTGGTATAAACTAGTAAGCAAAGTATACAACATAGGAGAAAGTCATGGAGATAGAAGAAGCAAGAGCGTTCATAGATATCAGCCTAGAGAGCATATCCTCTGAGACCTTTGCTATTCACTCTAGTCCTTGTCCTCATTGCCGTATACCTATAAGATACCCTACTATAGCTAGAGAGCAAGACATAGAGGACTTTAGACTTATTATGAGCTCAGCGGAACAGGTAATGAAAGCCTACGGAATAACAGGAAACTTATTAGCAGATATAAGAGCTGCCTGTTATATAGAGTTAGCTAAAAGAGACAAAGAGACTAAATAGTATGAGCAACTCAAAACTACAGCAGCATATAGCAGCACTGAGAGCTAAGAAAGAAGCTAACCCTATTGTAGCTAAGCAAGCAGATGATGCTTTAATATTCTGGGGCACTGCTTACGATAAGAACTACCTTACTTATCTTAAGCCTTGTGTGGGCGGAGCTACTACTCTGATACGCTTAGAGGCAGTGACTACCCTTACTACAGTGAAGATGTACTGTAAGCAGAAGGGTGTTACTAGAGTTATATCTAGCAGCATTACCTTACTTAGTAAGCTCTTACATTGGGATAAGAGAGCAGCTCCTAGCTTATCTAATTATGCTGGCAGTTACTTTAAGCTGGCAGGTATGTCTCCTGAAGACCCTGAGATAGAGATAGTATTTATCCAGCCACTTAAGCAGTTAGTAACTGTAGCCTTCGGGCAGTTCATGGCTAAGCGGATTATATCTAAACTGACTAAGCCCGCTAAGTGGTTTAAGCCTACCACATTCCACGGGTTTCATTTGCTTACAGCTACTTGTGAGGCAGAAGACTTCGCTAAGTACGCTAAGGCTGCCCTTGTCTGCATAGACATAGAGACCTTTAGAGAGAACGCTACTATCAGATGCCTCAGCTATACAGGCTTTTGGTACGATAAAGATAAGCAACACTGGTACAGCGAGAGTGTAGTACTTCCTCTTGATAGTGAGTATGCGCTAGCTATAATGCGTAAGTGGAACTGGGAACTTAAAGCTCCTAAGATATTCCAGAATGGTAAGTACGATATCGCTTACTTCTGCCGCTACAGTGCGCCAGTGTATAACTACTTATATGATACAGCTAATCTATTCCACTGTTGGTACAGTGAGCTGCCTAAAGACTTAGGTTTTCTTAATTCCTTCTTCGTACGCGAGGCTGTATACCATAAGGACTTAGCTCAGACTAATGACCTGCATGAATACTATCGCTATAATGCATTAGATACTTGGAGTACAGGTAACTGCTTCTTAGCTATGATAGCTGAGTGCCCACAGTATGCGCTGAATAATTATAAGCTGGAGTTTCCTCTTACCTTTCCTTGTCATCTATCTGAGATGACTGGGATAGCTAGAGATATGAGCAGATTCGAAAAAGCTAGAGCCGACCAACAGGCTATAGTAGATAAGTATTCAGTTAAGCTTAATACTATCCTAAGCATTCCTGAAGGAGAGACCTTTAATGTTAAGTCCTCGCCGCAGAAGAAAGCACTATTTAAGATACTGGGTTGCGGTGATCTTAAGAGTCAGGATGCTAAGAACATGGCTAAGGCTAGGTTCCGTCATCCCTTTAATGCTAGGATTATAAACCTAGTAACTAAGATAACTAAAGCTAGAGACTATATGTCTAAGTACCTTACTGCTGGCAAAGAGTTCTGTAGGCAGGATGGTACAGGACACAGAGCGCTTTACTCGCTTAATCCTCACGGCACAGATACCAGCAGACTTGCTAGTGCTGAACATCACTTCTGGTGCGGAGCTAATATACAGAACATACCTCGCGGTCCGATAGTTAAGCAGACATTTAAAGCAGACCCAGGGTTTGAGTTCTTTGAGGTAGACTTAGCACAAGCCGAGAGCAGGGATACAGGTTATATATCAGGAGATGCTCAGCTTATAGAGAATGTAGAACACAGCCCTGACTTCCATTGCGCTAATGCTAGCTGCTTCTTTGGTGTACCCTTTGAAGAGATGTATGATATAGCTACAGATAAGGTACTTAATAAACCACTACGTCAGTTAGGTAAGCCAGTTAATCATGGAGCTAACTATAACATGGGAGCTTATGTTCTTATAGATACTATGGGAGAAGAGAAGATAGTAATGGCTAAGCAGTTACTAGGATTGCCGCGCTTCTGGACTTACATACAAGTCGCTGAACACCTGTTAGAATTATTCCATAAAACATACCCAGGAATTAGAGGTGTATTTTATAAAGGAGTCATAGAGGAAGTAATGACTACTTCTATGCTGAGCAGTACAGCAGTACACTGGAACTGGCGGCAGACTCCTAGATTAGCAGAGTTAAAAGACACAGCTAACAAACTATATATCACAGAACCAAAGGTTGCATGGACTCGCTATTGCTTTGGTAATCCAGCTAAGAACAAACGCCACCTTAATGCTTACATAGCACACCCCCCACAATCACTAAACGCACAGACACTTAATAAAAGCTATCTCTCTGTATTCCATGACATAGCTAACAACCCCGAACACTCAGCCAACTTTAAACTTAACGCACAAGTACATGATTCTATATTAGGTCAGAACCGTATAGGACACAGGTACTTAGTAGACATGGTAGTAGAGAGAATGGAAGTACCTCTTACAGTCAAGGCTTATGATGGAGTTATACGAACTTTCGTAGTACCTGCCGGAGCTAAGAACGGACAACACTTAGATAAGAAGCGAGCAGACTACTGGTCAGAAACCGAATAATTTAGTAATAGATTAGCTCTTAGGAGCAGGAGAATAGACATGTCAGGAATATATGATTACACACCTAACCCTTTATATAAAGGGATGTATACAGGGTATGACGGAGTACCGGCAGCAGTAGAAGAGGAAGAGCAGGAAGCTCCAGCGCCAGTGATATTAAAACCAATAGCTTCTACTTGTATAGAAGGAGGTGAGTGGTATGCTTGGACACTGGAAGATATAACTGAGGAGAAGCTTACTAGTGCGGAAGTTAGGAGGAATAAGATACTCATTAATATAGGCTCTAGTAGAAAGCACATACATGCTATTAAGTTTATAGATGGCAGAGTATGGGACTGTCTTAATGGCTGGCGCACAAACTGTGGGAGGAGATAGATATGATACTTGTTCCTTTAACTATAGAGAAAGAAGAACTAACCCTAGAAATAGAAGGCTCCCTTTATCTTAACGATACACTGCTAGCTTTATCTCTAGAGACAGAAGAACCAGAGACTAAGTTTATGCTTATAGGCATAAGTAAAGATGAAGCTTATAAACTAGTAGATCACTTAATCCAAGTCTTTGAGTTAAGCGGTTATGAGTAGTGCTAGCAGCAGAGAGGAGGGCGACTATATGTCTACCTATCTTGCTTATACTTCTCAGACTGAGTCGCCTACCTTCTATCACCGCTGGTGCGCTTTATCCTCTTTAGCTGCATGGATTGGTAGGGACATATACTTTCCTTGGGGTACAGGCAAGATACATTGCAACATGTATGTAATGATAGTAGGTCTGTCAGCAGCTAGAAAGTCTACAGCTATTAAGATGAGCACTAAGATGCTTAAGCAAGCAGGTTATGCTAAGTTTGCAGCAAGTAAGACTAGACAGGAGAAGTTCTTAATAGACTTAGCTGAGGATGGTAATAGCATAGATGGCGGAATGGAAGGTGACGATATACTAGATGTGAATCTATTCGGAGGTGCAGGAGGCATAGAAGATAAGCCACCAGCTGAGGTGTTTGTTGCAGCAGATGAAGCTAATAACTTTATAGGTGTAAACAACATGGACTTCATGAGTATACTAGGAGACTTATACGATAAGGAAGGAGTCTTTGAATATAAACTTAAGAACTCTAAGTCAGTATATATAAACGAGCCTCATATAGATATGTTATTAGGTAACACCTTTGTAGGTTTTAATAAGCTCTTTCCTCCAGAAGCAGCAGAGCAAGGATTCTTTTCTAGGGTTCTATTTATATATGCTGAGCCAGTAGGTAAGAGATATAGTATACTACCTACGCCCGACCCTGCGCTACTAGAGAAGCTTAAGACTACACTGGCAGCTATAAAGGAAAAGGTAAGAGGAGAGATAGGTATATCACCAGAGGCACTAGAGCTATTAGATAAGATATACTTCTCTAGCGAGAGTATGAATGACCCAAGGTTTGATGCGTACGAAGGGAGAAGAAACATACATCTGCTTAAGCTAGCTATGCTTTCTATGGCTGCCAGACTAAGCACTACTATTAACATAGGAGATATCATAGAAGCTAACACAGTACTTACCTATACCGAACATCTAATGCCTAAGGCACTAGGTGAATTTGGTCGTTCTAGGAACAGCAGTATCACACATAAGATAATGGAACTTATAGATGCAGCTAAAACACCTATCGGCTTTAAGGCTATATGGAAAGTATTACATCAGGACTTTGATAACAGGAACCAGTTATTAGAGATACTAGGTAACTTGCAAGTAGCAGATAAGGTACAAGCTATAGACAGTAATGGATGGTTACCTGTTAAGAAAGTAAGGACAGAAGGAATAGCAGGAGCAGTAGATTGGAGCATACTAACACCAGAAGAGAGAGATTTAATATGAGCACACAGGATAGTAGTGATTGGGCTAGGCACAGGATACTGCCACAGGAAATTAAAGTAACTACTGAATATAACAGAGACGAAATACGACAGCATACTCTAGGCACAAGGGATACTATGTTTAATAACATGGTCGTAGAAGTAATACGACTTAAAGACCAAGGAGTAAGGGAGGCACTAATTAAGCTAGGCTGGACACCACCGTCAGAAGGCTTTAAGCCAGAACCAGAAGAAGACATAAGAGACTACTATAACGAGGATACCTAATAATGGAAATGTATATAATAGCAGCATTAGTTAACTTTATTAATATAGGGCTGCGTGTCATTCAGACTAAGAATATAATAGGAGTGTATTATAAGTCAGCTTATGTCACTAGTTGGTTGATGTCTGTAGTAGCTGTAGCTAATATAGTTATAGTAACAGAAGATGGATATGTTATGATTATCCCTATAGGACTAGGCGGTTCATTAGGTTGCATAACTTCTATGTACTTTCATGATAAGTTAATGAAAAGGAAAAATGATATGAGCACATCTAAAGATACAGCTAAGCACATCACAAGTTTAGTGCATACAGCTACTATTACTACATACTCAACAGAGGACACAGAACGCAAGTATCCACTAGCAACTAAGACAAGCACAGTAATAGGAGAGTCCGCTACATCTATATCTAACTTAAGCATAAGCTGCGCACTCACTATAGGGCGTAACGCTAAGGAAGCTAGAGAAAAGCTAGCAGACCGCGAAGCTAAGTATCAGGAGCTAATCAATGAGTAATTCCTCTGGAGAGATGAAGAGCGTTAACGGTAAGGTCATTAAGATAGAGTACTTCACTGAAGCAAGAGTAGACTTAATGAGAGAAGTAAATCACCACCCACAGCTGTGTGAGTACATAGCACAGTATAATCAAGTAACAGATTGGTCGGAGATTATAGGAGAGATAGCGGCATACTTAGGAACACTTATGGATGGGATGTATATACAGTCAGACTTGGAGATTATATATAAGGATATGATAAGGAGGCTTAAGAATAAAAGAAGTATAATACAAGTAATTCAATAAAGCTAGTGGAGAGCATATGAAAAAGAAAGCAGAAGACCCAGTCAATCACCCGGCTCATTATACTAAGCACCCTAGTGGTGTAGAGTGTATTCAGATAACAGAGCACATGAACTTTAACTTAGGTAACGCACTTAAGTATATATGGCGCTGTGACTTAAAAGGTAAGAGCACAGAAGACTTAAAGAAAGCTGTCTTCTATATTAACAGAGAGATACTACTTAGGCTGAAAGGAGAAACAAATGACAATTAGATATATAGTAGATACAAGTACAAAAGTAGGAGAAAGCTTAGCAGATAAACTAAGCACTCCTACCTTGGGAGTTGTAGCACTTACAGCTGAAGAGATGGAGCTGTATCGCTCAAGCAGCTGTATAGACCTAACCTTAGCTCCTCCTTGCACTAAGGATTAGTAAAGTCCCTAAGTTCCCTTCCTCCCATTATGCGCTGCATGCTCTGAGTGAAGGGACTCTTTAAACTCTGTTGTATCTTATTAGCCTGCGATAGGTTAGCTGTTTTATATAACTGAGTGAACCACTTATTAAACTCCTCCTGTCTTCCTCCTAGCTTAGCATACTGTTCTGCAAAATCTTCTACCTGATCCTGAGAAGGATCTTGTCCTGCAATCATAGTAGTCTTTATAGCCTGTCCTAATACCTGCCTCTTCTTCATATCCAATAAACCATAACTCTTATACCTATATGTAGCATCCAGAGCTATAGCCTCATCTAGTGGCTTACCTCCAAGTACCCTACCTAGATTCGCAAGGGAGAGGAAGTCATTAGCTGCAATCACATTACCTCTCTTACTTGTAGAATAACTAGACTGCTCAGGATTATTTAAACCCTGCAATGTCTGTGCTATTCCAGCTAGTGGGCGACTTATAGAATTGTGCTCCAGTCCTTGAAGCAGTACGGTGCTGATATCGCCACCCGCTGCTAGTTGCTTAGCTGTACCGAATAGATTAGCTAGGAACTTACCACTTGCTTGTACTATAGGTACGCTGGCCGGATTAGTAGGTACTATAGTAAGATGCCTAGGGTTAATATCACCACGAGTATATAGGTTCATCTTAAGGTCTGGATGCAGTAAACCTAGTGCATTAGAGGCTGCTCCATACATAAGCCAGTCACCTCCAGTCTTACCTGCTGCTCCATACACTGCATCGTAAGCATCCTTATGTTCTGTATTACCAGAAGCTGTACCTATAAGGTGTGTGTTAATAGCATTGAATGCAGGTAGTCCATTCATTCCATGTATAGTACCTTGCAGAGCTAGTAAAGTCATAGCATCTCTGCCTTGTCCCTCACCTACATGGCGCAGCAGTTGTTGCATTAGATTAAACTGATAGGTCTGGAATAATCCTATAGCCTGTCCAATAGGGCCTTGGAACATCATAGGTCTCTGAGCTGCTAAGTAATTACCTTGTGTACGATTAACAAAGGTATTAATATAAGCTAGCTGCTCCTTACCTGACATCAGCCCATTAGATACAGCTACATCAGTCATCTGCTTCATAACATCTGCAGCTACGAAGCGGTTAAACTCCTCAGCTAATCTGTTACCTGTCCATCTCTCTCCTTTATCAGCCAAGTCTTGCATCTTCTTAGGGATACTATTAACTCTAGCTCCCCATGTATCAACACTCTCCTTACCGTTAAAGGTTAAGTCATCTAGTGTAGACTTATACTGGTCACTGATACTAGTAATATAACCATTCTCTTTATAAAACTTAAAGTCCTCGCCTTCTCTATTAAACTTCTTTATACTATTAGCTATAAGCTTAGTAGGGGATAGGATAGTCTCATCAATGCCCGGTACTTTTACTCTGGTAAGCTGAGCTAGTGCTCCTGCTGCTGCTTCATCTCCTCTGCTTATAGCACTCATCACTGCCTTAGTCTCGGCACCTAGGAGCACATTAGCAGACACCGCGTTATTCACAGCGTTTAGTGTATCCCATCTTAAAACTACTGTAGCCATTATACTATTAGCACGCTGTATCACCTTAGTAAGAGTACCACGAGCTGGCCCTGTATTGGCAAATAAATCCATGTCTGCATCATAGTGAGCACCTTTGTATCCTGCCTTAGTAAGCAAATCATTTATAGTATCCAGTTGCTCAGGAGTCTTAGCTGTGTGCAGTACAGCACTAGCCTTTTTAATTACACTGCTTACCGCTGCATCTGTTGTCTGGTTTATATTAACCCAGAAAGGATAGTCAGCGTTCTTACGTATACCTAGTGCTGTCTTGATATAATCTGCAAAGGGATTCTTAACTGCATCATCAGCAAACTTAAGTAAGTTCTGATTAGAGAATTTAGAAGTAGCTACATTAGTAAACCCTTCACCTAAACGGCGCAATTCATTAAAGGGAACTTCGTATTTAGCAGCTACAGCTTCCCTAACTAGTCCGGTCTCTCTATCTAAGTGCCAGTTAAGCATATCAGTAGTTATCTTCTTAGGGTCAGTAGGTACAATGAACGGAGCACTTACTCCCTTACGATGAGCTTCTGTATCTAAGTAGTTAGCACTAAGCGTCTTTTCATACTCAAATAAACCTCTATCTTTATAGTACTGCTCAGCTTCATTCTTAGTAAGGATAGTAAGCTGAGGATTCTGTTTAAGTTTAGATATCATACCATCCAATTCATCTGAAGTAGAAGCGAATAGAGTCTTACTGTGATTACCAGAGGTAACTGACTCGTCTACTACTATAGCAAAGTGAGGGAAGTCTCTAGGATCTACAGGTATAGGATAGAAAGCTTCAGCAGCACGATTAAACTGCATGCCCTGAGCTGTACGTAGTCCTGCGAGCCCGGCAGTTCTTCTACCGTTTACTTCTATGTGAGCAGAAACTAGTTCCCTTACTTCAGTAGTAGCTAAAGGAACCGATGCTTCCATAGTAGCTGGTATATTAGGACGCTCAGGTAATGCTGTTCCTGCTTGCTGTGCTTCTAATGTAGCCTGCCTCCAGCGTACTAGCTGCAATGGTTCCAATGCATCGCCCGCTTCATTAAGTGCGTACTGTCCCTCTATACTCCTTATATTAGCATTAAGTGTGCTCCACTCTATAGAAGCTTCTTGGTTGTTACCTAGCTTATAAAGTAAAGGCTCAAATACTTCACGTGTTCCGTCCTTAGCAGCAGTAATCATTCTACTTGTTATTGCTCCTATACCTTCTACACTAGCAGCCAGTGTGCCATAATTAGAGCTAGCTGCACTAGCAAAACCAGCTCCTGCACCGCTGGGAACAGCTCCACTAAATACTTTATTCCTAGTAATATCTTCAAGATTATCATACTCTCTACCTAACACAGCAGCAGCAGCTCTGCTAGTACCTTCTTGATATACCTTCTGCTGTTCTTTGATTATAACCATGTTCTCTATTACATGATTGTCTATTCCCGCAAACACAGAAGTATCGTACTCCAGTTTAACATGTTGAGGCACAGCCCATATAGGAGGTATGTTCTCAGCCCTTACTCCTTGACTTATCAGCTTAGAGGTATATACTTCAGAGTGAGCCTGCATAGCTAATATATCTTTTATGTGATATGTATTAACTGGGTCTGAGATTATCTCCCCGCTAAGGAAGGATGACTTTACATTAACCATGGCCGCGATTTCGTCTTGGATAAAAGGCTCCGTAGTTTCCTTAAATAATCCACCCTTCTCTCCTTTAACTGTTAGTAACCTATTAGCTAGCTGTACCTTTCTTGCTCCTATAAACTCCTGCAAGTTAATTCCTATCTGCTCTCCTCCTTCTAATCCAGCAAAGCGTACATGCTTCAGTCCTTCGTCAGATACTTCTAGCATTACCTTTTCCATAAGAGGCATATCATCCACATGTACAAATAGAGGAGACTTCTCTGTAGGAACAAACTTAGCTAGGTTCTGTGCCCAGATATACCTAGCATTAGTTTCAAGTACATCTGCTTTAAGTGGGTTCCAGGCTACTCCTGCCTTAGCTGTACCTGCCTTAGCGCCAAGGTTAAAGCCAGTACTGAACTTAAACTTCTTAGCTCCAGCTGTTACTCCTGACTTACTTACTTTAATGCTCTGTCCTTTCTTAAGCGTATCTACCAAGTTAGTAATAGTAGGCGAATCAGTCATTACTACACCTGCATCTTCACCCCACATTCTAGCATAACTAAGAGCTGTAGGAGAACCAGCAAAGTCTTCTATCTCTTTAGCTGTAGCCTTACCTTTAGCTACCTTAGTCTGTAGCTTCTCAAAATCAGTTACTATGCCCATCTTGCTGCTACTTCTAAGTCCCATAAAGGCATGCTGTTGTTCTTCAAATGCAGCTCCCTTAAAGGTATTAAACATAGTCTCCGCTACGTCTTGATCGCCCCCTGACAGCACTCCCATCTCTGCTCTGATTCTACCTTCTAGCTTAACTCGCTTAGATGCAGCAGATGTTTTAAGGAACTGTCCTCTATCAGTAGATACATTAGCAGGGATAGGAGGTATGTTATGAAGCTGCTCAAAGTCTAGTATAGTCTTCTCATAGCTAGTAGATGCCAGTGCTGCCTCGTCTATAAATGTCCAAGGCCTAGCCTCTACGGCAGCAGTATCTCCTACTCTCTTGAGCGCAGAGCTTATCTTAGCTGCACCTATAGTGCCACCTACTATACCAAACAACCCTGCGCCAAACGCTACATTAGTAGCAAAGTCACCTAAGTCCTGATTCTCTAATATAGGAGATTGGAATAAGGTAGCAGCTACAGCAGTTTCAAAAGCTAAGGACTCTAATGAAGCCTGACCTAAGCCTGCACCCATAGCTCTAAGTGCGTCTTTATTTAGCAGCCCTACAGGAGAAGAGCTAGTTCTGGCTTGCTTAAGTGCTTGCCTTAGAGAAGTAGAAGCACTAGGAGCAAGTAGTCCTAGTGCTCTGCCTGTGTTCTCTCCAAAAGCACCTGATGCTATAGTTGCACGTAAGCTTTTCTGTCCTGCATTAAGTACTTTCACTGCTCCTATGCCCGGCACTAATGAGCTTACCATAAAGCCCACTAGGTCAGAGCCTTCCTTATGCTCCTTATAGAAAGAACCTAAGTCAGAATCTAAGCTAGTAATAACTTCCTCAGTGTTACTGCGCTCTATACCAGCATCAAATAGCAGATTACCTATGTCAGCCGGTATGTTATATAGCTGATTAGCTCCTGATATAATAGAGACACCTATGAACTTAGGTATAGACTCTGCTACATCTAGTGCAGACTCAATAAATGTCTTATTACCATTGGCTATATTAAGCGTATCACTTGCTCTCATATAGCTTGGAATAGAAGGGTCAGTTATATCTCCTCCTGTGCTTGCAGCAGCAAGAGCTTCTTCAAAAGCTGTAGCCATTATTCTTTCTCCCCGGTCTGTTCATTAATTTGATCGCCATCTTTGATTGAAGCTCTAGTACCACTCATAATCTTAGCTATAAGTTCCTGTATCCTAGTCCTATCCATCAAGTCTACTGATATTAGAGCGTTAGGAAATAACTCTTCTGTAGTTCTTTCTGGTACTGCACCAAAGGCTTCGAATAATCTCCTAGGTGCTGCGCCTGCTTTAAGCTCTTCTATAAAAGTAGGAGGTCTAGTAATCTTAGTATTATAAGTTGTCTGGTTAGGTAAACCTACTCTACGGAAGCCTCCGTCCTGTGTGTTATTAATAAGAGCAGCTAATGAGAACACAGCTTCTATACCAGCGGCCGCCTCATCTGGAGTAACTACTCCTTCTACTATAGCTGCAATAGAAGCATCCAGTATAGTCTGAGGATTAGTCTCTCTCATAGTCATAGGACGCAGTACTTTATTATACAGAGGCTGCAATAGTAAGTCAGATGACTGAGCCAGTACAGTAAAGGGAGGAGCAATATAAGGATTAGACTGATCATTTGTTCCTATATCCTTAGCTGCTATAGCGGCTGCTTCACCAGCTGTGACATTATAATCTGCCTGTAAGGTGGCTTCATCTCTAGGTACTTTAGCTCCTGCTTGTTTATACTTATCTGCCTGTAAGCTGGATATCTGAGCAAGTAACCGAAGACCTTTACTTGGCTTAATGTTACCGCTAGGTGCTATAGTATCTACTGATACCTTAGCTTCATAAGCAGTGAATCCTAACACAGGGTCTATAGCTCCACCTATTTCCTGCAGCCTAGCATACTTCTTGCCTGTATCTCCAGGACGCCTAAGATTAAAGAGTATGATTCCTTTATCTTCTATAGGAACTCCAGCTAAAGACTGTCCTCTCTGTACTGAGCTAACTAGCTGATCTTCTACAGCTATCTGGTCATTAAAGCGTTTAAGGCTGGAAGCTAGTTCTTGCTCAGCTTTAAGTTGCCTTATAGGACCAAGATTCTTAGAGTTGGCGAGACTTACTCTAGCTTGTTCTAAGGCTACATCAGCAGCAGGTCCAGCCTTCTCCCATTTCTCTCTAGTAAAAACCATCTGCTCTCGCTGAAAAGATATACGTTCTTTCTGTAAGGCTCTAGATTCAGCTTCATCTTCTAAGCGAGCAGCCTGTAATATACTCTCCTTGAATCTAGCATCTGCTCTCATTACATTAGTAAGGGCATTAGCATTACTGTGTAAGCTGCTTAGTTCAGCTTCAGCAGACTTAATTCTACCTTCAGCTTCTATAGCTCTGTAGTTAGCTGCTATACTATCTTCATTAAGAGTCTTTCTGGTCAGTGAGTTAGCTCTAGCAAAACTCTCAGTAGCTCCTGTAGTATTAGTTATCTGTTGCTCTGTGTGCTTTAGTTTATCTGTAGCAGCTTTAAGCTGCTGATTAGTTAGGTTAATATTAAATTGATTAATTATATTATCCATTAAGCTTAGTCCTGGAGCGCCTCTGTCCTCATTAGCTAATATACTGCGCTCTTCTAATATAGCAGTGACTCTATCGTTATCCTCACCTAGCTCTCTCATTAATCGGGTCTGGGCATCTGTACCACCGGCTGCTTCAAATGCATCTACAGTAGCGTTCTGTGCCTGCAAGTTAGCTGTGTCTTGAGTCTTAGCTATTATAAGATTAGCTGCTGTCACATCAGATATAGATTCTTTAATTACTCCTGTAGCTACATTAGTCTTTTGTATGCCTGCTGTTAGCTCAGCTATAGAGGAAGCTATGCGACCAGTGGAGCCAGCTAATACTTCTTCTACTAAGTCTAAATCAGAAGAGGGTACAGCTCCTGCCTGTTGTTCTCTAGCTCTGTCTAGTATAGGATTATGAACTGATGTATGTGCCATTATATGTGCCTCGATTAATTAGTTACTTATAGCGCTACTTAAAATCCGAACTTACCAGATACTTCTACTTCTGCTGCATTCTCTCTAATTCTTCTATCTCTTTCTTCCTGAGTAAGCTCTTCAGTAGTTTGTGTTCTGTCTATATCAGTGATATCTCTACTAATCGCACCCGTAGTACTATCAGTAGTTGCCGTACTGGTATCATCTCTAGTAGTATCTACTGTTCCTGCTTTAGTTAGATCTACTACGTTTTGAGTGACTACGTCTGTTGTACTATCTGTGATACCTCTAGTAGTTTCATCGGTTGTATCTCTAGTAACTGTCTCACCTGTAATTCTTGCTATCTCTCCTACTAACTTAGCTGTTAAGTCACCTGCTGCTTGAGCTGATACACTGGAACCAAATATACCAGCAGTCTGCTCTCCTTGAAATATATTAGCTAAGCCTTGAGGCCCACTAAGTACATCCTCTATAATCCTATCTATAGCGGGCTGCTCTAGTTTAAGCTGGCTGCTACTTGTACGTGTACCTGCTGTTGTAGCTTGCTGAGTACCACGGGTAGTTTGCTGCTCGCTGCCTTTAGCTATCTGCTGCTCTATAGAGGCAATCGCTTGTTGCTCCCTGCTAGTTCCTGCAACTTGCTCAGTGCCACGAGTAGTAGAAGCTTCAGCACGTATTCTATCTTGACGTTCTTGCTCTGCTATTGCTTGCTGCCTTCTTATTTCTCTGTCTTCTGATTCTTTAGTTGACTTAGTACTAGCTTTTGCTCCGCCGCCTATACTCATGATGATTCTCCTACCCTTGTTTGTGCGTTATATTGCTTAGCTGTAAACATAAAATATACCCAGCTACTATCAGTCTTAAGCTCTGTTGTACCCATCTTTCTTAGCATGTTAGCTATCTTGCCTTCAGGACAATTAGTAGTTAGTACTACAGGATTCAGACCACTAAGTTTAAACATCCAGTGTATTATATATAAGCTAAGCACTCTGCTTGCTATCACGCTATCTTTAGGACAGGCTAGATGAATCTCATATACGCCAGCATTACGTTCAAAGTATGTGAATAACAGCCTGTACTTCTTATAGGTAAGCTTATAGAAAGGGTCTGCATAAGTATCTAAGCAAGTAGGTAACTCGTCAAAGCTGCTAAGTCCAAACGATTCCAGTACTGCTGGAGTATCTAATAAATCTAAGCAGTCCTCTCTGCTAGCTGGCTGTACCTTAAAGTTATGTGTCATATTATATCTATCCCTGTATCGTTAGTTTGAACAGTAAGACTACCTAAAGGAGCTATAAGCTTAGTAGCTACACCATCTATTAAATCAGAGCCTGCTCCAGCTAATGTAACCGTATTAGCTGCATTAGTATCTATTCTTTTAATCACATATTTATAACCAGTATTAGTAGGTATTCTTATAGGCATAGTCACTACACTACTTACTGTGGAAGCATCTACTCGTATGGTACCTTCTGTGTCCCTTATTGTATGGTTTCCTATAATAGGTACAGTGAACGATGCAGACCTACCTACAAAGGCAGCCATTACTTCTATAGCGTTATGTATATCTAATAGTTCCTCATATAAATCTGGGTTATCTACGAAAGGTACAGCACCTAAGTTAAGAGGTAATATTGAAGTATATGTAGTCATAAGATTATCTCCTGCCTCCTACTCTATAAGTGATCTGCACAGTAACTAAATTAAACTTACCTGTGAATACCAATGAGTGGCTCATAGCCTCTGACCTAAAGTCATATTCTCTTATATTAGTAGCGCTATCTTTAAGAGTAGCTTCTACTACAGTAAAGGTCTTACCATCTAGAGAGACTTGACTATCTACTTCTAGTTCATCTCCTACGAGTACATTTTCTACTTCTACACCTAAAAGGTCCATAAATCTAGTACGAGACACTTGAAGCTTACCTAGTATTACTACTCCTTTATCCTCTACGGAGATATCAGAAAAATCTAGTATTTGTACTCTGCCTGTACTCTGAAGAAAACCTATATTCTCTTCAGGTGCAGGTACACCTTGACTTCTTACAATATCAATCACATCTGTGTGATCTATTTTGACTTTACCTAGCTTCTGTAGTCCTGTATCAAATATAAGGGCATGCGTGAAAGAAGTTAGTCCATAAGAAATTACAAGATACCTAGAAGATACATACCTGATTTTTTTAATTATAGCGTCAGGTAGGCTTAGTGTAGTTATTTCGTATAGCTTAGTAGCCTCATTATAGTCCTCAAAGCGCCTACCTTGTAAGAAGTCTGTTACAAAAGGAAGCAGTGTCTCAGCAGTCTGGGAAGATACAGCTTGTAGTCCTGCCCTAGTGTACACAAACTGCTGTTTAGAGTTAGCGTCGTAAGCCACTAGGTCTAAGTCCTCTCCTCCTTTAGAGTCAGTCACTTCTCTAAACTTAAAAGGAAAGGCACGGTTACCTGTGTATGTACCTGCGATAATATTAGTTTCAGCGTAAATCAATACACCTAGTGAATTGCGAGTACCAAATGTTATAGGTCCTCCTCTTTCAGCAAGGTTACCTCCTCCTGCGCCTGTTACCGCGCTAGGAGTAAAATCTGTAGGGTCTATCGTACTGCTCCAAACTATAGCGCTTTTAGTATAAGCAAGTAAATAACCAGAGGAGCCTATGAGTCCTCTAGGACTAGCTATACCAGTAAGAGTAATTGTATCTAGTACATTAGTGCTCTCATTATAATTAAGAGTTGCTGTGTTTTTAATCTGTATAAAACTTACGCCATCTACTGTTCCTACAGTTACATCGTCCATAGAAAACCCGGGAGGAACAGTAAAAGAGTGAGGCACGGGCGTCCAAGATACACCGCCAGAGAATAAGCTATAAGCTTGCCCTAATGAGTCCCACCCTAAGACATATCTATTCTGTTGGTCTCCTTGAATGGGGCGCTGTCCTATCATAATAGCACCCCCAGGAAGAGTAATTGGCTGTACTCCTTGCACAAAACCAATAGACTTAAAGCCGTAGTTATTAGGCATTACGTTATGACAGTAAGCTATGCCCGGCTTATTCTCTCTAGAAGGAGATTCACCTACAGTGCCTCCTATTATAGTTCTCCCTTGCTGCTCAGAGAGCATAGGAAACACTGTGTCTTGTAAGTCTATACTGTATATTCTCTGTGCCATTTTATTTAATCTCTTTAACGAACCAAGCTATTAGTGCGCCTATTATTGCAAAACCAGATAGCCACTTAATAAACTTTTGAAAATTGTTAGCTGTAGCCCAAGCATCAACTACTCCCTGAGTAGCTTTAGTTAGCGTAGCTATAGCCTCCATATTTTGAGCATAAGCCTCATCTTGCCTTTTATTTATCTCTTGTTGGTCTAGCATATATTTAGCACATACGGATATATGTTCATCTAGTTTCTCTGTAAGCATATCTATATCTTCTTGGTTATTCATTGTATCTATCCTTAGTCCAGTAGTAGCAGTAAGTCCAGTAAACGCAATTAACTAAGAGGAGTCTGCATTTCCATGCCGCTATAAGTCGAATCAGCAGAGTGAATAGTAATCAGAGCATTATGTTCTTGAGTTATAGTATAATCAAAAGTAAATGTCCAAGTAATAGTGCCTAATGTATTTACTCTCACTAGAGCAGTAGGTGCTCCTGTTATTAGCTCACTAACCGCTGGGTCTACATCTACATCCATATTATTACCAAAGGTTATAAGAGTAAGTCCTCCTTTAGTGGTACCTGCTGTACTGCCTGACCACCTTACCGTAACAACAACATTAGGTTGCTGAGGTAATGTATTAACAACCCTAAATACAATTTTAGTTCCTGCTGTGTGACGAAACCTAAGTAAGCCATTATTATCTGCAAATGTATCTAACATAGTAAGTACAATAGGAGCATCAAACACAGCATCAGTACCGTCAAGTCCTTTATCTCCTTTATCTCCTTTATCGCCTGGAGCGCCTCTGTCCCCAGTTGGTCCGACTGGACCAGTAAGTACTTCGGAAGCTACTGTACCCTTAGCTATTATTACATCACTAACAGTAGCCGGAACAGTAAGAATAAAAGATGTAGTTGTTGCTTCTGTCCAGTCTACGTCCTGAGTAAGAAGTAATCCGTTCTGGTGTACCTCTAGTGCACCAGTATCTAGAGCGTAAGTAAAAGCAGTAATAGGGAATACTGTTTGACTAGCTGTAGCTATGATAGTTTCCGTTACTGCTTTAGTGTTTCCTTGTATTACTGTAGTGACACTTGGTTGCCAGATACTGGCTTCGTTTTGGGCCATGATAGCCTCCTATAAATTAATTAATTTAGTTTATGTTTTAGTAGCTACCTAACTGCCTAGTAGCCTAGTAGCCTACGTCATTTAACGCAGCTAATCTAAGTTCCTGATAAGCTTCCCTTGTAAGTGACAAGTAAAACCTAGCCTCTTCTGCTTTACCTATCATAGTAAGTATGACTCTTGCTGCTTCGTATATTATAGCAAAAGGAAACTGCTCTGCTACCCATGAAATATAATCTTCCTCTCTTACTATAGGTAGCACATAAGCACCAAGAAGAGCAAACTTAAACTCAACTAAAGATCTTATCTCTAAGGTTCTGCCTGCCACATAAGCTATATCTGTTTTATTTATTCCGTAAGCGTCAAGTACTTCATCTACTGTTATTATATCAATAAAGATACCTGTATCATCATTCTCGTCCTCTACTCTGCGGAAGTACTTGAATGCACGGAAATTAGTTATAAGAGCAGGATAATCTAAGCTCTGCCTAAAGTCCGAGCTACCGAACTCTACGCCTGTCTCGTGTATATCCTTACTGTAGAAATCAGTCTTATGTGCTTTAAGAGTAGCTGCTTTAAGAGCTGATTTAGTCTCAGCTACAAAGTCTCTACGGTTTGTAATTAGAAATACTTCTTCTAGTAATTCATCAAATATAGCTGTCATTGTTTTTTCCTTATATTCCCTATAGCTGCTGTGTGCTTATATACTTATATGTTTATATGCTCTTATACCGAAATAGCTATAGCTCTAAGTGTTCTTGTGCCTTCCCCGTTTGTGTCATTTACTAAGTGACAAGTACCAGAGTTTACTCTAAGCTGTACTTCTAAGCTATATGTGCCTGCAGGTATATCTACAAATAAGTGACTTATATTCAGTTGTTTATAGTTATATCCTTCAGAGCTACCTACGCTAGCCACCACTGAAAACTGAGAAGTAAACCCAGCAGCAGCTAACTCTATTCTGCCAAACACAGGTATCCCCTCCACAGCATGTTGTATACGATTAAGTAAGCCTGTAACTTCTATATTACTTTTATCAGAAAGCTTTACATCAGTTAGTCTTACTCTCTCAGTCATGTTAGCAAAAGATGTATTAGAGAAATCTGTGCCTGTAACTGTATCAGAGAAAAAGAAAAACTTAGCTGATTGGTTATTTGTGTTTGCGCTAGGGAAGTTAGACATAAGTATTCCTATAGGTGGTTATCTGGCTGTGCTTAGAGGAACCCATGCGCCTCCATCATTACCTTCAAATATCATTGTAGTTTTATTAAAGATTATAATTCCTTCTAGTTCACCCTTAATTGCGTCTCTTTCTGTTGTTGTTACACTATCGCCTTTTGTTATATTATTAGACTCTAAGGGTATTCCGTCGTGAACAAGAACTAAAGCATCAAGAGATGTCTCATCCGCAAGAGCCGCGCCTAATACAGTAATAACATCTCCTTTAAGAGTCAAACCCTCAAAGCCTGTTACATAAGCTGTACCTGCTATGCTGCTATGGAGAGAATCAATAGCAACAACTCCTGCTGCTATATCTCCTGTAACGCTATATGTTTTTAGTTTTGTCATTAGATTATCCTGTATATTTCAATTCTTGTTCGTCTTATCTTAGCTGTTCCTCCAGCTGAATTTTTAAATTCTATATCTAAGGTATGAGCAGCATTAGTCAGTGTTTCCTTTCTTATTCCGCTAAAAGCTATGTAGCTATTTGCTGTTATAGAAGACCGCTCAAAGAAGCCTACCTCTACGCCATTTATACGAGCTCTAGCAGCTGTATTTTGCTGTGCTACAGAGTTATTTATCTCGCAGTACCAGCTTATATGATAATCCCCTGCTGGAAGCGCAGCAGTAATAAGAGTAAGCTTATTCTGGAATGTAGTAGACGTGGTAGTAGACTCTACTTCATCGCTACTGTATTCATACTCGTCACCAAAGACGCTAGTGCTTACATCTTTCTTGTCCCATAGAACGACTCTACCTCTCTGCCATTTCTGTTCTGTATCAGAGCGACCTAAGAATATCATAGGGCCGTCAGGTGAAGCAGTAGTGACTTCTAACGTATCTCCTACCTTAACGTCCCAAGGGGTTTCATATATAAACCTATAAATATCAGGAGCCTCTATCAGAGTAGCTACAGGAAAGAAAGAAGTAGCAAATACTTCTCCATTTAGTTTTATAGTTATAGTTATATTAGTTTTTACAGAGGCAGCCGTTAGTTTTAAATCAGCGTAGATAACCGCTTGTCCATCCTCATCAGGACCCAGAGCTAGTATTGGTGCAAGAGCTGGCACAATAATAGGAGTATCTACAGGATCTATTAAAGTATCTGTAAAGATAGGCTGTAACGTAAAATTACCTGTATCTACTCTGTTAACTATTATATCCGGCTTACTAACATCTGTAGTATTATACTTATGTAATCTAAAGAACTCGCCTGTAGTCATATTCTCTACAGAGACAGACTCACCGGCAGAAGCTAACTTCCAAGCAAGATCAAACTCGATAGAGTTTACAGGGAAAACTCCTGACTTATTAAAGATAAACTTCTCTGTTATAGCGTCAACATTAGTACCACTAACTGATAGCTTGCCTCCTAATCCTTTAGGTATAGCTCCGTCAGGTAGGTTTATGATAGAATCTAAAGCTTTTTGTTGTTGTTCGTTTATAAAAGCACCCGGAAAATTAGCCATGATTATTACCTGTTAGAGTGCATGTTAATAGTTGCACGATAATTAATTACACCATTACCTATAATGCCTGCAGCTGTAGCTTTTACTTTTAATAGAGAAGCAAAGAAAGAAGGTCTATCGTACTCTTCTGTAGAAGCATCTATTGTACCATTAAGAAACGTACCATATCTTTCGCCTGTCTCACTACCTTTAAAAGTTAATGTGCCTGCTGTAGGTACTACTGTAGTTTCAAACTCATCACTGTAAAACACAACTGAAATATAACCTCGTTCGTAAGCAGGACTTATACCGTCAGTTAGTATAATAGTTCCATCAGTAACAGGACCTTCTATTGTATAAGGGACATGAGCCATATCAGTTCTCTCCTTGTAAAATAAATAAATAATTTGAGTTAGCTGCCTGCTTGTTATTATACAGGAAGCTAATATAAATTATCTACAGTGTAGCTTACGCACTAGCTCCACTAGCTACACCTTTAGATGACGCAGGATTAAGATTAGTGGCTCGCTCTGTACTACCCATATCAGGAAACAGACCTTTAGCTGCATCTACTTTAATCTGTTCCTGATCCTTAAGATACTCAGCTATATGCTGCTTTCTAAGTACTTCCATAGGGTCACGCTCTGAGCTAGTTAGTAGTTTGCCTTTAGTAACACCAGGCAGACCATTTATAGCTATCTGACTATCTAGCCACATAGCTACATCTTTCTCTCTAGTGAAGTATTCATAATTAGTAAACTTTATGCTCTTGCCTTTATCTGTAAAGGTTCTGATAGCCCTACGAGCAGAAGTATACTGTTGCCACCTTACTTCTTCTACTGGCACAGAAGGTTCTATACGAGCTACTTGTATAGGTGTATTTTCTGTTATAGCATTACTAGGAGTTATTGCTTTATTTTTTAGCTTCTCTGATAGTACTGCTGCTGCATTAGTCTTAGCTTGGGTTGTGTCTTTATCTTTAGTTTGCTCTTTATTTGTCATGGCTGTTACTCTTTGTATAAGATTAAATTAAGTACTAGTGTATATGTATGAGGGGTGCAGGCTATATATTCAAGGATGTTATATAGCCTGCTAGGGAAGTAATATAAGCAGCTATTATCCTTCTGCAGCCGCTGTTAAGTTACGAATTACAGCATTAGCTGGTACGTTCTTAACCTGAGTTGTAACCTCTGTAAGCAGTGTACCACCTACTGCATCCACACCGTTATCAGCAGCTTGGTTACCAGAAGTATTAAACTCCATGTTAGTAGTCTTACGACCTTGCAAGTAAGCTAAGTTAAAGGTAGGTAAATCAATAGCTACTGCCATCTGTGACCAGATAGGATTAGTATTAAAGATAGGGTGCTCTATTAACCGGAACATACCACGAGGAGTAGTTAATGTAGTGAACTCCATACCAAAGTTAGTCTGTCCGTCTAGTAACTGAGTACGTCCATTAAGACGAGCTACCTCATTAATAACTAGCTTAGCTGTGCCTCCTACAAATAACAACCGCTCTCTTGCTCCTTTAGGGTCTGTAGTCTGATCAAATACAGGGTCTAAGAAACCTAACAACTGAGTCCAGTTAGTAGTAGCTGCTGCTGTAAAGCTGTTAGTAGCACCTTGGTAGCTAGGAGGATAATTAGTAGGGTCCTCTATAAGATTAAATAAGCCATCCATCGTACGGAAGGGCTGGCCATTTCTGGTGCCTTCTGACTTCTGACCAAAGAAGATAGCTTTCTCTATATCAGATGCATGAAATGCTGCAGCATCCTGCCTACTCTCTGCTTCGGTAGTCTCTCCTGCAATAACTGAAGTAGCTCTAGCTGAACCAGAGATTGCCCAAGTATTACGGAAGATTTGAGTAAGGTTAGTTACTCGTACAGGAATGATGTTATTAGCAGTAGGTCGGTCAGAACTTTCTTCGTACGCATTACCTACCTGAAATAAATCATCGTCATCTAAGATAGCTGCTGCTACAACACTACCTATAGAACGGTTAACACTAATCTGTGTTGAGTTAGGCACACTGTTAATAATAATATTCTCGCCTGTACGCTCTATTCGCATAATCATACCCGGAAGTAGATTAGCAGTAGTATCTAAGGTAAGCAATGTATCAGTAGCTAGGAAGCCTGCTGCGTCATTAATCTTACCTTCAGGGAAAATCATTGTCTTAGAAAAGAAGCCATGCTCTGTTTGTACAGCAGTTTCGTCTCTAAGCATAGAAGTAAGCGCAAATAAAGGAGCGCTACCGTTTGGCATTAACCGAGTAATCATAGCCGAAAAGGACTTCTTAGCTAAGTCAGTTGTAAGGTTGCCAGTATTAAATACTCCGACAGTCATATTATTCTCCTAGCCTTCTGGCTATAAGTTAAATTAGTTTATATAGTGCGTTAGTGTACTTGCAGTTAAAGCATCTGCATTGTAGTAGCAGATAACTTAGTTAGTGTAATCATCATGCCTGCTTTTGGTCCTATTCTAATCTCAGCTCCTGGGCCGGGAACATCTATACCTACGCCAGAAATAATAACCATATCAAAAGCTGCTCCTTGATGACTACCTGCATAGAAGGTATACGAATCTCCTATGTCCATTTCAGGCCACTCTGCTATTATCTCTACAGCAGTAGGAGTTGTGTAGATGACCTCACTAGTTAACGTAGAGCCTTGTATGATAGAGCCACCACTAATTTGCGCTATTGTTAGCGTAGCGTCTGTCTCATCTGAAAACCTTGTAGGAATTACATTAGCAATAAAACCAGCTCCTGCCCGTAAAGGTTGTTTAAGTTTACCGTCTGCTGATGCAGACACACGTAAAAATCCCATAATAAATTCTCCAAAATAATAAGTTAATAAGTAAGCTCTTAGTTACGCGAACGTACTCCAATCTGTCTCTGTAGATGCGCTCGGGTCAGGAGTTGGTTCTGGTGTAAATGCCTGTCCTAAACCTAGCATAATGTCTTTTGTCATATCGGTTATTTCCGCTGGAGTAGCGGCAGGGTGTTTTACAGCTAGTTGTGCTTTTACAGCATCTAGCACAGGAATAACTGCAGGGTCTTTAAATATAGGGTTTGTGGTTTTTGCGTGGTCTGTTATAGCTTGGTGCCTTAGCAACTCAGGTATTTTACCTTGTTGTGCTGCTACTGCGTCTGCTACTGCTTTATCTGTAAGTCCTTGGTTAATAAGAGTGGACTGTACCATTGCTGCTTGTACTACTGCATTCATAATCTCAGGCAGTGCCTTAGCCGCATCTTCTCCTCCAGTCGCTATAGCTGTCATTTGTTCAGCTGTGATTACCTTAGAGAAATTTGCTTTAGACATTGCTGTCTGTAAGTTGGCTTCTGTTAACTTAACCGGAGCAGCAGGTTCGTCTTTCTTATCTACAGTATCCCACAAAGCCTTATGAGTGTCAAGAGGGGAATTAGATTTTTCTTCTGGCGTAGCTGGCGGAGTAGTCGCAGGTGTATTAGTAACGTTAGGATTCTCTGGCATATTGCCTGGCTGTACTTGTGTGTTAGCTGGCTGTTGTGCTGGTGCCTGTGCAGGAGTAGGTTGCTGTGCTGGTGCTGATTTAAATATATCTAAAAAGCTCATAGTAGTTACTCTTAGTTAGTTTATTGTGTAAGGTTTAGTGTATAAGGAGGTTATTGGTTACTGCTCTTCTGTGAATCCATGCTTCAGTATATCTTCCGCTGTATCAGATGCAGTCAGTATCCACTGTAGTGCATCCATCATTCCTGTACTATAAGCAACATCACGTAAAAATTCTTCTGTGCTTAGGTGCTTATAGCTTAGTCTTACTTTCTCTTCAGCTGATTTAGCTAGTTCGTTCTGTATGTGCTGCTTCTGGTTTATAGTAAGTATAGCGCTTTGGTTTGCTTCTTCATTAGTCATAACATAAGAAGAAAAAGTATTAACTGTTAGGTGTGCCATTGTATTATCCTTAGGTGGTTGTTTCTGCTGGTGTAGGTCTGTTAGCTGCCGGGTCGTAGTTGAAATCAGCAGGCAGTGGTTGTGGAGGCAATTGTTCTTGGGTTATTCCTTTCTCTATGGCCAGCGCTGCTAATTGCTGCCACTGTCCCATAGCTTGCTCAAAAGCTACTTGCTCAGCGGATTTTTCAAACTCGCTAATCTTAGCCCCTTGTGTTTTCATAAAGTAAGAGAACAGCTGTCCTACATTATAGCTAGCAGCTATTTGAGGAGAAGAACCAAAGACTTGCAGTGCAGTAGCAAAAGAATCGCTATTAAGTAACTTACTGCTAGGTACAAGTCCGTCAGATACTTTAAATTCTACTACTGCTTTTCTAAGAGCTACAGGATCTATCTCTACGTTTATATCCTTATCTCTGTTAAATATAGTAGTGCCTCCTTGAAACTGTAAGATATTAAGCTTAAGCATAAGTTTCATAGGAGTAAAAAGCTGGTGCTCTATTAGAATAGAAACTAACTGGTCTCTGCCATTAGCGTTCTGCATTACGCTGTCGAACTCTTGTAGCGTTCTGTTACCTTTAACAAACTGTCCTTGAGTTACTTGGTTCTGCCCATTTAAGCTATTAGCTAAGCTCAGCAGAGACTGTATCTGCTGCATAGAGTTTGATGCTTGGTCCTCGTTATAAGGGAAAGCGTATACCGCATCTGATAGCTTTCCTCCTTGTGCGCTAGGCCTAACAGGTATCTTAGCGCTAGGGTTCTCTGAGTTAATGTTTGCAGCGGCTACTCTAGAAGGATCAAATAAAACTCTATCGCTAATAGATCTACGACGAGAGGCTATAATAGAGCCCATGTAAGTAGTAGATACCTGCTGAAAGGGAGCTGCGTTATCTGCTAGTGATTTAGTCTGATAGTTAAGCCCATCTTCGTGTGGCTGCATACCTAAGATAGGTAAGAAGTTATGTGCATTAGTCTGTAGTTCTGCGTATATAATCCACTGATGGTTTACTATTATAAGCTTATATATCTGAGGAGTGTTTCTATTAGGTACTTTAAGTCCGAACTCGTCAGGTAAGATACGACAGTATAAAACAGTTACTTCGTAGCCGTTCTTATAATCTATGCGAGTGCCTGTAGTTGGCTCTAAGCCAGCCCAGTTCATCCAGTTCATACTCTTAGTTAGTTCTTGTCCTGCTATGTCTGGATTAATATTAGGCACGTAGAAGTTCATTGCTCCAGCAGACTGTGCTGTTAGAGCTCCTCCTAAGCCTGACTCAAAAGCAGGTACTATATTAGCTATGATCTTATCCTTAAGAGAAGCTATAAGTGATTTAAGTCTTATCTTAGAGTAGAAATCAGTATACCCTGCAAATTCTCCTTGCTCGTGTAGTTTTGATATAGGTACTCTTGTATCTACAAAAGTATTATAAGGGTCTAAGCGACGCACTCTATTACCTGACCACAGTACTTCCTTAGGTTCACCTGTTTTTAGGTTCTTTTCTAAGTTAGTATCTATACTATAAGTTACTTCTTCTATCCAGTCTACTTCAGTAAATGCAGCATCATACTTAAAACCGTCCCTAAAAAGCATCATAAGCTCACGTGCCCAGCCTCCTTTAACAGATTCGTTCTCTATCTTAGTCTCTAGCTGTAGTGCTTCATCTATGAATGTAGGAGAAGATACTACTCCGAACAGTGGCTGCCCTGTTAAGAACACTGAGGTTTGATGTACTACAGCTGCCTCTACCTGTGGCATTACAACAGGTATAACTATATTTTGTGTGCGAGTAGGGTCGCCTGACCTGTTAGCTGCTTTAGCTCTAAGTTGCTCCTCTGTTAAATCAACTTCTCTCTGGTACTCTCTGTCTATCCTCTCTAAGCGAGAGCGAGAGTTATTTCTAGTTACGTTCATTAAGTTCTGTATGCTTTTATAGTAAGTTATAAAAGACTTTTGCTGCTTCTCAGTTAAAGGTACTATAGTAGACGCTACCATTAGTTAATTTCCTCTGTATCTAATAAGGGTAATAAGGGTAATAAGGTATAATAAAGACTAAAAGGATTAAAAGGGTGAGTTGTGTTCTTGTACTTCTATAGCATCAAACTCTTGGTTCTCTATTATGCCTGTGTATATAACAAACTCTTCGAACTCTACCATTACTCTTGGTGCATAAGTAAGTAAATCTAACAAGCCATCTGTATTATCTCTCTTAAGAGGATTAAACTGGCTTATCTGTAAGTGCACTTCTAGCTTACAGTTATCGTGTACGAATATCTCGCCAGCAGAGTAAGATTTAAACATATCAAGTATTCTAGCGTTCTTAGCTGACTTGCCGCTATATATAGGTACGACTTCTATGCCTTGTATGTTTAGTTGCTTGCATATAAAATCAAACCAGTATAGTAAGCTGTACTGATAAGCGTTACCTTCTATTGCTATAAGCCTACAGTTATTACGGAGTGCTTGCTTAAGAGCTATACGAATAGTATCTCCCGGAGAGAATCTACCTTCTTCCATCTCCATCATCATAGGGTAGCAATTATGTACTTCGAAGTAACCTACACTTACAGCATCTGCATCTATCTTATCCGTAGCTGGGTCAATGATTATAAAGTTACCAGCTGGTATATCTCCGTTCTCATAAGGTGCGACTGGCAGCTTAGCTAAGTCTATACGATTGTTAACGCTAGCTGTCTCGTCATTAAGCACCTCACTATAGAATATCTCAGGATGCCCAGCAGCTAAATCGTTCTCAAACTCGTCTGTAAGCTGCTTTATAGGCTGTAATTCTTCCCATAAAGAAGTACCATCAGCTAATATACCGCCAGCTATAAACTTAATCCATTTATGGTTAGTCTTAAGTTTACGTAAAATACTCAGCTTAGTAGGGTACATATTAGCTACAAATAAGAACATGCAACCTGAAGGAGACTTACATTTCATTAGCGTACTGAATAACCAATCCTCTAAGGTCTCAGATTGCACAGGACTCTTAGCACACTCCTTAGATTGTATATCGTCCATAAGAATAACATCAGGGCGCTCATTCTGTATGTTAAGACCACGTACATCTGTCTCAGCACCAGCTGCTACTATAGTAATATCTCTACCACGAAAGCCAAACGTCTTAAGTGCTTGTGTGTCCTTAGTTACACCTACTTGCCAATCTCCGAACACAGCTCTTATATTAGGTTCCTCTAGCATCCTAATTACATCTGCTAGTATAGCTTCTGCTTTCTTAGCTGTAGATGTTATTATTACTAAGAACTTCCTATCTGTAAAGAGTATGCAGTATACTAGGAATACTTTCATTAGAGTGGACTTACCGAAACCTCTAGGTAAGCCGAGAGCTAACTGAGGAAACGTACGAGCTGTGTGCACATAAGATAATAACCAAGTCCATACTGACTTAAATACAGGAGGGAAGCAATATTTAAATATAAGCGGCATTATAAGCGCAGCCAAGAAATCTAAGTCTTGCTTAGCTAGCTGCTGTATGTCCTCATTAGGCGCACCTATCTGTGTTATACTGTCAGCCTCTTCCTGCTCAGCTGTAGTTCTATCAGATAGCTCAGGCTCACCTAGCTTATCCAGTAAGTCCTCTTTATTATATTCCTGCATTGTATAACTCTTCTAGTTCTTCCGATTCAGCTTCAGTTGTTTCTTCTAGCTCTTCTAGTTCTGTAGGTACTTCCTTTATATAACTTACTTCATTTCTAGTAGGTTGCTTAAGTAACCTATCTAGTACAGACTTAGCTTTTAATATATCTAAGGAAGAATAAGATGTAGGTACAACTGCACATGGCGCGTTATTTAGCTTAGCTAAAATATACTTTAACTCTAAGTCAGCTCCTTTCTTTCTGTGCATTATATATCCTCCTCTGTTGCTTGTATCTCTTCTGCTTGTGTGTGCTCTATTACTTTTGCTTCCTGTGCTTGTGCTACTCTATTAAGCAGGTCGCCTGAAGCCATTGTAAGTAGTTCTTGTTTTCCTGCCTTAGTAACTTGGTTATTAACATTTATAGAAAACTTCTCTGTAATAACCTTAGGCATAATTAGGTTAACTATATTCTGTTGGTTAGTTACTTGCTGTGGAGCTGACTGTCCTCTTCGCTTAGCTCCATTAACTATGCTTATAGCTTTTAATATACTCTCTGGCTTAATAAGCATATGTAAAGAGTTATTAAGCTTATGTAAAAGCTTATCTTCTAGCGTACCATACTGCTCATCTCTTACATTATGTTTTTGCAGATTCTGATATCTAAGCTCTGCTACCTTATCAGCGAAGTGTTGCTCAGATAGGAGTTGCGCTATTCTAGAAGGCGTAACTCCTAAGGCACTTGCAACTGACTCAGCAGGTACGCCCGCACCTAATAAGTGCAGTGCTTTTTCTTCTGTAGCAGAAGTAATCCCGCTCTGCCCTGTACTGCTCCCTGTACTTATAGGAGAAGTAAGCGGAGCGGTGCTGGTAAGCGGCGCAGCTATAGGAAGAGTTATCTCCTGATCTAAGCCTCCTAGAGAAGCTAATAAACTATCTGTCTGGTTTTGTGTTTTAATAGTATCCATATATGTAGTATAGTAGTAGCGGCTCTCTAAGTCAAGAAGGAATCACAGCACAGGCTCTCCCTTATAGCTATAAGCACAGAAGCTAGGAGAGAAGTACTAGGAGAGAGAAGCTACAAGCAAACACTGGTGGATAGCAGGAAGCTATAAAAAAGTTTAGGGATAATATACAGCTTTCTTAGGATAGCAGCGGCGCCAATAACTAAAAAGGCTTCCACCCCCCTGCCACTTATATCTCTGGTGTATATTGCACGCACTGCGCAGGTATACAGAGCGCTTGTATAATGTATCCCTTGCAGCTTGCAGCTTGCAGCTTGCACACTATATATTGTATAAGATATACACATAGATACACACACATAGATATACACATAGGGCTAGGGCTATAGGCACTGGTACACATAGGGCTATACACAGGGCTATAGCTATACAGAGAGGGCGGCAAGTATTCTTTACGGTTTAGTGCTTTATGCTTCGTACTTATTTACAAGTATTTACCTGTATTTACTGGATAAGTAGCGTGTATTTGCTATACTTAGTAGTAAGAACAAGGGAAGGGGCGGACTTAGCATTAGCATTAGCATTAGCGTTAGCGTACACCCTTATACATAGGTACACATACACAGGCACACACATAGGTAGCTAGTGCAAGATACTAGCATATATTACAGCTAATAAGGATTAACATTATGAACGCAAGCAGCACTCTAGCTAGCACTCTAGCTAGCACAAGCAGCACAAGCAGCACACAGGTTAGTGATGAGCTAGCGCAGGAAGTAGCAAGACTAGAACTAGCTAAGCAACAAGCAGCAATGGTTAGAGCAGCCGCAGCGCAAGGAAAGGTTACTCCAATGACTGATAGCTTGGCAATGAATGAGGAGTTAAGTCTCGCTGGTTTAGGTGAGGAGCTAGGAAGGTTTAAGGCTTATGACTCGCAGCTAGTTATAGCTGATATTGTAGGTACTCGTATTATTAAGTGCTTATATCAGAAGAATCCTAAGACTGGTAATAAAGCACAGGAAAACAGTTATGTGCGTATTCCTACTAAGCATCTCACGGAAGAATATATAGTAAGTAAGATAGCTGAACTATCTCCTTATGTATTAGGTTGGATGCAAGGTATTGAGGAGCAAATTATAAGGGAGCAGCACAAGAAGGGCGCGCTTAATGTTTATACTGATGGTTTAGGAATGGATAAGCTTATAGCTCACTTGGAGGAAAGCAGTGAGGGTTCTCACCTTAATAAGGATAAGATTGATGCTTGGTTTATAGCTTGTGTGCAGGATGAACTTACTGCGCTATTTGCAGCTAAGATGAACCTAGATGAAAATAGCAGTGAAGCAGAGCTTGAGAAGCTGGAACTAGTACTTGGAGCTTATAAGCTTAAATTTTGTAGCCTTGCTGGAGGTAAAGCGTTTATTAAGGTTGAGGACTGTATTGCTATGATTGCAGTAATAAAGCAGTGTGAGGTAGCAACTAAAAGCTTACTTGGTATTAGGTTTATAGCTCGCTTAGAAAAGATGCAGATTAAGAAGGATGATAACTTGCTTAGCTTGCTTTAGAGCGCTCTTAGTTGTTAGCTTCTCGCTTCCAGTAGCCGCTTAATTGCGGTTTTCTGGGCAGTAGCGCTTAGCGCAGCACTCACATTTAAGCTTACTTAAGCAGGAATAATAGCAGAGAAGGAATAAACTAATGGTTACACTTACTGAAGTTAAAGCAGAAGCAGTAGAAGGCAGCGCAGCAGAGGAAGGAAGCAGTTGGGAGCTGTATATTAATAAACCTAGCTGGAAACTAGAGATTACTATTAAATCAGCTTGCTTAGATACTTTAATAGCTTGCACTAAAAGCTCAATGTTTGGTACGTTGTTTTATGGGGAGCGTATTATCCGGAAGTAGCTTAGCAGCTTCTTGCGAGTTACTAGCTTATAAGGGATAGCTTATGTTATTGCTTGTCTCTTATATGATATTAACTTACTTAACACAGTGCAACTAAGAGAGAGAGAAACGAAAATGATTATAGATATTAACTTACTAGAAGAAGCTGGTTATAACGTAGATGTAAATAACAGTATAATTACTATCGAGTCACCAAACGCGGAATGCTTTGCATTAGCTGAAGCTATGAAGCTAAATATTAACTTACCTCCTAACATAAAGGACAGAATCATAGATGAGACTATCACTAAAGTTAATAATGAATATATAATGGTTATAATTAACGGCTGCTTCTAGCTTTGCAGCTCCCTTAAGGTTATAGCCCTGATTAGATTACTGTACTTGCAGTAGTTCTTTTCAGGGCTTTTTAGGTAGAAGTAAAAAGTAAATATGGCATTCTGTCAGTGTGTCAAGATATGTCAAGATGTGGCACAAGATGACAGAATGCCATAATGACAGAATGCCAGAGGTATTTGAAGGGTGTATATTGAGGTGTATTTATGTCCTTATCTGTATCTAAGCTGCTAGCAGTATCTCTGTATCTAGCCTTGTATGTAGCTAGAGCTGTATCTAGCTGTAGCACTAGCTAGAGCTAGCTAAGAGTGTATTAGTATGTGTATGTGTTATAAGATATAAAATAGCATACACCCTTCTTATATACATCAATCCACATAGGGGTATATATACCTAAGAAGGGCTATATAGGTACTATCCCGTAGTAGGATACACATAGCAGCTAGGGTATATATGAAGGGCAATATATCGGGGACTAATATACCCCTTGACATGCTCTGGCATTATGGCATAATGGCATTATGGCACGCGATGTCACCATGTGCCATAATCGTATTATTTAATATAACTAAGAAGGAAAAAAGTAATGAGTAAAAAGACAACACAAAGAGATAAACTAGCTTTCATAGAGCACTACAAAGAAGTAATGCAAGAGGTACAAGGCAGAGAGATAAAGCACACAGAGCTAGCTATTAGCTTGATAACTAGAAAAGACAAGTCTTTTCTTAAAGAAGAAACACTTAAGGTACTAATCTCTTACTTAGTTCTTTATAAAGAAAAAAGTAATCCTAGTAAGGCTAATACAGAGCAAGCAGTGATACAGCAGATAAGACTAGTTGAGGCTCTAGATAAGCTATTAGGTACTAGCATGGAATTAAACTAATAAACATAAACACATAACCAGCGCAAGCTAACCAGCACAGGAACACAACTAATGGCAACATATGATTTTAAACAAGCTAAGAAGCTAATACAGCTAAACAGCGATAAGCTAATAGAAGCTAGCTTAGGTATAAAAGAAGACTGGTTTTGGACTGCTAATACAGTATATGAAGAAGGCAAGTTTGTAGTAGATTTAGATGCAATTAAAGAGATAGCAGGAATAACAGGTTCTTGTTGGGGTACTCCTACATTACAGCTACGTCTTAAAGGAGAAGAAGCAACTAAAATGATAGATATTAGCTTAGGTACTAGTGATATAAGTAAGCGACCTATTGAGTTTAACAGTATACTAGGTGTTTTAGCTGCTCCTTGTCAAGAAGAGATAGATAAGACAGCTAACATCATATACTCAGATAAGAAGATTTTAACTAAGATAAGGAAACATAACTAATGAGTAACCAAACAGATAAGTTAAGCGACCTAACAAAGCTTAGGCTTAAAACAGGCCTTGCTATAGCAGCAATGAGCAATAAGCAACATAATGAATTAGAGTTTAGGTTACATCAGGCTGTAGAGGTAAAGTGTCTACGAGATGAAATAGGCGAAAAAATATTTCTTATTACTAAAGCAGCACATAATGAAGTAGTAGAGGTACTAAATAAGGAGATGAAAGCTATAGTCGCTAACGCAACACAAGAAGCAAAGGAGCAAGAAACTAATGACCAAGAACCCATCCATTAATAGTACTAAGAAGCGAGCTGCAACTAAGTATCGCCCAGTGCTTACTAGTGAACAGATACTTCATATACTAAACCTAGCTAAGCTGGAACAACCTAGTATAAGCAGTGCTAGTATAAGCCTTATAAGTGTACTAGCTCCCTTTCAGGCTAAGATAGAAAACGCAGGGATACAGGCAGCTTATACTACCTCCCTTAAAGCTCCTAGTACTACTAGCTTAGAAGCATTAGGAGGCACAGGAGTAGCAGAGGCACTAGGCTCTGAGTTACCTTCTTGTATTACTTCTAGTGCTATAGTAAGCACTGAAGCTATGATAGGCAAGGAAGCTTACTGGGAGCAGTGTTTTCATAAGTACAGCGCTAATCCTACCTTATGCAGCTTGCAAGAGATAGAGGCAGCTAATGAGTACAGGTATATAAATGATATGATGAGCACTGAAGAACAAGAAGAGTTTGAAAATGAAGGAGGATATAAGTAATGAGTAAATACGCTAAGTATAAATCTAAACGTAACCTAGTAGGTAGGTATATCTACTTTCGTATGACTAAGAAGCAACTAGCTGCTAGCACTATAGTAGACCTTACTCCTTATAAGAACTATAAGGTACTAACTGGGCACAGTAATACTTTTACTATCTTAGATGATAATTATGACGCTATAACTATATACTTACCAAATTGTAGTCACCTAAAGAAAGGTATAGGCTGGCATGTAAGACACCCTAACGCAGGAGAATTATGCAATGGCTAATACAGAAAGTAATGTAATATACCTAAAGAACACACTAGTAAATAGAGAAGTATATTTTACTGCTTCTTCCTGTTGTTCTTACCTTACATCCTGTAAGTACTACAGGGTAGTAAGGGAGCTGGGCTACATTAACAGTCCAACACAAGGAATAGGATATAATCTGTCTATCCTTGATGATAAGGATAGAGCAACAGTGATAGTTATAGCTGATTTTATGACTTGTAGTCATCTACCTTATGGAGTAACTTGGAAACTAAGAGAGGGAATCCGCTGATGGCTAAAGTAACGTGTGCTATAAGTGGCTTGCGTTTCTCTTGCGACTACTTAGACTGTCTTAATCTAACTAATGAAGCAGGGTTTATGCACCCTATCTTTGCGGCTGAACAGAGCACATTGTATGAGCTTTATAGTCGCCACTGTAAGGGAAAGCTAAAGACAAGAGATAGTTACCTTCTCTTTCTGGCTTTTCTTCATAGTACTAATAAGATAGATTGGAGACAGCCAGCTAATATAGATCCTTTTTCTCTAAGCGGAATACAACTAGTAGAGCATAATATAACTCGCCTAGTTTCTGTAATAGAGAAAACAGAGTATATAAGACACCCTAGTTTCTCACAGCCGAGCTACATTGTAACAGAGAACACATGCTCCTTAGATAAGATAGGAGAATGGGTTAAGCTATGGAAGGAAAATATAGCTTACTTTTATAGCGATAAGGCATCGGAAAGAGAGCAGCAAGCATTACAGAAGATAGAGAATAAGCTTACTTACCTAATACTTAGTGGAGAAGAGCCGGAAAGATTCTCTAGGGTAATAGCTAACTGGGCGGATAAGGTAGCTGGCTTTCCTCCTGCTAATGCAGAGCTATGGAAGAAAACTATAATGTCCTGCTTCTCTATTAATAAGATGTTTAATACACCGCTACCCCTACTAAAGGAGATAAAAGAATTCTGTGAATGGGTAATTGGGCAAAAGGGGAAAATAAAATTTGATGTATACTCTTTTAATATGCATCAAAACACTAAAGAGTACCTGAGTAAATTAAATAATGAGAATATTCAGTTTTTTCCTGAAGGTATTTTTTACCATGACATTCCTAAAAAACTAATAAACTATGATATTGGATTGATACTCTATAAATGCAATAATTTGAATTACGTTTTTAATGCTCCCAATAAGCTATTTGAATACCTTGCTTGTAACTTAGATATTTGGTTCCCAACTGAAATGAAAGGAGCTTATGAATATGTAAGATCCGGTTCTTCTCCACAAATATTAAACCTGGACTTTCAAAATTTAAATCAATATAATGTGGAAGAACTTGTAAGCACAAAAGGGACAACTTATAAAGAAGACAATTACTTTTGTGAAAATATATATAGCCGGTATCTAAAATTTGTTATACAGGATAATAATGAATAAAATTGAGTACTTAATATTTACACTGAAAACAACATGGAGTTTAACTTAAGGACCATTCACCTTTTTATTTTTTCCCTGGTATTTTTCCTGTTCCTCTCCCTGTTGTTGTTCACCAGCCTTTCCCTGCTCTCTATTTTTGGATTCCTGTTTTTTGTCCTGGTGGTCTTCAGGTTCCTGGATAACCTGGGAGAGAAGATTGAGAT
>SDBS01000306.1_pt1 | contig 45288 bp, 41 predicted proteins | sample 2277091 | NCBI WGS metagenome assembly SDBS01 (sample SAMN10404972, study PRJNA504765) | marine sediment metagenome | isolation source: marine sediment core GS10_PC15, 163 cmbsf | place: Arctic Ocean: Southern Knipovich Ridge | collected 2010 | reverse complement strand
GGGGAAACAAAAAGGGATTGATCAATAAAATCAATATTCGCTTCTTTGGTGACAAAAACATCTATGTTCTTCTTTTTTAACCATTGTATGGTTTCAGGTAATAGCTTTTTTGTCAGCGGTTTTGCTGGATTTACCACAATTCCAATTGATTTCATGTTAGTCATCTTTTTATTCTGATTTTTTTCCTGCATGGTAATATCTATAACAGAATAAAGAATAAAAAGCAAGTGAAAATTTAGAAGACTGAGAACGGACAATATTTACTAAAAATACCAGAAAGAACAATTCTGTACGAAGGTTTTTCGCTTTTTCTGTAAATCTCAGAGTGTCTGATAACAGAGTCCTTTTGTGTTATTATCTTTCGATAAAAGGATATAACCTCTCCATAGCTGAAATTCAGTTTACCTTTTTGAACCAGTGATTTAAATATTTCCCAGAGTTTCTTTAGTTTTTCTTCGTCTGGGATAAAGTCCTTCGCCGATGTTACCATACTATCAAAGAGAAATTTGATGTCAGATGATTTCCTCTTGTAAGATCTGAGATTTACCCGAATAACACTACCATCAATACTTATTCTTTCACAGAGGTTTTTATCTTTTTTAGATTCGGGGTCAATTTCCTTAAATTCTTCTTCGAGAAGGGAAAAAGCTTCCTCCTTGTTTCTTAGAATATGCTTAGGTCCCATTGTTCCCTGGTAAAGTATCTTGTAAACATCCTGAACTACCAGGGATGGATGCATTTTAGTATGATATGTAATGAGCGTTATTAAACTCTCACTTAATCCCATTTTTCTTTATTAGAAGAAACAAGCTCATACCAGTAAATGAGACAATACCTGCACCAAGAAGTGAAATTTCCACTCTAAAGAGGGGTTTCAACGGAATAAAAAGCAGAGTTACGAGAACACAAAGGGCAATAAGCCAAGAAATGGTTAGTTCTTTTATCATTGATTTTGCCAATAGAACCCTGTTGAATAGTTCTGAGAGTAGAAAAAAGCCTGTAAAGAGCGACATCAGGAAAAGATGAATCTTGTCGAGCACAAATTCTTCCCCATAAATCATCTTTATTATATTTTGTCCAATTGTCAATGAAATAACTATTAGAGCAATGAAAACTATGGAAACAAAGATTAAACCAGTTCGAATAATCCTGTTTAACATTTGGTAGTTCTTAAGAGCTTCCAGTCTTGAAAGGTGAGGGAAGATGCTTATAAACAGAGAAGTGAGAACTGTTCTCGCAGCCTTAAATATTACAAGGGATGCGGCAAAGATACCAGCAAGGGCGAAATCACCAAAAAATTTGATAAAAAGAGGACCAAGTGAGGTGACAAATCCGCTCGAGAAATTAATAAAACTCGTGGGTATAATAAACAGAAGAAGAGTTTTTGTTTCGGGAAGGAAAGAAGGTTTTCGAGAAAATCTTTTTTTGTGCTTTGGTGTAATAAATAGGATAAAAACAAGAGATAAAAATGGTGCTAGTAAGATACTCAATCCTGCAAGTCTTACATCAATAGTAAAGAAATGGAAAAAGGCAATTAAGGCAATGAGCATTATTGAGTATTCAAAGAGTATTGATATTGCACTGTCCTTCAATTCTCTTAAACCCTGTAAGATCCCTCTCATGAAGAGTAATGAGAAATACAGTACGCAGCTTCCAAGGAAGAAAATGTAAAGGCTTAAAAAACCCGAGAAGAGGTTTTGGGTTAATGTCTTAAAAAGGATGAGTGAGATAAAAAGAAAAAAAATGGTAACTGAAACAGTAAATTTTAGGTTTGAAAGGAAAACCCTCGTCATACCACTTTTATTGTTGATTGCCTCATAGTGGGATGTAAAACGTGTAGCTCCATCCTTTATCCCAGTTGTTAGCAAGCGGGATGTAACTATTATAGAAGCCCAGAAAACACTTATTATACCAAATTTAGCTGGACCTAATACCCTAGCTGCAACGATGTTGAACAAGAAAAGAAAAAGACCCGAGAGAGTATAGGCAAAAAAATTAAGGATTGTACCCTTTTTAATATTTTCAGGCATCTGTAAAGCTTTTCAATAATGAATGCTGTGATAACACTGTAGTTTCACAGCAGAAGACATAAATAGATGGTACCAAACGAACTGCTTTATCTCAAAAAACCCTAAATAATCTTCTCTGAGATGGATTTTGCCTGCAGGGATAGAAGCAAATAATCCCTGCCACCAGCTTTGCTATCTGTTCCAGACATATTGAAACCCCCGAAAGGATGGACAGCGACATATGCTCCAGTACACTTCCTATTTATGTAAAGGTTACCGCAGTAGAACAGTTTTTTTGCTTTTTTAATTTTTTCCTTATTTTCTGTATATACAGCACCGGTTAGTCCGTAGTCAGTATCGTTTGCTATCTTGATTGCATCATCATAGTCTTTTGCCTGTATTACAGCAAGAACTGGACCAAATATTTCTTCCTGTTCTATGGTGTCTCCAGGTTTTACATCTGCAATTACTGTTGGTTTTATGAAGTATCCATTTCCGTCTGCAGGTTCACCCCCTGCAAGGAGCCTTCCCCCTTCTTCTTTTCCCTTCTCGATATAAGAGAGAATTGAATTGTAGGCTTTTTCATTTATAACAGCACCCATGAAGTTTTCAAATAATTTAGTTGGTCCAACAGTGAGTTTTTTGGTCTTCTCTGCAAGTTTATCAAGAAACTCATCATAGACATCACTAACAACTATTGCCCTTGAGCAAGCGGAGCATTTCTGTCCCTGGAAACCAAATGCAGAAAAGAGTACTCCATCTACTGCAGATTCAAGGCTGGTTTCGCTATCCACAATTATTGCATCCTTGCCACCCATCTCTGCGACTACCCTTTTTATCCATTTTTGACCACTTCTCGCAATTGCTGCTTGTTCAACAATTCTCAAGCCTACCTCTTTTGAACCTGTGAATGAGATGAATCTTGTTTTCGGATGCTGGACAAGATAATCACCAACGACACTTCCACTTCCCGGCACAAAGTTTACCACACCTGGTGGAAGACCTGCTTCTTCAAGGATTTCCACAAACAGCGAGCCAATTTTTGGTGAATCGCTCGAAGGTTTAAGGATAATGGTATTGCCAGTAACGAATCCTGCGGATGTCATCCCACAGAGTATAGCCATGGGAAAATTCCACGGTGGGATTACAATGCCTACTCCAAGTGGAATATAACTGAGTTCAGATTTCTCTCCTGAAATCTGAACGAGTGGTTGTTCATCAGCATATCTTAACATCTCTCGTCCGTAGAATTCAAGAAAATCAATTGCTTCTGCAACATCTGCATCTGCTTCGAGCCATCCTTTCCCAACCTCAAGGATCTCCCACGCATCTATTTCAAACCTTCTTCTTCTCATTATTTCAGCAGCCTCAAAAAGATATTCTGCTCTATCTTGAGGAGGAACGAATCTCCAATCTTCAAAGACATCAAGTGCTTTATTCATTGCTTTCTCACCGGTGTCTATGTCTGCTTTCTGAAATATTCCTATTACCTTTTCTTTCTCAGCAGGGTCGTAGGATTTGAATTTTGAGTCCAGAATAATCTTCTCATCGCCAATAATTATAGGATATTCATTACCCAATTGTGATTCTGCTTTCTCTATAGCCTCCTCAATTTTTTTACGATTTTCAGGATCTGAGAAATCTGTATAGGATTCGTTCTTAAACTCCTTCATCTTAGAACCTCCATTTTGGTATGCTTTTTAATGTCTATTGCATTGACTGCAATCTAATTATGAGTCAGTACTCAAAAATTTGATACATTATAGTGAAAATATTCACATTTGTCAATAAATATTATGATTTAGAGCAGTGTTGTCATTCCGAATTCTCAATTCCTATTTTCCAATTGTGGGTAAGGTATTAATCTCCACTTTCTTCCTTTATCAATATACTCAAAGATATATGGTTCTCTTTCATTGAATTCGTTGATTAGAAGGCCATTCTTTTCCTTAAGGTCTTTTGCATAGATGATATCACCGTTTCGTAATAAAGGTTCGTTTCTGAATGCAACAGAAAGATAGTTGTGTCTGTTTATTGTCCTTTCATACTCATTTTCTCCAGGGAGGTCCTTAACAAAAACAATTGCGTTGTGGATAGATGCTTTTTTAACTTCATTGTAGCAATGGAGATTCGTTCCCCATCCAGAATTGAATATTCGCAACCCAAATGGTATGTATAATAGAATGCCAAACAGGAAGAGAATGGTAACAAGCGGGCGTATATTAAGTTTTGTAATTCCCCTTACAGTAAGAAGTACAAGAAGGGGAACTATCTCAAAATAGTATTTAGGTCCCATAGGACTTATTCCATGAAACCAGTATGATGAGAAGAAGATAATAGTGAGGATAATCACAAAGATTGCGAAAAGGTCCCATAGATTTTTTTTCCATCTTACAAATGCAAAGGGGATGAAAAGAAGTGACAAAAGTGGCCATCCGAAAAGGTGTAAGGAGAATGCAAAGGTGTTATAGAGGAGATTTATTATGGATTTGAGTGGTGTATGACCTGTTATATTAAATGTTGCTGCACCTTTCCCGATCCCAAAACCAATACCATGCAGGTTTTTTTCAGGATGAAGAGAATACCCGAAACGAAACATGTTTCCAGTATATATGAGGTTATGAATGAATTGAATAGAAAAGGCAGGTAAGAGACCGAGTAGAAAAAAGAAAACCGTTTCCCCTCTTTTTTCTCTCTTAGCAGTGAAAAGAAGGAAAAGCATTGCCGGGATAAAAGGAATCACTGTTGTTCTGGAGAAGAAAGCGAGTCCAGAGAAAAAACCAGAGAAGAAAGGAAAAAGTCTATTATTATTCTTCAAACTCAGGCTGAGAAAAAAAAGGCTTAAAAGGATAAGGAAAAAGCTTGAGTTATGATTAAGATAGGAAGATGATATAAAAAGGAACATTGGTGAAAGCAGAAGAAATAATATTCCCTCTCTTGCCATCTTCTCATCGAAACAGTTTCTTAAGAAGAGGAAGAAGATAATGAGCGAGAATGATCCCATGAGTGGAGAAAGAAGCCATGGGAGTCGAATTAACATAAAAGGTGTGAGAAATAAGGAATGTCCATGTTGAACCATACTGAACCATTTTCCGTGATACATTACCATCTCTTTGAGAAAAAAATCGGGGAATAATGGTGGTCTACTCCACAGATAACCACCTGCAAATATCTTAGCCTGGAAGAAAGTGGCGACTGAATCACCCTGTGGTATATGGTTATAAAAGAAAATGGAGATAAGATTTGTAAAGATGAAAGAAATGAAAAATATAGATAGAAGATACGATCTGGTGCTATATTTATTGATAAATCTTGAATAGTCAAGAAATCTTCTTAAAGGAAGGATGGAAAAAAGGAAGAGGGAGAGTGGGAGAAATGGAATGATGAAGAGCAGTTGATTAATGTAATAATTGAAAGTTACATGTTTGGAAAAAATAAGTTTATGAGTTACAGCAGGGAGAAAGAGATAGATTATGAGGGAAAAAATAAAAGAACCAAAGGCAAGCAACAATAACTTTCTATCAAAGGTCCTTTTGGGGTTATTCATCCAATCCAATTACTCCAATCGAAAAGGAAATTAGAATTCAGCACCAAGTGAAAAGTGCATGTACATCCTCGAAACACTATCGAAATTAGTGTGCCAGGCAATATCATACTTTAAGACAGCAAATGTTATATTCATTCTGATTCCAGTCCCAAAGCCAACCTTCAGGTCGTCAAGTTTAATTCCGCCATTAGATCTTACTGCTACTTTAAAATGGCTTAGTTCATTTGTAACACCACCAATATCACAGAAGGCTACCCCCCTTACACCTCTAATATCTAAAGGAAGCGGAAACCGCATTTTCAATCTCTCAATGAAAGGATAGCGTAGTTCAAGATTAACAAAAGCTGCCTTTTTTCCATAAAAACTGTAGTAATCGTAGCCTCTGACATTTTCACTTCCACCAAGTGGAAAGGCTAATGCATCCTTTCCCCATGAACCGAATCCGTATATTCTTGTAGCAAAAGAGAAATCGTTTATAATTCTTTTGTAGTTTCTAATATCTGCATAAAAAATGCTGTAATCAAAGGAATTATTTGCAACCTGTGGTATAGATTTTGCAAAAGATATTTTCCACCTTTCCCCATCTATGGGACCTGTATAACCCCATATGGCTGTATCTCTTATCAGGCTAATTACTGGCAAAACAACATAGTAGAGGTCTGTCCTTGACCCTTCTGGATATCCTTGTTCGTCATACCATTCAAAGTACTGATGAATGGTAAAGATGTCTGCTCCGATTTCATATCTGTGAAATTTGTCTATTGGTAAACGAAGGAGAAGACTTCCCCCACGAAGTGTTTCTTCAATATATTCCAGTGATGTACCCTTCGTGGGAAAGATCAGGTAGTAGTACTTTTCTTGAAAGATGGCTGCACCAAGATCCCATCTTTTTGGTAGAAACCAGTAAATAAGTTGGAAATTTGAGTCAAGTATATTCCTTGAGTAAAGGTCAAAGGCAAAATAGAACCTATTATTCCCAAGGACATCACTTACAGCAATCTCCATTAAACTCCGGAAGCCATATCCACTTGAAAAAACTAAGTACCCTCCTGCCCAGTCTGTAGAAAAACTTAAACCCGCTTTCTCCTCATTTTCAAGTTTGTAGTCGTTACTCACAACAGTGTAGCGGGTATTGAAATCCACTTTTTCCGCTGGTTCAACCTTTGGGTAATCAAACGGATTGGTCATTACATAGATGTCCCAACCTCCTTCCTCATATCCTGCAAAAGCAAGTTTCTTGTTATTACTGGAAAGCGTAGGGCTTATGATGTTGCTAAAAACATCAGTTAGACGATAGAAATTTAGACTGTCAATCTCAAGTAGATAAAGGTTATTCACACCTTCTCTATCGGAGACGAAGATTATTTTATCGCCATCTTTGGAGATAACAGGATTTCCAAGGTTGGACTCTCTTTCTGTAAGTTGTTCTATTCCTTGACCATCCTTTTTCATTTTGAATAAGGCATAATTTCCGTAGTGCCATAGTGAATCGGATATATCTACTCGATCTGAAGAAAAGAAAATGAATTCTCCTTGTGCAGAGAAAACCGGGTCCCTATCATCATAGAGGTCATGTGTAAGTCTATTTAGTTTTTGTGTTTCAATAATTATAGTATAGATATCAGATAATCCATCCTTAATGCCAGTAAATACGATACTTTTATCATCTGGTGAGAAGTTTGGTGAGTAAATTGCATCGCATTTTGCTTTTAGCACTGATAATATTTTTGCGTGCTCAGCATCCATAATGTATATTACATCTTCTTTTCCCGCTTTTGCAGAAAAAGCAATTTTATCTCCTTCATTAGACCAGGATATACCAGGTCTCAGGATGTGAAGGGATTCAAATGTAGCAGATTTTTTCCCTCTAACAATCTTATTTATTATTTCTCCATCAATAGCTGACATTATTAATATCTCAAAATACTCATCCTTGTCGGTTATGAACGCAATTTTTGTACCATCAGGAGAGATTGATGGACTCACATTGTATGCATTTCCGAGTTTCCTGTGGTCAGTTAACCTTCTTGCAATGTCTCCAAGTTCATCCTTTTTGTCAATAAGTGGCCAGTATTTTTTCTTAAGAGATTTACTCCATTCCTTATCCAATTGCTCTATGGAGAGCCCAATTGTACTTTTTAGCGCTTTTTCAAAATTCTTCTTCTGCTTTAGTGTATGGAATAACTCGCCCAGTTTTTTCCTTCCATATGTCTCGCTTATGAATTTATAAATGGATTGTCCTTCTTTATATACTGCATATCCGTATACATAGTTGAGGATTTGAATGGGGATTAATTTGTTATTAATGACTGCATCCCGCAGATAACTTTCAGTTTCCGAATTCCAATAAAGTGATTCAAATTCTGCAAGCCCTTCCATTACCCATAGCGGTATGGACATCATAAATTCAGCTTGCATTACACTACTAAGTTTTGAACCAAAAAGGATATCGAACTGAAAAGCATGGACAAGTTCATGGTTTATAACGTGCCTGAATCCTTCGTAGGAACCTTCGAAGGGAACAACTATTCTGTTTTTGAATATTTCTGTAAAACCGCCAACAGATTCTTCAATGAGAGAAAGAGTTACGTTTGTTTGTTCAAAATCGTTATGTGAATTGTATATAATGAGTGGTATTCTTCTCGTAAAATTATGGTTCAAGTCTTCCTTTAGTTGACTATAGGAATCCTCTGCAACCTGTGCGGCAAATTTCACAAGGTCTTCCTCACCTTGGTAGTAATAGATTGTAAAATGTGCTGTTTTAATGCTTTTCCAATCAAAATTTTTGTACTGAATCTTATTCTTCCCAAACTCCTGTGAATTAAGAAAAGCGAAAAGAAGAAGTAAGCAGAATATTAATAAGAATAGCTTTTTCAAAATATCCTCCCTAATATAAATCCTATAACAATGCCAACAAGAAGGGCTGTGGCAATAATCCTCGCACGAACGATATCTCTTTTAAGTCCCATCCGCAATGCAAAGAATGTAAAAATGTATGCAATTGCATTAAGTAAAATGAAGAAAGGAAGGGTTATTACCTTTACAATCATGGGACCTATTGAAGGTATTGCACCAACCATTCCGATTAGCCCAGCAAATGCCTGGGTTAGAAAACCTATGAGGATAACTACCAGAGCAATAATTTTCTTATCAAATCCCAGGGCTATGCTTATAATAGTAAAGAGAAGTATTACAAGCCAAATAAGTATAAATTTTCTATAGGCGCCCCAGAAGTCCTTGATTTTCTTTTTCATAATGGAACACTTTCGTTACTCTTAAAGGTCATTATACTATTTATTACCATAACTGTGCTGATTTGTCAAATTCTTTTCTTTATAATAAGAATGTAACTACAAGAATATATGGTTTTAGGCTTATATTGATAATTAAAAGATAGGAGAAGGAAGCTTGGATAAGAAAGACAGAGGTGAGGAGAGTCAAAACCCTGAAAGATAGTACTTAGAAAAAAGAGAAACTAGTTCTATTTTTTTCTTGACAAAACGGGTTTAAGATATTAGTTTATACAAATATTTCTTTTTAGAAAGGAGGTGATTCACCTAAAACAATACATTAGTGTTTTCGTTAAGACATCTCACTAAAAGCAAGATGTCTAAAAAACTACTGTATAATTACAGTACATTTATAGTAGGAGGTATAGAATGAGATTCAGGATAACTCTTTTTAGCCTTATTCTACTGGTTCCCTCATTTATCCTTTCAGGTTCTATTACACACACGTTTCATTTTTCCAGAGAGGGTTACAGTTTTTCTATTTACAATGGTTATGACGTATTAACAATGAGGAATGGTGTTTCGAACACCGAGGTGGGTAAACCGTCTATTCCCTTTGTAATTGCTAACTTTGTCATACCGGCGACTGCCGAGGTAACAGAAGTGGTTGTTATTTCGAAAGAGACAGAGGAGTTGCCGGGAGTGTATGACATCTGTCCTGTTCAGACGCCTCGTCCTTTTTCGAGTAATGAGTATGTTCCATTTGTTGAACCGGATCCGGGGATTTATAATTCAAGTAATGAATTTCCTGAGAAGGATATTGTGACATTTCCTTCGGGTTCGATGAGTGGATACAGGATAGCGGGGATATACGTGAATCCAGTTAAGTATATTCCTAATGAGAAGAGGCTTATTATTACGACAGAGCTTACTGTTTGCATCAGTTACAGTGAGGGTGCAAATGAAGCAGTTTCGTTAACATCAAAGCAGAGGGATGTCTTCGGGAGAGGTGTAGGGATTATTGTATTGAACAAAGATGACATCGAGAGGTTCTCACCATCCATAAAGCAGGATTCGAGGCTTGATGTGAACTATGCGATAATTACGAATTCAACTTTAGCAACTGACTGGCAGAAGCTTGCTGACTGGAAGATTGCTGCAGGCTACACTGCTCAGGTCTTTACAACTGACTGGATATATTCAAACTATACGGGATACTATGATAATCAGGAAAGTATAAGGAGTTTTCTCACAGATTACTTCACAAACAATGGACTCATATATGCTGTACTTGGTGGAGATGTTCAGATAGTTCCCGAAAGGGACGTATATACAGTTTTAGACCCACCACCCAACTGGATTGCAGCTGATTACTATTACTCTGATCTGGATGGTAACTGGGATAGTGATGGCGACCATAAGTATGGAGAGTTGGTTGACGGTGTAGATGGATATTCTGACATTTATGTAGGTCGTCCACCTGTGGATAATGCAACAGATATTAATTCTTTTCTTATAAAGGATTCAGTTTATATTTACAGTCCACCAGCTGGCTGTATTCAGAAGCTTCTTCTTCCATCCGAGCAACTCTGGGCAGGATATCATGGAAGGATTACGAACAATCTAATTGGTGATATGTTTCCTGGCTGGACTGTTACAAAGCTTGAAGATTTAAGTCCTCCCCATACGAGGAATGCCTTCAACGAGAACTACAACCTTATGCATATACAAGCCCATGGTAACTCTAGTGGTACATCTCTTTTTGCAAATTCCGATGTTCCATATCTTACAAATACTATGCCGACAATTATGAACTCCATTGCCTGTTATTCAGGGGACTTTGATGGTACGGGGAACTGCTTTGCAGAGCAACTTTTGAATAAGTCAGGTGGAGCAGGATGCGTAGCGGTGATGATGAATTCAAGGTATGGATATGGTACGCCTCCCTCTATGGGTCCTTCAGAAGAGTTGGATACGACTTTCTTCAGTATTCTGCTAAAGGATACGTTACACATTGGCATGATACACGCAGCCGTAAAGTGTCATTATCGTAATCCTATTTGGTCGAGTGCTCTCTGGCACTTCTGTGGTACCGAAATTAATCTTTTTGGTGACCCAGAGATGATTGTCCGACTTGCTCCAGCAAATGAGCCATACATATATATTTCTGACAAGGTACTTGCTGATAACAACACTAACGGAATCTGGGAACCGGGTGAATATGCAGGGCTTACTGTTACCCTCAATAACGCTGGTGGTGTTACTGGAACGAATGTCCAGGCTGTATTGAGAGCAATAACAAATGGTCAATACGTAAACATCGCCGATTCAACATCATCTTTTGCTGATATTGTTCCTGGTGGTTTTTATACTAATACATTAGACCCGTATGATCTTTACGCCGATGTTGGTGCACCTGATGGAACTGAAATAGGATTTACACTTCACATAACTGCTGACGGTGGTTTTTCCTGGGATAAGAACTTCACATACACTATCGGTAACGCTCCTCAGGATTATTGCAGTCATGATATAGGCAATGTGAAGTTTACTGTTACGAACTGTGGGATCTGTGGTTTTACTAATGACGGTCAACTATTTGGAAGTGGATTCAAATATCCCAAAACAGGTGCTCAGCATCTCTTTGTTGGTTCCGTCTGGGCAGGAAACTCTGCAAGTTATGTGGTCAACAGGGATTTTTCCGATGAAAACTCTGGAGACTGGGAGACTGTGGGTGGATTATGGGATTTCGATACGCTCTGTTCTGAGCAGGATTCCTGGGCAGAGTATGATGATGCTGGAATGAGTTCACCAAAAAACCTCACCTGCGTACAGCTCGGATGGGCTTGGTCAGATCCTGGTCATGAAGATTATATAATAATGTGGTACCGTTTCAAGAATGAGGGAACATCAGCTATTGATAATCTCTATTTCGGTCAATTTATGGACTGGGATCTCGGAGATGCATATAGTAACTCTGGTGAAGTGGATACACTGAGAAACCTTATAGTTATGTTTGGTTCGGGGACAAAGTATGTTGGAGTTGGATTGCTTGACCCATCTACTTCTGCAAACATAACATTTATTAAAAATGAGACTTATGTGTACCCTAACGCACATATTCTCGATTCGCACAAGATTCAATTCCTTGATGGTTCGCTCAGTTTCCATAGCGCTTCTTCTTGGATGGACTGGTCTATTTGTGTCTCAGCAGGTCCTGTCAACCTTAGTCCTGGGGATTCTACTGTTTTTGCTGTAGTAATTCTTGGCGGTGAGGACCTTGCTGATATTCAAGCAAATTGTGATAGTGCACAGGCACGGTATCCTCATATTGGTGTTGAGGAAAAGCCTGATGGTTCAACCGAACCTCCTGCACTCTTCAGCATCTCGAAACTCTATCCACAGCCTTTCTCCTCAATGGTTACTATAGAATATACGGTGCCAAGAGAAAGTAGTGTTTCACTCCGGGTCTACGATGTATGCGGTAGATTGGTTAAAACCATAATAAATAAGAAACACTCACCAGGTATATACAGAGCAAAGTGGGATGGAAAAACGAAATATGGTAATAAAGGTGCAGCGGGAGTTTACTTCTGCCGTCTTGTTGTAAATGGGAATGAGCAGAAAGGTACAAAAAAACTGCTGTTTGTAAAGTAGTGTAACACTTTGAGTTGAGGGGGGGGAAGGAGTAGCACCTTTCCCCCTGATTTTCCTTGACTTTTCGTGATATTATGTATATATAAGAGAGAGATGAATAAAAGCAGCATTTACAGTTCATAAGGAGGAGGGATGATTGTTGTTGCAATAGTACTGATTATTATTGCTTTTCTTTCTCTCTTCTTTGATACAGGGTACCTGACTCCCCCAAAAATTTTACCTATTGTCCTTGATATTCTTCTCTTTATTCTCTCATTAATTCTCCTTGTGAGGAGTATTATCCTCTATAAGATTGGAGAAAAAGAGATGCTATCAAAGAAAGTCAGGGAACTCGAGGAAAAAGTTGATTTCCTAACAAAGAGAGAAGAAGAAAGGGTGAAATTCAGCAAGTTAGAGTTCACGGAGGATAAAGAGGAAACAAAAGGAGAAGAAACAAATCAATGAAATTTTTTCGCATCAGTAGTATAGTTTTCTTTATTCTTTCTTTCATTATCCTTGGTGTAGTAGGTTCAACCGTACTGTGGCTCAAGAAAGACCTTCCTGATATAAAAAGCCTTGAGGATTTTTCTCCACCAGTTGTGAGTAGGGTTTTCGATAAGGATGGAAATCTTGTTGCAGAATTCTTTGTCCAAAAAAGGCATCCGGTTCCCATCAGTGAGATCCCAAGACAGATGATAGAAGCTACCATTGCAATAGAAGACCGAAAATTTCATAGACATTGGGGTGTTGATATTATTGGTATTGCAAGGGCTTTTCTTGAGAACTTAAGAGCAGGGAAGATTGTCCAGGGTGCAAGCACAATCACACAGCAGCTTGCGCGGGATCTGTTCCTCACCCAGGAAACTACATACATGAGAAAGATGAGGGAAGCTCTATTGGCGATCCAGATAGAGCGGAGTTATTCAAAGGATGAAATCCTTGAAATGTATTTTAACCAGATATACTATGGGAATGGAGCTTACGGTGTAGAAGCTGCTGCTCTTTCTTTCTTTGGAAAGCATGCAAATGAGCTTATACTGTCTGAAGTTGCTTTACTTGCTGGTTTACCTAGGTCACCGTTTTACTATGATCCTTTTAAGTTCCCAGAAAAGTCATTAGGAAGAAGAAATGTTGTGTTGAATGCAATGATAGAAACAGGGGCAATTACGAAAGCAGAAGGAGAGAAAACAAAGAGTGCCCCTTTAGGTTTATATCCCCAAATAGAAGCCTTTAAAGATGCACCATATTTCATTGAAGAAGTAAGGAGAAGGACACTTGAAAGATACGGTGAGAACATGTTGTACAGAAATGGCCTGAATATATATACAACACTTGACGCAGATTTGCAGAAGAAGGCAAATAGTGCGGTGGAGAATTGGTTAACTCAGACAGAGAAAATGTATCGTTTCAAAGTTGTGAGGGATACAACGGAGAGTGATACTTCAGATGGGATAACCACCAAGTATATCCAGGCAGCAGTAGTTGTTATTGAACCAGAGACAGGTGCTGTTAGGGCTCTTGTAGGTGGAAGGGATTACGAGGAGAGCGAGTTTAACAGGGCAACACAGGCAAAAAGGCAACCAGGTTCCGCATTTAAACCATTTGTTTATACTGCATGTATTGACAAAGGTTTTACGGCAAGTGATGAGGTGCTTGATATTCCAATAGTGATGGTTGCTGGAGGCGAAGAATACGCTCCGGCAAATTATGATAGAAAATTCACTGGTCCAATTACACTGAGAAAGGCGCTTGCGCTCTCAAGAAATCTCGCAGCAGTCAGGTTAATCAGATATATAGGTGAACAAACTGTTGTAGAATATGCAAAAAGAATGGGAATAAAATCAAGGTTGAAAGCAATTACTTCTTTGGCTCTTGGTAGTTGCGAGGTTACACTCCTTGAATTAACCGCATCGTATAGTGTTTTTCCTAATCTTGGGGTGAAGGTAGACCCATATTTTATTGAAAGAATAGTGCTTAGAGAAGGAGATTCTGTTTTTCAGCATGAGGTTCATAGGGAAGAGGTTGTCTCACCTCAGACAAGTTTTGTAATGACGGATCTTATGAGAAGTGTTATTGAGGAAGGAACGGGAATAGGAGCTAGGATTGAAGGATTTTCAAGACCTGCAGCTGGAAAGACAGGAACAACTGATAACTATAGTGATGCCTGGTTTATTGGTTTTACACCTGATCTTGTCTGTGGAGTATGGGTAGGGTTTGATACAAGGAAGAGAATCACAAGAGGGGCATCAGGTGCAACCTTTGCACTTCCTGTTTGGACTGCATTTATGAAAGCAGCAACAAAAGGCAAACCAGTAAAAAGATTTAATGTGCCAAAAGGGATTGTTACAAGAACAATTTGTACCATTTCCCATAAACTTGCGAATGAATACTGCCCGAATACAAGGAAAGAGATCTACATTGCAGGAACTGAACCGCAGGAGATTTGTGATATCCATACAAAGGATGGATATGTGTTAAATAAGTTCCTGTACAATCCTTTTTATTTCGAAAAAATAGACAGAGAAACAGTAAAGAAGAAAGGATTTTAGCCCAAGTAGCAGGAGGAAAAATGATTACCAAGAAAGTCAAGTTCATTCGTTTTATTTTCAGTCTCGTTTTTCTTGGAATTATTTCCCATGGTTGTTTCTTCGGAACATTTCAAACAGCTGAAACACTTGGAGCGGGAAATGTTGGGAGCGGTGCATATGTCGTTGTACCAACATATACATCAAAAGCAGACAGAGACAGTGCATTCGAAAGCGGTGAGTTTTTAGAGAATATAAGTGGTGGTGGTTTTTTCCAAATAGGAGCGACAGACAATTTTGATGTTGGGTTATGTTTTAGCACAGCAGGGATAGGGGCTCAGGGAAAGCTCAGATTTACCCCATCAAGAAGAATAAGTTCATCAAGAGGAAGAAGCAGAAGAGGTCATTCATCTTCTCATTTTGATATGGCAACAATAATTACGATTAATTATGATTTTTATAGAGGAGGACTTCTTCCAAAGTTTGATCTTCTTGGCAGCATGAGATTTAATGAGTATTTTGCTCTATATGGTGGAGGACAGGTATTCTATGTACCAGACCTTAGTGATACTTATCTTGATACTGAGTGGAACAAAGAACTGTACCTGGGTATAAATGTAAAAAGGGGCGAGGAGAGTACTCCTGGAATGGAATGGATACCGAGTTCTCTATATATAGAATTCGGATTTCCACTCGATCTTGAAAGAAGAGCAATTATGTTTGGCATAGGAATTGGTGGTGCAGATCTGCCTTTTCTTTTTGGGAGTTGCCTTGGCGCGATGGGGGATTAAGGCAGCAAACAGTAAACAGTAGGCGGAGAAAGACAGTAGGTAGTAAGGAGTAAGTGGTAAGTAGAAGACAGAGGGTCAGATGGCAGAAAACAGAAAATAACTTTGAGGAGTTAAAATGGAGGTGTGGAAATTCCTAAAATCTAACTTTGGAAGAACAAATAAGAACTGGCAGCTTATTGTTGTGCAATTTATAGCAGCATTGATAATGATTCCTATCATTATTCTGGGAATTATTATTCCTGCTCTGGTAGTTGTAATTCCTGCTGTCCAGGGGAATTTTGATGGAGAAGACCTTATTCCACTCATTCTTGATAACCTTGTATTTATACTTCTTGGTGGTTTGATCTTTTTGGTTTTCCTTCTTGGGACTGTTATTCTATGGGTTTTTGTTTCAGGTGGTATAAGGGGTTCTTTACTGGAGAATATACTAAACGGGAAACGATTCAAGTTTGATAAATTTATGGGATATAGCAAAAAGTTCTTTTCAAGAATAGTTGGCCTTTGGAGTTTAACTGGATTCATATACTCAGGAATTTTCATTATTTTTGGTGGGATAATTTCTCTTATACTTCTTTTTTGTATAGGGTTTTACGAAACATCAGAGGCTGGAGCAATTCTCGTAGGCATATTTTCTGGTGGTTTTTTCTTTCTCGTACTAATAGTTGTTGGCTTCTTTATGGGAGTTTTTCTAACAATTGCAAATACATATTTGATTGTCGAAGATGCACAGGTAATAGAATCAATGAAGGGAAGTATTCGTTTTATAAAAAAGTATCCAGGTCATACTTTTCTGGTTGTTGTTATTCTAATAGCAATCGGTTTTGCAGTTGGAATGGTTTACGCAATACTCATAATGCCTTTAACGGTAATTCCTTATGTTGGAGCTATTTTCAGTGTGATATTATCTCCAATCCAGATAGCACTAAATCTCTATCTTTCTCTGTTTGGAACAACAGCTTATCTATTACTATATTTGTGGAAACGAGAGAGGATTGGATCGGATTTTCAGTCTCCGAGTGTTCCTGAGAAGACAATGTGAGCTGTCCCCTGAAGGGAAGGAATAAATTTCCCTTTTGTTTTACCAAGAATGACAGTGAGGGTTTCGCCAGAAGCAGTTTTTACATATACTGGAAACGAAACCATTTTTTTTCTGTAAGCTATGTAAGCAGCAGCAGCAATTCCTGTTCCGCATGAAAGTGTTTCGTCCTCGACTCCTCTTTCATACGTACGAACTGTCAGTTTGTTGTTTCCCAGTTTTCTAACAAAGTTCACATTCGTACCACGCTGTTTGAATTGTTTCAAATTTCTTATTCTCTTGCCTATACTAAGGACATCAATACTCTCAATATTTTTTACAAAAACTATAATATGTGGGACCCCGACAATTAAGAAACTACAATTATAGGGTTTACCTTCTACTGAAATACGTATATTTTTCTTAAACTCGACCGCAGGAAGTTCGACCTTTACAAGGTTGTTTTTTAAGATTTCAGCGTTATGTGTTCCAGACTTCGACTTGAACGAGAACTTGCGCGGAACCAGTCTTTTTTTGAATGCGTATAGTGCAGCACATTGAGCTCCATTTCCACACATTTCAGCTTCCCCTCCGTCAGCGTTAAAATATCGCATCATGAAAGGAAGTTCTTTATCTTTCTCTAATAACAGTATCCCATCTGCTCCGATGCCTTTTTTCCTTGAACAGAGTTTTTGTTTTGTCTCTTTCTTGAGATAAGGGATTTTCCCATCCCTGTTGTCAATCAGGATAAAGTCATTCCCCGACCCTTCCATTTTTGTAAATGATATCTTCATTTTTCAGTATTTCAATTTTGACACTGATATACGCAGATTAACACAGATAATTAGGAATTTTTAGAACGCTGCAATTACGGAAATTTCTATAAGGGCACCTTTTGGAAGGTCTTTGACAGCAACAGTTGCTCTTGCAGGTTTAGCTTGTGAGAAATAGATCGCATAAATTTCATTCATTTGTGAAAAGTTTGCTAAATCAGTCAAAAATACATCAGCTTTGATGACATCTTCAAGAGTCAACCCTGCTTTTTCGAGAACAGCCTTCAAGTTTTTAATTACTCGTTCTGTCTGCTCTTTGATTCCACCCTCAACCATTTTTTGAGTAGAAGGGTCAATAGCGATCTGACCTGCTGTAAAAACAAAATTACCCACTTTTATAGCTTGACTATAAGGTCCGATTGCTTCAGGAGCCTTCTTCGTAGTTATTATTTCTTTTTCCATTTTTTTCCCTTGGTATTGGGGTCAGACCCTGTACCGTACGGTACAGGGTCTGACCCCTTCCTTCTAGCCAATGGGCTACCCTTTCAGAAGCTTTACAAGTATTGCTTTCTCTGTGTGGAGCCTGTTTTCAGCTTCATCCAGTACAACTGAATGTGGACCATCAATAACTTCGTCCGTTATCTCCTCACCCCTGTGTGCTGGAAGACAGTGCATAACTATCGCATCTTTCCTTGCTTTCGATACAAGATCAGTATTAATCTGAAAATCTCTAAAAATGTTAAGTCTTTCTTCTTTCTCATTCTCCTGACCCATGGATGCCCAGACATCCGTGTATATAACATCAGCATCCTTTACTGCAGATTCGGGTTCATTAACAACTGCCACCTCGTAGGCCTTGTTTTTTATGTTATCAGCTGTCTCAAGAATCGAAGGACCCGGTTCATATCCCTTTGGAGATGCTATTCTTAAATTTAAACCATAAATTGAACAGAAGAGTATTATTGAATTACAAACATTATTACTGTCCCCAACATATGCAATTTTAAGACCATTGAGTTTGCCCTTATGTTCAAGGATTGTGAAGAAGTCAGCCATAATCTGACAGGGATGTTCCCTGTCAGAAAGTGCGTTTATTACTGGAATAGATGCATTCTTACTTAATTCAATAACAGTACTATGTGCAAATGTTCTTGCCATTATACAATCCACCCATCTGGATAGATTCCTTGCACCATCAGGGATGGATTCCCTCTTCCCAAGTTGAATATCTTTTGGTCCAAGATAGATAGCATGACCCCCAAGCTGAAACATTCCAGTCTCAAACGTTACCCTTGTTCTTAAGGAAGGTTTCTCAAAGATCATCGCAAGGGTTTTATTTTTCAATAGATGATGTTCTTTTCCATCTTTTAGTTCCTTCTTTAGATGTGCAGAAAGAGAGAAAAGTTCGTCAATTTCTGTTACCGTAAGTTTTGAAATGGATACAAAATCCTTCTGCATTCATCCTCCTTGCTACATGTGTTATACTTTTATTGTTGCAGAAATGCTCTCATTTCTTTTTCTTGCGTTTACCTTTAGTCTTAGTTTTGTTTTTATGCTTTCGTTTTCTTTCCAGTGCTTCATTTATTGCTTCATCTACATGGTCAACAAAGACAAATTTAATATCACTTTTTACCTTATCAGATATTTCCTCAAGATTGGATCTATTCTTCTCAGGTAAGATCACTTCCTTTATTCCTGCCCTTTTTGCAGCCATCACTTTTTCTTTTAAGCCACCTATTGGAAGAATTTTCCCACGTAATGTAATTTCTCCTGTCATTGCGACACCAGGTTTTACAGGTTCTCCAGTGAGAAGCGAAGCAAGGGCAACAGACATTGTTATTCCTGCGGAAGGTCCATCCTTCGGAATTGCACCTTCGGGAATGTGGATATGTAGATCGAATTTATCATAGAAATTTTCATCTATTCCTAACTTTTTTGCATTAGATCTTATATAGGAAAGCGCTGCTTCCGCAGATTCTTGCATAACATCCCCCATTTGTCCTGTTAGTGTAAGCGATTTCTTACCCTTCATCTTTGTCGCCTCTACAAAGAGTATAACACCTCCTACACTTGTCCAGGCTAATCCTGTTGCAACACCAACTTCTCCTTTTCTCTCTGCAATTTCTGAATAGAATTTTGTAGGACCAAGATATTCGCTAACACTTCCTTTCTTGATCGGTGTGAGAGATTTTTTCCCTTCTGCTACCTTTCGTGCTACCTTTCTGCATAATGAGCCGATTGACCTTTCCAGATTTCTTACTCCAGCTTCTCTTGTGTAATCATTGATTATTTCAAGAATTGCACTGTCTGTAAAAGAAATAAGTTTTTTTGAAAGCCCATTTTCTTTTACCTGCCTTGGTATTAAGAAGCTTTTTGCTATCTCAAGTTTCTCCTGGACAATGTAACCTGGAAGCGTTATTATCTCCATTCGATCTTTCAGTGCCGGAGGGATTGGATCAATTATGTTTCCTGTTGTTATGAACATTACTTTTGAAAGGTCAAATGGAACCTCAAGATAATGATCGCTGAAAGAATTATTCTGCTCAGGGTCAAGCACTTCGAGAAGAGCTGAAGCAGGGTCTCCTCTGAAGTCAGTTCCAATTTTATCTACTTCATCAAGCATGAAGACAGGATTTTTTGAACCAGCTTGTTTTATTCCCTGAATGATTCTCCCTGGGAGCGCTGCCACATAAGTTCTTCTATGTCCCCTTATCTCTGCTTCGTCTCTTACACCTCCAAGAGAGAATCGTACAAACTTTCTTCCAACTGCCCGTGCTATGGACTTTCCAAGAGATGTTTTTCCTACCCCTGGTGGTCCGATAAAACAGAGTATAGGTCCTTTTGAGTCTTTTTTTAATTTTCTTACTGCAAGGAACTCAATAATTCTCTCCTTTACATCCTCAAGATCGTAATGGTCGTCATTCAGAATCTTTTCAACTTTTTTAAGATCAAGATTGTCTTCTGTCTCTATTGCCCAGGGTAGGTTAACAAGCCAGTCAAGATATGTTCTTATGACATGGTATTCTGCTGCCTGGACTGGAATAATTCCGAGTCTGTCAAGTTCGTTCATTGCTACCTTCTTAACTTCCTTGGGCATCTTTGCTTTTCTTATCTTCTTTTTAAGTTCTTCAATTTCTATAGTTCTTTCGTCTTTTTCACCGAGCTCCTTTTGTATTGCCTTTAGTTGTTCTCTTAAATAGAATTTTCTCTGATCCTCATCAATCTCATCTTTTACACGTGAACGGATTTTTGCACCAATTTCAAGGATATTAATTTCCTTCATAAGAATCGGTGTTAGTTTTTGAAGTCTCTTGACTGGGTCGAGGGCTTCAAGAATATTTTGTTTATCTTCTAATTCAAAGTTAAGGTTTGCAACAATAAAGTCGACAAGTCTACCAGGTTCTTCTATATTGATTACAATAGCTTCGAGTTCTTCTGGTAAGTGTGGAGAAAGTTCGATAAGTTTTTGAAACATTGAAACGGTATTTCTCATAAGAGCTTCTACTTTAGCACCCTTTTCCCAGTGCTCTCCCACAACTTCAACCTTGGCTTTAAGGTAAGGTTTTTCTTGGGTAAACTCCTTTATCTGTATTCGGGAAATTCCCTGTACGAGCAGCCTTAAACTACCATCTGGAAATCGCAGCATCTTAGCAATTGTTGCGGCAGTTCCAACTCTATATATGTCTTCTGTGCCAGGCACTTCTTTCTTTAGATTCTTTTGTGCAACAAGACCAAGAATCTTATTACCGCGTAATACATCATCAATGAGTTTTATCGCTCTGTCTTTTACTGCTACAAGAGGTACGATAATCTGCGGAAAGACAATGGTTCCTTTGATTGGCAGGATAGGTAATACTTCAGGAATCTTTTGCTCCGACTGTTTTTGTTCGTCTGCTTCCAGTATATTAAAAGGACTTTCTCCTTTCTTATTATCCATTTTCTCTCCTTTTTATTCTATCTCGATTACTTTTCCCTGTTTTACACCCACTGTAATTTTGGGAAGCGTGATTTTCAGGAGACCATGCTTGTAGTCAACTTTTACCTCCTCAACCTCAATAGGACAAGGGATAAAGACCTGTCTTGCGAAAGGTCCAAAATTCAATTCCATATAATAGTAATTTCTTCTACCATCACTCTTCGATGGATCCTCTCTGAAACCTTTAATATTCAAGTAGTTCCCTTCGAGTGTAATTTTCAGTTCCTTTTTATCTATTCCTGCTATTTCAATAAGGATAATGATATTTTCATCTGTTTCATAGACGTCGCAGGGTGGCAGCCATTCGCCCCTGCCAGAGAATGGGTATTGATTAGAGAAAACCCTCTTGAAGATTTTTTCCATTTTAATTTGAGTTTTTTTTATCCCATTTACTAAATCATCATCAGCCATAATTCTCCTCCAATAGACAGAATTTTATAAACATATGGTTACAATTAGTTACAATTTTTTTACCTATTATACTGTTAATATTTTAATAACTTAAAACCTTATTTCCACTTGTCTTTCGCCTTCTTTAACAAAACCAATTTCATGGAATTCTTCTTTCTTTGACTTCAGGTAGCTCTCAAGTTCTTGTTTGTTCTCTTTATCAATTATGAGAACCATACCAATACCCATATTGAATGTACTGTACATTTCCTCTATTGGAATGTCTCCATTGTTTTTTAAGAAGTCAAATATTGGTGGTCTTTCCCATGCAGATGTGTTTATAGTGCAGGAGCAGTTATGTGGTAAGATTCGAGGAATGTTATCGTAGAGCCCTCCTCCTGTAATATGTGCATACCCTTTTGTAATTTTTCGTTCTTTTAATGTGGAAAGAAGAGGAAAGTATGACCTGTGGATACGTAATAGCTCTTCTCCTACATAGTTCTTTATTTCTGGTACATAGTCCTCTACTGTAAGTTTTAGTTTACCAAATAAAATCTTTCTAACGAGCGAGAATCCATTTGTATGAAGACCATTTGACTTGAGCCCTATTAGGATATCGCCTGGTTTTACAGCATTTATATCAGGAATCTTTTTTTTCTCAACAATACCAACGATGAAACCTGCAATATCATAGTGTTTCTCTTTATAAAAATCAGGCATTTCTGCCATTTCACCACCCACCAGCGAGCAGTTATTCTCTTTGCATCCCTTTGAAAGTCCTATTATAATTTCTTCGATCATCTTTTCGTTTAATTTTGGCGTTGCTATATAATCGAGGAAAAATAGAGGTTCAGCTCCAACGGTCAAAATATCATTTACACAATGATTCACCAGGTCATGAGCTGTTGTATCATATCTTTCAGTCATTGAAGCGATTTCAAGTTTAGTGCCCACGCCATCTGTGCTTGTAACAAGAACTGGTTCAGTGTATTTTTTCTTTATCTCAAAAAGTGCACCAAACCCACCAATGTCTGTAAGAACACAATCAGAGAATGTTTCTCTTGCAAGTCTTCTAATTTTTTTTACAGATTCTTGAGCAACTTTTTTATTAACTCCTGCATCTCTGTATTTCATTATTCGATCGATCCCTTATTTGTTATTGATTTCTTGACATTGGTCTAAAATATAGTATTAATATAATTTCAATTTTGATAAATGTCAAGGGAAAAATCAGGATGGGGATAGATGCTCAGTATTTATAGTAAAGGTTTTGATGGATAGAAATTACTAGAGTGAGATTAAGATAAGTTGCTTCCATTAAATGGAGTAAATTTGGATGTGGTCTTAATCATTACCAGGTGATCTTAAGATCACCTTTTGGAAGGAAATATCTCTTAGTTATGTAATAAACCTGTTTGTTCTCTTCAGTTTTAACACTGTCAGGCTTTATAGAAAGGTTCAATTCCTTGAAATCAAGAGGAGTCTCTATGGTGAACATTGCTTTATCTATCTTTTCCTTCCACAATTTTTCTAATATATAGGTTGCACTCTCTTCTTTAATGATTTGTTTGTATTCAACAACTACCGTTTCCACAGCAATGGGTTCAAAGTGCAATGTCCACTCTATTCCCTCATTCATCTTGACAAAATCAATAGGATGTTTGGGGTCAAAAAGCTCAATTTTATCCGGGTAAAGATGGTTAGTATCTACTGGAAATGGGTAGACTATGGTTGCATCAATCTCGAAGTTGGATCTGTTATCAAAAAAGTATAGTCCACGGACGTAGATACTATTTTCACTTAATTCAATAATTATTTCCTCTTTAAAAAACCTAATAGGGGTCTCTGCAGAAGAGTCTGAAATCAATAAAAAGATGAAGGAAGTTAAAAGGATCATTTTTTTCATCGCAAAAATATTTTATTCTCCAAATATTCTATCTTACTACTTGATATTAGCACCCTTGTAGTAATGTGTCAAGAAAAATTAAACATGTGGGGTCAGACCCTGTACCGTACGGTACAGGGTCTGACCCCTTTAGTCACTCTCGCTATATTTCTTCAGCCAATTCGAGAAAATGTTTGTAAGGTATTGCTGTCCAGCTTTCTGCACTTGAAGCTCCGAGGGAAAGACTTATCATTGATACCTTGCAAGCTACTTCTTCAGATGGTGCTTCGTAGATATCCAGGAAATCATAAGGCCCTAAAAGTGCATAATGGGCAATAAACTTTACGCCCTCACATTTCTCCTTGACTTTTTTTAACCATTCTTCACCAATAGCTGAACGTTCCTTCATCCTCTTTGTTACTTCTGGTGAAAGTTTTGTCATCAATACATATGTAGGCATCTTTCCTCCTTATTTAGCCAGTGGGGGTCTGACCCCTGTACCGTACGGTACAGGGTCTAACCCCTTTGAATAGTTATCAAGTGTTTTTATCATTTTGTGGTTGTGATATCTGAACCAGTCAGATAGTAAAGAGAAAATCTCATTAAATTCATCGGGATTTATTTTTTGACTGTGCTCGAAGTTCTTCTGTTGTTGAACATTTTTTAGAAAAAGGAGAACTTTGTTCGTGATTTTTGTAGTATCTGGATCATTTCTTCTACATTCCTGACAAATGATACCTCCTTTTGCATTCGAGAAATACAGAGGTGAGAAGTTCTTCATTCCACAAGTGGTGCATTTTTCAAGTTCAATCCTGAAGCCAAGAAGAGATGCACCTTTCAGAAGAAAGCATGTTAATATATACGGAAGCTCATCTTTGGGCTTTCTATCAATACTGTGCAAGATGAAGAGTGAATACTGGTAAAGGGTCTTTGAAACCTGCTCTTGTGCAAGGAGGGTTGAAAGAAAATCTATAATAATTATTGCATAGTTATACCTGATAAGGTTATTGTGAATGTTTTTGAAGAATTCCATTATTTCTGCTTCTTTTACAAGATAGAGCTCGCTTTGTTCTTTCTTATAAAAAACTATTTCAGAATTGACAAGACTTTGCAGTGCAGCAGCCATTCTACTTTTAGGGTTTCGGACGCCTTTTGCGATGAGTTTTATTATTCCAAAACCTTCGCTGAAAGCAGTAATGATTCGGCTGGTTTCACGATAGTCCATACCCCTCAGGATTATCACCTGTGCCTTTTTGATAAGGTTTTTCATTTTATGATGGTTTTATGATGGGGTCTGACACCCTGAAGATATCGTTTATTATTTCTTTATGACTTTCAAAGGGAATATCAGGAAGTTTTTTATAATCGAAGTACCGTACGTCGATTGCATCATCTCCAGCTTTCGCCTCTCCGGTTACAATATCGAGCACATATGCAAGGACAATAACGCTTTCGTATCTCCACCCTTTCTGCTGATAAACTCCAAACAGGTCTTTTATTCTACAGTTAAGGTTGGTTTCTTCCTTTATCTCGCGGATAATGCACTCTTTGGGACTTTCGTTTATCTCTATAAAACCTGATGGCAGTGTCCATTTATTAATGCAGGGTTCCACACCCCGTTTAATAAGAAGAATTCTATTCCCTTCTTCGAGGATTACGCCAGCAACAACAGAAACAGGATTTTTATAAATAAATTCCTGACAGTTTTGACAGAATGATCGTTCCCTTTCATCTTCCATCTTAGTGGTGAGTTTTTTTCCACATTGAGAACAGTGCAACAATTTCATACGAAAAGATTGTCATAAAATATAAACAAAGTCAAGAGAAATCACACATAAAACACGGGTCAGACCCCTACGTGTAAGCCTATATTCAGGGATCTAACCCCTTTAATTTATAAGTTGACTTTCTGACATTTTTGATGTATGAAATTACAAACGGAGGACTAGTGAGGAACTTTATTGGAGTAACAACCAAAGTGTTGTTGTTTTTTCTTCTTATTTCTGTTAATCTTAACAGCGAAGAGATGAAGAAGCATGCTGGTTGGGCAATTGTTGCATCTGTTGTACTTCCTGGAGGTGGACAGTTTTACGCTGAAAACTATGCAAGAGGATTATTCTTCTCAACACTCCAGGTATCACTTCTTTCTCTTACCCTATATGAGAAGATCCAGGAAAGAGATTACAAGAAAATGTATGATGAGAGTCAAGACAAAGATATCTGGGATGAGTACAATAGACATAGAAGCAGAGTAAGAAACCTTCTCTGGTGGGATGCAGGGATATGGTTTCTATCCTGTGCAGATGCATTTACTGATGCACACTTTTATGGATTTGATGAAGATGTTGGTTTGACAATACAATTAAGTAGAAATACAGGGACTCCACTTATAGGAATAGCCTTTAAGTTTTAGGATAAGGGAAGGGATTAGGAAAATGTGGAGTAGATTTAGTGTAATGTCTGTAAAATCGTAGACTATGAGAAACCTTAAATATATTGTTGTTTACAGCATCATAATCACAGTTTTCTTTCTCTTGAATTGTAAAGGGGCTCTGGAGAGAAAAACAGTTGTTACCTTCTGGCATGCAATGGGTGGACCGCTTGGCAAAACCCTCGATAGTCTCATTGTTGAGTTTAATCGAACACACACTGAGATAAAGATTGATCCGGTCAGCATGGGAAATTATCAAGCACTCAGTCAGAAACTTATGGCAGCAGTAACTGCAAAGAAGCCGCCAACAATCTCTCAGGTTTATGAATCCTGGACAGATCAGTTATTAAAATCAGGCACACTTACAGCTTTTGATGACCTTCTAACTGACATAGAGAAAGAGAAATTCAGAAAAGACCTTTACCCTATCTTCATTGAGGATAATACCTGGGAAGATAAGCTTATAACATTACCTTTCAATAAGAGTGTTCCTGCCTTTTTTTATAACAAGACACTTCTCGAAAAAAAGGGGATTGACCATTTTCCCACAAACTGGGATGAATTTATAGAGGTAGGAAAAAAGATAACAGAAGACACAGATGGTGATGGGAGTACGGATATATGGGCTACGGCATTCCCTTTAAGCACCTGGATGTTTGAAACAATACTTCATCAGAATGGTGGGAGAATACTTTCAGAGGATAATGTGAAACCGCTCTTTCATAAGGATGAAGGTGTAGAATCTCTGTATCTTTTGCTCAATATCCTGAATTTGTATAGAATTGGATACATTACAACAGGATACCAACATCAGGATGATTTCCTTGCTGGTAAGGTGGCGATAATATTTGGTTCGATTGTATCATATTCATTTATTATGGCGCTAAATCCAGATTTTGAACTTGGCATAGCCCCTGTACCCTCAGGCAGGAATGACGCGGTCGTGATTTCAGGAACGAATATAGCACTCTTTGAAAATTCATCTGAAGAGCAAAAAAGGGCAGCGAAAGAATTCATCGAATGGTTTCTATCCGCTGAAATACAGGCGAAGTGGTCATATGGAACAGGTTATGTCCCAGTGAACAGTAAAAGCCTCGAACATGCTCTTATGAAGAAGAAGATAAAAGAACTACCAGGGTTAATGGATGTTCTTTCACAGCTTGAGTTTGCTTATACTGAGCCGAGAATAGCTGGATGGCTTGGGGGGAGAATGATACTTGGAAGAGAGGGGATAGAACCAGCCTTGAGAGGTGTTAAAAGCCCAGAGGAAGCACTGAATTACTGTGCAGAAAAGGTTGAGGAGTACCTTAAAAATGAGAGGTAGGGAGTAAAGCGTAGAGTGTAAGGCAGAAGATGATAAGCAATAGGTGAATATCCCGACACTGCGCTTTCGCAAGCAGAAGACATTGCAATTTGAAATTAACAGAGAAAGAGTATTACATCTTAAATATATCTGTGGTTGCTTTTATTGAACTATGATATGAAACGAATATGGAAATTGTTCAAGGAAAACCTTCTTAAGATAGCAAGGATTGATAGTACGCCAGTCAAGATAGCAACAGGAATTGGCCTTGGTGCTTTTATTGCAATGTTTCCTATCACTGGTTTCCAATTTCTCACAGGTCTTCTCTTAGCCTTTCTCTTTAGGGTTAACAGAATAGCAGTTGTTGTTACCACACAATTGATCTGCAATCCCTTGACTCTTCCATTTTTAGTTTTTCTTGATTTTAAGATTGGTGAAAAAATACTTAGGTACGATTCTTTTATGACACTTCAAGCAATGAGAGTACTCTTGAAAGATGTAAATTTCAGAAATATCTTCACTGTTCTCGGTAGCATTGCGAAGCCTTTGTTTCTTGGGAGTGCTGTCATAGCTCCCTTTATATCTATAGTTGCTTTCGTCATTGGGTACTTTTTTGTACAAAAATTCAAAGCCCGTGAAAAAAGGTAGGTTGTTATTATGAAAAAATGGGAAGGTGTTCTTGAGAAGATAGATGAGTATAGATGGAGGATTCCTAAAAAAAGCCATCCTGGAATGAGGGTAGATGGAATTATATATGCAAAGGAATCTCTGATCTCGCACATAAGAATGGATCAGACACCATTACAGGTTTCGAATGTTGGCCATCTTCCTGGTATTGTGAAATACTCGCTTGCTATGCCCGATATTCACTGGGGGTATGGTTTCCCTATCGGTGGTGTTGCTGCAATAGATCCTGATGTTGGAGTTGTATCACCAGGTGGTGTTGGTTATGACATAAACTGTGGTGTCAGGGTACTGAAAACGAACCTGAGGATGGAAGAGATTAAAGAAAAGGTAAAAACTCTTGTGGATACACTTTTCTCAAATGTTCCCTGTGGTGTGGGTTCAAAAACCAAGAAGAAGTTTTCAGAGAAGGAACTCAAGCAAGCAATGAGAATGGGTTCAAAGTGGATTGTAAGACTCGGGTTCGGATGGAATGAGGATGTCGGTTTAACCGAAGGTAATGGATGTCTCGATTTTGCAAATCCTGATATGTTGAGCCAGAGAGCACTTCAAAGAGGAAGACCACAGATAGGTACATTGGGAGCAGGAAACCATTTTATTGAGATACAGGAAATAGATGAAGTCTATGATGAAAATATAGCAGCGGCTATGGGTCTTGAAAAAGGGTTTGTCACGGTAATGATACATACAGGTTCACGAGGACTTGGTTATCAGGTGTGTGATGACAATGTTAAAGATATGGGAAGTGCAATGAAAAGATACGGGATTGAGGTTCCTGATAGACAACTCGCATGCGTTCCTATAAAATCTAAAGAAGGCGAGAAGTATCTTGGTGCAATGGCTGCTGCCGCGAACTATGCTTGGGTGAACAGACAGATGATTATGTTCTGGGTTAGAGAAGCATTTGAGAAAGTCATGGGGATTTCTGCAGAGAAGCTTGGTATGCATATGATTTATGATGTAGCGCACAATATCGCTAAATTTGAGGAACACAAAGTTAATGGTAAGACAAAAACCTTATGTGTCCACAGAAAGGGCGCGACAAGGGCTTTCCCACCTAATCATCCTGATATTCCTGAAAAATATAAGAGTTTTGGACAACCAGTTATAATACCTGGGGATATGGGAACACACTCGTATATACTTGTGGGAACCCAGGGGGCAATGGATGAAACGTTTGGCTCTACCTGCCATGGAGCAGGAAGGATTATGTCAAGGCACAAGGCTCTTAATCTGACAAAGGGAAGGGCTATTTACAGAGAACTCGAAGATTTGGGTGTATATGTGCGATCCGCATCAGTGAAAACTCTGAGGGAGGAAGTACCCGAAGCGTATAAGGATGTAGATGAGGTTGTTGACACTGTCCACAGCGCTGGGATTGGAAGAAGAATTGTTAGAATGAGACCTGTTGGTGTGATAAAGGGATAGTTTTTTGGAGTGTTTTTTGGAGTGCAACAAGTCCTCTTGTTGCGGTTTTTGAGATTATGATATAAAATGAATACAGAATTTAGGGTTTACAAACACAACCCGCCACATTTATTTGTAGCTGATGCAACATATATGATTACTGCTGCTACTTACGAAAAAAGGAAATTCTTCAAAACTGAAGATTCTATGGAACTCTTGTTGACAACAATGTTTTATTATTTCAAGAAATACGAGTGGTTTGTAAAAGCTTATATTGTTTTACCCAATCATTATCATATTCTTGCTGTTGCATCAAATAAAGATGTTTCGTTGCCCAATATCATTAAGAATATTCACAAATATACTGCACGCAGGATTAATGAATTCGATAAAGTGTCTAAGAGGAAAATTTGGTGGAATTATTGGGATAGTTGTATAACTTATGAAAGTTCATACTTTGCGCGCTTGAATTACATTCATTTTAATGCTGTAAAACATGGCAATGTAAATGATCCGATGAAGTGGAAATTTAGTAGCTACAACCAATTCTACGACTTAGATTCAAAAGCTGCAGAGAGAATAGAAGAGAATTATCATTTTGAAGGAGTGAATGTAAAGGATGATTTTTAAATTCTGGAGTGCAACAAGTCCTCTTGTTGCATGCAATATCAGGAGATATTGCATGCATTCCCTGTATACTCAACTTTTGCTTGAGGACTCTCGATTTCTGTAATATTGAGGAATTACAGAAAGAGGAGATTTTTAGAAAAATAATTAAAAGAATTGGAGACTTCTCTTTAGAGAAATCACCCGCTGCTCTTGCAGATTTCGCAACCGGTATAATAAAGCAAGAGATAGGTATTGAGGATCCTTACAGAAAGGAAAAGAAGGAGCAGAATGAAAAAGCGCTGCGTTTTTACCCGCGCCTGAAAGAGATGGTGAGAGACTCTGAAGACACATTGAAAACAGCGCTTATGATATCAGCCATCGGTAATGTTATTGATCTTGGGGCGTATGCCGATTTTAATATCAAAGCAATCCTTAATGATTTTGCCAAGATTGAATTTGCAAAGGACCATTTTGAGAATTTTCGTGCGAAACTCGCGTGTTCAAAAACATTGGTTTTTATTGCGGATAACTGCGGAGAAATAATTTTCGACAGGATTCTGCTTGAAGAATAAACAAGTATAAGGAAGATCGTTGCTGTAAAAAGTGGACCCTTTATTAACGATGTAACAATCCAGGATGTTAAAGATACAGGGGTAGATGAGACAGCTGAGATTATTGAAACAGGGACCAGCAACCTGAATTTCAATGAAGATGAAACGAGAGAAGATTTTAAAAAGACCTTCAGGGAGGCAGATATTGTTATCTCAAAGGGGCATGCTAATTTTGAGGCACTGCATGGTAAACGACAGGACATCTATTTTCTTCTCAGGGCAAAATGTGATGTTGTTGCAAGAGTGCTTGGTGTTAGTAAGGGTGATTTCGTGTTTAGTAAATTCCGTTAGTAGAAAAACCTGTTTTTGTATTTTGTGGCTGCAGATTTTTGCCTGCGAACTTTTCCTTGTTTAATATTTTTTGAACACTATAATATAGTTAACTATAAGATGAGTGGGGTCAGACCCTGTACCGTACGGTACAGGGGTCTGACCCCTATACGTTGTAAGGGGAACCCTTGCGGTTGCCCAGATTTTCCTTGACTTTTAGCGATGTATGTATATAATTATTCTGTATGGAAGAGAGAGTAACGAATCCTGAGTCTTTTCAGGAAGATAGGGAGTATGACAGTAATTTACGTCCGCAAACTCTTGATGAGTTTATTGGAAAGAAGGCCTTAAAAGAGAACTTGAGGATTTCGATAGAGGCAGCTAAATTACGTGATGAATCTATGGATCATGCACTCTTTTTTGGCCCACCAGGGCTTGGCAAAACCACACTTGCATATATCATTGCCCATGAACTTGGAGTAGTTATCTCTTCAACATCTGGTCCTATTTTAGAGAAACCGGGTGACCTTGCTGGACTTTTAACAAATCTTTCAGAGCGGGACGTTCTTTTTATTGATGAAATTCATCGAATAAACAGATCTGTTGAAGAGTATCTTTATTCTGCGATGGAGGATTTCTGTCTTGATATTATTGTTGATGCAGGACCGAAGGCGAGGGGTATCAAGATTAATCTTAAACCTTTCACTCTTATTGGTGCTACAACAAGGACAGGTCTTCTTACATCGCCTATGAGAGCACGATTTGGGATTTCCCATAGGATAGATTTTTATCCTCCCAGTGACCTTGCCAATATTATTAAAAGGACTGCACGGATACTTAAGGTGGATGTGAATGACACTGCAACATCTGAAATAGCAAAAAGAGCAAGAGGAACACCAAGAGTTGCTAATAGATTACTTAGAAGGATAAGGGATTATGCTCAGGTAAAGAAAGAGGGTGAAATAACCAAAGATGTTGTATTGAAATCATTGAAACTCTTAGAAGTAGATGAGAAAGGTCTTGATTCGATGGATAAACTTATACTTAAGACTATTATTGAAAAGTTTAATGGTGGTCCTGTTGGTCTGAAGTCAATTTCTGTGGCAGTTGGTGAGGAAAAGGATACAATTGAGGAAGTTTTTGAACCGTTTCTGATTCTTGAAGGTTTCATTGACAGAACGCTCAGGGGCAGGGTTGCTACTCCATTGGCATACAAACATCTTGGATTAGAAAAATCTAGTAATGGAAGTCTATTCTGATGAAAGATTACTCAGATATAAAACTTGTGAGCGTTTACAAAGCCCCTGATGAATTTATGGCGCAAACAATAGAAAGCCTACTCACGCTAAACGGTATAAAAACAATTCTTAAATCATATCAGGTTCCATTATATGACAGCATTATGACTTTTATAAAAGGAGATTGGGGAGAACTCCTTGTCAAGGAAGAGGACCAGACAAAGGCATCAGAACTTATCAAAGGATTTCTTTCAGAGAAAGGTGAATAGGCTGGGACTGATTCCAAAAATCCTGATGTCAATTTGCATCTTGTTTTCAGGTTGGTTCTCTATGTGATCCGTGTTAAAAAGGATTGATAGGGTTTGGTAAAGATACGGTAAACTCTGTATCTCTGTGGTTAATCCCTTTCAAAGATGAACTTAAAAGATTTCGACTTTTCTCTACCTAAAGAATTCATTGCACAGTATCCTTCAGCGAAAAGAGGAAGTTCAAAACTTCTTATCCTTGATAGAAAATCGGGAAGAATTGAACATAGAATTTTCAGCGAGATTGTCAATTATTTTTCCTCAGGAGATGTTCTGTGCCTTAATAATACAAGGGTTATTCCCGCGAGAATTTTTGGAGAGAAGGCAAGAACAAAAGGCAGAGTAGAGGTTTTTCTTTTACGGAAGATAGAAGGAGCGATATGGGAAGCACTCCTCAGACCTGCAAGGAGAATGAGACCAGGGGACAGTTTAATTTTAAAGAATGGAATCGAGTGTATAATAAAAGAGAGGAATAATGATGGTAAGTGGAGGATTAGTTTCTCGCCGAATGGTATTAATGACCAAGAGATATTCGCACTTGGAGATGTTCCGCTGCCACCTTACATAAAAAGAGCACCTGAGGAAGTTGATCGGTATAGATATCAAACAGTTTATGCAGAAAAAGATGGGTCAGTTGCTGCTCCAACTGCTGGGCTTCACTTCACAGAGGAGATTCTTTCCAATATTGAAAAAAGTGGTGTTAAAATTGTAAACATAATACTTCACATTGGCTTAGGAACTTTTCGACCAGTGAAGGTAGAAGACATAAGCCAGCACAAAATGGATAGTGAGTATTACGAGATAGATGAAGATAGTGCCATGATAATCGAGAAAGCAAGAAAAGAGAACGGGAGAATATTTGTTGTGGGTACGTCAACAACGAGGGCTCTTGAAACTGCCTATGTCAATAGCCACCTGAAGCCTGGAAGGGGATGGACTGAAAAGTTTATTTATCCTCCATATAACTTTCGACTTGTTGATCATCTTATTACAAATTTTCATCTTCCACAAACAACTCTTTTAATGCTTGTCTCAGCTTTTGCATCGAAGGAAATACTCTTAGATGCATACGAAGAAGCAAAAAACAGAGGATATAGATTTTTTTCGTATGGTGACGCAATGCTAATTCTATGATTACACAGATTATAAAAATAGATTACACAGTTCCGTTTTTTGTCATTGCGAGCCATGAACCGTATGGTTCATGGCGTGGCAATCTCATAGTTTAAACGCAGGTGGGCTTTAGCGTAGGTGGAAGCCTGCGACTACAAAAGAAATTTAATCTGAGGGAGGGGGAAATTATGAAAATCGTAAGCGTCAGAGAGATGAGAGAGATAGATAGAGGTGCAATTAAAGAGCTTGGTATTCCGGGTGTCGTTCTTATGGAGAATGCAGGCCAGAGCGTTGTTAGCGCAATGGAAGATTTTTTTGGCTTGGAAAATGTAAGGAAAGTAACAGTTGTCTGCGGTAAAGGGAACAATGGTGGAGATGGGTTTGTAGTTTCGAGATGTTTAACAAATCAAAAGATTAATGTTGATACCTATATAGTAGGGGATATTTCTTCCTTTGCCGGCGACGCTAAAAGGAATCTTGACATTATTAAAGGGCTTGGTCTGAAACCTAAGGTGTTAAGAAACAGGAGTGATTTAAGAAAGTTAAGATTATCACTTTCAGATTCTGACATCGTTGTGGATGCGATATTTGGTACAGGATTCAGTGGAAGGATTAGTGGGATTGGGGAAAAGGTTGTAAAGGAAATGAACCAGTCAGGATTAAATATTGTTTCAGTGGATACACCAAGTGGAGTCGATTCAAATAATGGAAATATTTCTGGAGAAGCAGTAAAGGCAGATTTGACCGTAACAATGGGATTGCCTAAAACAGGACAGTTTCTTTATCCTGCAAGGCACTATGTTGGTGAACTGTATGTGGCTGACATTGGATTCCCAGAACAGGTTATAGAGGATGTAGACCCGTGTGGGACTCTTGTTGATGATGAAATGCTAAGGCGTTTCATCCCATGGCGTCCCCCCAATCTTCATAAAGGAGCTTTTGGACGCCTTCTCATAGTTGCTGGTTCTACTGGTATGACGGGTGCTGCGGCAATGAGTGCTACATCAGCTCTTCGGGCAGGTGCTGGGCTTGTTTATCTTGTAATACCAGAGCATTTGAATTCAATTCTCGAGACGAAGTGTACTGAGACGATAACAATACCTGTGCCACAAACCATTGATGGGAGCATATCTCTGAATGCCTACAAAGAAATAATGGATCTGGTTTCAAAGGTTGATGTTATGGCTATTGGTCCGGGTATGTCGCAAAATCAAGAAACGATGGGATTGGTTAGAAGGATTGTAAAAAATGCTGAAATTCCTATCTTGATTGATGCTGATGGTATAAATGCTCTTGTGGGTTATACAGAGATATTGAAGAAAAGAAAAAGACCTACAATTATTACACCACATCCTGGGGAGATGTCAAGGCTTATTAATATCAGCGCAGAAGAGATTGAGAGAAACAAAATAGGAATATCAAAAAAATATGCATCTCGTTGGGGCGTTATCCTTGTTCTCAAAGGTGCTCCCACAATAATCTCAGAACAGGGTGGTGCATTTTGGTTAAATCCTAACGTAAACTCTGGTTTAGCAACTGCTGGCTCAGGAGATGTTTTAACAGGACTGATAATTGGTTTCCTGGCTCAGAGAACTACTCCTTTAGCTGCGGCGGTTTCAGGTGTTTATATCCATTCTTGTGCAGGTGAGATTCTGAAGGAGAAGATGGGTGAGCATTCAATTATTGCAGGTGATCTCATCGATGTCATCCCATCGGCTATCATGAAAGCACTAAAAGCCAATGAAAATTAGTTTCAGCTTTTGATATAATTTTCCTTTTCTCAAATGTTTCACTCTTGAAGTTTCAGACTTGTTGTACAATGTCGATTTTTCTAGTTCTTGCTTTTTATATCATTTTTTTTCTTGCAATACAAAAGCAATTAATATATAGTAATTTTTACATGCCGGGGTGATGGAATAGGTAGACATAGCGGACTTAAAATCCGCTGCTCTTTCTGAGCGTGCCGGTTCAAGTCCGGCCCTCGGCACAATACAAACATAATCGAAAATAGAAATTAGAAATTCTAAGGACAGTTATCAGGTTATTGAGTTATTGGGTAATCAATGTAAAGGTAATTAGGAATTAAGAATTTGGAATCGGGAATTAGCTAAGGCACAGTCTTTTAGTCTGAGCAAAGTAGCAAGGTTCAATCTGGATAAAGATTTTTTCTGCAAAGAGAAAAATGAGACGGAAAGACGCAAGAAGGTGGATTTTTTTCTCCTGGTCTTATTCGAGACGGAGTGAGGATATTGCAGCACTTGAAGGTATTGAATACTTTTATTTTCCTATAAGACAAAAAATACGGTTTCTGCAATTTCCACTTCTTTTTATAAGAACGGTGTTTTTTCTCATAAGGAGAAGGCCTAAGGTAATATTTATTCAACATCCTCCTATCCACGCAATCTTTCCTGTGTTTATATATTCACTTCTTTATGGAGCGCAGTATATTATTGATTCGCATATTACTCCTGGTACAACGATTATTGAGAAACCCCATCATAACCTATACATAATACTCCACAGATTCTATTCTTATTTTGCAACTGTAACACTGTTTCACAGTAAAGCTATCCTTGAACGTGTGAGAAAATGGAAGTGCAACTGCATGGTACTTGAAAACCCCGTAAGAGAGTTAAAGCTTGAATCACACTTTTCTGTTCAAAAGAGACCAGCAGTTGGAATGGTTTCCAGTTTCTCATCCGACGAGCATATCCTGGACGTTGTTAAGGCTGCAGGAGCAATAAGGAACGTTAGTTTTTACATAACAGGTGATAAAGAAAAAGCTCCTCGTGAGATTCTAAACTCTGCTTCAGATAACATTCAGTTTACTGGATTCATAAAAGGAAAGGAATACTACGAATTCCTGAAGGCAATGGATTTCATAATCGTCTTAACTGACAGAGAAGAATCTGCTCTTTTAGGAGCATACGAAACAATTTCTGCTGAAACTCCGCTTGTTCTTTCGAAAACCAGTACAATGATGTATTATTTTCCCCTCGGAGCAGTTTTTGTAAGAAACATTAGCGTGGAGATAAAAGAGGGGATTGAAAGGGCATTGAAGGAAAAGAGGAAACTTGTAAAGGAAATAAAGGAATTAAAAGTACAAAAGCTGAGAAGACAGAACGAGAATTTTTCACTAATAGAAAGGTTTGTAGAAAACGCCAATTAGAACTTGTATTAGTAACTGATAATAGTTCTCTGTGAGACTTTAAGGTACCAGACGATATTAGGGGCAAGAACGTTCCGGAAGAGGACAACCTATTTCCAAATTCAATCATCTTGACATAGTCTTATTTGTATGATATTTTCTAAGCAATGAAAAGATTATATACTATATTAATTTTTATTCTTTTTTCATTTATTCTAATAAGGGCTCAAGAGGAAGAGGAAGAAAGAGAAGAACGGGAAGAAACCACCTACTCTGCAAAAAAAATTGAATACCTAATTGAGAAAGATCTTATTATTCTTTCTGATAGTGCTGTGAGTGAACACAAAGACATCTTAGTTATGGCTGATACAATAGAGTACAATGTAAAAGCAAAGATAGTGAAAGCGTACGGGCATCCGTTTCTTATTGATGATAAGGATACGATTACAGGGACTTATATGGTTTATAATATTGAAACACGAAAGGGAATGATGACACAGGGTGCGGGAAGGATAGAGAAGGGTTTTTTTTCAGGGGATACAATATTTAAAGTAGGTGAAAAAACACTTAATGTAAAAAAGGGAGATTTTACGACTTGCTCAAAAGCTCCGCCGGACTACTCTTTCTACTCGACAAGAATGAAGGTTTATAGTAATGATATGGTTATTTGTGAACCTGTTGTTCTCAAGATACAGGACATTCCTGTGTTCGTAATACCGTTCTGGTTTTTTCCAATTACGAAAGGAAGGCATTCTGGTTTCCTCGTTCCGAAGATTGGCAAAGGTTCGGCTGAAGGAAGGTATGTAAGAAATCTCACATATTTCTGGGCAACAAACAATTATTCTGATATTACTATTACCTTTGACATATTTGAGAAAAGGGGAGTAAAGACATATCTGAACGGAAGGTATGTTGTAGGACCATTCCTTTTAGGAAGTGTTTCTGGTTCTTACATTAATGACATTTTAGAAAAATCAAGAAGATGGGAGTTCAAGTTAGAACACAAACATATTCTAGCAAAAAGATTGAGTCTTACAGCCCGTGCCAATTTCCTGAGTGATGTGGATTATAATGTAGATTACAGTGAAGAAGAGGTAGTGCGACTGGATAAGGAGATAGAGTCCTATGTTTCAGTCTCCAAAAGCTGGTCTGGTGCGAATCTTAATTTTCTTGTTAATGAGAAGAGAGACCTTGACAAGAATACAATAGACAGAAGAATACCGCGTATGGGTTTTTCATTAAGTTCAAGAAGGATTATACCAGTTAGAAAGGATGTTACTCCAAAGTGGTATAATCAAGCATACTTTTCTTACTCTGCAAATTTCATTAATAAAACACACGAAGACGATGATACGACAACAAACAATTATGGTTTAGCGAATCACATCAAGTTACAGGCACCGCAGAATATACTCTCGTACTTAAATATTTCCCCTGCCATTACAGTATGGGGGAACATCTATGATAAGGATATCTATGGAAACCCCTATCCTGTAAGGTCATACTATTCAACTTCGATCTCTGCAAGGACGATTATCTATGGTTTTTCAAAAGGGGGGATTGGTAGATTTATTAAATTCAGACACATAGTGAAACCCTCTCTGTCTTATAACTATTCCCCTGAAGAGGAGGAAGCAGAGAAGTACTGCTCGCTTGAAGGTATGGGTGTGGGGAGTGCTCAGAAGAACATCTCTTTTTCTCTTTCAAATTCAGTACAGACAAAAATGAATAGCAATGGGAAAGAGAAGAAAATTGACCTTATAAATATGATAACATCTGTATCGTATAACTTCAGGAAGGATGAAGAACCTCTTTCGAACATAAGGAATACTTTTGAGATTAACCCTATAAAAGAATTTAGTACGCGAGTGGAGACAGAGCACAATCCATATGAAAGAGAACTCAAGAAATTTACGGTGAGAACCACATTCCGGTTTAAAGGAAATCTTACAAAAGAGAGCGAGACTTCATTTATGGGAGAAGGAATGAGAATCAAGGTATGGAAGATTAATGTTACTCACAACTATGTGAAGGGGATAGGGGAAAATACGGATTCACAGCAACTTTTTGGTGGAGTCGAAACATGGGTTACGAAAAACTGGAAGATAGGGTTCAATGCGAGATATGATTTTACAGACAATAAACTAATTAACCAAACACTATCAATTTATAGAGACCTTCATTGCTGGGAAGCACAATTTTCGTGGAACTCATATGGGGGGGAATGGAAATATGACTTCAAGGTGAGTATAAAGAAAGTGCCTGAAATCAAAGTAACCAAAGGGGTTTTCGGGATTTTTATTCCCTAAAAAAGTGTCTCATAACATATTGCTAATTAAGAAGATAGCTGAAAAGCCTTGAATTTATTGAATTTTTTACTTGACAAAATTAAGAAAACCTGCTAAATTCAATATTGTTAATACTTTTAAGATGAAAGGAGGTGAAATAAATGAACAAACAAGACTTGATTGATAGGCTTGCGAAAAAGACAGGGATTACAAAGAAAGATGCAAAGGATTCAATTGACACCCTGTTTTCAGAAATTACAAAGGCTTTGAAGAAAGGCCAGAAGGTAACTTTTGTTGGATTTGGAACTTTTTCCACAAGAAGGAGAAAAGCAAGAAAGGGAAGAAATCCAAAGACAGGTGCAACCATTAAAATTGCAGCGAAGAGAGTTCCCAAATTCTCAGCAGGGAAGGCATTGAAAGAGGCTGTTAGGTAGCACGTAATTTCTCAAAGGGAAGGGGTAAGTCCAATCGGACTTACCCCTTTTGTATTTATGTATATGAATATTCTTATTTTCTATTTTGATGTTGAAATCTTGAAGATCTTTCCTTTCTTATTTACGAGAACTCTTACAATCCTTGACATTTTAAAGCCATCTTCTGTCTTTATTACTGTGCTAAAACTTAATCTAATAATCTCTTCCCTTATGTAGGTTTTTGGAAAAGCGACACCAAGTTTCTCGTATATTTTAGGTTCTTGCTCAAGAACTACCCTTTCTGCCTGAGGTTTTACATCCTTCATCTCAGGGAATTTTGTTTCTATTTCTTCTATCACTTTTTTTATAATTCGTGCTTCCAACAACTCCATAACTTCTCCTTTACAGTTTTTTTAGCTATACAATTATTATAAATAAAATAAATTACCCTGTCAAGAATTCTTTTGAGATTCTGACATGTCAGACATCTCTAATAATGTTACAACCTGATACCAATAGAGATGGACAATCCATTTGTAGCAATTCTTTCATTAAGCACAGGGTAATAGAAATTTCCCAGTATTATCTCAATCTTATTCTCTATTGAAACCGATGGTTTAAGTATATATCTTAAGCCTATAATTCCTGCAAAGCAATATCCATACCCTTGATAATTTCCCCAATAGGTAATTTTCCAGCCAGGTGCGGTGTAAATATTTTTTGCTTGTTCATGGAAGTATATCCAGTTTACCCCTATTCCTGCAAAGGCTGAGGTTTTTCTCTGTCTCAATACATAGTTTAGTTCAAAGCCGGTGAGGGTAAGAAATTTAGTGGAGATGGAACTTATCAGTTCTGTCCCAGTCAATGGTTCTTTGTATATGCTCTCTCCTTTGCTCCTCAAGATTGTAAATCCTAAAGATGCATCAAGTCTCTCTCCAGTAACAAGAATCATATCTACACCAACTCCGAATGGCTGCTGGAAGTTGTCAATGAAGACATAAGAGAGGGATATTTCGATACCAATCCTCTCTTCTTCTACAAATGGAGCAGAAAAAATAAAAGCAGTCGAGAGAAGAATGGAGGTAATCATTATTTTTATTTCCCCTCAATATTGTTTTGCCTGAAATGTGTCATTTGTAAACTTCTATGTTATTATTCATAACAGTGAGAATATCATATTCTAGCTGAAAGCTCAATTCCATCCATTATTCACAATCTTTCTTTCCAGTCGTTGGTCTTAAGTCTTAGGTCTAATGTCTGTAGTCTGTCTTACATCTTCCATCTTACATCCTGTACTTGTCTCTTTTTTTCTATTAACTATTATTGAGAAACAGGGAAGCCACCGGGTAAGAAACTAAAATCCCCTTTTGAAAGATGTTTCATCATCTTCTTCATTGCTTTAAAATCTTTTAGCAGTTTGTTTACTTCCCTCACTGTAGTTCCGCTGCCTGCAGCAATTCTTTTCCTTCTACTGCCATCTATGATATTCGGATAATTTCTCTCACTGATTGTCATGGAATTAATGATTGCTTCTATTTTGTTTACAGCATCATCATTAAAATCAATCTTTCCCAGGGATTTCATACCTGGAATCATACCACCAATTTTTTCTAGTGAACCAAGTTTTTTTACCATTTTTAACTGTTTTTTGAAATCATCAAGTGTAAAACTGCCCTCCTTGAATTTCTGTGCGACCTCTTTAGCTTCTTCTTTTTCAACAACTTCCTGGGCTCTTTCCATAAGTGTCGAGAGGTCTCCCATTCCAAGAATTCTTGACGCCATTCTATCTGCGTGAAAGAACTCAAGGTCACCTGGTTTCTCACCAATTCCAATTAGCTTTATCTGCCTTCCTGTGACATATTTTAATGAAAGTGCTGCTCCACCTCTTACATCACCATCCATTTTTGTCAGAATAATGCCATTAAAGTCTATCTTCTTTTGGAACTCCAACCCAATGTTTACAGCATCCTGACCAGTCATTGAATCCAGTACGAGCAAAATCTCTTTCGGAGATAAGAGGTTTTTTAAATTAACCAATTCCTCAACCATTTCGTTATCGATGTGCAGCCTACCAGCAGTATCGAGGATAACAGGGTTTAAACCTTGTTTTTTCGCATACTCATATGCATTGAGCGCTATTTCCTCAACTGTGTTTTCTCTTATCTCATAGAAATGGAATTTGCTTTTCTCTGCCATAATCTTCAACTGCTCTATAGCTGCAGGTCTCTTTAAGTCACAAGGAACGAGCAGAGATTCCTTACCTTTTTTTCTTAATAAATCAGCAATCTTAACTGCAGTAGTGGTCTTTCCTGATCCCTGTAATCCCATGAGCATGATGACTGCAGGTCTACCATCTGTTTTGAGCTCAGTCTTTCCTTTATGTGACAGAAAATCCCTCAGTTCTTCGTATATCACCTTTAATAATGTTTCTCCTGGAGTGAAGCTTTTTAATACCTTTTCCCCTGTTGCTTTCTTTTCAAGCCTTGCAATGAATTCTTTTACAACCTTGTAGTTTACGTCGGCTTCAAGGAATGCAAGTTTAATATCTTTTAGTCCCTTCTCTATGTCCTTTTTGGAAAGTTTACCTTTTTTTCTAAATACCCTGAAGATATCAGTTAACCTGGCAGTAATGTTTTCAAACATTGCCTACTCCGGTTAACAATAATAGTTGGAAATTAGGATTGAAAATTTGGAAATAGTCACACATTTTCCCATTCATTTAGTTTAAACTACATACATTTTTCTTTCTTGTCAAGGGAAAAGATATATCCTCTAATGGGGTCATTTGTGTTGTTGTATAAAGATTATCTCATTCATCGGGTATATTTCTTTAGCGAGTGTTTGGTTCCTAGATAAAACTTGACAAAAAAGGTATAATTTACTATATTAGATGGATGAAAATGAAAGGAATATATCTTGATAACGCTGCAACCACTATTTGTGATAAGAGGGTTGTGGATGCAATGATGCCATTTTATACAGAAAGATATGCTGTTGCCTCCTCTCAGTTCAGCCATTCCCCGGGGATAGAAGCAAGGGAAGCACTGGATGATGCACGCAAGGTCATTGCCGATAAGATTGGAGCAAAACCAGAGGAGATAGTTTTTACTTCTGGTGCAACCGAAAGTAACAACATGGCAATAAAGGGAGTGGCAATTGCAAATAAAGTAAAGAGAAGTCATATTATTACGAGCTCTATTGAACACCGTTCTGTTATGGAATCTGTAAATTCACTTAAAAAAGGGGGACTCAGGATAACAAAGCTCCCTGTTTCTAAAGAAGGCTTTGTAATAATTGATGAATTAAAAAGGGCTATTAATAAGGAGACCGTACTTGTGTCCATCCAGCATGTCAATCAGGAGACAGGAACAATCCAGGATATAGAAACAATTGGAAATATATGTAATGAGAAATCCGTTATTTTCCATACAGATGCAGCATTAAGTTTCGGAAGAATACCTCTTGATGTGGAAAAAGAACACATTGATTTATTATCTATAACAGCACACAAGATCCATGGTCCAAAAGGGATCGGTGCTCTTTACATAAAAGGTGGGACAAAGGTTGCTAAATGGATGAATGGTGGTTTTAATGAGTTTAATATGAGGGCAGGGACAGAAAACATTCCAGGTGTTGTTGGTTTTGGAAAGGCAACACAGTTAATTAGCATTAAGGAGATTAAACATATTGCAAAGCTAAAAAAGAAACTATTTGATGGTTTTAAAAAAGGACTTAAGGATGTTAAACTGAACGGAACATTGGAGAAGAGTGTACCAACCGTGCTTAATTTCACGTTCAGATTTGTAGAAGGTGAATCTGTTCTTTTGCATCTTGATATGAAGGGGATTGCTGTGATAACAGGTTCTGCTTGTTTTAGTCGTTCACTTGAACCCAGCTATGTTCTTACAGCAATGGGGCTCACACATGAGGAGTCTCACGGCTCAATTAGGTTCAGTTTTTCTCGGTATAATATCGAAGAGGAAATCGATTATACAATTACAGCAGTTTGTGATGTTGTAAAAAGACTCAGAGAAATTAGCCCTATCACACCGAATAAATAGGGAGGTAATGTGCCATTTCCATATAGTGAGAAAGTTCTTGAATATTTCAAGCATCCGAAGAATGTAGGAAAAATAGAAAACCCTGATGCTAAAGCAAAAGAAGGTTCTCCAGCCTGTGGGGATGTGGTTTCGCTATATTTAAAGGTCGACGAGAAGACACAAAAAATAACAGATATCAAGTTTGAATCATTTGGATGTGCATCCAATATCGCGACTGGTTCAATAATTACAGAAATGGCAAAGGGAAAAACACTCGAGGAAGCGAAGAAGATAACCTGGGAAGAGGCTGCGAAAGAACTCGGAGGGTTGCCACCAATAAAGGTTCATTGCTCTGTTCTTGCTGTTGATGTTTTAAGGGCAGCAATAGAGGATTACGAAGAAAGACATGGTCTTATAAAGGAAAAGGTAAAGACAACGAAAGAAATCGTATTAAGAAGACTAAAACATGTGATGAATCCAATTGTAGGTTTTGATATCGTAAGAACAAATATTGTTAAAGATGTAGATGTTGAAGGTGGAGTAGTGAAGATTTTTATTGATTTACCACAGGGGCATCAATTTGCTAATAATATGGAGGAAGAGGTTAAAGAAAGGTTAGAAGCATTGTGGGATGTAAAAAAGATTGAGGTATTATTTGAAAAAGAGGAGTGAGAAAAAACCAGATAAGGTAGTAGATGTGATAGGGGAGATATGTCCAATTCCTCTTTTAGAAACAAGAAAAGCAATAAAAAGCTCAAAAAGCGGTGAGATCATCGAGGTTATCGGCTCGCATGATGCTTCGAAGAAGGAAATACCGATGGCTATTGAATCTTCAGGAAACAGAATATTGGAGATATATGAAGAAGATGGCATCTGGCATATTCAGATCGAGAAAGCGTAGTCATGAAGAAAAATCCCGAAGTCCGAAACACCAATGACTAATAACGAATTTGCAGGATTTCTCCTTTACTAGCTTTTCGTCCTCTGTGGTTTAAACTCTTTTTTTTCGAATAATCTTCTTCACAAACTCAATTTCTTCTTTTTTTGTTTTTAATCTTCCATTCAATTTCTTATCAAAAACCATTTTGAGTATTTGCTTGTAAATTGGACCTTCTTTTATACCAAGTCTCTTTAGATCTTTCCCGTTTATCTTTGTTCTTATATCTTTCAGATTATTGAGATACATCATTATTCTTTTCTTTGATTGAGATTTTACTTTGCTTAGAAGATAAACAAGACCATCGAGTGGTATTGTTTCAAGTAGCAAATATATTTGTTTTGTAGAAATCTCCTTTTTTGATAATGTCAACGAGGTCTTTTTCTTTGTTAATTCAAGAAGAAGATTTGACTCTTTCTTCTTCAATCCAACCCTTTGGGAAAATGTTTTAATCTCTTCGGGTTTTGCATTTTCAGTAATAATAAGTAGTTTTGAGAGTTTCCAGTTTCTTTTGGTGGTGTTGAAATTACTAATTATATTTCTAAAAGAGTTTATTGTTGCTCTGCTTATGTTATTTCTTATACCGAGTTCCTTAAACACACCTTCTTTTGAAAGATTAAGAATTATTTTATCCCAATTTCTTTCTTCTAATAGAAGAAAGAATTCTTTTCTTATCCTCTGAGGAGATAGCTTTTTAATAAGACCACATCTCAC
>SDBS01000305.1_pt1 | contig 45300 bp, 47 predicted proteins | sample 2277091 | NCBI WGS metagenome assembly SDBS01 (sample SAMN10404972, study PRJNA504765) | marine sediment metagenome | isolation source: marine sediment core GS10_PC15, 163 cmbsf | place: Arctic Ocean: Southern Knipovich Ridge | collected 2010 | reverse complement strand
CCCTACAACAACCCCAACACCTACGCCAGCCCCACAAACAGACAGAGCAAGTATGCTCGTGATATTAAAGGCAAACGCTTCTTCAAAGTGGGGTACTGATTATCAAATGGTTCAATACGAATATAATAATCAGGTTCAGGCTTATGACTGGGTAGTGGCGCAAACAAAATATCCAGCCATTATGGTAAAAGCCAAAAATAAATGGAGTAATGATTACCAAATGGTGAAGTATGAGCATAACAATCAGGTTGAAGCATACGAATGGATAGTGGCACAGACAGCGTATCCCAACATTATGGCTAGTGCAAAACAAAAGTGGGGCGATGATTACCAAATGGTGAAGTATGAGCATAACAATCAGGTTGAAGCTTATCAAGGTCTATAAAATATATGGGTATTCTGAATATATTTCGCTCAAAGCCAAATACTGACAACCAACAACGCAAAACAAAAGACGAACGAAAAGCCGAGTGTCCGAATTGTCATAAAGCACTTTCCAAAATTCCCGGCGCGAAAACCAAATGTCCGCATTGCGGCGAATTTATGCTCGTTCGCACTCGGCCAAAAGATAATGCTCGCGTTGTTGTAACGAAAGCGGAGGCAGACAAAATTGATGAAGAATGGACAATCGTTGCCGGAACGCATGATATTTTTGTTGCCGAAAAAGAAAAATTTTCAAAAGAGAAAGAAATTTTAAGAAAAAGATTTGGTGGTAAAGAACCTTCAGACAACGATGTCCGGTGGGGCTTGTTAAATAAACAACTCATAGAACACGCCAAAAATGGCGATTGGGGCTTGTACAGAAACGCAAGATTCCAAATGGCGGAAATTCTGCGTGGTAAAATGAAACTTAAAGACGCTTTACGAACTTATCTTGAAGTCTGTTATTTAGACCTCAACGGCGTACGTAATGTTGATGGAATGAATGACCCAGAAATTTTGAAAGAATTTCCGCCATTTGATCCTAAAGAATCGGCATTTTTGGCCCCTGGTGTTATAGATTTAATCAAGCGAATTGTACTAAAATTGAATTTGAGCAAAGAGGAAATTGAACAGATTTTCGTTGAGCACAATTCGCGGAGTGAAAAATCTTTGCGATTGCCGCTTTCGGTAGGTGGGGCGTGGATTTTGTTAGATAAAGAAATTCAATAGAGCGGTGCGCCAACTTCGTTGGCACGAAATTCGGCGGCGGCGGAAAAGCGAGGGCGGGTAAAAATTCCTTCCCCCCAACCACCCTTCCTTTTTGTCTGCCCGAGCGTCAGGTTTCGTTCCAGCCGCGCTTCACGCGACAATCAGTCAGTTGTTTTGTTCAAAAAATGTTCGAGCGGAGTTGTATAATTCCACCAGAATATAAAAGCTTAGTGGACTGTTTTTATTTCTAATTAAAAACGCCCGATGAGGGCGTTTTATTGTTCATCCTGACCTGGTTCTGAAATCCGCGATGGTAAGATCCAATAATACAGTATAAGAAATACGATTGTAGCTAATGCAAACCCTCCTAAAATATCGGATGGCCAATGCAAACCACCAGCAATTCGTGCTATTCCAACAACAACCACACCAATCCCAACAATCCAGCTCCACTTAGATTTCTTCATAAGCAACACAATCAAAAACAAACAAAAGACAACAACCGCATGCCCGGAAGGAAATGCACCAGACATCGATTCCCCCAACAGTGCTGGAACGTCCAATACCTCAAAGGGACGAGAACGATCATAAACCTGACGTATAAGTTCTGTTAAAACTCCACGAGAAAAGATCAACGACAAAAGTGCGAGACCTGTGTAGTAGAATTTTTTACGACGACTTGGTTCACGCAATATTAAAACTATCAATACCAACAACAATAAATACGGCAAATACATGCCGCATAACTTCACCACGATATACCCCGCGCTCGACTGAACGAGAGAGGAGAGCCACAGAACAATTGATGTATCAAGACCCATGAACCTTATTTTTGTGTTGGAGAGAGAAGTGCCATATGACGAGCACGTTTGATTGCACGTGCCAATCGTCTCTGATGTTTTGCACACACACCAGTATGAGTCGTATTAACGATCTTCCCCTGCGCAGAGATAAACCTGCGTAGAAGCGGTGTGTCTTTATAATCTATATCTTTTAAGTTTTGCGAGCAGAAAAAACACTGCTTCTGTATCTGATTCATAGGTTAGAATGGCAAATCCTCAGGTTTAATTTCATCCCCTCCCTCATCAATTGAGATCTCTTCCAGTCCCTCCTCCAAGGAATCTTCAAATTCTTTTTGGCTCTCTTTTTGTTTTTTATCCTCTTTGTCAGAAGTGACCGATGGATTAGGTGTAGGTGCTCCTCCAGGACGTGGTCCCAACTGAAGCCGTTCACAGATAATCTCTGTGGTGCGACGATTCTGACCATCCTTCCCCTGCCATGTGCGTGTCTGCAGACGACCCTCAATCATCACCATACCTCCTTTGGTCAAAAACTGACTGGCAATCTCTGCCTGACGTCCCCAAGCAACGATATTGTGAAATTCAGCGTCTTCCTGTTTTTTACCTTCTTTGTTGGTCCAGACACGATTAGTCGCAATAGAAAAATTTGCAACCGACTGATTGGATGCAGTTGCCCGCAAGTCCACATTATCTGTAACTCGACCAATTATAAAAACTTTATTTAGATTCATATAGTTATTGTAGAATTTCTTCTAGCTTCTTTTCAAGTTCTTTGTTGGTAACAACCTCAGGATTAGTGGTCTGTACAGGAGCCTGCCACGAAGAAACTACTGGCCGTTTCTCACGTGGAGCTGCCTGTGGTGTGTATTGATATGGCTGTCTAACAGAAGGAGGATTTTTCACAACCATAATCCGCATAATCTCTGGAATGAGTTTTACCTCTGTGTGAATTTTTTGGATAGTTTCGTGTGTTGCGTGTACACGCCAAAAACCAAACATAGCAGACGTTTCTTTTTGAATCGGGTATGCAAGTCTCATTTCACGAACTTCCTGCTCTTGATCGATTGTGATTCCGGCATTCTGAATAAGTGTTCGAACACTCGCAACACCCTCCTGGCCCTTCACTAGAAACGAAATTTCGTATTCGGTTGTTGTTTGATCAGTATCCATAGTTATGGCGACGATATCATATCAAGACAGAGAACACAAGGTTATTTCTTCCTCTTTTTCTCGTCTTCTTTGCGATCGACATCAGTTCCCGTCCCAGCCGGAATAAGACGTCCGATAATAACGTTTTCTTTAAGGCCTCGAAGGCGATCAACTCGTCCTTCAGCTGCCGCATTCACCAATACACGTGCCGTTTCCTGGAACGATGCGGCTGAGAGGAAGCTCTCTGTTGTAAGGGAGGCACGTGAAATACCCAACAGAAGCTGTTTTGCTTTTGCTGGTGCCTTTCCCTTAGCCTTCAACATCCGGTTTATTTCAAGAAAGCGATCCTTTTCAACAATCTGCCCAATAACAAATTTACTCTCTCCTGACTCTTTAATTTTGACTCTGGAGAACATCTTACTCACAACTATCTCCAAGTGCTTGTCGTTGATAACGTTTCCGTTAGAGACATAAATTCTTTGTGCCTCGTTGATGATATATTGTTCAGCAATTCCCTTTCCTCTGAGTTGGAACAACTCTTTAATATCAACACTTCCCTCAAAGAGCTGCTGACCCTTTTCAACGTTATCTCCCTTTTTCACATACAGTGATGCGTTGCGCGGTACTGCATATTCCACTAATGAAGACTTACTCTTTGATTTTGTAGTTTTATCCTTCTTTGCTTCATGTATTGTAATGATGCGTTGAGGACCAATCTCTTCAATATCTTCAACCCTTCCTTCTTCTGTGGCGAGTAGTGCCCGTCCTTTTGGAGGACGTGCCTCAAAAATCTCTTCAATACGTGGCAATCCTGATGTAATGTCTTTTCCCGCAACTCCTCCTGCGTGGAAAGTACGCAATGTCAGCTGCGTTCCGGGCTCACCGATAGACTGAGCTGCCACAATACCGACTGTCTCCCCTTTCTTAACAGGGTGCAAACGAGCCAAGTCCATTCCATAACACTTGGAACAGAGTCCATACAGAGTCTTACATGTAATTGGGGAACGCACCTTTACACTAGCAACTGATGTTGCGGCAATTTCATCTGCGAGCTTTGCATCGAGAATTACTCCTTTTTTAGCAATAACTTTGTTTCCATCCTTCACACTCTCTGCAACCACACGACCAAAGAGACGCTGTTCAAATTTAAATCCATATTCATCTCCAACAGCACGTTCTAATACAACCCCCTCCTTCGTCTTACAATCATTTTCTGTAATGACTAGGTTCTGAGATACGTCGACCATTCGACGTGTCAGATATCCAGCCTGTGCAGTCTTAAGAGCGGTGTCTGTAAGTCCTTTGCGAGATCCGTGAGTGCTGCCAAAGTATTCCAGTACCGAAAGTCCTTCTTTATATGATGAAATAACCGGCAACTCCATGGTTTCTCCCTTCGGGTTAGTCACCAGTCCTTTAATACCACTCATCTGTACTGTTGAACCCCACGAACCACGAGCACCAGACTCAACCATCATGTGAATAGGGTTGTCTTCTTTAAGAGTGTTCGGAACTTCTTTTGAAATCTTATCTTTTGCTTCGTTCCAAATCTCAATCGCACGTGCTTTACGTTCTGTAGTGTCCAAAAATCCTTCCTCATACTGGGAAACTACAGCGGCAACTTTTTTTCTTGCTTCAGCCACTACCTCCGCCTTATTCTCAGGCACATACAAATCAAATATGCTCCATGTAATTCCTGATCGAGAAGCATGTTTGAATCCGAATTTCTTGATACGATCCAAAAATTCCCAGGCTGACTCCATACCAAAGAGATCTATATAGCGGGAAACTAATTTCTTGAGTTCGTTCTTATCCATCACATCGTTTATGAATCCAAACTCTTCAGGAAGGATAGAATTGAATTCTAATCGTCCTGCACTGGTAATTTCATTTTTTACGCTACCAACTTTAATAGGTTCATTGATCTTGATGAACCCGAACTCACGTGCAATAGATACCTCTTCATTGTTAGAAAATACTTTAATGTCTTTCTCACTCTTCCCTGTGTCGATAATCTTAGTCAGGTAATATATTCCAAGCACGATGTCCTGAGACGGGATTGCAATTGGCTCTCCGTTAGCAGGCTTGATAATGTTTCGAGAAGACAGCATACGTTCCCGTGCCTCTGTCTGCGCCATAGAAGAGAGAGGAAGGTGGACAGCCATCTGGTCACCATCAAAGTCTGCGTTAAACGCAGAACAAACCATAGGCGGGATACGAATTGCCAAGTCTTCAATCAGGATGGGTTTAAATGCCTGAATACCAAGTCTGTGCAGAGTTGGAGCACGGTTAAGCAAAACTAATTTGTCTTTAATCACCTCTTCCAAAATCTCCCAAACTTCAGGTACTCCTTCTTCGATCAATCTGTTGGAGTTTTTAATGTTGTGGGCCAAACCTCTCTCCAGAATGTGGTTGATAATAAACGGTCTAAAGAGCTCCACTGCCATCTTTTTAGGCAACCCACACTCGTTGAGTTTCATTTCAGGACCTACAACAATTACGCTACGACCTGAATAGTCAACACGCTTTCCAAGCAAGTTCTGACGAAAACGTCCCTGTTTTCCTTTCAAAATATCAGCCAAAGATTTGAGCGGACGATTCTGGGATGACATCTGCTGACGACCTGCACGTGCAGTGTTGTCGATCAATGCATCCACAGCTTCCTGAAGCATTCGTTTTTCGTTTGTAACGATAATCTCTGGTGCCTTAAGTTCAATCAACTTCTTAAGACGATTGTTTCTGTTAATTACACGTCGGTAGAGATCGTTAAGATCGGAGCTGGCGTAACGTCCACCATCCAACGCCACCATAGGACGAAGGTCTGGAGGAATAACTGGCAAGATTGTTAGGATCATCCATTCAGGACGTGTACCATTTTTAATAAAGGAATTGATTATCCGAATCTTTCTGGCCAGTTTCTTCTCTGAAGTTGATTGTGTCTTTTTAACACGCCTCATAAGCTTTTCGAGCTGTGCTTCTGCATCGGCCAACTCTTTCTTAAGATTCATTCCTTCCAAGACTTTGTATAGAGCCTCCGCTCCTGTATATGCAGCAAAGATATCACCAAAGCGCATAGAGAAGTCGTAGTAGTCAGCTTCACTCAAGATCATTCCAACCTTAACCTGTTTCAAAAAGTCTTTTGTCTTTGTGTATTTCTCTTCAAGAACTTCTAGTTCCTCTTCGTTCTCGGCCAGTTCTTTTTTGCGTGTTTTATATTCTCCCTCAAGAGTCTTAGCAGCTACCTGGCGGTTTTCATCAACCATGCTTGTAACCATGTATGCAGCGTAGTATACAACCCTCTCCAACTTACTGATTGTAGTATCAAAAAAGAGATTTAGTTTTGAAGTTCCGGTCTTAAGAAACCAGACATGGGTAACTGGAGCAGCTAACGCAATGTGCCCCACTCGCTCACGACGAACGATAGCGCGAGTTACCTCAACGTTACACTTATCACAAACTGTTCCCTTATATCGGATGCCTTTAAACTTTCCACAGTAACATCGGTAGTCTTTGGTTGGACCGAAGATGCGCTCAGAAAAGAGCCCGTCTTTTTCAGGACGTTGAGTTCTGTAGTTAATGGTCTCAGGCTTTGTTACCTCTCCATATGAGTTTGCCAACGTCTCATCAGGAGAAGGAATCTTAAGCCGTAGATAATCAAAATTAACGTTGTGTAAAATCATATTGTTATACATCATCATCAGAAACTTCATCCTTATTAAGCGCTTCCATACTTATGCCAAGTGCGTTGATCTCATTGACCAACACATTAAATGCAGAGGGTGAGTTTGATGGTTTAATATCTTCGCCCTTTACCAACGATTCAAATGCTGATGCACGCCCGAGCACATCATCAGATTTTATAGTCAACATCTCCTGTAGTGTATATGCAGCACCATATCCTTCCAGTGCCCATACCTCCATCTCTCCAAATCGCTGTCCTCCAAACTGAGCTTTTCCACCTAGAGGCTGTTGTGTAACGAGAGAGTATGGTCCGATAGAACGCATGTGAACTTTATCTTCAACCAAGTGGTTCAGTTTCAACATGTATATGTATCCTACTGTAACATCCTGATCGATCTGTTTTCCTGTACGCCCATCATAAAGAGGTAACTTTCCGTTGCGAGGAAATCCGGCACTCTCCATCTCATTTGCAATATCGTCTTCTGATGCCCCAACAAAGACTGGCGTCACAGCCCGATACCCCAATTTATGGGCAGCAAGTCCGAGATGAGTTTCCAAAACCTGTCCAAGGTTCATACGTGATGCAACACCGAGAGGATTAAGTACTATATCAACTGGTGTACCATCTTCCAGATATGGCATATCCTCTACAGGAAGAATCTTGGAGATAACTCCTTTGTTTCCGTGACGTCCTGCCAGTTTATCACCAGCACGAATCTTTCTTAGCTGTGCTACTTCAACCTGAATGCGTTTAATGACACCTGGATCCAGCTTGTCCCCACGTTCTCTAGAGAATATTTTAATCCCGACAACACGCCCAGCTTTTCCATGAGGCAAGTATAGGGATGAATCTTTAACATCACGTGACTTTTCACCAAAGATAGATCGGAGAAGTTTTTCTTCTGCAGTTAGTTCCGTCTCTCCTTTGTGAGATATCTTTCCTACCAAGATATCACCAGCACGCACTTCTGCACCGATACGAATAATTCCTTCTTCATCGAGATTCTTAAGTTTTTCTTCTGAAACGTTTGGAATGTCGGCGGTTGTTTGTTCTTCTCCCAACTTAGTATCACGGACATCACAGGAGTGATCTTCAATATGAATAGAGGTAAATCTATCCTGTTGTGCAACACGCTCTGAGAGCACGATTGCATCTTCAAAGTTCCCACCAAAATATGAGACAAAGGCAACCATGAGGTTTTGACCGAGAGCCAAGACACCTTCATTGGTTGAAGGACCATCAACTAATACATCTCCTTTTTTAACTCTTTGGCCAGGTTTCACTACCGGTCTCTGGTTAACGGTTGTGTATTGGTTGGAGCGACGGAACTTCTTAAGCTGATATGTGTGTGTCTTTTTGCTTCCCTTAAGTGTTACCGAAGAAGCATCTACTTTGGTAATAGTCCCGGTTTCAGGTGATATAATAACTCGCCCCGAATCACGTGCAATTTTCTCCTCCACACCAGTCCCAATCAACGGAGTATCTGGTTTAAGAGAAGGAACGGCTTGCCGTTGCATGTTTGATCCCATCAATGCGCGGTTAGCATCATCGTGCTCTAAAAATGGAATGAGGCTTGTCCCCATGCTAACGGTCTGGGTTGGAGATACATCGATATATTCAATCTCATGTTTTTTATACACTCCAGGAATTCCATCACGACGAGCTTCTACGGTAGATTCAGAAATCTCTCCGTTGTTGTTCAGCACAGTGTCCCCTTCTGCAATTTTATATTTGCGCTCTTGTTGTGCGGTCATCCACATAATCTTATTTGTAACTTTTCCTTTATTTACTTCAGCATAAGGAGTCTCCAAGAATCCAAGCTTGTTTGTTCGAGCAAAACTCGCCAAGTGGTTAATGAGTCCGATGTTCTGTCCCTCCGGAGTCTGAATAGGACAGACACGACCATAGTGAGAGATGTGTACGTCACGCACTTCAAAACCAGCACGCTCACGACTCAATCCTCCGGGTCCCATAGCTGAGAGGCGGCGTTTATGTTCCAACTCAGCAAGCGGATTTACCTGATCCATGAACTGTGAAAGTTGTGAAGAAACCAAAAATTCACGCACAACTGCTGAAAGCGGTTTGGGGTTAATCAGCTGTAGAGGGGTGATATCCTCAGGTTCGTATGTAGACATACGGTCCTGTGTAATACGACGCATTCGTGCAAATCCAACTCTCATGCGTCCCTGCAACAGTTCTCCGACACTTCGGACACGACGGTTGGAAAGTGCGTCGATATCATCGGGCTGTGCATCGTCCATGTTATTAAGACGGATGATCTCCCGAATAATTGCAACAATATCTTCTTGGCGCAAAAGTTGTGTCTTAACTTTTTCATCCAACACAAGACGTTCATTAAACTTGAAACGTCCAACCTCAGAAAGAGAGAAGCGGTCTTCACGTTTAAACATCCCGTCGATCAATGACTTGGCATTATCTACGCTAGCCAGATCTCCAGGACGCAGACGCTTGTATATTTCAATGTATGATTCATCAACACTCTCGGCAGTATCTTTCTTAAGTGTTGCCTCTATATGATTGATACCTCCTTTATTATCGATATCAGAAAATGCTTTCTTGATCGCCTCCGGATCTCCCATCTCAAAGACTCTCAATAGTTGTGTTACCGAAGTTTTACGGTGCTTATCAATTTTCACACCAATATATCCATCAGGGTCGCTCTCAAATTCCATCCAGCTTCCTCGGTCAGGAATAATCTTGGCACCGAAGCGTCGAACTCCTTTAACAGTACGTACTGTGAAGTATACTCCAGCAGAGCGGATAAATTGTGATACAACCACACGCTCAACGCCGTTCACAACAAACGTACCTCTGTCTGTCATAATGGGGTAGTCACCCAAGTAAACCTCTTGCTCAACATTCTTCTTCTTATCCCTAAGATTTACCAGCTTCACTTTTGCACGCAGGGCTGCTTCAAATGTTGCTCCACGCTGCCAAGACTCTTCTTCAGAAAACTTTGGCTCATCGAAGTAGTAGTCTGAGATATATAACTCATACTCTTCACCAGTATAGTCCTTAATTGGAGAGATTTCATCGAAGAGGCGTTTGATCCCCTTTTTAACAAACCACTCCCAAGAAGCTAGCTGAATTTCTGCTAAATATGGCTTTTGTGTGAAATCTCCCGGATGGACAGAGAACTTCTTGACCTTTAGATTAGGCATATAGTAGTGGACGTAAAAAAATACCATCCTCAGGGTTGAGGACGTATGTTTTTTTATTTTTAGTTAGTTGTTTTCAATAGGAAGCACTATTGATGTATTAGTTTCATCAGCCCAACCCATACTCCCCAACCCGAATCAGGAAGAGGGAAGAACCTTGTCTGTTCTATAGAACAGATTAGATTACTACATTATTAAAATTATAGAAAATATAGCAAGTGGGTATATATATGTCAAGTCTTCCCTGTGTTTAACAGGAAAAATCTTGTTTGTTAGAGCCCCAAGTAGTATGCGCGCTTATCGTTATGCTCATCAAACGTCTTACTAAAATATGTACGGCTGGTCTCTCTGTCTGAAAGATAGTACAGATAAGCTGTCTGACGAGGTTTCAGTGCTGCAGAAATTGAACTTGCTGTTGGATTTGAAATTGGGGTTGGGGGAAGGCCTTTATATAGGTATGAGTTATATGGAGAATCATTTTTAAAATCAGAGCGGGTGAGTTCACATCCTACAAACACTCCATCACACGTTCCATATATAACAGCAGCATCGATCTGAAGAGGCATCTCAATTCCAAGCCTATTATATATTACACTCGCTACTAAAGGTTTGTCTTCAGCAAACCTTACCTCCTTCTCTATCAACGATCCTATTGTTACCAACTCATGAAGATCATCGCGCCCATCCAAAAACTCATGGGTCTTCTCCCAGAAATTATCCAACATCACACGTGCAATAACATCAGCACTATGGTGTGGATAGAAGGAATAGGTGTCTGGCATCAGATATCCCTCCAGTACCTCCGCATCAGACAAAAAAGAAAAATCATCTTTGTATGAATCTATAGATAGTGCTTCCAGATCTCCCTCTTCAATCAGCGCCATTTCAGCAAGGCGCGCATCCATCTCTTTGATTGTCATTCCTGGATAGAGTACAACTCTGATCTCTTCAGGACCTTTTATTAACAGATGTATGACATCTCGAATTGTAAAAGATGGGGATATGGCATATGAGCCGGGTTGAAAGCTAGAGAAGCTTCCAGAAAAGAGTGAGTAGAGAACAAATACAAATCTTGAAGAGATGAGACCGTCTTCATGTAAATTACCTGATATATCGGAGACACTTTGATTTTGTTCCACAACAAATCTAATCGTCGCAACGTTATTGTATTCTGCAGTATATGTTTGTCCTATCGTCCACACGATGCCGATAGCGGCAACGATGCCGATGGTATACATGATAATAAAACGTGTCATAGCTTATCCCCTCTTTTGGAGTGACTGAATCATACCAATCAAGACCATATTTGCCAACAAACTTGATCCACCATAACTAACAAACGGAAGCGTTATTCCAACAACCGGCAACATCCCGATTGCCGATCCGATGTTCAAAACAAATTGAGTTAAGAACATCACAGCAACACCTAAACATAAAAACTTCAGCGTATTCCCTTCTGCCAGAGATCCGATCTTTAGGATTCGCAAGATCATCCACATAAAGGTTGTCACCAGCAACAGCACGGCCACAAATCCTCCTTCCTCAGCGATAGCTGAAAAGATGAAGTCGGTCTGTGCTTCCGGCAAAAATCCGAGCTGTATCTGGGTCCCTTGTCCAAATCCTTTACCCAATAATCCTCCAGAACCTATGGCTATTTTGGATTGGATGACGCTGTAGTTGATGCCGAGCGGGTCTTGTTCAGGTTCGAACACACCCATAATACGGGCTTTCTGATAATCTGCAAGAACTAGAGTCCACATCAGTGCAAAGACCACAATACCGAACAATACAAACAACATTATAGTTCGTAAGGGTAATCCTGAAAGCAAGACAAACCCGAGCCATATGGCCACCAAGATCAGTGCTGATCCAAGATCGGGCTGAATCGCAATCAGCGCAACCGGGACAGCCATGTATGCAAAGGATGTAAACATCGTACTCCAGCGTGCAATACCGATATAACGTTTTGAAAAAAAATGCGCCAAAACAATGATCAGCACAATCTTTGCAAGCTCTGAGGGTTGGAATTGAAATCCTCCGATAACAAGCCATGCACGGTTTCCTTTAATCTCGGGAGCAAAGAAGTAGGTGGCTAATAGCAGCAGGATAATTCCGACATACAGAGCAACCATAAACCCCTTATGTCCCAAAAACGAACGCATATCTACCACCAGCATACCAACCATAACAACAGCCCCTATACAGATCCAGATTATTTGTTTCACAAACAGATCAGGAGCAGTAGAAAGAAGACTCAAAACACCGAGCAGCATTAAAACTGCTATTGTCCCAAAAAGTGTCCAATCGATACGTGAGAAAATTGCACTCATACAAAAACGATACAGCACCTCTTGATAAAAAGCGAGTTTGTTTGATATCGTTAGAATAGTACCTTAAGGAAGATCCGATGCGAACAACTCCGTTTCGAATAATGTATTTGTGGAGTTTTTTGTGGGGATTTATTTGCATCAGCACTATCGCTTTAGCGGGCTATGCTGCACTTAACAAGATGTGTTATGGCTTTTCTATCGATCCGCAAATGAATGCCTCGAGATTACTTACCTACATCGCGATTACTGTTTTCATTCTGTTGTGGCTTTCTGTTCGGTTTTGGGTACATGCATTCAAACAAAAATATGGATGCATATTTCTAGAACTCAAAGCTTCCTGTTTTGCGTTTGGGTTAGGTGTTGGAATTGGAACGTGGGGAACATTAAGGTTCTTCCATGCCCCAGACGTAATAGTCGGAATAGTTCTTGGATTGATCGCATTTGCTCTTGCAAACTCACGTCGGCAAACTATGTTCAATCGTTTTGTATAGCGCGCACCCTGTGTGCGCTATTTATAGGTCCATCCCCCCATCTGCTTTGAGGGGATATGTGATGTTGCGGAGATGTGTAACGTATCCTGTAGCACCGATCATGGTGGCATTATCCATACAATAAGAAAACTTTGGGATATATAGGTGTGCCTCTCCATCAACTGCCTCCTCCATTTGATTACGCAGTTGTGTATTGGCTGCAACCCCTCCTCCGACAATAACTGACTTAGCATTATGTTTTGATACAGCACGCATTGTTTTTTTAACCAAAACATCTACAGCGGCGCGTTGGAATGATGCAGCTATATCTGCACGTTCTTTTTGAGGAACTATATCTTTCCCTGATTCCTGCAGTGCCGATACCGAAGCACCATATTTATCACGCAGATAATATAGAACAGCAGTTTTGAGTCCGGAATAGCTGAAATCAAATGTATCGTCGTTAATCATTGGTGATGGGAATGGAATTGCTTTAGGATCTCCGTCATGTGCTTCTTTTTCTATGGCGGGTCCCCCTGGGTATCCCATACCAAGCATTCGTGCAACTTTATCGAACGACTCCCCAACTGCGTCATCTGCTGTCTCCCCAAGCTTTTCATATTCAGTCGCACTCTTCATGAGTGCCAACATGGTGTGTCCCCCACTCACTAAAAGCACAACAGCAGGAAATACATCGTCAGTCATAGGCTCATCGATAAAAGGACTATAGAGATGGCCATGAAGATGGTTAACACCGATAAGTGGTATGTTGTGTTTTTCTGAAAGCTCTTTGGTATATTCTATCCCCGTCCATAGTGCTGGCTCCAATCCAGGACCGACTGTAACGGCGATGAGATCTGAGTCTGAAATTTTATATCCAGTCTTGGTAAGTTTTTCAAAAAGAAGTGGGAGGTTTTTTATATGTTCCCGTTTTGCGAGTGTTGGAACAACACCACCAAATTCTTTATGAACATCAACCTGTGATGCTACGGTTTCGAAACCAACTATAAAACGAGGATTCTCAAGTCCCCCATTCGCTTCTATAACAGCTAAAGCCGTTTCATCACAACTCGTCTCAATAGCAAGAATATTCATTGTTCATATTATGGACAATGATTGGGTGGCACGCAAGCAATGGTTATTGACGAAACCTTTGTAATGAGGTATATATGTATCAGCTCACAACAAGGAGAACTAAATGGAAATTCTGGAAGGATACTACGTAGCATTGATTCTTGTAGGAATATGGTCTGTGCTTTCTGCAGGGGCGGCGCTAGTGCTAAGCGAAGACCGTTGTTCGTCGTGGTTTGGAGGTCTGATCCTTGTTGTTGCTCCTTTCTTTTGTGGAACACTGGCATTTAGTAGTACACATGCTGGGCTTGATCCTGTTATTTTAATGTTTGGTTCTATTTTGGCTTCGCTCCTTATCGAGCTCGTAATTGTTGGCTACTTCGTCTGTTATCGCGTTGGTACATTACACAAGAAACAAAAAACGTCGTAACAACAATCCCGCCCCATGGCGGGTTTTTTATTATCTATGTTTTGGTGTAACCCAAAAATCCAGACGCCACCTTCCTCCCAGTGCAAGACGTGTCTGTGCCTCAAGTGCAGGAATGGAACCGAATATAATAAGAGTGAAGGGCATTAATATCCATGATACCAGATACCACACCGCATGAATCTTTTTAAACCCTTTCGGTTTAGGTGGCAGAAGTGCTATTGAAAGCACTGCAGAGCTTGCAATTCCAATCATAGCAATCATCATAATAACTCTGGTGATTTCAGGAAGATTATATGCTAAAAGCGTGCTTCGGAATTCTTCTCCCCCCAACACAATAGGCAACCATCCAAGAGCAAAGATAATCAAGGAGTTGGTTGCCCATGAGTGAAATCCTTCAATAATATGAAACATCCAATACCGTTTTGTTCTGGATAAAATATGCTTACTTTTATGGAATGACCCCATAATGAATCCGATGTTTTCTGCTCCCCATGCCCATCTGCGCTGCTGTTTGTATACGTTAACCATTGTCTGCCAAAACGAAGGGGCCATATTAGCATCCATCGATACGGGGAAAAGAAGCGGGACTGTGCGCCAATTCCCCTCATAGTGCATAAAACATTGCCAAAATATCCTAGAATCTTCAGAAACAATATCTGTGTTCCAAAACCCAATATCCACTAAGGCCTTCAAAGGCATGGAATGAGAAGAGAATGTTGTGAGTTTTTCAGGACGTGACTGCTGAATCAGCTGCCAAAAACTTGCCGAGAAACTAATGATTCGCGCCAATGCTGGTGCCTCAAAGATATTATTCAAAAAGAGAGGGACTGGTTGGTAGCTGGAATGAAGCGGATGTTCTGCGGTAAGGAATTTATATGTGAGAATGCTGAAGTATCCCTTATCTATCTGTGTATCAACATCAAAAACAGATACCAATATATTCTCATAAGAAATACGGTCAGGATCAATCACATCTCTAATAACTTGTTTTATTGCCCATGCCTGATTGGATCCTTTACCAGGAAGTTCCCCTTGTATGTTTTTGGGATGCTTGGTGGTTATTAATGTATGGAAGCTACCACCAAATTCCTTCTTAATCCGCTCTGCTGTCTGTTGAGCTTCCCTACCCGCTCTCTCTTCAGTTGCCAAAACAACGATACATCTGTCAGATGGATAATCAGAGGCTGTAAGTTTTTGGAATGTTTCTTTCACTACTGCATATGGCTCTTTATACATAGGCAGCATAATAAGATGGTATATATCTCCCCAACGGTGTGTTGTATTCGGGTTTTGTTCTAAACGCTCACGCCAATCAGTTTTCATATTCTTCTTGAGTGCGACAAAACTGCTACGCATGTGCAGAGAGAGATAGATGGTCTTAAAGAGCCAGTATAGATCGAAGAGGATGATAAAAACCGCCACCCATTCAGGAATCCATGAGGAAAAGAGCACGAGCAACAAAAGAGTTAACCATGCTAATATTGCAGGAATTGTTTTCCCCCATCTTAGTGCTGTGGAAGATTTCATGATGTATGTATTGTGATATCAAACACAGTATTAATTTGTGACCCAAGTGGGAAGCTCTTGGGAACAGTTGTTTAAAGACTTGCAGATATGGGCTGATTTGGCAAGGAGTAAGAGTATGGCTACTTCTCTTTCCGCTCTATAATCCCTTTGCTTATTAGAAACACAACATATACAGTCGGCGAGAGATTAACCAATCATACCCACAATCTCTTTTTAGGAACAATGGTCAAGTGAAGAACATGCGAGTTTTCATTTTTTCCCCCATATAGCATCAATCTTCTTCGAGTTGTGCTCCTCCTGATCCTCAGTTGTCATAAATGCGTTTGGACACTCCTGCTTCCATTCTTTGTAAAGAGCAATGGTGTAGGTAAATGGGTTGTCGTTGAAATTGCGAAGGATATACAACATTATTGCGTTAGCTTCGATCAATTCGATGAACGGTTTCTGTATGGCCTTATAGGCAGTATGTTCAGAGTTTCCAGGCAATACTATTCTGGCAGAAAGTTCCTCGATAGCATTAAACATGTTTATGGTGGTACGCTTTAATTCGTCATCCCCAAAAACAATTTTGTTATACACCCTGAATTTATTTTTGTCCAGACTGGTCATTTCTTCTAACGTAAAACTAGTGTCCTTCTTCAAAGAACCCAAGTTTGGTATCTCAACTCCTACCTCCTTTGCTCTTTTGTACAATACATCATTTAGTCCTAATATCTCTTTCCGAAACGAATTGTACACCAAAAGTACATTGTCAGTAGCCTCCCTCTGACGCTTTTGTTTTAATGTTTGTAGTGAGATAATTACGGTGGCTAGACCCATAACACCGACTACTGCAATCATAAATTCTGCTAACGAACCTACTTGAACAATGATGTTTTCAGGAAGATATGTAACCGCCAAAGAAAACCCAATAATAAGAGCTGTCACCGCGATAATGAAAACAACGATTATCCTTTTATACATATGAGAATTATACCAAGAGGTATCCAGCAAGAATAGGAATTAAATTTATCGGCGCCTAAGTAGGAAATTCTTGAAAACAGTTGGTTAAAGACTTGCAGATATGGGCTGATTTGGCAAGGAGTAGGAGTAATGCGACCTCTCTTCCTGCCCTATGATCCCTTTGCTTATTAGAAATATAACACACACAATAAACGGTAGCTGACTGATTGTGCCCAAAGAACCAAAACCTCCTTTTGGGGATGATGGTATTAAACACAGCATACAGAACGTCGACTTGAGTTTTTACGTGGAAGATAAGAAAAGCAATTTTTCAAAAATCTCCTCTGCTGAATTAATAACACTCTCCGCTTGTCTTTCGGGTAGTGGTGTGTCTTCATAATCAGAATGCCTCCGCTTTCTTTGAAGATTTCGTATCGTTCTCCCAACATACTGCTCATCCGTATTTCTGCTTGCGATAAAAAGATCTATTATCATTGCATGCCCATCTCCACCAGTCCTGGGTCGTTGGGTTTGGTGACAAGCACTCTGGTAAGACCAGGCTCGATGATAACACGCATAATAAGCTCTACTCACCGCAGAGCGAAGTAATGCATTTTTATAATCATTGTCTTGAGATAATTTGCTGCAAACATTAAACAACCTACGAGAAAGTTGAAGAGTGTAATCCCAGACATCCATAAGTTACAAATTTACTGAAAATCAACATCCACCCCCAGTTTCTCGGCACCATCAGCACCAGTTTCTATAAGTTCTCTCTGAATACTTCTGAGATAATTTAGTCCTTCTTTGACAGATCCATCGAACTTGATTGTTAAAAACATAACCGGATTCAAGCCATCATTTAAAAAATCAAAGATTTCTGCATTTATCTCTTCCCTAGTAAAATAATTTCTAATTATTGAAAGAGCTTCTGTTGCTGCCCTCGGTGTGGCAGGAAAGCGACGCACAAAGTCTTCTATTAATTCCCTCTCATTCCCAACTATTTTATCCTTTAATTTTTGGAAATCTTCTATGTCTTCAATAATTTCGCCACTCGCCAAAATCTCTTGGTGTTGCAAGAGACCAGAAACAACTGTAGAACTTTCACCATAAAAACCGCCAGAGACAGACACGTCAACAGCATCAAGCCCCTCAACTTTTTCAGCTTTGTTGAACACTCTCCAAGAAAAAAAATGTGCAAATTTATTGAAGACATCCTCCTTAGAGGAATATGGAGCTTCCTGAAAGGGCCCGTATCCCAATAATGGCTGCCTCGTACCGATGGTTGGATAAGTAGTACTTTTTGCAAACATAACCCTATTTCGGATTAGCTATTTCTAACGTGAAGCACTCTTCTCCGATCTTTTTACTGTCAACATAAATTTCAGCCGTGTATGTCCCGTCCTTTTCCATTTTTACACTAGGGATATTAGTAACAAACCCGAGCTCTTTTCCAGAAGATGGGCCGATTTTTGCCTCACTTGATTCAGCAACAACTTCACCATCTGGAGAAAAGATTTTCATCATAACAGAACAAGACTTAATTTCTTCTCCAAAAGAAAACTTTGCAACAGCACCGATATTATTTCGAATGGCGGGCAATTTGGAGGCTCTAAGTTTAACAAAAATCCCAACGATTCCAGGAGTGCCATTTTCTAATAAAAACGCATAGTCGCTCAGATGCAAAAAAACTAGTTTGACCATAGCATAAAATATTTGTTTGTGGTTATTATAACAAATTCTACTTATTTTTTGTATTCCTACTCTGTGACCCCAACGGGATTCGAACCCGTGTTTCCAGGATGAAAACCTGGCGTCCTGACCAGACTAGACGATGGGGCCTCGAGAACATTAAACCCTAAAATCATAAGGAACGCAAGAACGCAAAAAGGGCACCCTCACTGTGCCCCCTTTTGCAATTACCCATCTATTATACATTATCCGCCTCCATCGTCCAGAGTATCTGTGGATAATTTTCTCTTTGTCTCGTATACTGGAGATATATGATAGCAATTGGATTTTGGGGCCTGCTTCTTATAGCAAGCCTGTATGTGCTCGTTAAGGCAGCCGACTATTTCACTGACTCTGCAGAAGAGCTGGGATTATATTTGGGTATGCCTGCATTTTTAGTTGGTGTTACTATCGTTGCGGTCGGAACATCTCTTCCTGAGCTCGTTTCTTCAGTTATCGCAGTTATGCGGGGTGCTTCAGAATTTGTGGCTGGAAATGTTATTGGATCCAATATTGCCAATATCTTTTTAATCTTGGGTATTGCTGCGGTAATTAAAAAAAAGTTGAAGGTTTCTTATGAACTGATTCATATCGATCTTCCACTTTTAATAGGTTCTGCCTTTATCTTTGCCGTTACTATATATGATGGTGTCTTTAACCTGGTTGAAGCATTCATCTGTTTGGCGGGAATGGGGTTATATCTGGCATACGTTATCACATCCCAACGTGAGATATCCAAAGAATCACGGAAACTCAAAAAAGAACTTAAGAAGGAATTAAGAGAAGAGAAGCGAGTATTTAACAAGCGTGATATTTTAATTTTGATAGCGAGTGCTGGGTTTATCTACATTGGAGCCCGCTTTACAATAGAGTCGGTAATGAATCTTTCTCAGCTGTTTAATATCGGAAAAGAAGTGATTGCATTGAGTGTGGTTGCGTTAGGTACCTCACTCCCCGAATTGGCTGTGAGCATTAAGGCTGCACAGAAGGGACAATCCGAGATTGCGGTGGGAAACATTTTAGGATCAAACATCTTTAATGTATTCGCAGTAATGGGTATATCAGGACTTTTTGGAGCACTCATTATTCCTCAAAACTTAATCAACTTCGGACTTCCTGTTATGATTATTGCTACCCTGCTGTATTACTTCATTACTCAGGACAAAGAGATCACTATCTGGGAAGGATTGATTTTAATTATCTTCTATATCTTATTTATAGGGAAAGTGTTTTTGCTGTTTTAGAATTCTGTAGTATCAATAAAAAATGCCCCCGTTGGGGCAAGGTACTACTGTTTTTTAGAGAGCTGTGCTCCGTCACGATACCCCAACTGCTCCAAAATTCTCTTGATATCCGGCAAACATTCTTCGTACTCGATATGGAGTTCTTTGAATTCGGGATCGGTCACCTCTTTTCCCTGATGCTCCTGTTTTGTAAGGAATCGTCTTACTTCTATTATATTGTCACATATCAGAAAGATCTCAACGAATTCTTCCCCTATCCTGACTGATCCTACAAATATTTTCTTCATCTTGAACACTCCTTGTACTACAGTAGTATATCAAACCTAATACAAAATAAAAACGCCTATAGCTAGCGTGTTTGTGCCGGGGGTGGGATTTGAACCCACACGAGAAGTGAATCCCAGCGGGGCTTAAGCCCGCCGCGTCTGCCAGTTCCGCCACCCCGGCGAGATATCTCTGATACATACGGGAGGCGCGGGAGGGATTCGAACCCTCGTATAACGGTTTTGCAAACCGTCGCGTTAGGCCTCTTCGCCACCGCGCCACTAATCCCTCTGTATCAGGATATAAGAGAGCTGTCTGTATAATACACTCCCTCTTATTCAACAACAACCTTAATCTTGTCTCCTTTTTCAATTATTTCAGGACTGCGTAATTGCAATCCACACTCTCCTTCTTCAGCTCTCTTCACATTTTCTTTCCCTTGCTGAACATTAAGAATTCTTCCTCTTCCTATAACCTCATCTTCCCTAACAATCTCAAATTTATCTTTTTCCTGTATAAATCCTTTTAATACCTGACCTCCGATAACCTGTTTTTCTCCCTGTTGAGAGAAGAGTGCCAATACTTCCAGTTCTCCTCCTTCAGGCATCTTGTCACGTTCTGCAATAAACTCTTCGATAGCCTCAACAATTCGGTATATGATGTCAGAAGTTGTTATCTTTACATGCTGTGATTTAGCTAGATTCTCTGCAGCTTTGTTTGATTTAACATTGAATCCAATAACCCATGCTTTAGATGCTGTTGCATCTTTTATAGCACCGTCTGTAATGTCACCAACTTCTTGAGAGAGGATATTAATTACTACATCATCGAATGAAAGCTCTTTAATTACATAAGCAAGGGCTTCTAATGATCCTGATGTATCAGCACGAAGAATAAGCGGTAACTCTTCTCTTTCTTCTGTAGCAACAATTTCATCTTGAGGTTCTGCCTCCACAGGGTGCAGATCCTGCTTTTCTATCATCTCTAGTTCGCCTGCTGTAAATAGTTCTCCAATTAACGGCAATGATTCAAACCCCACTACCACCGCAGGACTAGATGGTTGCAGTTCATCAATTTGTTCACCGATAAAGTTTTCAAGATTGCGAACTGAACCGTCAGCAGAATGAGTACTGATATCATCTCCTTTGTGTATCGTTCCATCTTTTAGAATAAGAGTTGCTACAATACCACGTCGTGAATCTTTGTGAGCTTCCAGAACAAATCCTTTAGCTGCTATCGATGGGTCGTATGTGAGAGTCTGCATTTCAGCGAGAAGAAGCACCAAATCAAGAAGTTCATCTACACGTTCCCCTTCTTTTGCCGAAACACCGATCCATGGAATATCACCACCAAGTCCTTCTAACTCAACTCCGTGTGCTAGTAAGTCTTGTTTTGTTCTCTCAATATCAGCATTGTTTTTATCAATCTTGTTGATAGCAACAATATATGGAATCCCAGTTTCTTTTAGAATTGTGATAGCTTCCTGAGTTTGTGGTTTAACTCCGTCATCAGCTGCAACAACCAAAACTGCTACATCTGCAACAGTTGCACCACGTTGGCGCATCTGAGTGAAGGCAGCGTGTCCAGGAGTATCGATAAAAGTGATTTTTTTATCGTTACGTACCACTTCATAAGCTCCAACAGCCTGGGTAATTCCCCCTGCTTCACGCTCTGCAACTCTTGTTTCACGCAAATAATCCAGCAATGTTGTTTTGCCGTGATCAACGTGCCCCATAACCACCACAATGGGTGGTCGAGACTTTTGTGTGTCGTTAGAAGCCATCGCGCCTTACAATACCAGAAAGATGGGGTGGTATCAAGTTATCTTGCGTCTGTGTTAAAAATCTCGTATAGTATCGGTGAGGGAGGAGTGGCAGAGTGGTCTAATGCAACGGATTGCTAATCCGTGCCTCTTCGGAGGCCCGTGGGTTCGAATCCCACCTCCTCCGCCACGACATTTTTTTATCGTGCGACCCGAGTGGTTCGAATACTAGCATCTCCAGGTGTTTTTAGTTTGAATCGTGATAGAGATGGATGGAGTTGAGAATAAAATTATAAATATAGAATAATATGCCAAATAAACCCGTTACTATTACAGATTTCCGATGCAAAAAATGCAAATATCGTGCTGGAATGCGTCTTACCTTAGTCCCAGAAGACAAAAAGAAAGAGGATGTTTGTTGTCCAAAGTGTGGTTCTGGTGACATTACGTACGAAACAATGTTATAAAACATGGATACTGTTACTTTTTGGGGACTTCTTATAAGTTTTGCGGGGTCGGTGTTTTTAGCTTTTTCAGTAAAGAGAAATCCAGGGGATGCTCATCAATCAACTCTTAAAGGTGGGAAGCTGTATTTTGCAGTTATTGAACTTAAGTTGTTTAGGTTGGGAATTGGGTTACTAGCTTTGGGTATATTGTTACAGGCTGCTCCATTTTTGATTGACATATTCTACTATTGAATATGTGGTTTACATTTTGAATAATAGGAGTAAACTCTCCATTAAGTACTGTCGGGTACTTAAATATTTACTAATGTAAAATAAGTAAAAATATGGCAGACAAAAAGATAGTTTTCGTGGCTTTTGCTATCGAAGACGAGAAGCAAAGAGACCTTCTTAAAGGACAGTCATTAAATACGAATTCTCCATTTGAGTATGTTGATATGTCAGTGAAAAATGCATACGATTCTAACTGGAAAGAGCGAGTCCGCACTCGCATCCGACGTTCAGATGGAGTCATTGTTCTTGTAAGCAAGAACTCTTTAACTTCAAGCGGCCAAAAATGGGAGGTTGAATGTGCAAAAGAGGAAAAGACGAAAGTCTTGGGCATTTGGGCTTATACAGACGATCGAACAAATTTGGTAGGCGTAAATACCGCGGTATGGACGTGGCCTGCGATTGCAAAATTCATAGATAGTCTTTAATTATTAAGCAGTTATACCATGTCAAGGAAGGCTCTTATTGTAGGTATTAACTACTACAAACATGGCAAGCCGCTTTTCGGGTGTGTAAATGATGCACATGATGTTAAGGCTGTTTTGGAACGACACGATGGTGGATCAGTAAATTTTGACTGCGAACTATTAACAGGAACTGGATTAAGCGACCAAGTTGATCGGGCTGACCTTAAAGACAAAATTGAGGAATTATTTAAAACCAAAACAGACATTTCATTGTTTTATTTTTCTGGACATGGACACATAGAGGCGACTGGTGGCTATCTCTTGGCATCAGATTCAAATCGAGGTGATGAGGGGGTGTCTTTATCTGAAATTTTAATATTTGCTAATGAATCACCAGCCCGAAATAAGATTATTATTTTAGATAGTTGTCATTCGGGCATAGCAGGATCGTCGCCAACAAGAGGGCCATTGGCTACTTTAGCGGAAGGTGTGACCGTTTTAACCGCCTCAACGAGTGAGCAATACGCAACGGAAGAAAACGGAAGAGGTTTGTATACCACTCTATTAGTAGATGCACTCAACGGAAGCGCAGCTAATCTTATTGGCGATATTTCCCCTGGTAGCGTATATGCACATATAGATCAATCACTTGGCGAGTGGGAACAGAGGCCTGTTTTTAAAACAAATGTTCAGCAATTTGTTTCCTTGCGTAAAATAGCACCGCCAATTTCCTTGTCAGATTTGCATCTACTCACTGAATTCTTTACCTCGCCTGGTTTTGAATTTCCTCTCGACCCAACCTACGAGCCAGAAGCAAAAGGCAAGGATGAGGGAATGCCACCAGCAGACCCAGAAAATACAAAAAAATTTGCCATACTTCAAAAATATAATAGACTAAATTTACTTGTTCCGGTAGATGCCGCTAATATGTGGAACGCTGCAATGGAAAATAAAGCATGTAAACTTACTGCGCTAGGAGAGCATTATAGAAGACTTGTAGAAAAAGGACGCATTTAATAACCAAAATTATTGAAAACAACCTTACAGAACCCCGACCCACATGCCTAAATTTTGTTCTGAAAAAGCTCCTTGTAAACCCTTACGGGGCCTCACCTGTGATGGTACTAGACCTGAGTAGCCCGCCACGACAATTTTTTATCGTGCGGCCCGTGTGGTTCGAATCCCATCACCCCCCCAATGTATTAAAACTAGGGATTGTTAGATTACCAATTCTTTCATATCTGGTTCTATTTGGTTGCTTTCCAGTACTCCCCTAATTAATTTATTTACTATTGATTTTGGTAATTTATTTGGAAATATTTTGCCATCATTTTTGATTTTCTCAATTAGTTCTGTCATAGACAGAGGATAAACGGTGTTACAGTTTATAACACTTTTCACACTAAGAAATCTAAAATCAGAAGATGATATAGCGACCAATGTATCAGGACTTTCACCAACCCTTTTAATAAATGCCTCTTTCTCCGCAATCTTTTTTGTTATCGTGACAAGCAAGATAAGTTCATCTATTTTTGGATTAGCATTCAATACGATAAAAAAACGGTCCCCACTATATTGAGTTCCGTCTTCATTTTCAATGTCGACACAAAAATGATATACCGATCCCTGTTCTATACAAATTGGTATTGAAATTTCAGGAGGAATTTCCATATCAGAAAATTCCTTTAACAAAGAATTGCTTTGACTTCTTCGCTCTCTTGGTAAATATTCTTAGATGAATTAATGTCCACATCCGATGCTTCAAAGATGCTCAATCCACGACTGCGAGGGTTCAGAAAAAAATCTAAATAATTCATTTTAGTCCTCAACTTCTTTTCAATGAGAATCTCTTTTTCATGCTTCTTCCATTCTGGGTAATTGTGTGAAATATCTGCAAGCTCAAATTGATCTTGGTCTCCAAATTCTTTAAATACAACCTCCAACGCCTCGATGTCTGTCTGAGAAAAAACTCCCAAATCAACCTCTCGTTTCGAAACTATGGTTTGTTTCTTCGTATCTTTGGCATTGTGACGCAAAAATCCTTTTGCATACTTAAAGCAATCGCTTTCGAGCTTTTCTTTAGACAAATTTGCGGTATTCAAAAGATTTGAACCTACTGGACCTAATTTCATTGCCCAATAATCATCTCCAACTATAGGCCTCCCATATTTTCTTAAATGGTACCTATCAGCAAAATAGATAAGCTTAACAGCCTTCATTTTATTGATTTTTCCATCCTTCTTACGTGCAAAGTAGTTGATTGCTTGGGTACTCTTTTTGCAGAGAGGTGTAACCATAAATACGTTGTTTATATTATAGCACATGGAAGTAAACAAGGGGGAATATGAATATAAATAATTAAGATTTATCCTATAATCCAGGTTCCAACATCGTCTAGTGCCCCCCCCTGCCACAACAATTTTTATCATGTGACCCGTATGGTTTGAGTCCTACCACCCGAGCCACCAAAATCGCCTTTGAGGCGGTTTTTTGGTAGAATGGAATATATGGAAGAAGAAATTTTGAAAAAAATTGAAGCGCAGGATAAAAAACTTGAAGAAATTTATAATTCTATTGAAAAGACGAGAAAGTATTTTCTTTGGACGCTTATTATAACGGTAGCTGTAGTTGTTTTGCCACTTATTGGGTTATTACTTGTCATTCCTAAATTTTTAAGCATCTACAGTAATAGTTTTTTGGGTTTATAGAATTACTAGCAGAATTGAATTATTTAATTAAATTTTAAGAACTACTTGCTAAACAGGTTCCAACATCGTTTAATGCTCCCCGCATCATTGTGCTAGCACGAGGAAACTAGCTACTATAAAATAATAAACATGGCTAAGTACAACAAATTAGTGAGAGATAGAATCCCCGAGATGTTGGATGGAAAAAATATTCCTTACGAAAAAAGAATCGCTACTGCTAATGAATATAAGTCTGAACTTATAAAAAAACTGGTTGAGGAAACTAGTGAATTTTTTGAAGATCCTACAGAGGAAGAACTTGCTGATGTTTTGGAAGTTGTCATGGCACTGCAGAAACTAACTGAATACTCAAATGTTGAAGAAACAAGAAAAAAGAAACGTGATGATAGGGGCGGTTTTGAAGAAAAAATTATTTTAAAAGGAGAAAAAAAGTAGCGCACGAGGATTCTCATTTAAAAACTGTTATTTATCTTGTGTAACCGTAAAAAGGTTCCAATATCGTATAGTACCCCCCGCCATATAAAAGTTTTATCGAACATGACCCGAGTGGATAAATCATGAATTTTTCAACCGGAAGGGAGCAAAAAAAGACTTAAAAACTCAGACACTCATTTATAGTATATGTCATTGCAAAAATATTTTATTGGTTTATTAAATGAAAATACGGCTGATAATGATGCCTCGCCTAAGGTGACGAGGAAAATTGCACAAAAGCTGATTGAGCGAATTAAGATCATAAAATTATACGCTCATTCGTATGCACTCACACTAAATTTTCAAAAAGGAGATTTTGATGCTATCGATCTGTTAAATTTTGCATATGAAAATAGGCTTCAGGGTATTAATATTCATATTGATAGTGGGAAGAAAAATAGTTTAAAACAAAAATCCATTAAAGAACTTGAAAAAGTAAAATTACGCGCAGAAAAACTAAAACTAGGGATCAATCTTGAGATTAGTAGTACGTCTAAAAAAGAAGTGAATTCTGTTGTTAAAATTGCCAGGGTCTTAAACGTGAAAAATGTTAGAGTTTATATCAGATATGGCGGTCACGTTTTAGAGATCATAAAAAGGGGCACCGAGGATCTAAAATATATTTCTGAAGTAGCACGAGATGAATTATTTTTTACTGTTGAATCTCACGGAGTTCTAAAATCAAATGAATTAGTTCAGATAATTGAAAAAGTTAATTCTCCCCAGGTAGGATTATTGTTTGATTTTGGAAATATGATTAATGTGGGTGAAAACCCTCTTGATGCATTAACGGTTATGTCGCCTTATATTTCTCAAGTACATATGAAAGGTGCTAAGAAGGTAAAAATAAAAGAAGGATTCAAACAAATAGGAGTGCCCGAAGGCGAAGGTGATCTTCCTCAAATGAGAATGTTATCTACTCTATTATTATTAGGTGAATCTGAACCACAGGTAAAATCTTATGCATTGGAGCAAGAAGTGGGACACGAATCCCCCCTTTTTAGATTTGATAATGAAGATGAAAATCCCCTTATTCCAAATCGTGAACCAAGTGTTACACATCTTGATAAGAATAGATCTGTTGAAGAAAATTTACTTCTAGAAAAACAAAATGCTTATAAACAGATTCAATATGTGAGAAGTCTGCTAAAACAAATGGAAACAATGTCCAAATTAATAATTAAAGAATAGCTTCTCTTTTGTCCCCGACCCACGTACCCAAATGTCACTTCGAAAAACTTCTCTAAAAATATTTATGTGGCCTCACTTCCAGTGGTTCTGGACCCGAGTGGCCCGCCACGACAATTTTTTATCGTGCAACCCGTGTGGTTCGAATCCCATCACCCCCGCAAATTTTTCACTTTATTGTCTAGCCAATTTTTAGTAGAATAATAGAGGAAGGTCATATTAAATAATTTATAAGTAATCAAAGATATGAAAAAAAGATTTCCTTATCAAGTCCATGTATTCCTCGGAATCGTATGGATCTTTATTGGGGTGGTTCTTTATTCAGGAGTTGAATTGGTAATTTGGGTAGCGGGAGGATTAGTTATGCTTGTGATCGGCTTACTTAACAGAAAAGCTAAAAACAATCATTAATAACCCATCGAAAAGGTTCCAACTGGCGGTGTAAATTGAAAATAGCTCGAACGGAATTCTGTCCTCGCCGCGCTTTGCGCAGTTCGGATAGGGCGGGGCAAAAATGAGCGGCTCCGCCGCAAACATTCCAAACTGCCAAAGAACCTGAAAACAAATCGGCCCGAACCATATTTTGTTAAGGGCAAAAGAAATTTTTTCATTATTGAAGTCGAAGAATTAATTTTAATAAAACGTTTTTAATATGAATCAAAAAATAATTATTGCAATCGTTGTTCTTGTCATTATTGCTGGAACAGGCTGGTTTTTTATATCTCAAGACTCTAGCACTCTGACAGATAAGATAGCTGAAGATAAGGTAACCGAAGATCAGGAAGTTCTTGATATAAAAGGTGGCGCTGGTATTCCTCCCGATGAAGCATTGACCGAAGTTTTATTTCCTATAGGTGGTGAGGAGCTAGAATATGGACAGACTTACTCAGTTCAATGGGAAAATAATTCCGGCAGTACAAGGTCATTTACTATTAGGCTTATTGCATATGGTGCAGATAACAGAGTTATAAGTAACGAAAAGATCGCGGGGGATGTTATTGTGCAAGAAAAAGGTGTCTATCAATGGAAGGTCTCCCAACCCTCATATAATAGATATAAAGTGGAGATTTATCCCGAGGGCGGCAGAGAGCTTGTTGGTAGAAGTACGGATTTTTTCTCCATCATTGATAGTGATCCGCTTGTTGTAAATCCACCGGAACCTAAACCGCCTCTACAGACTGACAATCTAATTGTTGATTTGCCTCTACCGGATCAGCAAGTATCAAGTCCAATAATAATAACGGGAAAGGCGCGCAATATATTTTTCGAAAGGCAATTTAGAGTAGATTTACTTGGTTACGATTATCCACTCGGCCATCCGAAGTATGCGGAGAGCAGCAGGGTGATTATTTCCGCAAACGCGAAGATTGTCGGCGACTGCGATTGGGTTAGAGGCCAATGGTGCGATTTTGAAGCAACTATCAACTATTCGTCTTCTGACACTGGAGTTGAAAATATGCTATATTTCTACGATGGTGGGCAAGGTGATCTGGGAACTCCTGCTGCACCAAAATTTATTGCTGCACTTTCGATCAAACTTAAGTAGAATTTGCCGCTAAAGAAAAACTTGAAATTGTTAATGTGCGTGGCGGAGCCGCTCATTTTTGCCCCGCCCTATCCGAGCTGCGCAAAGCGCGGCGAGGACAGAATTCCGTTCGAGCTATTTTCAATATACACCGCCACGACAATTTTTTATCGTGCGACCCGAGTGGTTCGAATCCCATCACCCCCGCCACAAAAAAGTTTTGTAGAACATGGCCTGAGTTTTTAAGAGCACCCAAGCTCATACAATAAGAATATGAAAAAAGAAACAAAACGATGCTGGGGGTTGGTTGATAATGATACGTTAATGGAGGAATATCATGACAAAGAATGGGGTGTGCCTATTCACGATGATCGCCATTTGTTTGAGGTCCTCATATTAGACGGTGCACAGGCAGGACTTTCATGGAGAACTATCTTGAACAAGCGTGAAAATTATCGTAAGGCATTTGATAATTTTAATGTAAAGAAGGTTGCGAAGTACGATGAGAAGAAAATACAAGAATTACTAAACGACAAGGGAATTGTGCGAAACAGATTAAAGATTGCTTCGGCTGTTAGAAACGCAAAAGTGTTTATGGAAATACAAAAGGAATTTGGATCGTTCGATACATATATTTGGGGGTTTGTAGATGACAAACCGATAAAAAATAGATGGAAACATATGTCTGATCTGCCCGCACAAACAAAGCTGTCGGATATTATAAGCAAAGACCTTAAACGTCGAGGTATGAACTTTGTGGGCTCTACAATTATATACGCGATCATGCAAGGGATAGGAATGGTGAACGACCATCGGGTGGAATGTTTCAGATATAACGAACTTTAGGAATGGGATTGAATTACCATATCACCGACAAAAAACTTCCACAAAAACCCAACCCCTGTGTTGTTTGATTAGAAGAGCCAATCATATAAAAGTTTTACCAAACACAACCCAAACACCATGAAAACCATAAAGAAAAAAACCTGGCCCGAGTTATTTGAAGCCATATATTCAGGTAAAAAGAAATATGACTTACGACTAAACGACTTCGAAATCAACGAAGGAGATACTTTAGTATTAGAAGAATGGGATCCAAAAACTAAAGAATACACAGGACGTTCTATTGAGAAAAAAGCTACCCATGTATGGAAATTCAAGACAGATAATCTTTTTTGGCCAGAAGAAGAAGTTAAAGAAAAAGGCATTCAGGTAATATCCATAGAATAAGAAAACCCCCTCACTTTTCGGTTCGGGGGCTGAGTTTAACTCGTCCAAGAGCGCTATGAGTTGTCAATTGGTGAGTCGGGCACAGGCACCTTTGGAGTTTCTGGCGGGACAACAAACGCAAAGCTGTATTCGCTAGGCCAGTAGTGAGAATAAATGATACCGTGTGAGAAACTCAGCAGTCTATGTCCATCGCTATTACAATGAGCAACAAGCCTACACAGATCACCCGAGGAATCCTCGATGGGGGTGTGCATTGTGATTATCCACCGAGGTATTGCAGTTATCCAATAATCATCACTCATAAGCAGTTCCAAGATGAGACAGGTAATTTCGGGATTTGGGACGACTAGGCTTAGTCGTCCGGCTTTTTCATATACCTCTCTGATAGTACAACCACCACCCCAAATTGCCGCTGCTCTGAGCACAGCAACTTTGGTAGTAATGCTATCTGTTGGATTGAAGTTTGGCGAATTGAGTACGTGCCTGGCACGACCACCGATTAGGCAACCATTTGCCTTAAGACGTTCGAGCCACTGGGGACCAGTCGTACCATCGGAAGTAACTGAAAAATAAAGCACTCCATCTTTTTCGTACCATTTTTGATTGAAGAGACTTTTAAACGATTCGGGTGAAAAACTTGATCTTGTGAGAAGACGGAAAAAATCTCGTCGTTCCTGATATTTCTTCTTTGTCAATCGCAACGCCCAAGTTTGTAGTTCGTTGAGCTGTCCACCTGTGATCATCTCTTTCTTACTCATAACGGAATCCTTTCTGGAGTCCATCGGGCACCCTACTAATCCCAACACCATGTTGGGATGTTCGTAGGCCCAGTTCAGCACACTTGCTATCTTTTCATAACAGCCTCTGCAATTGTTTTAAGCTTAAGATAGGCACGCACTGCATCCTGTCCATTTTTCACCGTAACTCTTATTACCATTCCCAGATCAATAATGGGGTGAGCCACCTCAACTTCATAGACAGCACCATCAATTTTCCCTTCGGTCTTCTTCTCTTGCACGCTCATATTCACTTCTCCTATGTACTTCGCTTACCATATCCCATCCCAAGCCTTCATACAAGAAAAATATGTATAAAAAGAGCCCGCTACAGTGTAACGGGCTGATTGGTAGTTTTGGGGGACATACCAAGGTCCACTTGCCGATCGTCGGTCACGCCTTCTATCGGAACTTGCTCGAAGACTTTCGCATAATGCACTTCCCTTCTTTTCGTCCAGATTGCGGGTTGACGATGCTCTTCACACTCAGCCCTGAGTGCAAAGAGGAACCACATTGTAAATATAGCACATCGAGCCACAAATAAAAAGGGCCCGCTACGCGTCGTAACGGGCCAAACGGTATTTTATGCGGACTTACCGAGGTCCGGAGCGCCCGATCGATGATGCGCTACAGGAGGAGGGCCATGGTTAGAAATCTCTTCATGGTGCACGTCCTTTCTTTTGTTCAGGCAACGTAGTTCAAACATCTCTTCACACTCAACCCTGAGTGCAAAGAGGAACCACGTTGTTAATGTATCATATTAAGACACGGGAAACAATAATCATACAAGTATGGTAGTATAGAAATATAACAACTGACTAAACACCTATGGCAAACGTTACTATCTATTCCACACCCACCTGCCCCTTCTGTCAGATGGCAAAGGAATTTTTAAAAGAGCACGATATTGAATACACAGATATCGATGTCTCAAAGGACAAAGAAAAACAAGAAGAGATGGTTAAAAAGTCAAAACAGATTGGTGTTCCTGTTATCGAGGTAGATGGAGAAATCGCAGTTGGGTTCGATAAAAAAGAACTCGCAAAACTTCTCAAGATTGACGGAAAGTAGATAGGTCATTATGCACAACAAAACCCCGTCAGAAGACGGGGTTTTTATATTGTCGTGAATATTTACCCTTCCGTTCTTCCACCCTCAGGTCCTCCACCACTCTCAGGCGGTGCTGCCATCGGCTGCTCTGGGGCGCTTGAAGAAGGAGCACATGCTTTCCCATGCTTTGCTGCTTTTACAAGCATGAAAAGAGCTGCGAGTGCTATTAACACGTATACAACACGTGCCAACAGAGACATCACACCAAAGATTGCTGCTACCAAGTCAAATCCGAAAAGTCCTACGAGACCCCAGTTAAGGCCTCCGATGACTACTAGAATAAGAGCAATCCAACTAACTACTCCTAATTTTGATGCGTTCATAATAATATGATTAGTATAAAACAACCGACCTTTATATGTTTATGTTGGTGATAGTATAGCATATCCATATCTCTCGTCATAATTGATACCAACGATGTTTTAAGGTATCGTTGTATTAATGAAGCCTAGAGTATACGTTCAAACACTCCTTACTGAAACACTCACAAATCTATTCGGCGAGGACAAAGCCCAGCTTTTATATACAGTAGAGATGAGGGCAGAGGAGACATTCGGAGACTATTCAACCAACTGTGCATTTGTACTTGCTCCACACCTAAAACAATCCCCTCAGGCTATCGCTCAAAAGATTGTTGACCACATACTCTCCACCCAACCCAAACACGTTACGGCTGTAGAGATTGCAGGAGAAGGATTTGTTAATATCTTCCTATCTGACACATTGTTCTTTGATTCTCTCTCAACACTATCCCCTCCTAAACAGCTCAATCTTGGAAAGAACCAAAAGATTATAGTTGAATACTCATCTCCAAACGTTGCAAAACCGATGCATGCAGGACATCTGCGTGCAACAGTCTTAGGAGACTTTTTGGCACGTCTATATGCATACACAGGATATAAGGTAATAAGATGGAATCATCTGGGAGATTGGGGAACACAGTTTGGTAAGCTCATTGTCGCATATAAGCTGTGGGGAGATGATAAAGACATGGAACAGAACCTGATGGGCTTCTATGTGCGTTTCCACAAAGAAGCAGAGAAAGATCCTTCTTTGGAAGAACGCGCACAGGAAGAGTTCAAAAAACTGGAAGCAGGAGATAAAGAGAACAAAAAGCTTCTACGTTGGTTCCTAAAAACATCTATCGCCGAATATCAAAACACATACGACTTACTAGGTATCAGCTTTGATAAAATCACAGGAGAAAGCTTTTATAACAAATACAATAAAAAGATCCTCTCTCTTCTAAAAGATTCAGGACTTGCACATCAGAGCGAGGGAGCGTGGGTTGTTCCCATAGAAGGACAAGAAAACCCGGCCCTAGTACAAAAATCTGATGGTGCTACACTCTATCTAACCCGTGATCTTTCTAGTTTGTGGTACAGACTTAAAAAACATCCACGCAAGATTCTGTATGTTGTTGGTGATACTCAAATTCTGCATTTCAAACAACTCTTTGCTGTCGCAGATAAACTCGGATGGGGTAAAGATGTTGACTTGAAGCATGTTGCATTCGGACTGGTAATGCTTTCACAAGACAACAAGAAGATGAAACTCTCAACAAGAAAAGGAGTGGTTGTTAAAGCAACGCAGCTTATAGACGACGCCATGGAGGCTGCAAAGAATACGATAAGAGATCAATCTATATCACAAGATGAGAAAGATCGAATCAAACACGTAGTGGGAGTAGGTGCAATAAAATACAGCATGCTAAAAGACAACAGAACAGGCACCATTACACTAGATATGGATTCTGAAACCTCCCTAAAGGGCAACTCTGCTCCTTATCTGCAATACACATATGCCCGTCTTTCTAGTATAGTTCACAAGGCAGGACAATTTTCAAATGGAAAACCAGAAAAAATGGGAAAACTGGAGCGTGGACTCATTAAACGTGCAGCAGAGTTTGAAGCAGTTTTATCGCTATGTATAAAGACATCTTCTTCACACAACCTCACAGAATATCTGTTTGAACTATCCAACGCGATCAATCATTTCTATGAGGAAGTTCAGATCTTGAGTGATACCGAATTAGAACGACGAGACGCACGTCTGACTCTTATCGATAATCTCCGTTCCTTGTTAAAAACTGGTCTCGATATTTTAGGTATTGAAGTATTAGAAACAATATGAAGAAAGAATCTGTTATTGAGTGGGAGATAACACGCAACAAAGACACTAAGCGTAGCGGGTTATTTTATGGAGGTGTATTAGTGATTATGATATTACTCCTACTCTTCTCTATATGGCAGGATAATTTATTGTTCGGTGTTTTTGTGGTGCTGGCAGTTGGGACAATACTGTTTATCTCAACCCAGGCTCCTGATTTGAACACATTCAAACTCACAGACAAAAAACTCATCATTAACGACAGTACAGAATATGAATATGAAAGATTTGTTCACTACGACATCTACAGCTTCGGTGACGAAGATCAGGAACTCTTCTTTATCTTCCGAGAACGATTAAAACCAATTCTGCGTATTCGCATTCACGATAAAGACGAAGATACGATAAAAGAGCTTCTTTCACAAAAATTGCCCCGCAAAAAAACAGACCCCTCTTTGATCGATCTGTTTTCCAAGATTATTGGAATTTAACCAGACTTGACTATCGGTATTTGGTTGGTAGTATAGAAAGCACTGTCCCCGTAGTTTAACGGATAGAACACTGGCTTGCGGAGCCAGCGATAGGGGTTCGATTCCCTTCGGGGACGCAATTGTTATTCATTTTGCGGATATATTTTGTAGATGTAGTGGGAGTTTTGTTTTTGTCTGCGTATTGACAAGTGCACTACCATCTGGTATGATGCCCTCAGTACAGCACAGTTTTGTGAACCAAGGAGGTTAATCATGAAATTGCTGGTAAGTCGAAGTGCATGGGTTTTGGTGGTATGCACGATGTTAGTGCTGGGTTGGTTTTCTTTGGGAGTACTTCTTCACCCCAGTGGTGCGGAGGTGAGGAAAGAAGTCTCGGTTTCGCCACCCCTGACGTACGTGGTGAACGGGGAGCTCGTGGAGGTAGATATTCGCATTGTTAAATTCAACGATGTGAGAAAGGTGGTGCTCTGGTTTGAGGATGACACTCACGCCGAATACATCCTCCACAAATCACAGGTTGACCAGTTCGTGGTAGCAAGTAAAAAGCTCCACCATGACCCTGGAGTAAACCCGTACAACAACAGACGCACCACAAAGCTCACAAGAATCAACATCGGGAGACCGATCTTGATGGGTCCATTCTGGTGGACAACAGGGCCCAGTCTAGGAAAACACTCTGACATCAGGGACGGTGTTATTCTCTACGAATTCAATTTTCACACGGCATGGGAATCTCCCGATCAATAAGTAGCCCTATACATATTAGAGCGGAGCAATACGAGCTTCGCTTTTTTTATTTTTCTTGATACAAACACAAAAATGCCGGATACTGATAGTATGTTGAAACTTGCTACGCCACTCTCTGAAATCAAAGGTATTGGACCTCAGATGGTTCAACTCCTTAACAAGCTTAGTATTCATACCGTAAAGGATCTTTTATATCACCTTCCTTTTCGCTATCAGGATTTTTCCACAATCACTCCTGTCGCAGAACTTGAAGAAGGCACTGAAGTTACAGTACATGGAGAGATCACAGCTCTCTCCATGTCACGCACTCCATACAAAAAAATGTGGGTTATTCGTGCAACTGTAACTGACGACACCGGGAAACTTAAAGTTGTCTGGTTTAACCAAAAATTCATCATGGCCCAGCTCAAAAAGGGCATGATGGTTAATGTTGCTGGGAAGGTAAGTGCAGATGGTACAAAACTTGCTATGTTAAGTCCTGTTTTTGAAATTATCTCCAAAAGCGTACAACAGGCTCGTCACACAGGCCGTATTGTCCCCATCTACCCAGAAACACGCGGAATTACTTCACGTGCTATCCGTCTTGCACTCAGCAAGGTAGTTGAGCATATAAACAATGCAGAAGAATTCCTGCCTCAAGACATTCTTAAAAAACACGATCTTCCTCTTCTGCAGGATGCGTTCAGATACGTTCACTTTCCTACAACAATGGAGGAGGCAGAGAGAGGACTGGAACGATTTTCATTTCAAGATCTCTTCTTCCTACAACTTCTCAACGCAAACGAACAATACCAACTTACAAAACATAACTCAGATGTTATTTCATGGACCCCGGAACAGATCAAAGAATATTTTTCTTATCTTCCATTCACGCTCACAGCTGCACAAAAAACAGCACTGCATGATATTCTCCAAGATCTTTCATCATCACATCCAACTAGTCGTCTTATGCAGGGAGATGTTGGTTCAGGAAAGACTATCGTTGCAGCACTAGCTGCGTTGGTAGTAGCAGAACAAGAGTTTCAGACCGCCTTCATGGCTCCGACTGAAGTCCTGGCAATCCAACACTATCAAACGTTTAAGACGTTCTACGAAGAGTTTGGAGGTGGTGTTGCTCTACTAACCTCTTCTCAGGCAAAAGGATTTTTTGGCGATGGACTTGAGCGCGAGTTCTCAAAACCAGAATTAATAAAGCAGATCAAAGCAGGTAACATCAAAATCGTAGTTGGTACTCATTCGATGATTCAAAAGAAGGTGTCGTTTAAAAACCTGGCATTTGTAGTTATTGATGAACAGCACAGATTCGGAGTCAGACAACGCGCAGAACTCACCGCACACAAATCCGACACAAAAACCCTCCCTCATTTTCTCTCAATGTCAGCGACCCCAATCCCCCGCACACTTGCGTTAACCGCGTTTGGTGATTTGGATCTTTCAATCATCGATCAGTTACCAAAAGGAAGAAAACCTATCGTCACAAAGGTTGTTTCACCTAGTGAGCGCAAAAATACATACGAGTTTATACGCAAAGAGATTAATAACGGACGACAGGTGTTTGTGATCTGCCCACGCATCGATCCTCCAGAAGATAGTATTAATGTGACAAGATCTATGTTTTTTCAGTTGGATGCAAAATCTGTTAAGGAAGAATACGAAAAACTCGCAAAGAAGATATTCCCCAAATATGAAGTTGCTATGCTCCATGGACGAATGAACCCAAAACAAAAAAAAGAAGTCATGGAATCATTCAAGAATGGAGACACTAATATACTGGTTTCCACATCAGTAATTGAGGTGGGAATTGATATTCCAAATGCTGTAATCATGATGATTGAGGGAGCGGAACGATTCGGACTTGCCCAGCTCTATCAGTTCAGAGGACGAGTAGGACGTGGAGAACACCAATCATACTGTTTTCTCTTCACAGACAGCCGCTCACACACAACCAGAGATAGACTGCGAGCACTTGTGAAAGCAAAGAGTGGGTTTGAATTAGCAGAAATGGATCTCAAGTTTCGTGGACCCGGTCAGTTTCTTGGAAGAGATCAGACAGGAATGCCTGATCTTACTATGAAAGCAATCCAAAACCCCCACTTACTATCCACAGCACGTGACACCGCACGCTCTCTAATTAAAAACGATCCCGATCTCTCGGGATATCCATATCTGGCAGCATATCTGAAGCTGTTCAGAGAACAGGTTCATATGGAATAAAAACGGCTCGTATTTTCGAGCCGTTCCTATTTCTAATCAATTTTTACTTCAAGACGTTTACTCTTGGATCTATTTACCTTAGGTAGAACGATTTTTAACACACCATTTTTGATCGATGCCTTTGCTTTGTCGGGATCGATCTCTTGAGGCAATATTATTGAGCGAGAAAAGCTCCCCCAGAAACATTCCTGATGAAGATAATTCTCTTTCTCTATCTTTTGGCTTCTCTTTCGTTTTCCGTGAATTGCCACAGATTCTGGAGTAATAGCTATATCCAGATTTTCGGCATCGACACCAGCAACAGGTGACTCAACACATACGTTCGTGTTGTCCTGATACACATCTATGGTAAGTTGGCCTTCCAAGTCATCAAATTCGTCATCTATCTCAAACTCCTCTTGGACAAGGTCAATTGCGTCGTCATCAGTAACGTTGTTAGATATTTCGTGCATATCTATAGTTTCCTCTTTACTCTTTTTCTTTTTTTTCGTTGTTTTTTTAGGCTTCGTGTCGGACGTTGATACTAGTTTTGGTTTACATTCGTCACCGTTATCTGAGACGCCCGCTAATTGTGCAAAAAAGTTTTTACTCATAGTTTTCTAATAATACTTCTGGGATAGTGTACCATATTTTGAACACTAGTGTACATCACTATTTTTGCATACGTTTAAGCTCTTCGAAATCATATAGGACAAAAAAGCCAACTAAGACAAGAAAGGCGATCGGGTATATCATGAAGTTGCTGAATTCCCACACGAGAAAGTTGAAGGCGGCGTGAAATAGCGACGCCAATACCAATCCAAGCACAACCAACTTAACCTCCATACGGTATTTGATGCCACGTGCCCAATGATGTCCAACAATTGCTGCTGCCAGAGCGTGCAATAGTGTTGCACCGATGAATCGCAGTACTATTACAGTAAAGATTCCATCAAATCCACTGGAAAGTACTACAAAAAAGTTTTCAGCTGCTGCAAATCCTAATGCACCTGTAATGGTATAGATCATTGCATCTACCGGCTCATCAAAATAAGGACTATTGCGCACAAGGATGAAAATAAACAGAAACTTTACCACCTCCTCAACAGCTCCAAATACTAAAAACGAACTGATATCGATATTAATCAGTTCGGGTAATGTAAGAGAGATTTTTTCAACAACTCCTGAAAGACCATATTCAAGCACCAGCGCTGCTAGTGCAGATATACCACCCCACAGATACGCCTTGGCGATCATGCGTTTTGGTTCTGGGTGGACATCTTCTTGCAAAAAAAACGCGAGCCAGATTAAGCTCGGCAAAACTCCCAGTCCAAGGGCTAAAATAACACTCATGCTATCAGTATACAGATATAAGCAGTACTGAGCCAGTAAAAAAGCCGCCTTGTGTACAGGCGGCTAATGCGGTCTTTAACGCATAACCCAGTTATCACTCTTTCTGCAATGAAAACAATATCGCCAGCATACAACATGGTAAGTCGCTCCTGGGACATTACGGTGATAATCCCACATAGTCTGTTTGTGTTGTGTACTCAATGTTCTTTTGCTCCAGCAAGTCCTACACCTTTTACCAAGTTTATATTGGAATATAAACATAAAAAAGGCTACCAGTATCAAGGAGTAAGGCGCGGCGTTGAAGAGGTTAATATTCGCAACAAAATCAATCATCTTACCCTCCTTTCTGTTCAAGTTCTAAAATATTTATAGCAAGAGATTATACGTCTGTCAATAAGTATTAAAACCCCTCTGAACAGAGGGGTGATACTAGGTCTCTTGCCTAGCCCGTTAGCTGTTGTATATTACTCAGTCGGCGGTATACGAATCAGCTAACTGATACACACAGGATAGCAAGATCGTTTTTATTTATCAATAGCTGTATCCCAATTCTCCACCATCAAGAATTCCTTCGGCTTATCCGGGAGTCTTTGGTAGATAGCTTCGGTAACAAACGGCATGAACGGATGGAGTACAATCAACGATTGCACTAAAAGCTCAAACAACACCTTTCTTGCTGATTCCTGTTTTGCAGCATCAGCATCGTCATCAAACAAAACAGCTTTCTTCTCCTCAATCAGCTCATCGGCAAGACGATGCCAGACATAATGATAGGCAGTCTCTGCCGCCTGAGAGAAACGATACTTCTCAATATCTTCCTCAACGGCCTTCTTCACACCAGCAATTTCTTTAATAAGTCTTTCATCACCACTTGTTATATCAGATTTGCCGTCGTACTTCTCATAGTGGGTGACGATAAAGCGTGCAATGTTCCAGAGCTTGTTTGAAAAGTTTCTGTACCCTTTTATCTTACTCTCATCATAGATAACGTCCTGTCCTGGAGAGTTTCCAACAATTAAAGCCATCCGTAGTGCATCTGCACCGAATTCAGAAACTACGCTCAATGGGTCAACAACATTTCCCTTTGATTTGGACATTTTTTGTTTGTCTTTGTCGCGCACCAATCCGTGTAGATAGACAGTCTCAAATGGAACCTTGCCAGTCACATAAAGCCCCATCATCATCATTCGTGCTACCCAGAAGAAGAGAATGTCATATCCAGTCTCCATCACACTGGTTGGATAGAACTCCTCGCTGTTGTTAACCTGTAGTGTTGCAAACGGCCACTGTCCAGAAGAAAACCAGGTATCAAACACATCCCCATCTTTACGCAGAGATGTATTTCCACATTTACATTTTTTCGGCTCACTCTCTTCAATATGTACAATCACCCCATCACACTCATCACAATACCAAGCTGGAATTGGGATGCCCCATACAATCTGACGAGATATATTCCAATCACGAATATTTTCCATCCAGTGCAGAAATATCTTTTTCTGAAAATCTGGAACTATACGGACAGTTCCTTTTTTAATAGCTGCAACAGCTGGTTCAACAATCGCTTTCTTTCCTTTATCTGTTAGATCGATAAACCATTGATCGAGCACCATCGGCTCAAGAGCATTCCTACACTTATAACAAGTTCCAACCTGGTGTTGGTATGCCTCTTCTTTTTCAAATGCTCCATTTTCTTTAAGAATCTCGATAGATTTCTCTCTAGCCTCATTTACCTTCATGCCCTCCAAAGGTCCGGCCTGTGCATTAAACCGCCCATCAAATCCAAGTGTTTCGATAACCTGCAAGTCATGACGCTGTCCAATCTCAAAGTCCAGAGGATCGTGAGCAGGAGTTATCTTAAGCGCTCCAGTACCAAACTCTTTATCAACCTCTTTGTCAGCAACTACTGGAATCACACGTTTGGTTATCGGTTCAATAACCTTCTTACCGACAAATGATTTATATCGAGCATCAGAAGGATTTACAGCAATCGCAACGTCTCCAGGAATTGTTTCAGGACGTACTGTAGCGATTGAGATATATTTATCCTCTTTACGTGAATCGAGTTTGTATCGAACATAATAGAGCTTATCGTCTTGATCGTTCCATTTAATTTCGAGGTCAGAGAGTGAGGTCTGATGTTTAACACACCAGTTAACAATCCTCTTTGCCCGATAGATAAACCCATCGTCATGGAGTTGTTTAAACGTTTTATAAACTATCTTCACAATGCCAGGATCAAGTGTGAAAGTTTCACGAGACCAGTCACAAGACGCCCCAAGTTGTTTCACCTGACTTTCCATGTTTTTCTTGTTCTCTTGAGTAAAGTCCCAAATCTTTTTCCACAATTTCTTTCGTCCATTCTTTTCTTGCAAAATCTTGAACCTGCTAGTCCCCTCTTTTTCCAGTTTTTTCTCATACACAACCTGAGTCTCAAACCCAGCATGGTCGGCACCGGGAAGCCAAAGAACCTTTTTACCCTTTAACCGATAATAGCGAACCATAAGATCTTCTAATGTCATGCCCACCGCATGCCCAACATGTAACGATCCGTTTGCGTTTGTGGGAGGCATAATAATGCAGAACGATTCATCGCGTTTTCCAGGAAGATGTTCCGGCGCAAAAAAGCCGGATTTCTCCCACTGTTTATATATTTTATCTTCTATGTGTTGATCGTATGGTTGATCAAAGTCTTTGTGAGGCATGTTTTGTATTGTATCGTTGTATAAATGAAAAATCAAAGTCGTAAAATAATATGGGTTGCGTTGGGGGGTATTTTTATTCCATCACAACCTTGGTTGGGTTATAATGATTAGAATGAGAAGTATAAACACACGAATAGTAATCGTATCATGTATTATTCTAGCTTTGGTTGTGGTGGGTTTTTGGCTATGGAAACAGAACACAAACCCAGAATATATTAGAGAAAGATGTCGCAAGAAAACCATTAAGGAATATGGTATTGGTTACACACAAAAAGAACGCTATATGGATTGTCTCGAAGAACATGGAATTTATATAGGGCCAACTATATACTAAAAAACATTATGGATGAAATTCTTTCACTTCTAAAACCAACTAAAACAAAGATGCTGGTTTTTGCTTTCTTCGTTGCCCTTTTTATTATCATACTAATCAACATTCCGTATTTAGTAATAACATCGACTGGTCTTTATTCAAAAGGAGGCTCGATTGTTGAGTGCCCAGGTGCCGCAATCTGTACAACACAAGTTTGTTATGAGTGCATAGTTTTTTATGTGGCTTTTTTTATCGGCACATATTTCCTTTCTTGTATTATAGGAAATAAACTAAACCCCCCGAATTTTAAAAGTGGTGTTGATATGATTAAGTAACAAAAATACCATGAGGATGATACATTTTTTCTATGTCATTACTATCCTGCTCTGCTATGTATGGATCGGGGTTGTATATCATCAGGTAGCCCAGGATAATGCAGGGTTTCCTATCATAGCAAAACCAGTTCGGTGTCTTAAGGTTGGAGAAGATAACCGCACCGCCCTTACAAAAGGGGATTCTCGGCGTGAGAGATTGCTGGGGTCATATTGCTCGTCATTCATCCAACCCGACAATTAGTCATCCTCAGCAGAAAATCATGCTGCATACACCAACCCACATTTCTAACTCAAAAGGTAATCAACAACGGATGCCGTAACAGTTTCAAACGGCTCTGCGCTAATATCAAAGAAAGGATACCCGTGCTGCTCAGCAGCTTTCTTAAGTTGCTTATTTTCTTCGACTTCCTTGTGAAACCATGTCCGTACAGCACTATCATCCCCGTCATTTTCCTGAATAACTTTTTGGATCCAGTCATTTTGTTTTTGTGAATGTGCCATGATAGTTTTAAGGTGTGTGTCACGTGTGAAACCAACAAATGCCGCTCGAATTTGTAGATGTTGTAATTTGAGAGCAAGAATGCGCTTTAAAGTAATTGAAACACCCTCAATTAAGACCTCCCTGTTCTTGCGATCATAAGAGTTAATAAAACCTGTAATCGCCTGCCACGTCAGTTCATCTTCGGTTGGATGTTGATTGAAATGAATCTGGTGTGAGATTTTTTCACCGGGTCGACGAAATGTTGCATCTCCCTCAAATGCTAGTTTATCCACCGAAATATACGACTCTCCTACAAAGATATTCCGCGCAGCTTCGCGGATTGAGTCTGAAGAAACAGCACAAATCGGTTTGCGCCTGAGTATTTTTTGTAGGATGGTCGTTTTCCCGGATCGCGCCGGTCCACCAATTAAGTAAAGTTTATTTTGTGTATCTTTCATCACATCATCATCTTTTTGTCTCCACAAAAACCTTTGTCTTTGCAGTATCAACAGTTCTCCCTTCTTGTCCTTCGGTTTCTTCCTCGGCGGCACCGGTAATCATCTCAACCACGGCATGACGTGTTGTTTCATCAAAAATACCTGATACAGGGAGTCCTAACTGATCCTGCAATACACCCACTCCTGCCTGGGTGAATTCATCATAAAACCCCGTTGGTTCTCTGTTCAAAAGCCCGATTTCTGCTAAAAAGATCTGGAGATTTGATACATTTTCTCCCGAGTCCCCAACCTGCAAATCCCGTGGGAAGTACTGTCCAACATCAAGAGAAGGCAGATATATCTCCAAATCCCGTGCAAAAGGAATTGAAAAACTCGCAGAACCAAATTTCTCAATCTGATCTAATGTTGTTTTGGAGGCAGCGATAAGATTTCCTTCGTTAGTATACAAAAGTGCCACTATATCAACATCTTTATAATCAACCTCGTCTTGGTTGGCAAGACTCCCGTTCACATACAAAAATCCGTCTTTAATTGTTCTGGACTCAGTTATCTGAATTGCAGGCTTAGAAAAATCATCTTTTTCACTCCAGGAGATATTACCAACCTCAACCTCAGCACTTGAAACAGAGGCAGGATTAACATCGATAGTTGGAACAACGATATATTTGAGTGCCCCAGGATATACAAAAGAGGTTCCATCCAATGCCTTAACCTCATTCCCAGCACTATCTTTTAGTAATACACGATATGAGAACAGCGGTACCCCAAATGAAACGTTCGGATTAATAACCTCAGCCGCAATACCAACTCCTTCTCCGGCACGAAAGACAAAAACATTCCCGATACGCAAATTCTGAGCCTGAGCAATACCACAAGGAACACACGGACCCCCACAATCAACTCCGCTCTCTCCCTGATTCTGACGCCCATCAGAACAGCTCGGTGCAGGCCGCAAAGCAATTTGATACACAACAAACACAACCAGTGCTGCTATCAATACGAACACTGCTCCGTAGAGAATTTGTTTAACAATTCGATGCATTATTAATAATTGTATCAGGTTTATAGGCAAACAAAAAACGCTTGTGTATGCTGGCAAACCCTACTTTCCCCACAATGGAGTATCATCGGGGTTCTGTGCTTTCACTACTCTGTTCGGAATGGGAAGAGGTGGGACACACAATACTAAATCACCAGCAAACAAAAACGTTCTTTGCTACAACAACTCTTTCAACACTCTATCAAGGAGTATAAAAGAATGAAACATTGAAACAATTGGGTTATTAGTACTTCTCGGCTAAAGTCTTTGCAGACCTTACACCTAAAGCCTATCAACCTGGTCGTCTTCCAGGACCCTGAGATGCCTAATCTTGGGAGGGGCTTCGTGCTTATATGCTTTCAGCGCTTATCCCTGCCGAATTTAGCTACCCGGCGGTTCAGTTGGTACCAAAGCCGGTAGACCAGAGATTCGTTCAACCCGGTCCTCTCGTACTAGGGTCGACTTCCCTCAAGCATCAACGCCTGCAGCAGATAGAGACCAACCTGTCTCACGCATGTTAATTCCATTGTTACCAATGGCACGGACTATACCACCATCCCGTTATAAACGGGAGACTGACGTATTATGTATAAGTGATCTTATACATCCTTCCCATAATGGGAAAAGTCTCTACGGGTCTCTTTTACAAGAGTTCCCTCGGTATTACCCTTTGTGTCCAGGTTGAGAACACACTAGGGGTTCACCGATATGAGTCAGTTTTGCTAACCACCTTACGGTGGAAAGCCGCCATACTGACGGTCTAAACCCAGCTCGCGTATCCTTTTAATTGGCGAACAGCCAAACCCTTGGGACCTTCTCCAGCCCCGGGATAGGATGAGCCGACATCGCTGTCGGTTTTCTCCTGTTACCAGAAGTGTCGGACTATATCTTCATCCTGATTTACATCAGGAGATGGCGTATTAGCCGCCTCGAAAGAGACGACTCCTTCTCACATAGAATGTGAGAAAAGTCTCTACGGGGTTACAACTTAAAAAAGTTGAACTTCCCACGGTATTGACCACATACATTGGTTTACGTAGTACGGCCAGTACTACTGTATATGGCGTTCACCGTTATAAGCCATGATTTTTTGTACGGCATCACTGCCGTGGCACCCCGATATGTTAAGGTGCCGAACCTGGTCGTCGATGTGAACTCTCGGACCAGACCAGCCTGTTATCCCCAGGGTAGCTTTTATCCGATGTCTCCGGCCTT
>SDBS01000304.1_pt1 | contig 45466 bp, 34 predicted proteins | sample 2277091 | NCBI WGS metagenome assembly SDBS01 (sample SAMN10404972, study PRJNA504765) | marine sediment metagenome | isolation source: marine sediment core GS10_PC15, 163 cmbsf | place: Arctic Ocean: Southern Knipovich Ridge | collected 2010 | reverse complement strand
TCAAAAACGGGGGATTTGCCTAGGCTTTTTAACAAATTAATGTCAGCATTTTTGAATGATTGTTTAAAAAAAGACTATTTTAGGCAAATTCAGCTTAAATAAAATTAGCTCGGGAATAGCTGGCAAAGCGATTGCTGATTATCATTTGATTGAAACAGGTGATAAAGTAATGGTTTGTTTGTCTGGCGGTAAAGATTCTTATGTCTTATTAAAAATACTGCATTTGCTGCAGTTAAAAACGCGCAATAAATTTGAAATTTTCTCTTTTACATTAGATCAAATGCAGCCGGGTTGGAATGATAGGCCAATGCGTGCTTGGCTGGATGATTCTGGTATTCCTTACGAAATTTTAAGCCGAGATACGTATTCAATTGTTAAAGAAAAAGTGGCTGAAGATAAAACATATTGTTCGATGTGTTCTCGATTACGACGCGGGATTATTTATCGTTATGCGCGAGAAAATGGTTTTAATAAAATTGCATTAGGCCATCATCGTGAAGATTTAATTACGACTTTATTGATGTCAATATTATATAATGGCGCAATTTGTTCGATGCCGCCAAAATTATTAACGAACACAAAAGACAATATTGTCATACGTCCATTAGCATATTCTCAGGAAAAAGATATTATAGAATATGCTAAAGAACAAGGATTTCCAATCACTCCTTGTGGGCTTTGTAGTTCTCAAGAAAATTTAATGCGTGAGAAAGTGGCAAAATTAATTCGCGATTTGGGGTCAGAAAATCCAAAAGTTCCGAGTAATATTTTAAGCGCACTACAAAATGTTAAATCCAGTCAGTTGATGGATAAAAATCTCTGGGACTTTGATCAGTTTGAAAGACGCTAATTTCAATATTTCTATATCACTCGCCAATGAAGATGCGAACTTTTTGACTGAGAATATCACTTGCATCATGCTTCTCATCGAATAGTAATATTTGAATTGCCTCTAATAATTGAGCTCCGAAGGAGTGGCATATGATAGCCCAGTCCGCAAGGGCTGGGTTGAGATCGCACGATAAAACAAGAGATCTGAAAGACCGACATAAAAGAAATTTTCATTAAATTTTATGCCGCTCTTTCAGAGCTCATGATTGCTGCGTGACATCTTTCCCAGGCCTCGCGGCCTGGGCTAACGTATATCGCTCCTTCGGAGCTAAATAAAAATTTGCATCTTCATTGGCGATAAGTGTAATCGCAAGAAGGTAATTCCACATTTGTATTTTTTAATTTTTCTTTAGAGCAGTGCCGTTCAGCAGTATGATCAAAAGCATCTCCGTTTTGACTAATTGTAATTAATTTCTTTTCAATCCTTCTGTCAAGATATTCACGACCTTCGATTGGGGTAGAAAAGATATCCGTACTTACATATACCTGTTCTAGATTATCGGCGCGTCGGTATGTTCTTTGCACATCTTCGTTTGGATAAAGAAACAAGTATAAAAATGGTCGAATAAGATTAGTTGGAGCCAATGGATCATCAGAAATTGATGTTTTTGCATTTTCCATAGCATTATCAAGCGTAAATGCAATTGCGGCATGTTGTCCTGGTAATGTGTTAAAATCATTTATTTCAATTAATTTATTGATATGATCAATCCAATGCCCGCATTTGTCGGTGATATCACCAACTAATTCTTGCTGAGTGTGGTTGGTTTTCCAAAAAGAAATCGAAAAACCTTCAGGTACATCAGGATATTTATTAAGTTCTTTTATAAGTCCTTGCAGAATTTGAGCGTATCTTGCTGTTTCTGCATTTGATTGATTGGAATTACTCTGACTGTCACTGGCCATGTTACCTTGAGCAGTTGAGTATGATACTCCGCCACAGCCATCATAAGGTCGATTGAATGTGCTAGATGAAGAAGTCCGTGGAAGTAACTTAGATGCTTCTAGTTTTGTTTTAGCAAATAAATGACGTTTCGCACTATCCAGCAAATCACGCTCCATAATAACTTGCAGGTCTTTCTCCTCTAACGATGAAATGAAGGATTCATAATGCCGCGCGAAGGCTTCTTCAGTGAAATGCGACGAACGATCAAAATCATTTGGGCTCAATTTTGGCCGTAAATAATTTTTGAATGTTGTTAAGAGCTTGTCGTAAAATAATTCATTATACAGGCTCTTAACTTTGTTGAGCAATGCTTCCCGAATATTAAGCACAACGTCATTAATTGGTTCGCTAGAATATTCAGCTTGTAAGATTGTCAACTCAGTGCACGAATCTTCATAGCACTTTATATTTTTATCTGATGAAATAAAATCTCCAATGATCTGTCCTAATTCATCATCAATTAAAACAGGCGGAAGAGGGTGTTTTTCTATATATTTTTCTAGTTGACCTTGTGTTGTTTTATTATGATCAAAAGTGCTAATAATAAGATCAAGTAGGTTTTTGGTTTGCGCTTTGAGGCTGCGAAAATGTTTGTTTGCTTGAAAAGAATATTTTCCAAAATACACCTTTGACCCATCTGGATAAATCATCGAAAGCTCTGTTAATAAAGTTAAATCGTGCTCCCATTTTGCGCGATTATCTTGAAATTTTTTGAGAAGTTTGTTCTCATTGCCCACATGATTATTGCCATTGAGAAGAAAACGATTTGTGTCGACAATTAATTTTCCTGTTTTATCTACATAAACAGCCTGATTATATTTAGCATCTGAAAGTGTCTGTGCACAAGCAAGCGCACAATCTGAGTCATTAAATTGTTGTGCGACACTATAGTTTTGAATAACACTGTATGGATAGATTTTCCGAAGTTTTGATTCGATAATTTGATTGGTGTAATCTTTTGATGAGCCAGGAAAAGATGGATTGCAATAAGCAATTTGAGTTTTGCTATCCGATTCATAAATAAAGACTGAAAAATAATGATTTTTATCAATCTGTAGAATACCCATCCAAATTTTGCTTTTATCAATATTAACAATATCTTTGACTTCATTCATCACGTTGCTTGTGGTGGAGTCACTGTATTGATCGAGCGGCAGCACAGGTAAATAACCAAACTTTGTGTCAGCATGTTCATTATCAGCTTTATTACCCTCAGCTATGACGTCAGGTTGATCATTGTCAGCTTTATCACCATCAGCTATGATGTCAGCTTGTTTGTAAGGTTCAAAACTTTCTGGGTGTTCTTGTAAGATAAATAAACAAGCAAGAATGTCCCAATCAAGCAATTGATATTCAGGTGCTTGCTTAAGGCGCGCGAGAGTTTTTGGTATAAATATTGGTTTTGTTGCCATGCTTGATGTTTCTTTATTAGGATTGTTTTTTTCATCCATTTTGGGTTGCGAAGATTGGCTTATTAATTTTGATTTTATCTCCTCTAATCGTTCGTTTATTGTAATATCATAAGTTGTATAATGTGTTTTAATTATTATCTTTTGATTTAAAACACTCGGACGATAATGTTTCATCGCAAAGGAGCATGCGTCTGGAAAAGTATGCATTAAACTGTCTAGCTGGCTGTTGTTTAAGAGTGAGTAAGTTAAATCATCGAGCAATAAAGCAACGCAAGTAACACCAGTTTGGTCGCGAAAGCATTTTTCTAGTATTTCTAGAAAGTTTGAATTAGCTATTACTTTAAGTTCTTTAATAAACGCTAGGCAATAATGCTGCAAACCTTGTCTTTTATGTGTAACACCATTAAGATCAATATTGTCTGCCTGTTCGCAGATCTCCTCGTAAATTGACATAAGCGAGCAGTCTTGTGCTTGAACTTTCTTGTTAAGCGCACCATAAGCAAGAAGACGATCGTCTTTGGTAAATCTAAAGGGCTGTTTTTTAAGTTTTCCTTGTCTGTTGCGCGTACAATTTTGATTGTAGTATGTATCTAGATTTTTTTTGAAAGTTGCAATTAAGCTATCTTGTGCTTCATGTAGTGGAGCGAATATCTCATCCGACAGCATTTTTTCAAAGCGAGCATTTTTTCTATCTAGATCCGCTTGAGAATGATCAACAATATATTTTTCAATTAAGCTTGGCTTGATTCGTTTTGCTATTTTATCTTGAAAGTCCTCACTCAGTGTTTGATACTGATCACTGTTTATATGCAATCGTATTATATCTTCATCAGACAAGTATTCCAAAAGTAGGGCGCGTTTAGATTCAGATGTTTCTTCAATAAAGCTATCAAATAATGTTTTATGTTTTCCTTGGATAAGTTTTATTATCTGGTCGATATGATCGTCTCGCTGAAGTGTCGCATAATAATCCAGTAAAAAGCGTAAAAAATCAGCCTCATATCGACTGATATCAACGGGTTGGTTGCTGCTAAGATTCTCATCGAATGATGCAAGCAGTTGAAATGTTTTGAATGAGCAATGTGCAGGGTTAATTTTCTTAGCGAAATCAAGAAGCTCTGATGTCAGCTCTTGTTTAAGAAAAGTGAAAAAGAGTATTTGTTCAAAGGTATTTTCTTCGCTAGATAATTTTGAAGAAGCAGTTTCCAAACGAGCATTAATTGTATTAATCAGATTTGAATTAATTTTTGACTCATCAATTAAAGCAAAATAACGCATTCCTTCTACGGTTAAAAACCGTGAGTCTAATTTTGGTAATAAAGTCAAGCTAGCTTCAGCAAAGAAACAGTCTGGCATTGCGTCAAGAACCGCTTCATTTTGTATAAGGCTTTTGAGAAAAAATGGTCTGTTGAGATATTGCATGTCAACGTTATCTTTGGTTAGTTTTCTGAGGTTAGCTTTATTGTTGAGTGGTATGTTTGGGTCGTGTGGGTGTCTAAAGTAATAGGTTTTATCCTCGCTAATTTCTTGCTCAGGACACAATTTGTTGCTATAAATGCATGATTTTTTTTCTTCGTCATATGTGATACCGAGATGATAATCTTCTTTTAGCGCTTTATAGCTGATAATGAGTTCAGTTTTGCCGTTAGCTACTACGACCGCTATTAAGGGTTCTAAATCATTTTCAGTAATGGATGTTGCATCTTTCTTGATGACAACTATTGCTTCGACAGTATGACCGTTCTCAATGGCGAGTAATTTATCAAAAGAATATGGGCACTCCTCATCAAGTAATAGGCGTGCAATACGTTGCTTTTCAAGTGTTTCTGAATCTAGCATCGATGAGCTGGATGATTGTTGCGCTTCTGATGTGTCATCATTTTCATTCTGCAATCGTTGAATTAACTGTTTAATTTTTATGATTTTAGCGAGGCGGTCTGATACGTTTTCTTTGCTTGTCTCTTCAAAGTGCTGTTCAGCTAATTCTTCTGGTTGAAATGCATTTAGTTCTTTAATAAAGGGATCGTCCATTGAGCTGAGAGGATATTTGGACAATGTACTCATCCCTAAAAATGAATAGTATTTTTCTGAGAATTTACTGAGTGTGAGTAATCCTTTTTTTGATCTCCACTCTGTTTTGAGGCCTTGAACTAAATCAGACCCAAACTGAAGTGCTGAAGCAGAAATAATTCTATTAAATGCTTTGATATCTTCTTCAGTGAGTTCATCATCTTTTATCCAGTCAAAAAAATCAGCACATTTTAGATCAAAAATTCGCTCGTTAAGTTTTGCTAATAATTTAAACCGTTCGGGTCTATCAATGCTGCCTATTGTTGAGATGATTTGTGCAAGTGAGCCGCTTGCAGATACCTTGTTAAGAAAATTAACAAGCTCATTACTGCCTTTTAAGATATTTCTTCGATGCGTATTGAGGCAGTCGATATCTGCTTTAATTAAACTTGATTGTGACAAATTAGCCAACATTGGAAGGCTTTCATCTGTAAACCATTCCTCTGAATAGACTAATAGATTTTCAGGCTCCTGTAACAAATCTCTGAGGTTGTGGTTGTCATTTGTAGGTTCTTGTCTTTCTATAAGATATAAAGCTCGTTTAAATAATAAGTTTTGTACTTCTCCAGCATAACTGAAATACTGTTTAAGGGTTGAAAAAAATGAATTGGCATTGATCGTAGTGATATTTCCATCATATAGCACATGTGCAAGTTTAATAATCAAGGGCAAAGATGACTCGGTAAAAGCTCGAGCAGGAAGTGATTCAAAGATATGTTGCAAATTTTTTGGTTCACAGAGTGATTTGTTATTGTACCCAAGGTTATCAATAAAATTGGCGATATTAGCTCGTATCTTTTTATCAAGGTATTCATCCTTGAGTTTTAACAAAAATCGATACTCTGTGCTGGGATCATCATTTATTCCAAAATTTGATAGTTGTTGCCTTATCTCTAATTGTTCACGCATTGAAAAGGAATACAGTACGTCAGATATTGTTTCAAATATTAAATCTGCACATTCTGAGTCAAAAATTTCGTAAGATTTTCTGAAGACGATATTAAAAATTGCTGCTTGTTTTTTCACCTCAAGCTTTCTGTCGAGATTATTCATTAAAACATTGCAGCCTGATTTGCACATATAACTTGGGTTAATATATATAAAAATTTCCATGGAATCTAAAGGAAAATTTCGGTTTGATAATTCTTCTATTAAATCAAGATCAAGTATGACAGATTTTTCTCTTCTACTTAAGGCGCCATTTAAGGCTATAAAATAGGGAAGATTAAAAATAATTTTAGTATACGCTTCGCAGGGCTCAATATCTTTATGATGCATAATATATTGAACAATCAATTCCATGTATTTTAAATCTACGTTGCCTTTTTTTTCTGTGATTTCTGTAATTTTTTGTTGTAACATATCGAGATTAAACTCATTCAGTAACCCAAGTTCGTTTAGTTGCGTCAATATTTTTTTAAGAGTTGCGTCTTGATCTGTTGACTCATTATGGGGTAATTGTTTGAGTGTTTTTTCGAAGCCTGCTCGTTCATTTGTATCTGGCATTTTCTTGTCCCCCTTGCGTGCTTGTTGTTAGTTCTGGGAAATTCGTTGTTCTGGTGCCCAGTCTACACAACAAACCTTAAGGAAATATTAATAATGGTGATTTTTTTTACGATTTTCTCTGTATACGACAATTTTTTACATAGAACTCAAATAGATTATCAAAATAAGCGCCAAAGGCACGATATATGATGGCCCAGGTCGCGAGAGGCCATATCATTACCCATAAATCACATTCAGAGAACAATATTAGGCGTTGATGAGCTCCGAAGGAGCGACATAAGGTAGCCCAAGGCCGCGAGGCCTGGGAATTGATGACAAATATGAATTTTGAGGTCTGAAAGACCGACATATAAAATAACATTTTTATCATTTTTAGGTCGGTCTTTCAGACCTCTTTGTTTAGGCGTACAACCTAACCCAGCCCTTACGGACTGGGTTACCTTATGTCGCTCCTTCGGAGCTGTTAAACCTAGAAAATTTGAATTTATAGCGTCGCCTTTAAGCAATACTTTCTATAGGTTTGTTGAATAACAAATCTATTTTTATATCCAACTTATGGGTAATGATCAGGCCTGGGCTATATTATGCCGCGCCTTTGGCGCTTTTAATGAGACATTTACTCATAGATGGGTTAGGATAAAATGAACGCGATATGGTTTAATAAGGAAGAACAATGAAGCTGACATTCTTGGGTGCTACTGGGACTGTGACGGGCTCAAAATATTTGTTGGAAACATCATCGAAAAAAGTCTTAATCGATTGTGGTCTGTTTCAGGGTTTGAAAGATCTTCGGCAGAAAAATCGCGAACCATTGCCTGTCAATCCTTCTAGCCTCGATACGGTTGTTTTAACACATGCGCATATCGATCATAGTGGCTATTTGCCCTTACTTGTTAAAAATGGTTTTCGAGGTAAGATCTTATGCACACCTGCAACGAGGGCTCTTTGTTCGGTTCTATTGCCTGATAGCGGCTATTTACAAGAAGAAGAAGCCCGTTTTGCGAATAAACACCGCACATCAAAACATAAGCCTGCTTTGCCATTGTATACAAAAGATGATGCACTAAAGGCTTTGGATTATTTTCATGAGATTGAGGTTGGTAAAGATTATGACTTGGGCGATGAGTTAACACTTCATTTAAATCGAGCTGGTCATATTATAGGTGCTGCATTTGTTACGTTTTTATATAACAAAACGTCGATCGTATTTAGTGGTGATATTGGGCGTTCGCATCCGCCATTAATGAAAGCACCTTCAATCATCCAGCAAGCCGATTATCTTGTATTAGAATCTACTTATGGTGATCGAAAACATTCGGATTTGAATTTAAATGATCAACTGATGGACATTATCAATCGCACGGTGAAGCGAGGCGGTAGCCTTGTGATTCCTGCGTTTGCAGTGGGTCGATCTCAACAACTGTTGTATGCAATTTATCAGCTGAAAAAGAATAATCTTATTCCAGATTTGCCTGTATATTTGGATAGCCCAATGGCTATTAAAGCAACAAAATTATTTTGTAAGCACTCGGCTTCTCATCAATTATCTAAACAAGTCGCAATAGAAGAGGTATGTAATGCGGCTACGAGTGTTGAGTCGAGAGATGATTCTAAGGCGATTGATAATGAGGATGAGCCTAAAATTATCATCTCAGCAAGTGGTATGGCGACAGGTGGGCGTGTCCTACATCACTTAAAGTATTTTCTACCTAATGAGCGTAACTCTGTGATTTTAGCTGGGTTTCAGGCTGCTCAAACAAGAGGTGACCGTTTGGCTAGGGGCGAAAAGAGGGTTAGAATTTTTGGCCAGGACGTGCCAGTCAATGCCGAGGTGTATGAGCTTGAGAATGCTTCGGCCCATGCGGATTATAGTGAAATACTGGAGTGGTTAAATCATTTTGATAGTGCGCCACGCAAGATTTTTATTACACACGGTGAACCTAAATCTTCGCTTTCATTAAAAGAGAAAGTTGAAAAGCGTTTTAAATGGAATTGTGTGATACCAAAGCTGGGTGATTCGTTCGAGCTATGATCATATAGAGCAGCAACGAAATTGCTGCTCTATTATTTTTTACTTATCAGCCAAAGTGATATTCAGCGTTAACTAATACCACGTCAACTGAAGCAACAGAATAGAGGTCATCTAAAGAATGAACATTCTCAAAGCTGCTTGGCGCATTTCCGAAGCTATGTGAATAAGTTACATTCGTGCTAAATTGATTAGTCCAATTATAACCTGCACCAACCGCAACTTTTGGCAAAGTTTTTGTGTTGGTTTTACTTTGAGAGAAGGAGATGCCAGGGGCGTTTCCGTCAAATTCAATTTTTTGACTCGTATAGGCAATACCGGCTTTACCAAAAACATTAAATCCATTAGCAAATGGATATTTGACAACACCAAGTAAGTCAATTGTATAACCTGAATAAGTTAAATTAGAGGTTGTTACGCCATCGCTCAACTTATATTCGTTATTTGAATATGCGTTATAGCCAACTTCAGGACCAATTAAAAAGTTGGACACTTGCCATAAGTAACCACCATAAACTCTACCAGCAGCGCCACCAATATCTTCGCTAGATGAGGTTGATCTGTTTTTTTCTGCTGAATCGAGTTCAGGTGTATCCATTCCACCATAACCAAGTCCAATACCGGCATAAGCGCCAGCTTGTGAAGAATGGGTCGTGAGTGGCTGAGCGTTTCCAGCAATAGCAAAGCTTAATGCTGCTGCTGTCGTTAAAAGAATTAATGATTTTCTCATGATGATTCCTTATTGTTATTGTTAATAGAGAATGTGGATCGTACATCTCAAGTGTCAAAAAATCAATCATTAATGTTTTTTTAGATTTTAGGACGTAATTCACTGAATTTATAGACTTATTTTATCATAATGAGTGGCTTTTCAACTTAATAGTTTTTGTTAGTAAGTAAGTTTTAGTATATAATTTGCCCCATGAAAGCTAAATCAAGCAAGAAAACGATCTTTTGGATTGCCTCAAAATCACTTATCAATATGACATTACCGATGTTTTGTACTAGTGTGTTGAATATTTGCAAACGTTTTTTTGGGATGATCATGATCTCATATTTGGGTCGTGATGCGCTTGCTGCCGGAGCTCTTATTACCACCATTCAAACGACGTTATTTGTGTTCATTTGGTCTGTGATGTTTTCTGTGGGTGTTGTTGTTGCGAGAGCATATGGGGCAAAGGAATATAGGGAAGTTGGCATTATTTGGCGACAATCTTTTCTCTTAGCCTTTCTTTTAAGTATTCCTGCGTCAATTTTCATGTGGTTTATACCTAATATTCTTCATTTTTGCGGACAACCGGCACATGTTATCAATTTAACGACTACCTTTTTTCATATTTTAGCATTTTGTGTTTTGCCGAGTATTTGGATGATTACTGCTTCTCAGTTTTTTGTTGGTATTTCTCGCCCTAAAGTTGCTTTGGCTTGGAGTATCTTTAATTTACCGGTTACGGTGCTCATTGGGTATGCATTGATTTTTGGACACTTTGGCATGCCGAAGCTAGGGATTGATGGCTTTGCTTATGCGACAACAATTGTTTGGTGGTTGTCTGCGATCACGACATTTATTTATTTTGTTTTTAGCAAAAACTACAAGCAATTTGCATTGTTTGAGATTGCACGATCGAGTTCATACAAATATTTGCGTAAACTTTTTCAGGTTGGTTGGCCTATCAGTATTCAAAATGGTGCTGAATTATTGGCGTGGACAATCGGCACGATTATGATTGGTTGGTTTGGTGGAAGTGCGTTGGGTGCGCAGCAAGTTGTAATCCAGATAATGATGATTTCCATGATGTTTGGATTTGTTATTGCACAAGCATCAGGTGTTTTGATTGGGCATTCAATCGGGCGAAAAGATCATACTATGACACAAGCAATAGCTCATGCGGGTTTAGTGATTGGGGTCCTTATTTTAAGTGTATTTGGATTAATTTTTCTTATCCTACCGAAAGAATTAATTCGCATATTTGTAAATATTAATGATCCTCATAATGCGATGATTGTTCATTTAGCCATTACATTGTTTGCGGTTGAAGCCTTTATTCTAGTCGTCGATGGGGCTAGAAATATTTTAACTGGTGCACTACGTGGATTTCATGATACAAAAGTGCCGATGGTTGTTGGAATTTTTGTTATTTGGATTGTTGGGTTGCCGCTTGGGTACTTAATGGCCTTTACTTTTCATTGGGGACCTGTTGGAATTTACATTGCTCAGCTTATCGGTGTTTTCATCGGAGTGATCATACTTTGGAGGCGTTTTGAGCATCATATTCGGCGGATAAAATATTATGAATAATATAATATTTAACACAGTTGGCCTGTTAGGTGACTTCTTAATTTTATTAGGTTTTTTTCTATTACAATTGGAAAAAATAAAATCTGATCACATCGGATATCTTTTGATGAATTTGTTTGGTGCAATACTGATTTTGTTTTCTTTGTTTTTCTATTGGAATTTACCATCAGTTATTATAGAGTCCACTTGGTCGTTAATTAGCATTTTTGGAATTTATAAATATTTTACAAAAGTTAAACGTTAGTTTGAAACAAAAACCTTGACTGATGCTGGCGGAAAATTGAGCCAAACTGTTTTTGAATATAAATGATAAAAATCTTGATACAGTTTTTTGAGGTTGCTATTTCTTAAATCATAAGTAAATTGAATGAACTTGCCATTATCGCGAATTAGATGGTATATCTGAGTTGTGATAGTTTGAGTTATTGCATATGGTAATGAACAAAAAGGCAAGCTAGAAATAATTGCATCAACATTCAGAATTTGTTGTTGAGTTAAAATTTCAATTAAGTTTGATGCATCTCCCTCAATCACCATAACTGAAGGAAAGCGTTTTTGAAGATGACGTGCGAGTTTCGGGGATTTTTCAATCAGAATGAGTCGTGCTGGGTCTATGCCATATTTAAGTAATCCTTCCGTGACAGAGCCAGTTCCTGCGCCAAGTTCAACAATAAAACGATTTGAATTATTGGGAATCTGCCGGGCCATGCAAAGTGCTAAGCTTTTTGAGCTTGGAAAAATAGAACCTACGTTTCGTGGAGATTTTATGAATTCACGAAAAAACAACACAGTTTCCGACTTCTGTATCGATAGTTTGATCTTTTTGAGTATTGCCTTTATCCAAACATCAAATTTTTTTAGCTCAAAATAGCTGGGCAAAACAGGCTTTAATAATTTTTTTATCATCTGGGCGAGAGAATAGCATAAAAAAACATTTAAACCTAAAAATCTCAAAAGGTTAATTTCATCTATATCCATTGGCGATGGGTATGTATCTTCATTCAATCTGAGTAGGTATTATATTTGTGCAAAATTGTATTAATAATAGTGTAAACTTCCTGTATTATCACAGTTTTTAAACTGGGCGAATTTAGATTCTTTGAGGCTAATATGAACGATCCCATTGTGGAAATATGTGGTATCAACAAGTCATTTCATGATCTTGCTGTGCTCGAAAATATCAATTTGACGATCAAAAGTGGCGAATTTTTGACATTATTGGGGCCATCTGGTTGTGGCAAAACAACTTTGCTGCGATTGATTTCAGGTTTTGAAGATCCATCAAGTGGTGTGATTAAAATAAACGGACAAAATGTTTCAAATATTGGGCCTGAAGATCGTCACGTTAACATGGTTTTCCAAAATTATGCGTTATTTCCTCATATGAATGTTTTTGAGAATGTTGCTTTTGGATTGCGTTGTAAGCATGTGAAGCGAGATGAAATTGAACGTCGCGTAGAAGAAATCTTGAGAATTGTAAAGCTTATTGGTCTGAAGCATCGAAAACCAAATCAATTAAGTGGCGGTCAGCAACAACGCGTTGCCATTGCACGAGCAGTGGTGAATGAACCGTTGGTGCTGTTGCTTGATGAGCCTTTAAGTGCGCTAGATTATGGTTTGCGAAAAAATATGCAAATAGAGCTGAAGACGCTTCAAAGAAAATTAGGGATAACTTTCGTGCTTGTAACGCATGATCAACAAGAAGCGCTTTCAATTTCTGATCGTGTCGTTGTAATGAATGATGGGAATATCGAGCAAATTGGTACGCCTCGAGAAGTTTATGAAAAACCAGCTAATTTATACGTCGCAAAATTTGTCGGCGAAACCAATGTTTTTGATACTAGCGTTTTAGAAGTTCATGATGACAAAATGACGGTTCAAATTGAGAATAAAAAACTTCAACTCAATAATCCAAAGAAGTTTTTGGTTGGACAAAATATCCATGTCATCGTCCGGCCCGAAGATTTAAAGTCATGGGATACGACAGAAGTGACATTGGATGAAAAAGAAAAAATGATTCCTGCCAAAGTTGAGCAGGTCACCTATAAAGGTTCAACAGTTGATTTGATATTGGTGACTGAGTGCGGGCAACGATTATCTGTGACTGAGTTCTTTGATGAGGATGATGAAGATTTAGATTTTCGACGAGGAGAGCAGGTCTGGATCGAATGGACGCCCGGATGGGAGGTGGTGATTCCCCATGAAAAATAATATTTTATTTAAACGGTTTTCAATTTCACTTGTGATGACATGGCTGATTATCTTTGCGCTTTTGCCTTTTTTGCTTGTTTTTGTTGTCAGTCTTCTTAAGTCAGGGCAGGGTGAGTTTATTAGGCCATCATTTACGCTCCAGAATTATATTGATTTGTTTCAAATGGTTTATTTAAAAGTTTTTTTTAGATCTTTTTGGCTGTCTTCCTTAACCGCGTTATTGTGTTTAGTATTAGCTTATCCGTTTGCTTATATGCTTGCTCAGCTGTCTGAGCGCGCCCGATTAGTTTGTTTGTTTTTACTGATCATCCCTTTTTGGACAAGTTCGTTAATTCGAATTTATGCAATGATTCTTATCATCCGCACTAACGGATTTTTAAATCATTTTTTAATATGGCTTGGTATTATAGATCAACCATTACATTTACTTTATACAAAAACGGCTGTTTTGATCGGTTTGGTTTATGCATTGTTGCCATTTATGATATTCCCTTTATATGCAAATTTAGAGCGATTCGATTGGCGGTTACTTGAAGTTTCGCGCGATTTAGGCGCTAAAAAGTGTCGAACATTGTTTGCCATCGTCGTGCCTAATACTATTCCTGGCATTATTGCTGGTTTTATTTTAGTGTTATTGCCTGCAATGACAATGTTTTATATTCCCAATATATTAGGCGGGGCTAAATCTTTATTGCTTGGAAATATGATTAAAGATCAGTTTATTGTTGCTCATAATTGGCCAATAGGTTCTGCGCTAAGTGTGATATTGACGTTTATTATGGCGCTCATGATTTTAATATATTGGCGAGTTAGTACTGAGCAAGATCGGCGGAAGATTGTATGAATAGATATTTTAAATCGACATATTTTCTTTCAATTTATGTTTTTTTATATTTGCCTGTAGTTGTTTTAATTCTATATTCATTTAATGATGCGCGTTTTTCGTCAATTTGGCATGGCGCAACACTAAAATGGTATATTGATTTGTTTCATGATACTGCACTTTTAGAGATTGCGCGCAATTCATTTGTTGTTGCTATTTTGGCTGCAACTATTGCTACTTTTGTCGGGGCAATTGGTGCGGTTGCATTGTTTCGTTATCGATTTTATGGAAAGCGATTAATGAGTGGCCTGATATTTGTTTTGATTCTAGTGCCTGATCTTGTTTTTGGCATTTCATTGCTGATTCTATTTGCAATGACTAAGGTTTCGCTTGGTTTTTTTACTTTATTAGCTGCACATATTACTTTTTGTATTCCATTTGTTATTGTTACAATATTAAGTTCATTGCATGGAACCAATAAGAAAATCTTGGAAGCTGCGCGCGATTTAGGTGCGCGTGATCACGTCATTTTTTATAAAATCATTTTACCATTAATTCTTCCTGCGCTTGTTGCTGCTTGGTTGCTCAGTTTTACGTTGTCGATCGATGATGTCATTATTAGCTTTTTTGTGTCAGGTCCTGGCTTTCAGATTTTACCGCTTTATATCTTTTCACAAGTTCACGTTGGGATTACACCAGAGCTAAATGCGTTATGCTCGCTGATTTTTCTGTTTACAATTTTATTGGTGATAACGTCGCAATTTCTATTAAGCAAACGAAAAACAAAGGTTTTATCATCATGATTAAGAAAATAGTTTGTTTTTTTATCTTGTTAGTAATAGTCGTGCCAATATCGATTTTTGCTAATAAAAAAATTCTCAATATTTATAATTGGTCTAGTTATATGCCTGCAGGCGTCTTGGTGCTTTTTACGAAAGAAACAGGGATTAAAATTAATTACAGTACGTTTGACAGCAATGAACAGTTGTATACAAAAATAAAAGCGAATCCAAATATTGATTATGATATTGTGGTGCCTTCAAGTTATTTTGTTGGACGAATGGCAAAAGAAGGCATGCTACAAAAACTTGATAAATCGCAATTACCAAACTTGAAATATATTGAACGTAACCTGCTTAATCGCGCCTATGATCCTGGAAATGTTTATAGTATTCCTTATTTGTGGGGCACTACTTCATTAATTATCAATACAAAGGTTTATTCTTTAAGTTCAGTCACTTCATGGTCTCAGTTATGGGACCCAAAATTCCTTGGACAGATATCTATGGAAGACGATGTTCGTGACGTTTTTGCCATTGCATTTTTACATTTAGGATATTCAATCAATGATGAAAATCCTGTGCATATTAAACAGGCTTTTGAAGCACTTAAAAAATTGTTGCCAAATGTTTTAACATTTACAGCTGATGGATCTCAGCAAATGTATGTCAATGAAGATGCTAACATAGGCTTAAGCAATAGTGGTGATGCGCTTTCAGTGATAAGCGAGAATCCATCTTTTCGTTTTACCTATCCAAAAGAAGGTCCAATCGTTTGGATTGATAATTTGGTTATACCGCGAGGCGCAAAACATATTGATAATGCTTATAAATTTATGAATTTTATTATGAGACCCGGTATTGCAAAAATGATTAGTATTGGCGTTGGTTATGCTTCACCCAATCGTGCTGCAAAAGCATTAATGCCAGAATCTATCAGAAATAACATTATTCTGTATCCACCAGCAAACGTATTAAAGAAAGCACAAGTTGAATCTGCGGTGAGTGATAAAACAAATGCCTTGTATTTAAAATATTGGGAGAGATTGAAGTTGGGTGGTTGAGGATTGAGCCACGCCTGTAGTGTGAATTAAATATTTACCATAATACGGTATTTAACATCAAAGCATTTATTCAAAATGCCTGATTTTCCAGAAAAGATGATATATACTCGAAAGAATGTTCAAACATACGGAGAAAGACGATGGCAAACAAAGTAGAGAAGCAAGACGAATCAGTCAAAACAGACGAGGTCGAGAAATCTAAATCACCAAAAACCATGGCATTTGTAATTTACATTTTGCAGCTTGTTTCGCTATTAAATGGTATTAGCCTTATTATTGCCGTTGTGCTCGCTTACACTAAAGTTGATGACGCAAAAGAGCCTGAATGGATGCGCTCTCATTATCGTTGGCAAATTAAGACTTTTTGGATGTTTCTAATTCTTTCTGTGGTTGGTTTTATCACAATTTTTCTCGGGATAGGTTATTTTATTTTATTATTTACTTTGATATGGTTTCTTTATCGTGTTGTTAAAGGCATGTTAAGACTTAGTGAAGATAAACCAATTGGTTGAAATGAAAAGTCATTATATTAGTGTCAATGGAATTAAAGCGCGTTATATCGACGAAGGCGAGGGAGATCAGACACTCGTTTTTGTGCATGGACTTGCTGGAAGTGTTGATTATTGGGAAAAAAATATTCCCTATTTTTCAAAAAAAGTTCGTGTGATAGCGCTTGATTTAGTTGGTTGTGGAAAAACCGACAAGCCAAAATTAAAATATAAAAATGAAATGTTCATTAATTTTCTCAAGAATTTTCTTGATTTGCTTAATATTAAAAAATGTATTTTAGTTGGGCATTCAATGGGTGGTGGCATTTGTTTGCAAATAGCCGTTGATTTTCCTGGTTACGTTGAACAATTAATTTTAGTAAGCAGTGCGGGGTTTTATAAAAAGTTGCCATTGCCATATCGTTTGGCGAGCTTACCTTTCTTATCTAAATTTTTGTTGAAAGCACGATCACCTGATATTATGGCAGCTATGATTCGTTACTTTGCTTATGAGAAAAATGCAATCTCTGATGATTTTGTAGATCGGGCAAGTGATTATTGGCATTCTGATGGTGCAATCAATGCAATGCGCGGTACCGTTTCTCAAAATGTTAACTTCCGTGGTATTAAAAAATCATTGATAAAAAAAATAAAACAAAAAGCGCTTCAGTTAAAAGTGCCAGTGACTGTTATTTGGGGCAAAGACGATAATTTATTGTCATTAAAAGGTGCGGAAATGGCAAAACAATTAATGCCGCATGCGAAAGTTTATCTTTTAGATCATTGTGGTCATATGCCACAATTAGAACATCCGGAGGAGTTTAATCGGATAGTTGATGAGTTGTTTACAAAGTAAACAAAGGCCTTTACATCAGGTATATTAAATTGTAGTGTTAAAATAAGTTAAAAAGGTAAGGACTTTTTATGAGATCGCTAATCAAGATTTTTTCTGTTTCTTTGGTGCTTGTTTTTTCCATTTCGATTTTTGCTGTTCCAAGCCAAATTAATTATCCGCATTGGAATTTTAATAATAAGCTAGATTATCAAAAGCTAGTTAGAATTGATAATTTTATTAATGCTAATAAAAATAAAGGAAATGTCGCTGCATTCGACTGGGATGGAACACTCTATAGCGAACAAATTCCATTAAAAAACTCAAAGCCTGTATCCTTGTACCCAGGCGACTTGCTTTGTTTTTCTTGGGCTGCAAATCATTTAAGTAGTTTGAGCTCATCCAATCCTTTTCCCATGCTGAATACGGAAGATAATCAATATGCGAAAAACATTCTCCATCGTGTTGATTATTTCTTTGGTCGAACACACACGACAGTTCAAGGTTATAATTTATTTTCTCAACTTGCGGTATTTGAAGCAGGGATGACGCCAAAAGATTTTGATATGATGGTTACATCGTGTTTGAAGGTTTATCCAACGACTGATTATGCTTTTTTACCGATGCTAGATGTGATGCAGCACATGGTTGATTCAGGTTTTAAAGTTTGGATTGTCACTGCGGGTAATCCATATTATGTCGCAATCGCTTTAAAAAATATCGAAAACACGATGCATTACACATCAAATAAAAATTATAATTTTAATTTAACTTCTCTGCCGTATGATTCCGTTAGATCACAAATTATTGGTAATATGGCGAAGCTTCTTAAAAACGGGCGATTTTCAACGGTGTACGATGGCAGGTTTGTTCATAATCTACAAAATCGTCTTTTCGTTGTTGATGGCAAAGGGAAGCAAGTTGCAATACAAAATTACATCGAACACATCACAACTTCGCCAACTGTTTTTTACGCAGGAAATAGCGATGGTGATTATTGGGCAATGAAATATGTTGTTAAAAATAGATCTCTAAAGACGCTAGCGATCGCTGTTAATCCTAGAGGGAAACAATTAAAACGTTTGGTCAGAAGAAATCGCAGCAGGATTGTTGTGCTAAAAGAGCAGTCGAAGATTTATTTTAGTCGCTAACTGAAAAACTGCGGCTCATCAATTTAGTGTCAAACTTTCTTCGTTGCGCCAACATTAAAGTGATAGATCAGGCTTAACATCGCCGCTTGGGTAACTGGGTGAACTTTGAGTGCGGTAGTAATTTTTCCTGTAGGTGTCGATATGGATGATCCTGTCATGATACCTGTACCTGAAGTTGTTCTAGATTGATAGATTGTTAACACATAATCAGCTCTTAATGCAAAATGGTTGCTGAGTTTTTCTGTGATACCAGAGCCTAATCGAAGCCCTGCTATATAATATGTGCGTTTTGCAGATGTAGATGCGCGAGCATATAAAGCCGCAACATCAGGATCGATAAAATCAGCGTTTGAGTTGAGGCGTAAGCGATTTATTGAAGCGCCTATTTTAACAGTTAATAATGTTGTGGGTGTCAAAAGTACTCCCGGAAGAACATCAAAACTAACACCAAAATTTCGTAAAACAATATCGTTTTTTAAAGTTGCTGACTCGACATTTGATGCATCTGCAGTACGATCTTCACTATCTGTATCGATATCTGATATGTTAGCAGATAATTCATTGCCCAGATAAAAGCTTCCCCATGCATGACCATAGCCGAAAAATATATTGCCTCTTGGGCTACTAGAAGATAATTTCGGCGTTTTATGAATAAAGAGTGAATTGCCGGGCGAATCAGCCCCGGTTCCGCCCTGAATGTGGCTGTAAAAACTTGCTGATATAAATCCAAATCCAACGCCAGTGTAAAATCCATTAAAGCCGCCGATAATTTCGTGAGCATTTCCTTGTGAGGAATTTAAAATGTCTAATAAGCCAAAATGATAGATAAAGCCTAGTGTCGCAGCATAAGTTTGTAGACGTCTTATGTTGCTGTCGATCGCTAACCCACCTGCAGGATCGTTAGACATCGTGCCAGTACTCGTGACTCCGACGCTTGATGAATAACGAGTATAAACATAATCCATTCTGATGGCCCATCTATCAGTTAACTTTTGCATGATGCCAAAACCTAGACGAAGTCCAACAACATTTCTATCACGGCTGCGGTTAATTGACGAGTTATAAGCAGTTCCAACAGATGATACATCAGTAGAAGCTTCAGATGTATATTTTAGCCGTCTCGGCGCAATACCGACTCGAGCATATACTAACGTTTGTGGTGTTAATAAAATTCCTGGCAATATGTCCACATTAAAACCGATTTCCCCCATAGAAACCTTGTCCTTTTGTCTGATAAAGTGTTGAATAGAAGTGCCGTCATCAGCAAGTCTAATAACGTTTCTGGAATTTGTATTCATGAGTTCAGCAGATGCCTCACCACCAAAATAAAATCTATTCCAAACATGCCCAAAACCGAGGAAAAGATTTGCAACTAAACTGTCCGTGGATAAATTTGTGATTTTTTCTATACGCAATCTAGATGAACCATCTGCTGTGGCGTTTGTATCAATGGCATTTAAGTGATGAGTCGTTGCACCGCCAACACCAAGTCCGGCATAAAAACCGTTGAATGATGATGGGGTTGCCATAGAAATGGCAGGTAAGCTTAGTGCAAGAAAAGCAGTTATTAAAATTTTATTCATAACATTCCCTGTAATATGTAAGCTGATCTTATCAGATACATATTAGGATTCAAGTGTTTTTAACAGCCTCGCTTCGAGTGATTCCATTTTTTCAGCATCTTCGTCAGCATCATGTGTGTAGCCAATCAAATGCAAACAGCCATGAATAACGATATGTGCCCAATGGGATTCGAGTTTGATATTTTGTTCTTTAGCTTCTTTTAGAATGATGCTTGCGCAAATTGCGATATCGCCGAGCAAATTTATATTATCTTCATTTGGTTCGTGCTGAAATTTTGAGTCGTCATCCCGCTGCTTGACCGCGGGATCTAATTCATCATATGGAAATGACAAAACATTCGTCGGATAATTTTTATGGCGATACGTTGAATTTAATTGTTGGATTTCTTCTTCATCGACAATTCGAATACATATTTCGGCATCTTTTGGATAATCATTTAATGCAGTATTTGCCCATAATTCAAATTGCTTTAATGAGGGAATATTTTTTGCAATCGATGCAATTTGTAAATCAACGGTTATTTTCATATCGTTCATAAGCTTCTACAATGATTTGAACAAGAGGGTGGCGCACAACATCTTTTGGCTCGAAGTGTGTAAAACTAATGCCGCTGATATCTTTTAGCACATCGATGATATGTAAAAGCCCCGATTTTTTATTTTGAGCTAAATCGATTTGTGTAATATCACCTGTGATTACCGCTGTTGAGCCAAAGCCAATGCGTGTTAAAAACATTTTCATTTGTTCAGCTGTAGTGTTTTGACTTTCATCTAAAATGATAAAAGCATTGTTTAAAGTTCGACCACGCATATAAGCGAGTGGGGCGATTTCAATCACATTTTTGGCCAAAAACTTTTCGACTTTTTCAAAATCCAGCATTTCATAAAGTGCGTCGTATAATGGTCTTAAATAAGGGTCGACTTTTTGAGCGAGATCTCCAGGCAAAAACCCGAGCTTTTCGCCAGCTTCAACAGCTGGTCGGACTAAGACAATCCTTTTCACCTGATCCTTTTCAAGTGCGTTTACGGCACATGCAACGGCCAAATAGGTTTTGCCAGTGCCCGCGGGTCCTACGCCAAAATTGATGTCATGAGTGAGAATGTTATTCACATAAATCTTTTGATTGTTGCCGCGAGCTTTGATGATGCCACGCTTTGTGCGAACATTGATTTCATTAAACTTTTCAACGAGTTGTGATTCATTGATAAAGCGAAGCCTCAGGTTAATTTCACCGAGATCGAGCGTATCTTGGGTCGCTGTTAAGTTGTAAAGCTCCTCGATTAAATTTATGGCTTGCTTTGCTTTAGTAGCAGATTTAGCAGTAATCGTAAAATCATGCCCGCGATTTTGAATTGAGACACCAAGCGTTGTTTCGATCAACAGAAGGTGTTCATCATTTTGTCCACACAGCGCAAATAGTCGATCATTGTCTTCTGGGGATAACTGCAGGTGTTGAGTTGTTTTGGTCATGTCTAGTCTTTACCAATATTGCATTTGAAATCTGTTTCTCTGTAATGACGTATGTGAACAGTATATACGTTATTATCGTAAATTCTATAATGCATTACATATCCTGCTACTCCAAGATTTAATATATAAATCACGATAGTCGGACAAATCAGTTACTGGTTTTCCAGTGTTTGGAAACTTTTCTAAAGTAGAAGCAGCTTTGTTAATGATTTCCGCTGCCTTTTTGGCAGCTGTAGGATTATTATCTGCTATGAATTCTCTAAGTCTTACGACATCTTCAACAGCACTATCTAGCCAAATTATTTTTTGCATTATGGACGGCTTATTTCCTTTTCAGTGCCCCAGCTACTCAATCCGCAATCCTCACTCCTCAATCCTATTTTCTCAATGATGAAATCCGCTACCGCCTTTATCATCATCATCAGAAATGACTTTTTTAGTTTTTGGCATGCCTTCAAAATGTTTGAGCGCACGTTTGATATCTTTTAACAAAAGATTAGCAAGCTCGAGAGAAAATCCTTCTTTAACAACTACACGCATGACAGCTATGTCAGTTAGATTTTCAGGGAATGTGTATGCGGGGATTTGCCAGCCGTGATATCTTAAGCGTTCTGAGAAATCAAAAACGGTAAAGTTCATAGGTTCTTTTAGCTTCCAACAAAGCACAGGAATATCACTTCCATTTGTTAGAATCTCAAAAATGCCCATTTTTTCAAGTTCTTTTGAAAGGTACATTGCAACATCTTGGCTAACTTGCTGGACACGTTTGTAACCTTCGAATCCTAAGCGTAAGAAGTTATAGTATTGTGCGACAATTTGATTGCCTGGGCGTGAGAAGTTCAATGCAAACGTTGGCATTTGTCCGCCTAGATAATTAACATTAAAAATTAAATCTTCAGGGAGCTCTTCTTTATCTCGCCAAACTACCCAACCAACGCCCGGATAAACGAGGCCATATTTATGACCCGAAGTATTAATTGATTTTACCCACTTCAATCGAAAATCCCATTTAAGATGTGGCTGTAGAAATGGTGCAATGAAGCCGCCACTTGCCGCATCAACATGAATCGGAATTTCCCAGCCGGTTTTATTATTTAACTTATCGAGCGCATCATTAATTTCTTTTATAGGTTCATATTCGCCTGTAAAAGTAGTTCCTAAAATGCCAATAACACCGATCGTATTTTCATCGCAGAGTTTAATGGCTTCTTCAGCATTTAATGCATATCGACCAGGTGCCATTGGGACTTGTCGCATTTCAATATCCCAATAACGACAAAATTTATCCCAACAAATTTGCACATTAATCCCCATAACAAGATTTGGCTTGTCTGTTGGTTTATTTTGTTTGCGCATTCTGTCACGCCATCGCCATTTCATTGCCATGCCGCCTAACATGCAAGCTTCACTCGAACCGGTTGTTGAGCAACCAATGGTATTTTTTGGATGTTCGCAATGCCATAATTGAGCAAGCATAGCAACACAACGCATTTCTATTTCAGCGGTTTGCGGATACTCATCTTTATCAATCATGTTTTTATCAAATGTTTCACTCATCAATTTTTGAGCTTCAGGTTCCATCCAAGTTGTCACAAAAGTTGCTAAATTTAACCGCGCATTACCATCTAACATCAACATGTCATGTACTAAATTGTAAGCATGTTCTGCCGGCATTTCTTTTTTAGGAATTTTGTATTTAGGTACAGGTGTATCAAAATCTCTAGAGCCATAAACTGAAACGAGCAAATCATCAAGTTCGGTTTCAGGCATTTTATTAATTGCCATAATTATTCCTCTTTAACGTTTGGATGTGCAAGCCAAGATGCTTTTTTAAAGGCGTGAATAACAATTGGCGCGCCCACAAAAACAATTAATCCGGCGGTGACTAAACCAACATAAAGTGCCGGCGTGCCAATTTGTAATGTTGCTGGTGGTATGAAGCCAATGCATAGCGCAAAAAATACCGCTAAAATTCCAAGGCCGCCAACAATCCACATACCAATATTTCCGAAAGGAATTTTATAGGCACGAGGTACGTTAGGTTGTTTATATCGAAGGCGAATGCCAGCTGCAAAAAGTAATAAATACATCACTAAATAAAGCGTGATTGTCATTGCTGATAAAAGAAAAAATGCATTGCTGACATTTTTCATGAGCAAATAAAGAGAAGCAAGCACAGTAACTATGATTGCTTGAATAATTAAAATATGTGTTTGAATGCCTTTTTTATTTGTGTGTGCGAGAAAGGGTGGGATTTCGCCACATTTCGCTGTTGCTAAAAGACCTTTACTGGGGCCTGCAATCCAGGCAAGCACGCCACCTAAAGAACCAAATGCAACAAGCAATCCTAAAATAGGTAGCATCCAATGAATATGGTAAGTGGAAAGCATCGTGCTAAATGCTTCCATGATGCCTGCCGTCAAACTAATTTTTGAAACGGGTAATACAGCAGCAACTGATAATGCGCCTAAGGTGAAAATAATAAAGATGATCATCATTGCTAAAAAAGCAGCTCGTGGAAAATCAACCGTTGGTTTTTTTAATTCACGAACATGCACAGCACCGACTTCCATGCCCGCAAATAAGAGTACGATGCTTGCTAAAAAGGCGACATTGCTAAAATGTGCAAAGTTAGGAAAAAATTGAAAAGAGCCGTGCATGAAGGCAATGTGATGACCTCCTAAAACCCATGTGATACCAAGCCCAATAATCAAAATACCGGGTAAAATTGTCCCCAACAAAACACCTGCCATGGTGATATTGCTCGCTATTTTTAAGCCGCTAAATGTTGTCAGCGTTGCACCCCAGTAAATGACGACAATCATGATGGCCGTGTAAAGATTACTGCTTGCAAGCCCAGGTTTATTAAAAAGATAGGCTAGGGCAGCTGCGGCAAATGCGAGCACCGTTGGAAACCAAATAACATTTTGAATCCATTGAAGCCAAATCGCGACAAATCCCCAGCGTGACCCAAATGCTTCTTTAACCCAGCGATAAACACCACCATTTTCAGGCCAGCCAGTTGCTAGCTCAGCCGATATCAGCGAAGAGGGGATTAAGAAAAAAAGTGACGCAAATAAGAGATAAAAGATCATTTGCATGCCTGCTTCCGCCATCATCGGCAGGCCGCGCAGGCTCATGACGGCTGCGACATTTAACATAGCCAGGGCAAACATGCTAAGCATGTGTTTTTTAGCTGGTGCTTTCATCATTTATCCTCTCAATTTAGTCTCATCCCATCTCAAAAGAGTATCGTCATCCCGCGACTTGATCGCGGGATCTAGTATGATGCTTAGTTTTTATTAGATCCCGCGGTCAAGCCGCGGGATGACAGATTTAACTATTAAACTTAGCATTATTGGGGGATTGAGTAAAATAGTTTATTTCTTTGGTCTGCTTGTAATTAACACACAAATTGTTGTGTTAATTCAATTTTAGTTAAGGTTTCCTTAAGGTTCGTCAGTTATAATGCCCGTGATTTTCTTTACAATAAAAAAAATATGGAGACAATATCATGGTATTTTCTAAGATTGGTTTTTTTTCTGTGCTTTCTTTAGAGATATATTTCAAAATTCTAAGTTATTTGTCGCCAACTAACCTCGATAGTTTTGCTTTGGTATCAAAAGGTATATACCAGTTTTCCAAGTTCGCCCGATTAGAAAATTTGGAAAATCTTAGCCAAAAACGTCAATTAGAAGAGTTATGTAGAATGTGTGTTTGGGCTTCAAAGGGAAGAGGTGCTTACACAGAAAGTTTGAAAAAATATATCATTCGCGAAGGTTCTACATTAGAATGCAACGCGATTGCAATGACTATTCTTGCTATTTTTTATTACCAAAATCCTGAGCTTGACAATGGAAGTGTCGATGTCGTAAGGGAACTTGAAGTCATTTACAAAGAACTGAGCCATTCCGAGCCGATATTATTAATGTGTTTAATTTATTTATTATCAAAAGGATGTGGCATTGATATTAGTTTTGAATGTAGTAACTATTTATTAAAAGCATACAAAAATCCTTCCTTAAATATACCTGTAATATTAAATCCCTACTGCGCTGAATTAATAAATAAAGAATTTGTTCAAGAAGCAATTAACCGTATTTTCAGTCAAGATTGTATGGGTAATAAAATTGCCGAAAATTTACGCGATGCGAATGAAATAGAGTTTTGGAGTAGTTTTGCAATAAAGGTTTCTTTAAGAAAACTAGGCCAGTTATGTGAGCCTGAACAATTAAGTAAAATTTGTCACGATATTGTAGATAAATATGCCGAAAATTTTCAACGATGGAGCAACATTAGTGTTGGCAAAGATAAGGCGCTTTTAGGTGTTGATTCTTATAATGATGCTCAGAAGGTATCTGAAATTTTTTCTGCCTTGCGGTCTAAAGCCTGTAATATCATCTGGACTAAGTTAGTTGATTTATTAATAGAATGTCATTCCAATCTAGACTCGCAGTATTATATTACGTTTTTTCTAATTAAAATTGTAGATAAGTTAGATCCTAACAATTTAAATATATTATCAGAGCTGGAGTTTTTTCTAGGGAAATTAGAGAATAAAGATCTGTGTGTTCGTGAGAATTTTTCATCTCTTCTAATAAAGCTTCTTGGTTATTCTTCCTCAGAAGAAATTTGTGAGTTTTATGATAAAAATAAACTTGAATTTCGTAGGCTTTGTTTTGACGAACAAACCTTCGATGATGAAGAATACAGCTATCCAAATATTTATTGTGTTATTGCTGAAATTTTTCCATTTCTGGATCAATCCCACCAGAGTGATATCATCGATATTGTTAAAGAGCTTATGTTGAGCAATGATGATCAAGTGAAGGAGAATGTTTTTTCGATGTTATCTTCTTTATGTCAAGTTGCCACTTCTGAACAAGTAACAGACTTGTTGCCGCTTATATGTCAATTTTATCTTTCTAATATAAGGTATTTACCGTTCACAGATGACTCTATAAAATTATTTATGAATTTTCCTACGTTAAACGGTCAACTTGCTTTCGATGTATCATGGCTTTTAAAGCAGTTTATTTTGCAGTCAGATAATCAGGTTGTAAAAGATGAAGCATCTCAAATGATATTAAATATACCGAGTGATGCTGCTGATCAAGAGGCGATTGTTGTGGCAGAAAATAACCTAAGAAGCCGAAGTAATATGCGCAATATAATAAATAGTTCTGCGAAAAATGAGACAAAAATAACTTCTAATAAAGGCTTTCCATTGCTCGATCAAATGGAAATGATACTTGCTCTGCTGAAAAAACAAAAATTTAATGATAGAGAATTAGAGCATGAAGAACCAGTAATGCATATCTCGAAAAAGCTAAAAATTTGAGGTTAGATCTAAATTTTGATCAATCAAGAGATTCTTGTCCATCTTGCCTTGCAGGACAATCGCTCTGTTTTGCCTTGTGAATTCACCGTTAAATGCTAGAATACACACAATTCAAGTAATGAATAATAAATAATAATAATATAATAGGATTTTTCATATGTTTTCTTCTGATTTCTCGCCGGAGATAGTTTTACTCATTATGAGTTTTTTGGAGCCTAAAGAAGAAAACACTTTCTCTTTAGTATCTCGAGCTGCTTATCTATTTGTTTCTATTGATAGAATCTTAAGATTTGAAGCATTTGACGCGGATGCTCAATTAAAGGAGTTATGCCGCCTCTGTACTAATATTTCGCTGAGCAATCTCGACTTTTTATCTGAGTGTTACACAACAGGCCTTAATAAATATATCTCTCGAGAAGATATCTCAGTAGAAAGTCGAGCGATTGCAATGACCATTTTAGCCATTATTTATTATCGTAACCCGAAGCTTAATACCGATGGCATGGAATTTTTTGATAATCTTGATTTTATTTATAAGCTGATTAGTTATTCTGATACTGGTTTGCTTGTCTCTCTAATTTGCCAATTATCGAAAGTATGCAGCATTAATATTCTTGATGAATGCCAAAGCTATATATCAGTGATTGCAGGAAATACAATCAATAGCAACATTGGAATTGATATTCCTTTAATTTTAAATCCATACTGCGCTGAATTAATTGATGAGGAATTTATTGCTCGATTGATTAAAGATAATATTGCCTGCATTGATGGTTACTTAGAGTGCGGCAATTTTGATGTGTGCATTTCTGGTAACTTCAATATTTTATATAAAATGCATCCATTTTATTCAGATAAACAACGTGAGATGGTTTGCAGTTCCATTTTAACACACTTAGTTTCACTGTTTGATCAATCTGCTATAAAAGAAAAAGTGCTTGATGGATGGAGTTTGAATTTTAAAGATTTAGGTGGGAAATTGGGCGAATTATTTTTTTATTTACAAGCCGAAACTCTTGATGTCTGTTGGGATCAATTGTTAGAAATTTTAGAAAATCATCCCCAAGATATAGGTGCGCAATTATTAATTTCAGGCATCTTAGCCGGTATTGTCGGGAAAGTAGATGTGGAGAAGTCATCTGTCTCATTAAAACTATTTTTAAAGAATATAGAATTTAATAATGAAATAATTATTGAAGCTTATTTAGTGCTCGTGCAAGATATTATTAGTGTTTTAACTTCTGAAGTAGTGTCTAAGTTTTTCAGGGAAAACAAGGCGATTTTTAACCATCTCTTGAAAGATTTCAATGATGTTATGTCTATCATAGACGTAAGTATTTTCGATCTTATTGCTAAAGTTTTTCAGAAATTTGATGATCATTTGAAAATATCATTTATCAATTTTGCGGTAAGGAGTTTATTGAATCCTGTCAAGACATATAATTTTCTATTGCATGAATTAGGAAAGATTTTTATTTCAAAGGATGTGGCGATTTTTTTAGGGCGGTTAGAATTCTTAAATTTTGAGAGGGTAAGACCTTATATGAGTTCTTTACTTGAAATACTGGAAAGTTTTTCAGATTTAAGGATTGAGGTTGCAAAAAAAGTCGGTTCTGGGTTATGTTATATTGCAGGTCAAACTAATGATCTGTCTGACAAGGTATTAGCCGCCCGCATTATGTTAAGCTTGCCTGATGGGTCGTTGGATCCACAAACAATTGAATCGGCCTCAAATTGTATTAATGATTATTATAATAATGAACTTGTGGCTTTGCCAAGAAATTGCACTGAAAGTGAGTTAAAATCAGGTCATTTGCCGGAGAACAATACTTATAGAGTTTTAGAATATTTGATTGAGCAACGCCGTCCTATCAAATCTCAGTTTATTGATGGTATGGATAATAGCCGATTAGAGAGTCTTTATAAAAAGCTTATTGCTGTTGATTTTTCTGAATATGATGATTGTAAAATAAAAGCTCATGTTGATTTTATTATCTATTTGAAGAATAAGTTAGAAGCTCGAGCAACAGATGTCAAACACATTTTTTTTAATGAGAGTTTTTCACTTGCAGGTATAACAGCAAATATTTTAAGTGAGGTGAGGCTTGAAAAACAAGATGTGATGACTGATAACAAGTCGACATTATGGCAACCTAGTGGTGATAAAGATCATCCTGAAGAAATGTCTAAAGTCGAATCAAATAACTGTAATTTTTCCTCTAAGTGAGTTTGGTTGTGCTTCTGTGATTGAGATGTCAACAAATTGGCCGATCAACTTTACATCGCCATCAAAATTGACGACACGATTATTTTCAGTGCGGCCGGGTAGTTTTTCTGAATCTTTTTTAGATGTGCCTGTGATTAAAACTTTTTGCATTGTGCCGACCATTTTTTCACTGATATTTTTTTCAATTTTATTAAGTAACGCTTTTAATTTATCTAGTCGAATTTTTTTTGTTTCAAGCGAAACATCGTCTTGTAATTTTTCAGCGGGTGTGCCAGGTCGCGTGCTATAAATAAAACTAAAAGAATGATCGAAACCAATGCTTTCAATTAGTTTTAATGTGTCATTGAAGTCTTCATCTGTTTCACCGGGGAATCCGATAATAAAATCTGATGAAATAGAAATGTTCGGTCGAACACGACGAAGTTTTTCAATTTTTTCTTTATAGATTTTTGCCGTGTATCCGCGGCCCATGCGTTTTAATATTTGATCCGAACCAGATTGAACTGGCAAATGTAAATGATTCGGCAGTTTTTTAACGTCGCGAAAAGCGTCAATTAAATCATCCGAAAATTCGAGTGGGTGTGATGTGAAAAATCGAATACGCTCGATCTCTTTAATTTCAGCAACTTTACGAATGAGTGCTGCAAAATTAATTTCACCATCTCGATAGTTATTAATGGTTTGTCCCAAGAGCGTGACTTCGCGAACACCTTGTTTTGCAAGAGCATTAATTTCTGTAATGACGTCTATCACAGGTCGGCTAAATTCTTTTCCGCGAGTATAAGGGACAATGCAATAAGTACAATGTTTGTTGCAGCCTTCCATAATTGAAATTAGCGCCGAGGGTCCGTCAATTTTTGGTTCTGGCAAATGATCAAATTTTTCAATTTCAGGATAGGAAATGTCAATAACACGCCGCTTACTTGACGTGACTTCGTCAAGCATGGCAGGTAAGCGATGCAAAGTTTGCGGGCCAAAAATTAAATCTACATAAGGTGCACGCTTTAAAATGGCATCTTTTTCTTGACTGGCGACACAGCCGCCAATGCCAATAATCATTTCAGGTTTTTTAGTTTTCATTTTTCGATATCGACCAAGATCAGAAAACACTTTTTCTTCGGCTTTTGCACGAACAGAGCAGGTGATCAATAAAATAATATCGGCAGTTTCAGGGGTCATAACTTTGACTGTATCGCAACTTTTAGAGAGTAAGTCATTAATTCTTGTCGAATCATAGACATTCATCTGACAGCCGTAGGTTTTTATATAGAGATTTTTTGGCATCATTGCATCTTAAAGAGTGGTTTAATTGTTAACATTGTATAGAAAATAGACATGCTGTCAAGACATTAAAGTCGTTGTTATTTTTTGAGTTGTTTTTCTTGCTCATGTTTATAGAACGCCAGCTCTATATGTTCTAATAAATCACGCCTAGAAAATGGTTTGACAATATAACCCAAGGGTCGGGTTGATTGTGCGCGATCCATTGTTTCTTTATCTGCATAGGCTGTAAGATAAATAAAGGGGACATCCAGCTCTCGTTGTATTTGCTTCATAGCACTAATGCCATCAAGCTTACCTTTTAGTATAATGTCCATTAAAATTAAATCAGGGTGCAATTTTTTGACACTCTTTAAAGCAGTTTCTCCCGAGGAGTACGCTTTGTTTCCGGCAATTGTATAACCTGCGTCTTCAAGAAGTGCTTTGAGGGATAGTCCAGTCACAGATTCATCTTCCACTATCATAATGCGCTTTTTTTTCATCAGGGCTATACCTTTGAGTTATGTTCCAACATAAATGTCACTTTAATTTGTGTCCCTTTCTCAGCTTTAAATTCACATTGGCCGCCCAGGTTTTCTGCCAATGTTGAAACTAGTATCATACCTAGGCTGTTAGTTTTTAGCAAATCAAAATCTTTGGGTAATCCAATGCCATTGTCTATTGCAAATAATTCATAATAATTATCATGAGTGTTTTTTAATGAAATAGTCATTGTTGCATTTTTTTGTGATTTTGGAAAAGCATGTTGAAATACATTTGTAATGAGTTCATTGATGATGAGGCCTATAGGAATGGCTTGGTCAATATTAACCACGGTTTTTGCAATATTAAGCTGGATTTTGATGGTATCTGTTATAGTATAAATTTTGGCGAGCGTTTCAATTAAGTCTTCAAGATAATCTTTCAGGTTGATTTCAAAAAATTTACTTGTTCCATATAATTTTTCGTGTGCCATTCTCATGGCAAGAATACGATTCTGACAATCTTCAAAAGCAGCCTTATATTTCCCTGTAAAGCGTCTCGATTGTAGATGAATAAAGCTAGAGATAATCTCCATGTTGTTTTTGACGCGATGATGAATTTCTTGTAACTGTGTCTCGGTTTTTTGTGCCTTTTTTAAAGTAGTAATATCTTGTGCAGCAATAATAATCTTTTCAATTTTCCCGGCTTTGTTATACATCGTAGAGCCTGAAAGCCAGACAGGAAGTGTTTGATGATCACTGGTGTAAAGTGACATTTCGACATTGAAAAAATATCCATTTTGAATTAACTTATCAAGCTCAGGCAGTAATGATTTGCTATATTCATCAGTGTTGGGTTTAAATAAGATATTAACAGATTTTCTAAGTAGATCTTTTGTTTCGAATTTCAATGTGTGTAAAAGCGGTAGATTGATAAATTCAATCACGCCATTATTATCTGTCACAATCAGCATGTTACTCATTGACTTGATGATGCTGTCCAAATAATTTCTAGAAACCGTTATCTTGTCGAGATCTGATAATAATCGATTGAATTGTTGTGCGACCAATCCTATTTCGTCTGATGTTTCGACAGGCAATAAAATATTAAATTGCCCATGGCCAAGCTGTTTGATTTTGTCATTTAAATTCAGTAACGGCTTAACAAGTCTCAGGCCAATGATCTGCCAAATAGATAATAAAATTAACAGCATCAATAAAGTTACGGAAGAAATAATAATAATAATAATGTTTCGTTGAGCGTTGGCAACCTGTAATCTTGTTTGATTGCTTTTTGTATGAGCTGCGCGAAAAATATTATCTAGCTCTAATGTAAGATGATTATAATTCTCGGTAGCTTTGAACATGATTTTTTTTTCGGAAAGTTGACGTTTATTTGCAAGCTGAATATTGCCTTTTTTTAACAAATTGTGGATATCTTCAAACAGAGTTAAGGCGCTTTGAATATGTTTAACGAAAGCGTTAAAATAAATATTAGCAAGCGCGCTGGATTCTTCTAACTCAATAGAAGGAATGCCTATATTTAGCTGGTTGTTTGGTGTCAATGACTTCCACTGCTTATAGCTTTTGCCTTCAGATGCAATTTTAAATGTAGTGCTGCTGGCACCCCATGAGAGTAGATCAATATACATGTTAAAATTAGTGATTAATTTTTTTACCTGTCTGTTGATGGTTGGAAAATCAGGGTTTTTCTGAAGGAACGTGTCAAAAATTTTAGTATAGATTTTTTGAGCGTTTGAGGTGGCTGAATGAGATGTTAGAAGAATGTTTTCATCAATCGTCAGTTGTTCGTTTAATCTGTTGGCTTGAGTATAAATGAATATTGGAACAACCGTGAGTAAAATAACCAAGGGAATGGCGATGATAGCGAGCAGTAATGGTATTTTAGTTCTCAAACTTCTAAAATTTAAATTACCGTGAGACGATTTTAAACTTTGATTTAAGTTATAATTCATCACTAATTGCTCTAATTGGAATTAACGCTTTGCATATGCCGATGACTTTGTTTGTTTTCGGATCTTTTACTGGTAGATATATTGGTATAGAAATCGATGCAGAGCTTTTATCATGCTCGATACGATCAAATAAAATTTTCCCAACACCCTTATTATAGCTATCAATCCACCATTTTTCATCCGCTTGATAGTAGTCAGAGGTTTTGTTGGTTTGACAAACATTCATGCCTTTTTTATTTGTTACAAAGATTTCAATATATCCCGGGTGATATTTTTGAAAACGCCGGAGTTCAATGCCACATGGATTTTTCATCAGTGAAGTCACAAAAGGGTTGTTTGCTTTCATTTTGATAAATTTCTTATCAATTTTATGAATTTCAGGGAGAGACAGTTGTAGTGATTGCTGATTAGAGCGTTTTATTTGGTTCTGAATGACGGGCGATGCTAGCAAGTTGTTGAGTACAGTAATTTTTTTCAATAAAACTTGATAAATGTCATCTGGAAAAAGCTTTTTGCTCGTTTTATTGATAGTGGTCTTTTCATGAGATTTTGTTGGATGAACAGCAAACGTTATGGTGGGAAGTATCATTACAGTAAATACTAGTAGCGTTGAAACAAGTTGTACCAAAAGCTTCGAAGTTTTCAAACAAACACGCATCACTAAAATCCTAAAAACTGTATCATCCCTTAAAATCTAGCAAATTTTCTCACATAGAGATAGTGAAAAGTCATTTGCAGTCAAAAGAATGGTTGTAATGGCTGTAAGTTTGGTTGGTTTTTGGTCAATCTGGAGCATTGAAGTACACAAATTTTAACTTGTTCGCATTCTAGATAAAATGGCAATTCTGTCAAGTTTACTGGTATTTTAATCTAAAACTGATAGAATTCTGTGTTCTTGGTGCTCAAGTCAACGATCGACCTTAGTAAAGAAAAACAAATAAGAGTTGAAGGATGTAAAATGTTAATTGATCAGTTGAAAGCTTTTGAAAACTTTATCAACGATGACTCCAATAAGCTGCTTCGTCATGCTAAATTATTACAACAGATGACGAGGAACATTAAGCGGGCTTATTATTACTTTTCTCAAGATGCTCTACAATCAGGGACATCCTTATTAATAAGGATTGCCAATCGAGCACATGAGAATGCAAAATTACTTGGAGAGGTTGATCGGTTTTTCAGAGCATATAATGTTGATGACCGCTCTAGTTTTTTTCATAATTTTATTTTTCCTATGCGTGAGTTTACTCTCAGTTCTCCAAAAATATTGGGAACTTTGTCGCAGCGTATTTTTGATGATGTAAAAGAGCTAAGGAATTCCGAAAGGTTTGAGCGCGAGAAAGTTTTCCTGTTTCCTCCATTCGAGCACCAGCTCGCTGATATACGCCCCGATGTATTTAGGCCGCCAAATGTTAATACGGCGATAGAAAAAACAGTCGATATTGAAGAGCAACCTGAACCTGAAGTTTCGAGCCCTGTTTTTTTTGCTAAAGATCCTAAAAGTAAATCTTCCAAAATTCCTCCAGTTCCAAACGATAATAAAGAAAAGAATAAAGAGAAAAAGCGTTCTAGAGGTTGCTGTCTACAATAAGCGACGGTGTTTTTCCGCGAAGCATAATCATGAAGATGAGTGAGCATGTAATGAGAAGTGGCAAAGACAAGAGTGCAATGTGATAGCTTTGTGTTGAATAAATGCGAATACCATTTGACATGTTTCCTTGCCAGAAATGATCCAGGATCACACCAATCAAGGGTGCCGCAGTAGCACCAACAAGCATATTAAACATATTCGTAAAGCCTATGGCGGAACTTGTATATTGTGAGGGTGCAAATTGCCGATTAAAGGTAAATGCGAATAATAAAACGCTCGACGATGCGCCAAAAACAAACATGCAGGCAATGAGCAGCCATTGAGATAAATGTGGCACGTAGAGAACGATGGAAATAAATATTAATGAGACGATTCCGCCCGTCAATAAATGCAGTAGTGGTTTTCCATATTTTTCAAATGTCCACCCTGTAATCGGTGAGCCGAACATCAAGCCAATAAAAATATAGGAAACAAGCATGGCGGCGCTCGATTGTGAAATTGAATATGCTCGCATCAAGTAGGGGACACCCCAGAGTGAACCGAAGGCAATAATGGGTGCATACAATAAACTAGAATATAAGGAAGATATCCAGATTTTCTTACTTTTCAAAGAAAAAATTAACCCTTTGAGTAATCCAGCTTGTTGTTGTAAATCATCATCATCTTCTTTCTTGTCTCGAATAAATAACCATAAAAGAATGGCTAAAATAAATCCTATTATTGCAAAAAGTAAAACAGCATGACGCCATCCTAAATGAGTCACTAAAAATGACAGTGGTGCTAAACCAAAAACTGCACCTAGCATGCCAGCGGTAAACATAAAACCGACAAGTAGTGGAAAACGTTTTGCTGTAAAAAACTTAGCAGCAATATGCATCGAACCAATTGCAGCAACTGCCGAACTGATTGCAATCAAAACGCGAGAAAACTCTAGGATGAAGAATGAATGTGTTGTTGAAAATAATAAACAGCCAAAGCCGCAGACGAGTGAAGCGACTGATAAAATATATCTAACACCAAATCGATCCAGCAAAACACCTAACAGAATTTGCATGCCAGAATAAAAATAAAAATAGATTCCAACAAGGCTACCAATTGCTGTTGCATTGACAGTAAAATCTCGCATGAGATTATCTACCATAACGCTCGGGGAGACTTGTAATAACGTGACATAAAAATAATAAGTGATCGATAAAAACCAAATAACTAATGCAAAAAGCCCAGGGTTTTGTTGACAGTTTTTTTGTTTCATCATTTATACTTGTGGATTGTACGTCTGATGAATGGATTGATCAGAAACGCAATGATGGAAACGATGATACCAGCAATTCCAATTTTAGTAAACGCGAGGGTATATATGTGCAAAATAATTCCAGCGTGTTTAAGCTCTAGATTAGAAATATTTGCTAAGCTTGCAAAGCCACCTGATAAAGAAGCAGCTAACGCATTTCCCACTAAAAACCAAGTGCCCATCATAACGCCATACATTCGTTTTGGTGATAAATGTGTAACCATGGCAACGCCTAAGGCGCTATTCATCAAATCGCCAATAGTGAATATAAATAACATTGCAATAACCCACAAAGAAGATATTTGAAATTGTGAGTTTGGATAATGAGCGCCAATCACAAGCAATAAAAAGCTAATGCTTGTGATAAGCAATCCTAGCGTTAATTTTGTAAAGACATCCAGGTCTTTATTTTTCTTGTTTAAGTGATTATATAATGCAACTAATACGGGGCCGAGTAATATCACAAATATCGACTCTAGTGCTAAATACATCACTGTGGGTATTTGAAAGCCAAAATAAGTACGAACAACAGCACGTTGAACAAATAATTCAATCGAAGTAAAAAGCTGAAAATATAAGACAGAAAAGGCAAAGCCAACCAAAATCAGATAAAGACATGCAGTAATGTGCCATTTTTCTTCTTTTGGGCTTTTAATTATTTCATATGAAAAATAGCCTAGCGTTATAAGAGTTGAGACAATAAAGAAAAGGTTGGCTATGTTGGTGTGTTTTAGGAGGAACATAAAAACAAAAATACTGATGACAATCCCAATAAAAAGAGCGGCGATTATTTTATAGGGGATTGGCCGGCTGCCTGCCTTTGTGTCAACATCTACCGCTGTTTTTCTCAAAAGAAAATAAAAGAATAAGCCTAAGTAAAGCAGCAAGCCGCCTGTTAAAAACGCCATGTTCCAGCCATAGTATTTTTGTACAAAGCTAGCAACGATACCTGCAATAACTGTACCAATGTTGATTGCCATGTAATAGTAAGTAAAACCTGTATCAATTCGCGGATCATTTTCGTGATAACTTTGAGCGAGCAAGTCAGTTGGAGATGTTTTAAAGAAGCCGGCGCCAACGATAATAAAAGCAAGGGCGAACGTAAAAGCTACAAAGCTTGGGATAACAAGTAAAACGAGGCCAGTTCCTTCAAAAAATAAACCTAAAACAATCGAACGACGAATACCGATTACATTATCACCGAGATAGCCACCAAGCGCAGGTGTTAAATAGACAAGGGCAGTAAAAACACCAAAAATCATAAATGATTGAGTGTCAGATAAATTAAATTTTTGTCTTAAATACATGACGATCAGGTAGGAAATGACATAGAAACCAATTCGTTCGCAGATCGTTGTAAAATAGGCGAGCCTAAAAACGGGAGGTTGTTTTAAAGCTTTGTCAGTCATGCCGTTTTCCTCAGTCATTTAATTTATTATTCAAAAGTTTATTAACTTCTTGGGGATTGGCTTTGCCTTTAGACTTTTGCATAACTTCGCCAACAAAAAAATCAAATAATTTGGTTCTGCCGTTTTTGTAGGCAGCAACCTCATCAGGGTTTTCAAAAATTACTCGGGTAACAACTTGTTCGATAGTTGCTATATCAGTTAATTGTTGTAATCCTTTTGCAGCAATAATCGAGTCAGGATTTCCTTCGCCATGCAACATTGCTTCAAATACAAGCTTCGCGAGTTTACCAGAAATAGTCTCATCAGCAATACGTTTTAGTAAATCAGCTAGCTGTTCTTCACTAATAGGCGATTGTAGAATGCTTGTATTCTCTTTGTTTAGTGCAGCAGCCAATTCACCCATCATCCAATTGGCTACGAGTTTTGGGTCTGTTTTACCAAAACTAAGGACTTTTTCAAAGTAATTAGCCATTTCTCGATCGCTTGTTAGAAAAAGCGCAACCTGTTGAGTTAAGCCATAATTTTTTATGAATCGTTCTTTTTTTTGATTGGGTAACTCGGGTAAAGAGTTCGCGATGGATTCAATTAAATCATCATCAATAATAAGTGGTAATAGATCAGGCTCAGGGAAGTAACGATAATCTTTAACTGCTTCTTTGATTCTCATTGAGCGAGTTTGGTTTTTTTCAGGAGAATAATATCGAGTTTCCCTTGGTACAAATCCCGTTGTCAAATAAAGGTTTGATTGACGTTCAATTTCATAATTGATAGCACGTTCAACATAACGAAAAGAGTTAATATTTTTCACTTCAGCATGAGTGCCTAAAACATCTGATCCTTCGGGTCTCACCGAAATATTAGCATCACATCTAAAAGAACCATCTTGAAGATTACCATCAGAAATATCTAAAGTTTTAACTAGGGTGTGAAGCTCTTTGAGAAAGCTTACAGCTTCTGTTGCAGTGTGCATTTCGGGCGCTGAAACAACTTCTAAAAGTGGAATTCCTGCGCGATTAAAATCAATGCCTGTCATGCCATGATAATCTTCATGTAATGATTTTCCAGTATCTTCTTCGAGGTGTGCTGAAACGATGTTGATGGTTTTTGTCTTGCCGTCAGAAAGTAAAATAGTTAAATGTCCTGACTTAATAATGGGGTTGTGAAATTGTGTAATTTGATAGCCCTTTGGAAGGTCTGGGTAAAAATAATTTTTCCGTTCAAAGATGGAACGTCGAGCAATTTCTGCATTGACAGCCAGTCCGAATTTAATGGCCATTTTAATGGCTTCATCATTTAATGTAGGCAGCGTTCCAGGCACACCTAAATCAAGCATACCAGCATGTGTGTTAGGTTCTCCGCCAACACTTGTTGAGGTGCCGGAAAACAATTTGCTTTTTGTTGATAATTTTATATGAACTTCTAGTCCAATAATGGCTTCTAAATTCATGTTTTTCTCTCACTTCTCATTCCTCAATCCTTATGCTTGGTGTTCTTAAATGCCAATCGGTTGTTTGTTGGTATCGATGTGCAATATTAAGCAGTCGTGATTCTTGGAAATAATTTCCTGTGAGTTGTAAGCCAACGGGCATTTCATCGAGAAATCCAGCGGGTATTGAAATGCTCGGTAAGCCTGATAGGTTGCTTGTTGCTGTAAATATATCGGAAAGATACATGGATACTCTATCTTTAATTTTGCTACCGATATTAAATGCAGGCGTTGGTGTTGTCGGAGATAAAGTGACATCGACTTTTTTAAAAGCTTCTTGATAGTCTTGGCTGATGAGCTGTCGAATTTTTTGTGCTTTTATGTAATAAGCATCATAGTAGCCAGAAGATAAAACATAAGTGCCAATTAAAATCCGATGTTTTACTTCTTCACCAAAACCTTCATCGCGTGTTCGCTCGAAAAGATCCAATAAATTTTTAGGTTCTTTGCAGCGGTGACCAAAACGAACACCATCATATCGAGCTAAATTTGAAGAAGCCTCTGCTGGCGCGATGACATAATAAGCGGGAATTGCTAAATGTGTTCTGGGCAGAGTAATTTCTTGTAAAATTGCACCTTGGTTTTGGAGTTCTTCAGCTGCTTTATGGATAAGATCTGCAATTTTAGGATCAAGGTTTTTATCAAAAAACTCTTTTGGCAGGCCAACTCGCAAACCTTTAATGCTTTGATCTAGTGTGGTTGTATAGTCAGGAACAGGTTCATTAACTGATGTTGAATCATGTGGGTCCAAGCCTGCAATGCAGTTTAATATAATAGCGGCATCTTTTGCAGATTTAGTGAGAGGCCCTGCGTGATCTAAGCTAGAAGCCAGCGGAACCATTCCATAACGTGAAACACGCCCATAGGTTGGTTTTAATCCCGTGATACCACAAAAGGCGGCTGGTTGACGAATTGATCCGCCAGTGTCTGATCCGGTGGTAGCAACAGCCAATCGTGCAGCAACGGCTGCGGCTGATCCGCCAGAAGAACCACCCGGGACTGTATCCGTATTCCAAGGGTTTTTTACAGGACCATAATAACTATTTTCATTAGATGCGCCCATCGCAAACTCATCCATATTAAGTTTGCCCAAAAGTACGATACCATCATCTTTTAAACGTTTTACAACAGTTGCATCATATGGCGAGATGAAATTATCTAGCATTTTTGAACCACAGCTTGTTTTGATCCCTGCTGTGCAATACATATCTTTATGTGCAATTGGGATACCAGTCAGTGTTTTTGCCCCTCCATTAGCGATGCGCAGATCGGCTTCTTTTGCATTTTTGATTGCTGTTTCTTCGGTGAGAGTTATAAATGTATTTAACTTGGGGTCAATTTTTTTAATTCGTTGTAAAAAGTGCTCGGTCAATTCAACACTGGAAAATTCTTTCTTTTGTAGCGAGTTTGATAATTCTGAGATTGATTTATTATGCATTCGAGCTGCCTTCATCTTCAAAAACATGCGGGACAAGAAAGATGTCAGGGTTATCTGAATTGTGTTCAGTGACTTCATCAGATCTGAGGCGTTGGATCATGTCAATCGGGTGCTGCATCGGCTCAACATGCTCAGCTTTCAGTTGATTAATTTGGTCAATCAGATCTAGAATGCTGTTAAAGTCTTTATAACGAGGCAATTCATCGTCAGAGATTTTGAGTCTTGCTAAATGCGCAATTTGTTTGATTTCTTCTAGGTTCAAAAGTGTTGTCTTCTTGTAGGCTAAAAAGAGGAGGGATTATACTGATAATTTGCCCAAATGTCTTCTTTGACTTTTTTAGAGCGCAACTCATTGTTTTCATTAGAAGTTCCACATTCAAGATCCGGGTTAATTATCCTAAGAAGCGCAGTTGAGCGCGGTGATTGAGTGCAACAGATTGATTTATATGGCGTAATCAAAACATGGATCCCAGATGTTTGCTTCGCAAATTCTGGGACGACAGAATACCGTCGATTTGTGGCTAAAACAGTTATTTTGAGTTCGTTACGAAAAGTTGATTGCGTTTATTACGAAAAGTTGATTGCGTTTATTTGGTTTGTGAGCTATAAATGGTCAGTATTTGACAGACAAGCATTAGCTATAACAAAAAAACATAGTGAAAAAATAGATGAAACACATAAGTAATGTTTATGCAGATCTTACGAAAGATGATAGTACAAAATTATCGGATTGTTATAATAGAGAACTCGCAGAAGATTTTTTCTCAGAAACGTTTGAAGATCAAAAAACAATTATTGCTAAGTGTGGTGCTTGGGATTTTTTTGTGGAATTGTACCGCATTGATTCAGGAAAATTTAAAGAATTCTTTCGTCAGCATACTTATTGTTTGCAAGATAAGAAATTTATGCAACTTATGCGCATCAATAAAGACAAATATAGTTTACTGCATAAGACTTATCTCCAGTTTCAAGATGAAGATTGGCTCATTAGACAAAGAGAACGTCTTATACAACAGAAAGATACTTTGCTGTCTAAGTGTATCCTATTTTTATTTGATGATTATCACATTCGCCAAGAAATTTTGAAAAGTGAATTATTTCAGCAGATTGAACGGAGTGTTCAAGAGGTTCGTAAGAACAATAAGACTGACCATCCCTTCTATAATCATAAAAGTCCAGTTTTTTTGAGATATTTCGGTGTGCCACTTTCTGATAATCTAGAGCCTGATTCAACTCCTGCTAATGCGTACTTGAATAGACAGATGAAAATAGCATTCAATTCTTTTAGAAGCTCTATAGATGATAGTGTGAGTATACTTTTAGCATTCTTTGCTAAAGATGTTTTTGATGATCTGCTTAAAATTTGTGGATTTGAAAGTGAGCGCACAAAAATTGTTAAGGATTTTCTAATATTAGGTGGCATGAATAAGACAGTGATAGATAGAATAGATAGATCTAAGTTAGATACATTGGTACCAGACTTTGTATTATGGTTTGCAAAGTTTGGAATCTATTGTAGTCGGCAAAGTGACCATTGGCGTTATAACTTGAATCGTGATCAATGGAAGGGCGAAACATTAGGGAAGCTAGTAAAGGTCCTTAGAAATATTTTACTTGAAAGCCCTCAGGTATATTTTCAATGTGTGAATATTTTTAAGCTTCATGACTCTGATAAGAAACTTGTTTCCACACATTATATTGCTGATATTTTTAATCAGTATCTAGATGAAAGTAAGCTATCAATTAAAGAAGCTCAAATGTGGATAAAGCCAATTTTTGAAAGTCTTTATGGTTGGGCGAAAACAGAAAATCCATTTCACTTTGATACACTTCGTCATATACAAATTATATCAAATAATTATTTGAAGCTAGCTATAAATGATGAGCTTGTTATAGACTTTATTACTAGTTTTATTTTAGCTTGTTATAAAGAAAGAAAAGCGAAAGTGCTATTTGATTTTTTTAGAGAAATGCCAGACCAGAGTTTTGATTTTTTTTCTGAAGAAAGTAAAGGTAATGCTTGTGAGCTATTTCGCAGCGCATCAATTGTTTCGCCATTTATGAATTGGCAGTTGAATAAATTATCAGTTGACACAAATAATTTTGATAATATTCTGGAAGGATATTTTAGAGAAAGTATGAAACTTGATAATCGTTTAGATTCTCTCTTGCTTGCACAACGTTTTAAGAGTCAAGTAATCAGAGATGATAGGCTTCGTTGTTTGTTAGATAGCTGTGTCCGTTTAGAGGACTTCCAATTCATAGAAGAAAATCTATTATCAATACCTGATTTTTCCGAAGATCAAAAGTCCCGCGCTAGGCATTTTATGGACATTAGAAAAAAATTAGACAGGTACAGGTATCTCCCAGCAGCAGAATATGTTGAAATTGCCGAGTCCTTGATGGGTTTGGACGAAGAGCCATCTTTATTAGAATCATTATTCCGCAGTTGTTTGCTTGGATTGGCAGATGATGATGAATTTAAAATCGCGTTTGATCTTATTAAAAAGATAGAAGATTGGAAGACAGTTGATTGTATGATTGAGATTAAGCGCCAGGTGAATGAAAAGTATAGATGGTATATTTCAAGCGGCTTCAATATGCTTTCTAATGATGATGAATCGAAAAGTATCAAACAAGACAAATCATTTAAGAAATATTTTGAACAACTTTGTTTGTTGTTAGCTTTGAAAAGCCCGGAAAGAGAGCAAACTTGCACACTTATTATCGAGTGTCGAAATGAGTTATATTATGAAGACTTCTTATCATTCATTGAGTTATTAAAAAGTTTGTTCAAAATGGGCATTATTATTAATGAGAGTTTTATAAGAGATACTTATGAAATGTACATAAACTCATTACTTTCGCACTCTCAACATACGTCTGCTCGCGAGGCTTGCAAAGATTTGGCTGAATATGATGCCGAAGCCAGCATGAGATTAAATGAGTTAACAACATGCACTGAGATTGAATTTGTAATTGAGGATAAATTACATGCATGCAAATTCCTTTCTCATTATGATGAAGTGATTGAATTGGCGCGATTAACCGAAAAGACACAGAAATTTCTTCCAGTGCTTTATTGTCTTCAAATTAAACTTTATGTTCGCTTTGGGCGTCTTGATGAAGCTTTGCAAATATTAGATAAGGCCTCAAAAGAATTCAAGCTTGATTTTACCATAGAAGATTGTTTAAAAGAGTGTGCTAAAGATTCTCCTGGGGTTTTTGTTGGAAAATCGCTAGAGAAAGGAGTGTATGATCGTTATTTAATAGACTTTTTGAGAGTTTGGGTGACATATCAGCTTGAAGAAACTTCCAACACAGTGAAACATTTAATTGCTACGTTGCCAAGTAGATTTAAATCGACAAGCTCGAATGAGCCTGCATTGGAGCGGCAAAAATTATCAATAAGTTTTGTTAAATCACTTATTTATTATGAAGCAAATGATTATGCAAAAGCCTATGAAAGTTTAGTTGGTCTTATAGAAGCAGCAGCCACAACATCCCCTGATAACTTAAAAATTATAGTTGAAGCTTTTTTGATGTTGGTTATGGGGGTGATGCCAGAGGAAAATCTTTTATTATCGATTGATGAAAAAGGCACGGTTATTGCTAAGAATGTTGATTCGTCTGTTAATGATAGTAATACAAGTAATCTGCCTTTTTTTGCGCCCAATGGTTTTGATGCGGAATTAGATGGTGCCATGACGATGTCATCAACTTTTGAGCCAAAAATTTGGCATGCGATATGTGTTTCCAAATTTATTTTGTTTGAGCATGATGATTCTAAAAAAGAAGAACTTGCTGATATAAGAAAAATACTTTTTGAACGTTTAAATGGAGTGTGCAGCCTTAATGAAAATAAACTAAATATGACAATATTTCGTTTTATCCGTTTGTTAAAGTTTTATACGATGACTGGTAGCCAGACAGAAGATACAGAAGTGTTGTGTGCGGAAGGTATTCAAGATCGCGATAAGCTTATTCAAAAATTGGATTTAAATCAGCTAGAAGGGCTAAAAAATTGTTTTCAATCGTTGTCGTTTAAATATCGCGTTTATTTTGCGATGCATTTGATGAAATTAGATATAGATGAGCCTTTATTTATAGAAAAAGATGAGTTTGTTTCTAGGGTTTCTAGAGATGAGATAGATGGATTGATTGAAGGTTTGAAGGATAATTCTGAATTCCAGGTTAAATTTTTAATGCTCTCCTTGTCTCATTCGCGAGCGCGAGAAGATCATTTGTTGCAAAAAAACCAGCAACTCACTCAAAGCTTCGTCGATGGAGCTCATCGAAAAAGAAGAATGTCGAAGCATGCTTAAGTCGGCTTCGAAAAATTAGATTCTTATTTCCGTCATCCCGCGTTCTTTCTCGTGGGATCTAGCATAACTCATTGTTTTTATTAGGTCCCGTGATTAGGTCACGGGATGACGCTGTGCAAATTTTCAATTTTTCGAAGCTCTTAAGCTTTCCTTAAGCTTTCCTTAAGCTTTCCTTAAGCTTTATGGTCTATAAGTAGGACAATGAAAATAAAAATTCTGCTTACAAGGAAATAATAATGAGAAAAATACAAGATTACATCACCAATATAAAAAAACAATCCAGTTTATCAAAACAAGTTTTTGATAAGTTAGGTGATCTTAGTATTGGGCAGTTGTCACTTGCAAGTTTGCTAACGATTCATGCGCTGATTTCTGAAACGAATGATGGGTCTGATTTAGAGACCTCAAAATTATTAGATATTATTCATCTCCATATTATTGAGCGCTTGGAGTTTGTACCAGAAAATGAATCATTTGGGCAATATTTACTGAATCAAGAAAAATCAGTTTTGTCTTTAAAGCATGTTTATTACGCTCAAAAGATACTTTTACATGATTTTGAAACAAAGTTACAACTTGAGGGTCAGGAAAAGTTAAATTTAATTTACCGGTTAATTTATGATCGTTTTGTCGAATTGTTTGTGTTGTTGAGCAATATCGGTGTAAAAAATGGAAATGAGCTAACAAATCAATTTTTTTCAATTAAAGATCTTGATGACTCATTAAATGACCAGTTTTCTTCTTTTGATAAAAAAAGCGCATATTGCAATCAGCTGCAAGAAAGAATTGTTTTAGAGCTTGAAGAATTAAAATTTCTCAAAAACCTTTCTGATCAGGGCATTTTACATGGAATACGCTCAATTTTGCACTTGATCAAGGTAAAAAAAGAACCATTTTTGATTGCTGATACGGAAGTGGTTTGTCACTAGTAGAGACTTTTCTTTGTAAAGATGTCATCCCGCGGCCTTATCATTACCCATAAGTTGGATATAAAAATAGATTTGTTATTCAACAAACCTATAGAAGGTATTGCTTAAAGGCGACGCTATAAATTCAAATTTTCTAGATTTAACAGCTCCGAAGGA
>SDBS01000303.1_pt1 | contig 45611 bp, 45 predicted proteins | sample 2277091 | NCBI WGS metagenome assembly SDBS01 (sample SAMN10404972, study PRJNA504765) | marine sediment metagenome | isolation source: marine sediment core GS10_PC15, 163 cmbsf | place: Arctic Ocean: Southern Knipovich Ridge | collected 2010 | reverse complement strand
CGCATGTAAAGTTCTAGAGCATCTTGTATTATTTTTGGTTGAATGTAGAAATATTCCCAATCAATAGGTTTTATTAAGTCTTTTTGATTAAACCAATACTTCTTCGATTCACTTTCTTGGACCAAAATATCACCATCAATTTTAATTTCTAAGGATCTAGAAACATATACACTTATTTAATTTTATTTAAAAAATTATTATTCTGAAAAATTGCAGAAAAATATTAATACTCTATACCATATCGTGCATTTACTCCTTTTGAAGAGTAATAATGCTTAATCATTCTCATTTCTGTAATTAAATCTGCTCGCATTTTAATTTTAGGATGGATTTTTTGTCCACCCGTAATGATTAGTTCTACTTTCTCTGGTTTCAAATCAATAAGCTTTAAAACATCTTCCACATCTACAATTCCCATTTGGACCGCAACTCCAATCTCGTCTAATATTACAAGATCATACTCATCATTTGTAAGTATTTCTCTGGCAAATTCCATTCCTTTCCGCCCCTCTTCATAATCTATGTCTCCAGGCACTTCTATTAGCTGTTTTGTCCCAAATTGTTTTACCTCAAAATTAGGATTTGCTTTAATTGCTTCTATTTCCCCATATCTAGTGTCTCCTTTTAGAAATTGGATCATCATAACTTTAAATCCATGTCCTGATGCGCGAAATCCCTGACCAAGCGCTGCTGTAGTCTTTCCCTTTCCTCTTCCGTAATAACATTGCACTAAACCAACTTTTAGTCTTTTTCGTGTAATTTAAATCACATCATTAATTAGTAGCATATTTAAAATTAATTTTCAAAAGAGAAAATTCAATATTAGAAGTATAATAAATCAATTTAATTTTTTGATATCTAATATATAATCTTTAATTTGATAAATAACTATTTTCCAATATTATTGATAAAATGATACTTTTGATAACATAGAAATGCTAAAAGGGTGAAGGAATGAGGTCCAGTAAATTAATGTCTCTTGAGGATGCAATTTCTACTTACGTTCAAGATGGAGACCTCGTTGGGTTTGGTGGACTATCTTTTTGGAGAAAATCTGTAAGTGGGTGCCGAGAAATAATAAGACAAAATAAAAAAAACTTAACTATTTGTACATTCGTCGGTGGAATGGAAATAGATATGCTTGTAGGGGGAGGATGTGTTTCAGAAGTAAGATCCTGTTTTGTTGGCATGGAAATGTTTGGTATGGCCCCCCATTACAGAAACGCAGTCGAATCAGGTTCAATTAAAATTTCTGAAGAAACAGAAGCATCTATTGCTTTAGGATTGAAAGCTTCCTATTTGAAAGTGCCTTTTATGCCATTAAAGGGAATAATTGGAACGGATATTCCTAATGTGAGAAAAGATATTAAGCAATTCAAGGATCCTTTAGGCTCGGGAACTGAATTAATAGCTCTTCCTAAAATTGATTTAGATGTTGCTATTTTACATGTTCCTTATGCAGATGAGTTTGGAAATGGAAATATTGCAGGAGCGGTATGGATGGATGATGATATGGCAAAAACTGCAAAAAAAACAATTATTACATGCGAGAAATTAGTTGATTTGGAAGATATTATTCATTCTCCAGGAAAGGCACAATTACCTATGCAAACTACATCCGCAGTAGTAAAAATCCCTTTTGGTGCCCATCCGACAAGCTGTTATCCGAATTATACTTTTGATCCAAATCATATCCAGACATATCTTAAGACTAATTTTGAAGAATATAAGAAAAAATACATTCTAAATAAAAATAATGCTCAATATCTTGAAGAGGTAGGTGGCGCTCAGACGATATTGAATATCTTACTATAGGAGGTATAGGATGTCAAAATGACGGAATATTCAAATAAATATACTGCCGATGAGCTCCTTACGGTCTTAATGGCAAGGGAAGTAAGAAATGACGATGTAATGATTGTTGGAGTGGCAACTCCAATGGTGTGGGCTGCTTTTACATTAGCTAAAGTAACCCATGCTCCAGATGCAATATATCACTATATTATGGGTAATACATTTGTTGATGAGGCTCGTCAGGTATCTTTACTTTATTTAGAAATGAATACAGCACGAGCATATCGATTTCAAAACTCAGGAGAATGTACTTTAGAATCTCTCCCATCTGAAAAGCTCACTACTATTGAGTGGTTCAGACCAGCTCAAGTTGACCAATATGGAAATACTAATAACATATGTATTGGTGATTGGAATCTTCCTAAAGTAAGGTTACCTGGTTGTGCAGGAATAGCTGATTTCTCTATGTTTTATTCACGGGGCAGTTTTTTATATGTTCCACGACACGACACCAGAACATTTGTTACTAAAATTGATTTTGTTTCCGGAGTGGGATTTCCAGATGGGAAACCTAGCATATGCGGCGGTTCTGGGCCTCAATGTGTGATAACTAATCTAGCATACCTTACTTTTGATGATAAAACTAAAAGAATGAAAGTAGGGACAATTCATCCAGGTATAAAAATTGATGAGATAAGAAAATCTACTGGTTTTGAATTACTTGTTCCTGAAGGGATCAGTGAAACATTACCTCCAACAGAAGAAGAAATAAATATCTTAAGAAATAAAGTAGATCCTTTAGGAATTAGAAAACTAGAAGTTCTTACTGGCAAGGAACGTGAAGAATTATTGAATATAATCATCGAAAAAGAGTTGGCAATGGAAAATAGGTTTCCAAAACTAATATCTTGAATTATGTGGAAATATTTTTTTAAACACTTCATCTAGGGGTTAAGTTAAAGGAAATTAATAAATAAAGAAATTGAAAAAGAAAAAAAAGGATAATGTAAAAATCTCAATTCTTTTTAAATAGCGGATCAGCCTCTTGAAGGGCTCTACGTTGCACTTTACCTACGGCATTCTTTGGAACTTCTTCAATAAATTCAATCAAGGCAGGTACCTTCCAATAGGTAATATTATCGTTCATCCACGCCTTTAGCTCATCCTCTGTAATTTTCCCTTTATATTCGAGGTTTAATTGAACCCAAGCTTTTGCAATTTCTCCAACTTTCCCTTTTGGATCGGGGAAGCCTGCAACTGCGGCTTCAGATACAGCTTCGTGCATCATGAGCATTGTTTCAACTTCTGTGGGAAAAACTGAATGACCAGCTACTTTAATTAGTAGTTTTTTTCGGTCACGAAGAGTGACAGTGCCATCTTCTGACATGAATCCAAGATCACCAGTTCGAAGCCAGATACGACCATCCCATTCTTTGAGAGTATCTGCTGTTGCTTCGGGCTTATTTAGATATTCTTTCATCATTTGAGGTCCACATGCACATAATTCTCCTGGATGGTCGGGTCCATATTTAGATCCTGGTAATCCATCCGCTATGGGTCCTTTTTCGAAATCATCAGGGTCGAAAATGGCCCAGTCTGTTCCTGTAAAAGGGATTCCAATCGTACCTACAGGATATTCACTAAAAAAAGGTCCTGCACTCACACCACCAGAAGATTCTGTGAGACCGTAGGCGTCAACGAGCCTCCCTCCGGTGACCTTTTCAAACGCATTCCTCACAGGATCATGCAATGGTCCTGCGCCACATAGGTTTAATTGAAATTTTTTTAGAGTATCCTTGTATTTCTCTATTTCAGGAAACTCTGACATCCGTTTATAATAAAGCTCAGCCATAGCAAAATATATTCCTTCTATAGGGAGTTTTTTAATAGTTTTGAGCAAATCTTCCACAGAAGGAGGAGAGGAAAGTAGAAGACACCATCCGCCTTGCGATATCCTTGACAGTATAACGTGATTCACTCCACTAATGTGAAACGCGGGAAACATACCAATGGATGTTAGATTTGGATGCTTATCTCCAAATCTTCCTGATACCTGTTGTATTAATGCTAATAAATTATAATGTGTCAGAACACACGCTTTTGGGACTCCTGTAGTGCCCCCTGTCATAAGATAGCAAGAAGGGTCTTCAACGGGATCAATTTGTACGTCTGGGAGATTTGGTGCAATGGTTAAAAGTTCATAGAAATTGTAAGAAGGATCGAAATCAATTTTAGATTTTTCAATATTACTAGTTTTTTGTGTCAGAAAATCTTCAAAACTTAGATTTCCCTTTACTAAATCTGCTATTCCCGTGGTTATTATGAACTCTATATTAGTTTTATCTATAATTGGTTTTATTAACATGTTATAAAGTGGTTCAAGGCTCACCAAGGCTTTAACATTACATGTCTCAATTTGATGTAAGATTTCAAGTGATTTATAAGTAGGATTGAGACCAGCAATAATAGCACCTAGTTTTTGACATGCATAATAGCAGACAAAATATTGAATACAATTTGGCATTAGAAGACCGAGAACATCCCCTTTTCTTAATCCATAATTATGAAGACTGGTAGCAACCTTGTCTATTAATTGGCCTACCTCATCGTAAGTCATCCAAGAATCCATAAACCAGAATAAATTATTATTTGGAGTCTTTTTCCGTTGCCGTTCGAAAAACTCACCCATAGTAAATTCTTCAATCTCAACGTTTTTTGGCATATCCTTAGGCCACCATGTCTTAAACCATGCTTTTTCTTCATTAACATACCATTTTTTAGACATATTTGACACTTCTGATTAAAATTAAACTATTTATATATTAAAATCATTAGTGTCATTTATCTATTAAATTTTTTTAAAATTCTAATAGAGCATTATTTAAATAAAAAACTAAATTGAGATGATTTTAAAATGAGTGATGAAAAACTAGAAGGGGATTCTGCCAGTACTGGAAAGATGGTATCGTACGGATTCACCTCTTTTATTGACAGCATAGTAATGGCATCATTTGGATTTACTGTTTTCTACTATTACGAGGTCGAAATAGGATTGTCAATTTCTTTAGTTGGAATTGCGTTTGTTATATTTGCGATATGGAATATGATAAACGATCCTCTTGTTGGGTATTTGACTGATAAACCCAGAGGGTGGGCGAAAAAATGGGGTGTGAGAAGGCCGTGGATATTCATTGGAGGTTTTGTGACTATCATATTTTTCTTCCTTATCTTTACCCCACCAGCTATCGATGCAAAGAAGGATCCAATGCCTGTATTTTGGTACCTGATATTAATAACATGCCTTTTCGATACATTTTATTCTCTTTACACTGCGCATTATAAAGGAGGATTCGTTAACCAATTTCGAACAAATAACGAGCGTGGAAAAGCGAGCGGGATTATGAGGCTTATAGGAGAATCAGGAGCTCTAATTTCCGTGGCAATTTTAATTCCAACCATTATAATATTTGGAGATCCAAGTTCTTTCATAAGATATGGAATAGCGCTAGCTATAGTTATGGTTATTGGTATGATCATTGTGATTCCTGGTACTAAAGAGGATGAGGAGGCAATAGCGCGGTATATGGCGGGATATGAGGAGAGAGAAAAACTTAGTTTCTGGAAAGTGTTAAAAGCAGCTCTTACTTCAAAAAATTACATGCTCCAAATATTTGCATATACCATGTTTATGATAACAGCTAATTTATTCATGGCAAATATGTTCTATTTCGTAAAAGATGTGTTAAATTTGCCTGCGTCCGCAGCAATGCCAGTATTTTTAACTTACATAATTGTATTATATGTAACTGTTCCAATATGGGTCAGAGTTGCAAAAAGAATTGGGCCTATAAAAGTGGGAAAAATAAGTTTAGTGCTTATAGGTATAGGCTTGTTATTTAATATGATAACAAATAGTATAATCATGCTGGTAATAGTATTCGGTATTATTGGTATTTTTTGGGCAGGTTATCTCGCTATGTATATGGCAATTCAATCAGATGCGTATGATGAAGTGACTCTCGAATGTGGATGCCATCAAGAGGCAACTCTTCTTGGAATCAGTAATTTCTTTGCACGAGTTGCATATCTTGTCATCGCAGTTTTAATAGCTGTCGTACATATTGCGACGGGATACAATCCAGATCCAAACGCAACGCAGACACCTACAGCAATAATGGGCATTCGACTTCTTTTTAGTGTAATTCCAGCAATTTTTGCATTTCTGGGAGGCATAGCATTAATTCTATGGTATGATTTAGAAGGGCAGAAGCTAATGGAAATGAAAACTAAGTTAAAAGAATGCGGTCTCTAAATTAAGTAGTTAAATCAAATAAATTTAATTTTAAAAAAATTTTTTCTTGTTATTTATTTTTTAATTTGTAATTGATTAGAGAGCTTTTCCTATAACATTTTATAATTAAGAAAATAAAAGGGATTAGTTCTTTTTAAATAGTGGATCAGCTTCTTGTAAAGCCCTTCTCTGCACTTTCCCTACCATATTCTTGGGAACTTCATCAATAAATTCAATTATAGCTGGACATTTCCAATAAGCCATGTTCTCCTTCATCCAGACCTTTAACTCATCTTCAGAAATCTTACCTACATATTCTGGTTGTAGGGCAACCCATGCTTTTGTAATTTCGCCAAGTTTTTCCTCTGGATCTGGTAATCCTGCTACTGCTGCATCTATCACCGCCTCGTGCATCATTAGCATTGTTTCTACTTCTGTGGGAAATACTGAATGCCCCGCGACTTTGATCAATTGTTTTTTCCTATCGCGGAGCGTAACAGTACCATCTTCAGCCATGAATCCGATATCACCCGTTCGAAGCCAAGTTCGTCCATCCCATTCTTTTAACGTGTCTGCGGTTTCTTCTGGTTTATTTAGATATTCCTTCATTACTTGAGGGCCACAGATACATAACTCACCAACACCCTCCTCACCATATTTCGAACCAGGTAAACCATCTGCTATTGGTCCCTTTTCGAAATCGTCAGGATCAAAAATCGCCCAATCTGTTCCAATCATAGGTAAGCCCAGCGTTCCTAGAGGGTACTCAGTCCAAAGAGTTCCAGTGCTTGCAGATCCAGCACTTTCAGTAAGACCGTAACCATCGATAAGCCTTCCACCCGTTATTTTTTGATATGCTTCCCTCACAGGAGCATGCAATGGTCCTGCACCATTCATATTTATCCTAAATTTTTTTAATGTATCGAGGTATTTATCAACATCAGGGAATTCTATTATTCTTTTGAAATAGAGTTCAGCCATAATAAGAAAAACGCCCCTATCTGTTGGGAGTTTATCAACAGTTTTAAGCAAATCTTCTACGGATGGAGGGGCAGCAAACATCATTACCCATCCACCAAGAAGTAGAGGCATCATTAAAGTAACAGCCACTCCAGCGACATGGAACATAGGGAAAATACCGATAAGACAAGTTCCTGGTTCGTCCCCTCCAAAAGTTAACATAGCTGGTTTCAGTAATGATGTAAAATTGAAATGCGTTAATACACATGCTTTTGGAACCCCCGTGGTACCACCTGTCATAAGGTATGTTGCAGAAACCTCATGAGGATTTATGTTTACGTCTGGAAGATTTGGTTCGGTTGTGAGAAGTTCGTAAAAATTATAAGAAGGTTGAAAATCTATTTTAGGTTTACGTATCCTGCGAGTCTTTTTTGTTATAAATTCTTCTAAAGTTAGACTTCCTTTAACTAAATCTGCTATTCCAGTAGTAATTATAAGCTCAATCTTTGTTTTATCAATGATTTGTTTGACCAACATATCGTATAGGGCCCCAATACACATTAGTGCTTTTACGTTACATGTCTCAATTTGATGCAAAATTTCAAGAGATTTGTAGGTAGGATTTAATCCAGTTACGGTTACTCCTAATTTTTGGCAAGCAAAAAAAGTAATATAGTATTGAAAGCAATTTGGCATGAGCATACAAAAAACATCTCCCTTCCTTAATCCTAAGTTGTGAAGACTTGTTGTTACCAAATCTACTAATTTACCTACTTCCTCATAAGTCATCCAAGAATCTAAAAACCAGATCAAATTTTTATCCGCATATTTCTTTCTTTGCCTTTCAAAAACCTCCCCTATGGTTAAATGTTCAATTTCAACGTTCTTTGGCATATCTTTAGGCCACCATGTTTTAAACCAGGCCTTTTCTTCATTTACATACCACTCTTTTGTCATAATATCACACTTCTATAAAGTTAAATTAATCTAGTAAGGGCAAAAATCTAATTTAAAAGTTTTGAAATTAGTCCTAATAGCCTATATAAGAAGTTAATCGAAAGTTTTATTTATTATATTAAAGAAGATATTCCTTGGTAGATTAAAATGGAAATGAAAAATTATAATTTTATTACCCTCGAAAAAAGGGGGAAAACATGCATTCTTAAGTTAAATCGCCCAGAAAAGAAGAATGCAATGAGTGAGGCTATGCGAGCAGAAATAATTGACGCATTAGAAACACTTAAGGATGAAAAGAAAATTAGAGCCGTGATACTTTACGGGGGTGAGGATTTTTTCTGTGCTGGATTTGATAGAGATGAAGTTCAAGCTATGCTGGGAGGTGAAAATTGGAATAAATTTATAGAATCAAGTTCTCTTTTTCATAGAACTTTTTTAGAATTCCCTAAATTATTGATTGCAGCTGTGAATGGATATGCCTTAGCGGGGGGCTTTGACTTAGCGATCTTATGCCATCTCCGCTTAGCCTCAGGGAGCGCGGTTTTTGGACATCCTGAAATAGGTTTTGGGGCATGTCCCCTCTTCTTTCCTTACATGGCACTTGTTGGACGCGGTAAAGCGCTTGAACTCACTCTTAATACTAGTACAAAAGACACGTTTATAAATGCAGAAGAAGCTTATCGTCTTAATATTGTAAATAAAATTGTAGAGCCCGGAAATGTTTTAGACGAAGCACTTAAAATCGCGAAAACAATTAATAGATCCCCCGAATTTGCTGTAGAACAATTATTACAAGTAAGTAATAGTTTTTTCAACCGATATGATGCATTTGAAACTGAAATGAATACGATAGTTGAAAAAATGAAGAAGATGTTAAATTTGTAAATGAATTGTTAAATGTTGAACATATAACACTAAGATTTCGCTAGAAAATTATAAGGCAACCCATCTATGTCTCTAATAGAAATTTATTGTAAAAAAGGGCTCTAAACAAAACTTTGTACTTTTTTTTTTTGAAAGAATGAAAAAGTTTTTGGACAGTGCAATATTAACCTGATATATTGTTAAAATAATCAGAGGATACAAAATGGTTAATCATTCACATGATAATGAAACTCACCATCATGGTGCTTCTATCTCTTTAACTGATAAACAAAAAACTATTCTGAAAAAAGGAATTCAAAAATTAATCGAATTAACTTCGGGATTATCATGGAAAAAATTGCCTTCTGACAAATACCCAAAACCTTTAGTGCAAATGACTTATTCCGACATCCCTAGTATTGATGAAATAAAAAAGGAGATTGAGGAAAAAATTGATGAAAGTCCGATAAGTATCCTGGAAAATGTTCTAGCTTTTCTAGAACTTTGTGAAAGTAACAAAAATGACGCTTCAGATTTCTTTCTTGAAGATATGTCCTTTATTAGAGAATGCTTTGCTACTAAACGATTAAACGGTTGGGTTTCTATTATTGGTGAAAGCAAAAGAGAAAAGATTGAAGAAGAAATAAATACACAATGGAATTTTCGATTTTTTAATGGTCGAAAAGAAGAAACAGGAATTTATACTCTTCTAAGCATGCTAGCGAGATATGCCTTTGTCTATGGTACAATACAAAATGGAGATTTTCACTCTTTATCTCACTTTGTTGAAGATTTTTGCCCAGGAGTAATTGTATGTTTTGGAGAAAAAACAGAATTAGAATATACCTTAGCTCTTACAGCGATGAAAATGGGGGTACCAGCTGTTGTTTCTACTAATTTTCCGTTTCAATTAGGAAAACAGATACGTGTCGAGAATATCAAGGATATTCCTAAAGCTATTGTCGGTTTTCGAAATATCCATCGTCTTCTGGATACACCAGAGGTTCCTAAATTACCAGAATACTGCGATGTAAAATTTAAGCAAGAAAAATTTGAACCGACAGTAATTTGGGGAAATACAGAAGAAAGTTTTTACATAGTAGAAAAAGGAGAGGTAAAAAAACCTGAAATTCTTGTTCATGGTCAACCATCTTCTGAGATGGGAATCAAAATAACTATAGATGCAGAACCTATGGACGCATTTGATCGAAGGTTTATAGAGAAAAAGATACCTTCAGTTCTTTCCATGATTAAAGGAGTAAGAATACAATTTGAGGGTGAAAAGTTGAAAATACTATTTGCCGAAAGTGTTACTCCTAATCCTGAACAGATAGGGGAAGTCCTGTTTGCGTCTATTCGTCATGAGTTTCCTGTACTGAAGAAAATAAGAGTAGAAATTATTTTTGATAAACAATCTTTGAAAGAAATGTTCCCAGATATTATAAAAGCAAAAGAAGAGCGAGAATATGAAATTACGAATGCTACTGAAGAAAATATTAAATATTTCTATCAATGTGTTGGTTGTTCCCCTTTTGCTCCAGATCATGTTTGTACATTAACTCCTGAAAGACCGCCTCAGTGTGGAAGAGTTTTTGCATCTGTAAAAACTGGTGCTCATTATTCTTATGATGATATGACTAATATTCACCATAGTTGGTTACATAATGATATCAATTCATTTATAGTAATAGAAAAAGGCAGATGTCTGGATCCAATTAAAGGAGAATGGTCAGGAGTAAATGAATTTTCTGCTAAACATAGTCAAGGACGAACAACGCGAGTTTTTCTACACTCTTTAGACGATTTCCCTCTGACTGGTTGTGGATGTTTCCGAATGATAATTTTCAAAACAAATAAGCCACGAGAAGGTATTGGAATTATGGATGTAAATTTCAAGGGAAAAGCTCCAGATGGGAGAACATGGAAGGATTTACACTATGAATTAGCAGGTAAGCAAACTCCAGGAATTGTAGGAGCTTCACAGGGATATCTCTTATCATCAAAATTCCTAAAAGCACATGGGGGATGGAAAGAAGTAGTGTGGATAAGCCCAATAATTGCTCAATCTGCAAAAAAAATTCTTCCTGCGGAATTGAAGCAATTTCTAATTGAATAATATCATAGAAAAAATCTAAGAAGTTTTTTACTTTTTTCTTACAAATTTTACATTACTAAATAGATCATGAACGGTGTCGTAAATTTGGAATTTACTATCAATAGCTTTAGTGGATATCTCATTAATTTCATCTTGGCTTATCAAACTTTCTAATACATTGTCAATTTTGTTATACAGCAATTCTCTTACTTTGTAAGCAAATCTATTTTTCTTCCTTTTTCTTAAAATTTCTGAAAGTTCTAAATGCTCTTTATGATCCATAATGTTTTCAATTAACTCATCTATCCCTTCACCTGTAATAGCATTCGTTTGCACTATAGGAGGTCTCCAACCACTTTGAGAGGAAGGAGAATCGTCCAACATCATATCGATATTTGCTACTACATCCTCACCCCCTAAATCCTTCTTATTCACATCGTATATATCTCCAATTTCGATTATTCCTGCTTTTTGCATTTGTATTGAGTCTCCCGAGAAGGGGATTAAAATAACAACAGTAGTATAAGCTAAATTATATATATCAAATTCAGATTGCCCTACACCAACAGTCTCTATTAAAATGATGTCCATTCCGAAAGCCTCATATAACAAAGTAATGTCAAGAACCGCTCTCGAGATTCCCCCTCGATATCCTCTCGAAGCAAGACTTCTTATAAAAATGTTAGGATGAGTGGAAACACTGGTCATTCTCACTCTATCACCTAAAAAAGCACCTCCACTAAAAGGAGAAGTTGGATCTATAGATATTATCCCCACATATTTTCCTTCATCTAGTAGCTTTTTAGATATCGCTCCCGTTAATGTGCTTTTTCCTACTCCTGGTGATCCCGTTATTCCAACTATATAAGATTCATGACTTAAATCGTGAAAATGTTTAAAAATTTCAGAAGCGGTTTCAGGATGATTTTCTATAAGCGTAATTAATTTAGCTAAGGCAACTTTGTCTTTTTGTTTAAATCTTTGAACTAAACTATCAATATCATAATTTCTGGTCAAAAAAAGTTTCCCCACAATATAGTAGCTAATTAGTTTCTAATCTATTATTTTGAAAAATAAAGAATAAAATTATTACTTTTTGATTTTTTCTCTTAATAAATTTAATTTTTAATAAATAATTAAAAGGATTACCTATAGGTGCGCGTTTTCATTTAAGTATTTAATAATTTTATTTACGAATGACTTTCCAGTTTTTAGGAGTTCATCAGCTTCATCCTTACTTATTTTTGTAGTATATTCATAATCTCCTTCATATCTCTTATCCATAGCATTTCTTAGTTGCCTACTCATTTCTTTCGGAAAAATATTTGTCTTTATGAAATTTTGTCCAAAACCAGAAATAACTCCACGATGAGATTTGAATTTTATGTTTTTAGTCAATAAAAGCGCTTCTACGGCATAGAACATTGCATAATAAGTTCTAGAAACTGTAGCTTCATAATCTTCATTATCTAATAATAGAGTGGCGCTTTTAAGAGCACGCTTTGCTTTTTCGATTAGTGGTTTTAATTCAAATTCATTCAAATTTGGACACCTTCATCTCGTATATTTACTAAAAGTGGAGTCATAAGTGAATTGAAGTCATCTTCTGAGACAGGATGAATTGAAAGTAAGGTATCATATTTTAAATCAATATCACAAGCAATTTCTGTCATTCTATCTATTTCTTTAAATGGTAAAATATTACCTCTAAGAATAATTGCCAAATCTATATCAGAATCTTCGTTTTCTTCCCCTCTAGCATAAGAGCCATACAGAACTATATTTTTTAATTTGTTACCATACAGCTTTTTTAGTTCTGCTTTGAATTCTATAAGAATTTTCATAACGGATATATTATCTTGCATATTGATTCCGTTCTTGGAAGAGAGTTATTTTGAATTATATATAATAATTTATTTATTTCTTGATTTTATCTTGTATAAATTTGACAATGTCATCAGTAAGAGCTCCCGGTCCAAATACATTAGCTACACCTATAGCTTTGAGATCAGCGAAATCTTGAGCGGGAATCACTCCCCCTACAACAATGAGAAAATTATCTTTGATGCCTTTTTCTTCTAAAAGATCGATAAGCTGTTTTGTATATGCAAAATGAGCTCCTGAATGAATACTTAATCCTATAACATCAACATCTTCTTGAATTGCGGACTCAACAATTTGTGGTATATTTTGAAAGCCTCCAAAGATCAATTCCATTCCAGCATCCCTTAGTGCTCTTGAAACTACAATACCACCTCGCCAATGCCCATCGATACCCGGTTTAGACATTAATACTCTAATTTTTTGACTACTCATAATATTACCCTCAAGAGTTATATTGCTAAAGGTGGTTCCCATAGGCCCCAAACTTCTCTATAAACATCACAGATTTCTTGGACAGTAGCTCCTTCTTTAGTAGCTTCCATTATGATAGGCATGACATTCTCTTCTTTTTCACAAACATCGCGTAGTTTGTCCAAAAGACTTTCTAATTTTGCATTATCTCGACGGGCTTTTAGTTTTTCAATTCTCTCAATCTCAATTTCTATCGCATTTTTATTTGTTCTAAATACGTCAGTGCAATCATCGTAAGGAACATTATATTTATTTACTCCGAGCATAATTTCATCACCGGACTCAAGTTTCTTACGTCTTTTCTGAAAAGCATCCCTCATTTCTTTATAAAGCCACCCTGAAGAGAGTGCTTTATCTATACTCCCTACTTTAAATATTCTATCCAGATATTTCCATACTCTTTCTTCTACTTCATCAGTAAGCCACTCAATGAAATATGAACCTGCTAATGGATCAACGGTATTAGTAATTCTCGCCTCATCCGCTATTACTTGTTGGGTTCTTAAAGCAATAAGAGCTGCTTCTTCGGAAGGGAGGCATATTGCTTCGTCATAAGAATTTGTATGAAGCGATTGACATCCTCCTATATTAGCCTCTAATGCCTGAATTGCTGTCCTAACTATATTAACCTTAGGATTTTGCGCTGTTAAAGAACTTCCTGCCGTTTGCACGTGAAATCGAAATTCCATTGATTTTGGATCTTTCGCTTCATATTTATCCTTCATTAATTTTGCCCAAATCCTCCTTGCTGCTCTATACTTTGCGATTTCCTCAAAGAAATCTTTATGTGCTGCAAGATGGAATCCTAACCTATTTACAAAATCATCAACTTTCCAGCCCCTTGCTATAATGTTGTCTATGTGTGAACATGCAGAAGCAAATACAAATCCCAATTCTTGAACCGCATCAATGCCACCTTCCCTATAATTATATCCAGTAAAATTAATAGGATGAAACTTTGGAACATTCTTCATTGGGACTGTCCATTCAATAAAATCGCACGCTATACGGAGTAAATGTTTTGGACCTACATTTTTATATGGAATAAACCCAACTGTCATTGTTAATATATCATTTTGGGTTGTACCTATTAAATCCTTAAGATTATACCCCCGCATTTTTGCCATATTAAAATACATTGATAAAACAGGAGCAACAGTAAACGGTTCTACTATGATAGCAACACTAACCTTATCAATAGGAATGTCTTTTGCAAGTGCGAATAAACTATCTATACAATATAAGGGAACTCCAGAGGTTCCAACTTCAGGCGCACCATCTGCATTGGTTGGGTCGATTCCATTGAATGTCAATGCGTCAACAGCGGCACTAAATCCAGTTTCTCCATTCTCATATAAGAACTTCCATCTAAGATTTGTTTCTTCAGGAGTACCATGGCCGCTAAATAACCTCATAGTCCAAACACGCCCTCTATACATAGTGGGATACACCCCTCTAGTATATGGAGGTATACCAGGGAAGCCTACATTTTCTAGATAATCACTTTTTACATCTAAAGGAGTATATAAACGTTTAATGGGAATGTCAGAATCAGTAACAAATTTAACATCTCGTTCTTTAGCGTCTTTATATTTTTCTTCCCATTTCCCTTTTTCTTCTCTAACTTTTTTCAGATAATCTTCATCAAACATTCTGTAATCACTATAAAGTCAGTAATTTTAGTAACCTAGTTTATTAAGTATACTTAACATAATTAACTTTACAATTTAATCATATAACAATCTTTTAAGAGAAGAGAAAAATTTATTAATGGATTATAATTTCGATTTACCATATATTATGCTCTATTTTCATAAATTTTAATTGTGATATAATGGATAGGTGAAAGAAATGGATAATAGTGAAATGAATGAAACTCTTGTACCGAAGGATCTTCGTAAGGCATATACAAGTAAGGAGATTCTTTCTATCGAACAGAAACACGTGATCCCAGCAGTTACTCATTATTATGAAGATCCCCTCCTTATTATTCGTGGTAAAGGAGCGATGCTAGAAGATGATTTGGGCAAGCAGTATCTCGATATGTTCTCAGGAATTTGCACAAAAATTACAGGATATGGGCATCCAAAATTTGTTGCAACACTTAAATGGCAGTTAGAACGCCTTACTTATTCCAGCACCTTGTATTCAACAGTTCCCTATGCAGTACTTGCTCAAAAATTAGCACAGATTGCACCTCCAGATTTGTCGCAATCCTTTATAGTCAATAGTGGATCAGAAGCTAATGAATCTGCCCTTTTTATGGCACGGAAATATAGGAATAATCCTTATATTATTGCGTGCACTCATGGCTATCATGGACGTACCCAACTAGCCCGAGAGATATCGAGTGTAGGTTGGCGTACTGTGCCTGAAGCTCATCCACCAGGAGTCCGCTTTACTCCCTATGGATACTGTTATAGATGTTCTTTTGGGAAGGAATATCCCGACTGTGATATGGAATGTGCCCGTTATCTTCGTGAAGTTATCCGAACTCAAACTAATAAAGCTATCGCCGCCTTCATTGTAGAACCGATCCAAGGAGTTGGGGGTATTGTCCAACCACCCCCAGAATTTTTCCAAATGACATATGAAATTGTGAAAGAATTTGGTGGTCTCTTCATTGCTGATGAGGTACAAACTGGATTTGGGCGCACAGGTGATCATTGGTGGGGGATTCAAAATACAGGCATAAATCCTGATATTATCACTATTGCGAAAGGTTTTGGAAGTGGAATTCCTATTGCTGGATTTCTGACACGTCCTGAATATGCAGCTGAGTATGCTACAACAGATGCTTTTGCCACTTTCGGTGGAAACCCCTTGTCGTGTGCAGCAGCTGTGGCCGTTATTGAAATTATTCAGGAAGAAAATTATCTCAGCAGGGCCGCAAAACTAGGAAAGTATCTAAAACCGCTTTTACAGGCTCTTAAAGCGGATCATGAGATTGTCGGTGATGTGCGAGGACAGGGAATGATGCTCGGAATGGAACTTGTCCGGGATCTGTCTACAAAGGAACCTGCAACCCAAGAAATGTTACAAGTTATGGAAGTTTGCAAGCAGAATGGTCTCCTTATTGGTAAGGGCGGTATTGATGGTAATGTTATAAGATTACAACCTTCACTTGAACTAACACAAGAACAAGCTAAAGAAGCTTGTAGAATTCTCGATATTGCTTTTAGTGAAGTTGAGCGCACTATGCGGACTGATAAACAATAAAAAAGTGAGAAGATATGAAAGTTTTAAAAAATTATATAAATGGAAAGTTTGTTGAGTCAAAAAGCAGTAGATTCATCGAATTAATGAATCCTGCTTTAGATGAACCACTCGGTAAAATCCCTGTTTCTACAAAAGAAGAGGTAGATTTAGTCGTCAAAGTAGCAAAGGAAGCTTTTTCAGAGTGGAGAAAAGTACCGGGAATTCAGAGGATTCAACCTTTTTTTAAATTACTAGGTTTAATTAAAGAGAATATTGATGAAATCGCAGAATCTATCGTGATAAACCATGGTAAAGAATGGAATGCTGCAGTAGGAGAAGTTATTCGCTCATATCAAATGATTGAAGCCTCATTTGCAGTTCCCGAATATCAAAAAGGGCAATTCATGCCCAACATTGCTACTGGTATTGACGAATATTCTATTCTTGAACCCTTAGGTGTTTTCATTATGATTCCCCCCTTTAATTTTCCCGCTATGATTCCATTTTGGTTCTGGCCGTTTGCTGTTGCGGCAGGAAACACTTACATAATAAAATCAAATGAACAAACACCCTTAGCATTTCAAAATATCTTTAAATACATTGACAAAGCTGGTTTTCCACCAGGAGTTATTAATTTTATCCATGGTGATGTAGAAGTTGCTAATCACCTAATTGAACATCCTGATGTTGTTGGTGTATCAAGTGTGGGGTCTACTCCCGTAGCCCAAGCTATTTATAAAAAAGCAAGTAGTTATTGTAAGCGAGCCCAGTGCCATGGAGGTGCTAATAATTTTTTGGTTATAACAGAGAAGGCTAATATTGAACAAATTATGCCTAATCTAATGAATTCGCTTTTTGGTAACTCTGGACAACGCTGTTTATCCGGAGCAGTTGTCATGATTGTGGGAAAAAAGTCATTTTATGATAAATTTAAGGAACAACTTTTAAAAGCTACGAAAGTACTTAAAATTGGCTATGGTATGGATAAAGAAACTTTTATGGGACCGGTAATATCGAAGAAATCACTTAATAAACTTCATACTCAAATTCAAAACGGAATCGATGAGGGTGCAACCATTATCTTAGATGGCAGAGGAGTAAAAGTAGATGGATATGAGAAAGGATATTTCTTAGGACCTTGTCTATTTGAAAATGCTCAACCTGGAATGAAAATATATGACGAAGAAGTTTTTGGACCAGTAGCATGTATTGATCGTGTAGACGATTTGGAGGAGGCAGTAAAAATCATTAATCAAAACCCAAAAGGCAATGCTGTGACAATTTATACCGAAAGTGGAGAAGAAGCGCGGTTTTTTAGGACTGAAATCTTTAATATACAGCTTGGAATAAATATTGGGGTAGTTGCCCCACTTGCATGGTTTCCTTTTGCGGGAGCGAAAGATTCGTTCTTTGGTACTCTTCGAGCCCAAGGATATGAATCATTGAAATTCTTTACTCAAGAGCGGGTGATAATTGAAAAATTCCATGGTAGTACCAAAATTGAATGGGATTAATCTCTGATTATATTATAGAATTCAAAAGAAAAAGTTATAATTTCTAATTCGTTTAAAAAGTAGGAAATAATTTGTGATTTAATTATTCATAAGACTGCTTCGACAATAGCTCGCATCGCAGCATGAGGTTCGTGGTCCTCAACGTCATAGTCACCTAGTTGTTGCCCGGAAAACTGAGCCACAGCAACACCACGCTCAATATCGATCCATAACCACTGCCCGAATGCACCGAGAGCCATAAATTCACCTTTTGAGCCCGGAGGGATCCAGAATTGATACCCATAACCCCGAACGCCTGGTGTTGGCTCCTGAAAAGGCGCTCTTGGGGTCCCACTATCGTGTACCCATCCTTCTGGAAGAAGCCGCTTACCTTTCCATACACCATCATTGAGGTAAAGCTCTCCAAGATGAACAAATTCTGAAAGTCGTGGACAAAGGCAGGCATGTCCAAAGGCATGTCCATCGGGAGCATTTTTACTCCAAAATGCACTTCCCGCCATACCGAGTCGTTCCCAAAGTTTCTCAATCACGATTTTATGATAGGGCTTATTATATACGCCACGTAATACAGCTGATATTACATGTGTATCAGTCGCCAAATAGTTAAAATCTGTACCTGGAGGTAATCGAAAACCGAGCTCTGCAGCGAAATCGTCAAGATCGCGACCACCTAACCATACTTGTTTATACATTTCATTCCTATCTGGAGATCCTTTGTGGTGGAAAAAGTTAACTCCTGATGACATCATTAATAAATGACGAAGCGATACTTCTCCGTATGCAGTGCCTTCAAATTGAGGTGCGTAGTCTTTGGTAATTATGTCAAGGTTTGGAATATCTCCATCATAAAGCGCCATACCAACAATAGTGCTCGTAAAGCTCTTCGTTGCTGACCATAAATGATACCTTGATTCAGAGTCTAATCCATAACGATACTCTTCAATTTTAATTTCACCATCTTTCAATACCATGAGTCCAGCGATTGCGTAATTGGTCATGTAGTCTTCAAGAGATCGCTGAACACCCTCATGCGTATAGGTTACATCGAGAGGGATGATCTTTTTCGGGAAAAAATAAGGAGTACTCGAAGGGGGAATATATTCGTAAGGAAAGAGTTCGTCCCAGCGTGCGGAGGTATTGATTCTAATTTCTGCTTTTTTTGAACCTATTCCCATCATCTTTTTCCGATCAAATGTGTCGCTAAATATTTTTTCTGAATAGGTAGTAGTTTCATCCATTTAATTAACCTCCATATCTATTTTTAATTCTTCATCTTTTTTCATTTTCCAACTCTCAAAATCAATATTTTTTCTTACTATTTAATTATTGTTTTATTCTATTATTGTTATTATTATTTTAAAACTGCGGCATCAACAATGGCTCGCATCACAACATGTGACTCCCTAACAGTTTTTGGAAGATTAAGATCATCTTCATTTGCCGCAAATTGAGCCACTACTACACCACGCTCAATATCGATCCATAATATTTGATTGAATGCTCCGAGAGCCATGAATTCACCTTTTGAGTCTGGAGGGATCCAGAACTGATACCCATAACCTCGAATACCAGGTTTTGACTCTTGAAAAGAGGTTCTTGGGGTACTACATTCTTGTACCCAACCTTCAGGTAGCAATAATAAGTTACTATTTCCTTTTTGTAGTGCCTGATGTTGATATAAAATCTAATCCTTGGCCAATCTTTTGGTATATGGTAATCGCTACATGTCTTTTTGATACATTTTTTTCAATTTATACAACTCATTATGCGGGGGGTTTCGCTAACATTTTTCGTTCAAAAGAAGAACGTCGAAAAGGAAGTGCTATAGTGATGTTATTTGGTTTATTAGGCGGTATTACTTGTAGAATCATTCTAATACCAGCATTTATTATCTATGGTGATCCAAGCTCATTTCAAAGATTTGCAGTAGTATCCGTAATAGTCCTTACTATCTGTTTAATACTTTTACTACCTGGAGTATATGAGAACGAGTTTGTGAAGGGTCGATATCTTAAAATCTATGAATTTTTAGAAACACAGAAACTGCCTTATTTTCAATTCCTCAAAACTACATTCAAAACAAAAAACTATATGATATACTTAACGGTATATGCACTCTGGACATACGCTTATGTCCTCGGCCAAATCTCTTCTTTTTATATGCTTAAAGATGTTATGAAATTTGATATTTCGGTTTTAACAATTTTAGGAATCTTTTTCCTGATATCATATCTTCCTTCATTGTTTATATGGTCTAAGATAGCGAAAAAAGTCGAACATTCGAAAGTTTATGCTATATCTTTTGTTTTGATGGGCTGTTCGAGTATTATTGGAATGTGGCAAACAACATTACTCGAAGTGATTATATCAAATATCATTAATGGGATAGCTATGGGAGCATTTGGAAGTGTAACATGGTCGATCACCGGAGATGCTGTAGATGAGGTTAATTTAGCTTCTGGAAGACATGTAGAAGCGGGTCTCATTGGAGTCAGAAACTTTTTCACTCGTAGTGCGTTCTTAATTGCTGGAATTTTGATAGCAGGAATACATATTGCAACTGGGTATGTACCTGGTGCGGACCAACAAAACGACCTTGCCCTTTTAGGGATAAGAGTGCATAGTGCTTTAATACCAGCTATCGTTTTGTGGATTGCGGCATTCTTGATGTTGGAGGTATATGACCTGAGAGGAGAGAAAAAGGAAATACAAATGGCTGCTTTACGCAAAAAGGGTTTGTAAGGAAAACACAACAATTTATATATTTTTAAATAAAAACTTTTTTTTCTTTTGTTTCATAACAATACAAAATTTAGAGAAAACAAAAAAATAGGTATGAAAAATGGTAATAAAAGATGTAATTAAAGATGTGGAAGCTTTTTTTGTCAAAGTCCCAACTAAAGTAAAATACAAAATGTCAAAAGGAGGAAGCCGCAGAAGTTACATGGCAGCCATCATTAGAATAACAACAGATACAGGTTTGACCGGGTATGGAGAGGTTTTCGGTACTCCAGGTTGGTATTCTGCTGAATCACCTGATGGTTTACTCCAGATGATAAATAGATGGTTTAGACCGATACTAATTAAAGAACGGATATGTGACATAGAACGCATTATATATAAATTAGATGAAGAACGAATGGGCAACAACTTTGCGAAAAGTGGAGTTGATATGGCATTATACGACTTGATGGGAAAATCTTTAGGCGTACCCGTTTGTGATTTGATTGGAGGAAGATTTCATAATGAATTTGAGATGGTCGGGGGTATGGGAATTTTTGAGCCTGAGGAAATGGCTGAAAAAGCTGTTGAGTTTGTAAATCAGGGACATAAAACGTTAAAAATAAAAATAGGAGAAGTAAATTTGGACAAGGATGTTGAAAGAGTACGCGTTGTTCGTGAAGCTGTTGGAGATTCAATCAAGATTCGAGTAGATGCAAATGCTTTTTATTCAAGAGCAAATGCTATGCGTGTAATAAGGAGAATTGAAAAATACAATCTGGATAATATCGAACAACCTCTTCCTGATTGGGATTATGAGGGAATGGCTGCAATAACTGCAAAGGTGGATACACCTATTATGGCAGATGAAAGTGTGCATAATCTTTGGGATGCGTATCGAATCGTTAAACACAAAGTAGCGGATATCATCAAGATCAAGTTTGCAAAGATTGGAGGATTTTATAAAGCTCAACAAGTCATTAACTTATGTGAGGCAGCTGGCGTTCCCGTTGTAGTTGGTAATGGAATAAATACGAGCATAATGGGAGCGGCAGAACTTAATTTAGCTTGCTCTCATAAACAAATTGTCCAAGGTGGTGAATTTGTTGGTCCCGCCAAAATGAAAGAAGATCTTGTAAAGGAGCCTATGGTTATGGTTGATGGTAAATATATTCTTAGTGATAAGCCTGGTCTTGGAATTGAAGTAGATGAGGAAAAAATTAAAAAATCTTTATTTCCAATGTAGTAAAATAATAGGAATAGATAAGGAGGATAATATAAATGGATGTAGCAGATAAAAAACCAGAAATAGGTAGTAAAAAGTATGGAAAAGAATTTATTGAAGAGATGAAAAGTAAGTTTGGAATCGATTTGATCGGTGTTTTGTCCGTAGATGACTGTGATAACAAGTTGTTTAAAAGAGGAATTAAAACACTTTTGCCTGGTGCAAAATCGGCTGTAGTATTTGCAGTAGAAATTGCTAAAGAAACGCTTGCATTGGTTCAACATCCAAGTAAATATTTGGGAAAACCTGCCACGGGAGAAGTTCTTATACCCCATTTTGTATGGGTCACTAATAAACTCGAAAATGTTAATAATGAGATAGCTTCTATATTAAGAAAAGATGGGTATCCTAGTATAGCCTTACCAAGTAGAGGTCTACCAATGGAGATGGGTAGTGGGAGATGTATATTAGATTACGTCCATGTTGCTTTAGAGGCGGGTTTAGGCACTATTGGACACCATGGTATTCTTATTACTCCAGAATTAGGTCCTAGGATACGAATGGGAGTTCTTCTCACTGAAGCACCAATAGAACCTACAGTGAAGGATGAAGAGAAAGACTATTGCATACATTGTTATAGCTGTGTGGACATATGTCCGGTGGACGCTATCAAACATCCCGATGAAACCGGTAAGCTTTATGAAGTAGATGCAATGAGATGCAAATATTTCCGAATCAAGACAGAACATATAGAGATGGGTACCTGTGGATTATGTATGAAAGTATGTGGTGTCGCTGTAAGTGAAGGAGAAGAAGAAGCTAAAAAGGTTGTTGCTGGAAGAAGATGAATTTCCAAATATTCTTTTTTGACAGATATGGGAGTATTAACTGGATATGATGTAATCATCCATGGGGTAACTGGTGCAGGCTCCAACAATCATGGCGTTAATGAATTTATAAAATGGAGTGATGTTAAGCTTTATACGAAAGAATTACTCGCCTTTCTCTGTGCTGATTTTTAAAAAATTAAATTAATTTTTTCATTAGTGATTATGTACTGTAAATGAAAATACAATCATCATAGTAATTATACCTAATATAATTAATAGGAGTTGACGCACGCTGTACTTAAATCCCAACTTTCGATGAAGCTCAGGAGTCAAATCAGATAATGCTATATAGAGAAAGCTAGCGGCAGAAATTGCTAAAACATAAGGAATTATAGCTGAAAGATCTCCTAAAACGAAATATGATATAATTGCCGATGGGATAGTGGTGGAGCTGGATAATGCGTTTGAGATAAAAGCCCTCTTTTTTGAATAGCCACTATGAAGTAGGATTCCAAAATCTCCGGTTTCTTGTGGAATTTCATGAGCGATTATAGCAACGCTTACAGCTATACCAATTGTAAAATCCGTTAGAAAAGCAGCAGCAATCACAAATCCATCAGTGAAATTATGGAAGGCATCTCCAAGTAATATGAGGGCTCCTCCAGCTTCCGAATGAACATCACAATCTTCGTCTGGACAATTTCGCCAAATTATTATCTTCTCCAAAAAGAAGAAAAAAAGTATGCCACCTAGTACAAATAACATGATACTATAGGGATCATTACCTGCAATTTCGATTGCTTCAGGTATTAGCCCAAGTAAAGCCGCTGCTAATAGAGTTCCTGTCGCATAAGATATTAGAATACCTGTTAAAAGATTTTGTGCCTTATCGCTCAGCAACATGAACCCTCCAGCAGCAGTTATAGCCCCTAAACTTCCAAGAATACTAAACAGAATTATCCAAATTAGCATGAATAATGATAGTGAAATCATGATTTAATAGAATTCGATAAAATTCTTTACTTGACAATGATATTTATTAAATATAAATACAGAAACATATAAACTATAATAGACTATTATAAATTATTATAATCTATAATTAAGGTTATATCATGGAAAAAGAAAAACCCAAGATAGTTCACACCGAACTTAAAGGAAGTGTATCATCTCGCTTTGATATAATTAAATCTACTTTAGGAATCCAAAATGACGCTGAAGTTATTCGTTTTTTGATCCAAAATTATTATCGAGAGCATTTAGAGGGAATAAAGAAATTAGCAAAAGATGAGTTAGAAGAGGACCGAAAACTTATTAAAAAATTTATGAAACAATACGGTGAAGAGTGGCGTAAACTAGGTGAAGATTAATGGCTTGGATCCCTACTATAGAGTACGTAGAGAGTCTCTTTAAAGATCAGATAAAAGCAGGAAAACTTATGAATCGGCAAGGTTTATTATCAATTTTAGATAAAGTGAAGTGGGGAACACCATTTCAAGATATTCCTACTATCTGGGATCAAGTAACAATTCTTTATAAAGAAATTATAGAATTCCATTATTTTTCAGATGGAAATAAAAGAATAGGTATATTATTGGCTTTTATTTTCCTCTATAAAAATGGTTATGAGTTCTCTCCACCTCAAGGAGAAATACTTCAAACGACCCTTGACGTCGCTCAAGGCTTAAAAACATTTGAGCAAATCAAAATTTGGTTTCAATCGAATTCCATAAAAAGTTATAAATAATCTATATAGGAGGAGTTATCAGATGTCATAATATTTATGGCATTTGTAACTATCACTCATAAAATAGAAATAATACATAATTAAAATGTTGCATTATATTTAGAATAAGTATTAATAATTAGAATAAAGAAAAAAAAGGTAATGTTGATGAAAAATCTTCTTGAAGGTATCGAAGAAATATTGCTTATGGGACCGGGACCTTCATGTGTTCCTCCTGAAGTATATAAAGCGTTAAGTTCCAAAACTCTGGGGCATCTGGATCCATATTTTATAAAGATAATGGATGAAATTCAGATCTTTTTGCAAAGATTAATGAATACGAAGAATACCTTAACCCTTCCAATATCAGGCACAGGATCTGCTGGTATGGAAGCGTGCTTTGTTAATTTAATCGAGCCAAAAGATTCGGTTTTAATTTTAAAAAACGGAGTTTTTGGAGTTCGAATGGAAGAAGTTGCGACCAGGCTTGGAGCTGAAGTCGATGTTATTGAATTCGAATGGGGAACACCGGTAATCCCAGAAAAAGTTAAAGAAAAGCTATACAGTAAATCGTATAAGATTATTGCGATGGTTCATGCGGAAACCTCTACAGGTGTAAAAAATCCCGTAAATAAAATATCAGAAATATTAAAAGGATCGAATTCGCTTTTCTTAGTTGACTCTGTTACTGGCTTAGGAGGAATGGAAGTTAAAGTGGATGAATGGGGGATAGATGCATTTTATAGCGGTTCTCAAAAATGCATCTCATGTCCTCCTGGATTAGCACCTATCTCTTTTTCAGAACATGCTTATTCAGTAATTTCAAATCGAAAAACGAGAGTTCCTAATTGGTACCTTGATATGAGTTTGATCGGTCAATACTGGCAAAAAGAGAGGAAACGTGCATATCATCACACAGCACCAATAAATATGCTATATGGATTATATCAGGCTCTCATGTTAATTTTTGAAGAAGGAGTGGAGAATGTCTTCAAACGCCACTTAGAAAATCATCTTTTACTAAAGGAGGGTTTGGAAGGGCTAGGATTAGAAATGTACGTTGAAGAAGCTTATCAATTACCAATGTTGAATGCGGTTTCTATCCCTGATGGAGTAGATGATCCAAAATTTCGTCAAATTTTAAGAAACAACTTTAAAATCGAAATAGGGGGAGGTCTAGGACCTCTTGCTGGTAAAATATGGCGAATCGGATTGATGGGACACACTGCCAGAGCTGAAAATGTTGAAAGATTGTTAAAAGCCATGAAAAAGGCATTAAATGAAAGTTCATAAAACAACCTACACTATTGATTAACATGGAAACAAATACAATCATGGTATTTTTGAGATACCAAGATCGTAAATCTTGGTGTGGAATGGAGCTACTTAGTCATAAAGGATCCATAATATTTGCTGCCAACAAAATTTCTCAAATGCAAGGAAAAATAAGAGAGCCACGGTGGGATGAATTTCTTGTCTCAGAATTTCAAACAGGACAAAAATTTGATGATACTCTTGACCGCTTAGCAAAGGAGAATAAATTAAAATATTATAGAATTGTATTAGTTGATCCTTATCCTCGAAAACAAACACGTGAGTTTGTTAAACCTAACTCTGAAACTTATACAAATAAAACGATAGTAATATTAAATTTTTTAAAATATCTGAAAAAAGCCAAATATACTGATGAAGAAAAAAAAGCTGGCAGTGATGCCTATAAGGAATATGGAAGGAAATTTATCACATTTTTAGCAGAATATGGAGGTAGTTTGGAGTATGGAGGAAAAATTAAGTCTAATATTGTAGATGTCACTCAACCATTTGATTTTGATAGATTTACTTTTGTAAAATACCCTTCACTCGAAAAATTGTTCGAAATGAATTTAGGAAAGAAATGGCAAGAAGCTTCAAAACATCGAACTGCTGCATTGGAAGATTCAGCTGTATTTAGAGTTAAACCTTATGAAGAATTTTTGTAGAGGTGAGTAAAAATAAAATGAGCAAAGTAATGGTAATATATTTACAATTTAAAGATGATGAAAAATGGATTGGGAGAGAGCTTTTTAGTGATGGAACAATTTTGTATGCAGGTTATAATATCATCCCTGTCCAATATTCTGGAGAGACCGAACCTGATTGGGACGAAATAATCGTAGCTAAATATTCAGATGACGATTTATACAATAACGCAGTAGAACGTCTAAAAGCAGAAGTAAGCAAATTAAAAAATTATAAAGTTTTTTTGATCTCTCTCATTCCCCAGCCTTTATTTGAAAAGATTAACAGTATCTTGGAAAAACATAGAAATTTCTCGTTTGAATCCACACCAGAAGATGATCTACCAACAAGAATTGAATCCATGATACCTCCAAAATCAATGGAGAGATATAAATCTAGAAATAAAAGCGAACCACACGCTATGGTTTTCTTTAATAAATATCATGAAGCAACAGAATATCCTGATGATTATGATGGGGAAGATAAACAACTGAATGGCAGAGCAGCCTATTTTGAATATGCAAAATCCATTATGAGATATCAGGGGAGTGTTGGTGGAAAGATACTAGTAGGCGGAAGCTATAAAGCCACCATTTTTAGTGATAAGGACGAAGCCTATGATGATTTTAACGTAGCATGGTATCCCTCTCTTAAAAACTTTGAAAAGATGAATAGTGCAAAATTTTTTAGAGAAAAATCTATACATAGAGGGATAGGTTTAAAAGGAACATTGACCTGTGCCTCAACACCTTACGAGGATTATTCATAAGGGAATTTCAAATCTCCACAGATATTTTTTTTATTTATCTCAAGTTTGCTTATATTTACTTGAAATGACAATTATTATAAATTTGAGACTATTATACTAAAATAAAAATTATAAACACGCTAATATATAATAATTAAGGTAATTCTATGAATGAAACCGAAGAAAATACGATATTAGTATTTTTACAATATAATGATAATCAGGAGTGGTTTGGCAGAGAACTTCTAAATAATGGAAAAATCGTGATTGCAGTTCATAATATATTATTTGTTGTTGGTGAAGATGAGCCTAATTGGGATGAAATTATCGCTGTCAAATATTCCGATGAGAATTCTTATAATGAAGCCATTGAACGCTTAAACGCTGAAAAGAATAATCTTAAAAAACTTAGAGTACAGAAGCTCAATCCTTTATCGGAGATACAAATGGAAAAAACACACGCATTGATGGAAAAATATGCATCATCCGGATTAGACATGACACAAGGCGATGAAGATTTTAAAGAACCACCCGGTGGGATTAATTCTACTGCTGAACAAGCCGAATTAATGGATAAAAGGGATAAAACAATTCCTCTTGTAATGGTAATTTATAACAAATATTTTGATAAAGCAGAATATACAGATAATTATACAGGAGAAGATAAAAAAGAAAATGGGAGAGAGGCATATTTTATTTATGGTATGACTGCTTTTAGGTATCAGGGATTAGTGGAGTCTCATGTGTATTTAGCGGGTAAATATTCTTCCACAATAATAGGCGAAAATCAAGTGTGGGATGATTTTAATATTGTTAGGTACCCTTCAAGTAACACCATGGTTAAGATGTACTCTCTCAAAAGAGTTCAAGAAAGTTTAGTGCATCGCCACGCGGGCTTGGAAAAAACAATAGTATTCGCAACCACTCCTTATGATGAATTTTTATAAGTTCTACTCGTTTACCTTTTTTTTTATTTTAAATCCATATATTATAATATAATTAGTGAAAAGTCTATAATGTGAGAGATTTATTTAATAAAATATAATTATTACCATTAACTTAAAATTTTAAGTGTCTTAGTAAAGAACAGTATTATAGTTAGATTGTAAAGATTAAATTACTAATTTGTTGATATAATATGGATTTTAAACTTTCAGCTAAACAAGAAATGATAAGAAAAGTCACACGGGAATTTGCAGAGGAGATTGTTGCTCCAATTGCAGAAGAGAGTGATCAAAACTCCCAATTAGACCCAAAAGTGATGGAAGAAATGAAGAAAATGGGATATTTTGGTACTTGCGTTCCAAAAGAATATGATGGTGCAGATTTACATGACGATACTATTTCTTTTTCTATAATTACAGAGGAGATTGGAAGAGTCGATGCATCGTGGAGCATCACTACAGGAGTTCATGCTTCTGTATGTTTATACCCAATCTATAAATTTGGAACAGAGGAACAAAGAAGAGAGTTTTTACCTCCACTTGCAAGAGGAGATCATTTGGGTGCATTTGTTATAACTGAGGCAAATGCCGGATCAGATGCTGGAGGGGTTGAAACAAACGCATATTTAGATGGAGATGAATGGGTATTAAATGGAAGTAAGATATTTGCTACAAATGGGGGTCTATGCAAAACCATACTCTGTGTAGCAATGACTGGCCAAAAAGGAAGGAGAAAAGAATTAACAGTTTTTATCGTAGATACTGACACACCAGGATATTCTGTAGGTGTTAAAGAGGATAAATTGGGAGTTAGAGCTTCCAATACTTCAGAATTGGTATTTCAAGATGTAAGAATTCCTAAAGAAAATGTTTTAGGTGGAAAAGGGCAAGGATTTAGCCTTGGTATGAAAATTCTTGAATACGGACGAATACAAATGGCAGCACAATGTGTAGGTCTTGGTCAAGCTGCGTTAGAGGCTTCTATTAAATATGCCAATGAAAGGGTACAATTTGGAAAACCAATTGGAGAATTTCAAGGAATTCAGTGGAAAATCGCAGATATGGGGGTTGAGGTTCATAGTTCACGTTTACTGACTTATCAAGCCTCATGGATGTGCGATCAAGGAATGAACTATGGACTACTAAGTTCAATGGCAAAACTAAAAGCTTCTGAAGCAGCAATGATGGCAACGCATGATGCTGTTCAGATTCATGGTGCTTATGGGTTAATGAAAGCTTACGCTGTAGAAAGATATTTTCGGGATGCTAAAATGGCAGAAATTTATGAAGGTACTTCTGAGATACAGAGAATGGTTATCGCACAAACTCTGTTAAGAAAGGGGTGGCAATTATGAAAATTTTTGTGTGTATTAAACAGGTTCCTGGGATTGCTGAGGTTCGAATAGATCCAAAAACTAATACTCTAATTCGCGAGGGAATTCCAAGTATAATGAATCCCATGGATAAAAATGGTGTAGAATTAGCTTTAAATATTAAAGCAGAGCGCAGCGGCGAAATCATTGCATTAAGTATGGGGCCACCTCAAGCACAAGAAGTCCTTCGAGAAGCTCTAGCGATGGGTGCTGATAAAGCATATCTATTAACCGATAGAGCATTTGCAGGAGCGGACACCTTAGCAACATCTCATACATTAGCGTTAGCAATTCAGAAAATAGTACAAGAATCTAGCAAAGATGAAAATTACCTAGTAATTTGTGGTACACAAGCAATCGATGGAGATACAGCTCAAGTAGGACCCGAATTAGCTGAAGAATTAGATATACCACAGATTACGTATGTCCAAAAGTTGGAGTTTCTAGACGATAATACAATAAGAGTAGAAAGAATATTTAGAACTGAAGAAATCGTGATTATTGATACAAAATTACCCGCACTAATTTCAGTATTAAAGGAGATAAATTCTCCCCGATATCCATCCATGCTTGGAGTAGTTGATGCCTATAACAAAAAAGATATTATATATTTAGATGCTGAAACCTTGGAAGCGGATAAATCACTATTAGGATTAACAGGATCTCAGACAGAGGTTTGGAAAATTTTTGTTCCTGAACGTAAAGGAGAACATATTCAATTGTCTGGATCTATAGATGAAATGGTCCATGAACTTTGTCAAAATTTAAAGGAGGATAAAATCTTTTAACCAGAGGGAAAAAAATGAGTATAAGAGTAGATAACGAATTATGCACTGGATGTGAGAATTGCTTAGCCAATTGTCCTTATGGGGGAATTAATATTGTCAATAATAAAGCATGTATCACAGAGGATTGTAACTTGTGCGGCGCGTGTGTGGAGGAGTGCCCTACTGAAGCTATAATCTTGGAACGGGAAGAATTTAAAGTTAAAAAGATGGACATTTCTGAATATAAAGGAGTTTGGGTTGTAGCTGAACATTATAAAAACGTGATTCATAATGCTGCATACCAATTATTGGGAAAAGGTCGCAAACTAGCTAACATATTAAAAGTAGATTTAACACTGGTGCTTTTGGGATATAATTTTGAAAATAAACTTGAAGAATTTGGAAACTATGGAGCAAATAAGGTAATATTTGTCAGATCAAAAATACTTAAAAATTATTACTCTGACCTCTATGTTAAAACCTTAACAGAATTAGTTCAAGACATTAAACCAGAGATTATTTTAATAGGGGCAACACCCACAGGCAGAGATTTTGCTCCTAGAGTTGCTAAGAGACTTAATGCAGGTCTTACGGCAGATTGTACTGGATTAGATATTGATTCTGAAACGGGTAATTTATTACAGACGCGCCCCACTTTTGGGGGAAATATAATGGCAACAATTAGAACCCCTAACAGTAGACCTCAAATGGCCACTGTAAGACCAGGTATTTTTAAAACTCCTGAGAAAACCAATAGTAAAGCTGAGATCAAGATAATTGACTTTGATTACAAAGAAAAAGATTCCGTAACGAAAATAGTGAAAATAATTAATCGAGAAAAGTCAAATGTAGCCCTTGAAGATGCTGAAATTATTGTTACTGGAGGAAGAGGTGTGGGTTCAAAAGAAAATTTCAAAATTATTGAGGAGTTGGCTGAAGTATTAAATGCTGAAGTAGGAGGTTCAAGAGTTACAGTTGAGTTGGATTGGATTGAACATGGTCGCCAAGTAGGTCAGACTGGAAAAACAGTTTCACCAAAGTTATATATTGCATGCGGAATATCGGGTGCAATTCAACATGTAGTAGGAATGCAATCCTCTGACATTATTGTTGCGATTAATCGAGATCCTAATGCTCCAATTTTTAAAGTGGCACATTATGGCATCGTTGGGGATCTTCATAAGGTCATTCCAGCACTGATAGAAGAAATAAAAAGAGTCAGAGCTGAAGAAACGGTTAATTAATTTATAGAATCTAAACATCTTTTTTTAATTTTCAATATAGTATTGAATTATTTAAGCCGTAATTCTTAAAATTTTTTAAAAACGAAAAATTCTTTCAAACATTAATCAATAACTGATTAATAATTAAATGAATTCCTATGGAGAAGCTAGACAGATTTTATGAAAAAATAAATGGAAGTTATTTTGGAATAGCCGCATTTGTAATTTCAGTACTATTTCTTACTATTTCACAAATGTTATATATTGCAGAGGATCCGAGTTTTAGCATAACTACAAATTTTATTAGTGATTTAGGTGCTGGACCAAATGGTGCTGATATCGCTTTTAGCATAGGTGTGATTATTTCAGGTGTTTTATTTATACCTTTTTATCTCTTTTTAGGCAGATATTTGCTGAAAAAAGGTAACAATTTAAATATACTCATTAAAGGAATGTATGGAGGATTAATTGCATGTATTGGGTCTATATTAGTAGGTGTTTTTCCCTTAGATCCTGATAACAAACTATTATATAATTTACATATTATAGCAGCAGGTCTATATTTTTATGGATTATTGATTATGCTAATGATTTACGGTATCTCAGAAATTAAGATTGCTACTATTCCTAATATTTTAGGAATTTTTGCCATTATTTCAGCGATATTACTCGGGGCGTTTATCACTACTTTAATATTCCAATATTTAACATCTACACCTTTTCAAACATATACATATATTATAGAATGGATTGGTTCTTGGATAATGAGCGTATGGATTATAGCAAATATTTATTATACCTTAAAAAATAAGTAATACCTTTTATTCATCCATTTTATTAGATAAAATTAACATATTTTTGTGACTCTTAATAATCTACAAATTATACTTTCAATTATACTCTGGTTGACTAATTTTAACTTGGAATATTAAGAAAAATTAAAAAAAAAAAGAGTAATGGAATGCTTGTGAAAAAATCACTTAACTCATGAATTTTATTTAGTGGAGGAATAAATTATGGGCTAATTACAAACATTCCACTACGGTTTGAAAAAAAAATCTTTTTCAAATATATAAATAGTCACCTACCTATAAAAATTTTACTGATGAATCGTCAATTTAATGAACACTGGATTTGATTATTCAATCAAGTAGCTTGCTATATGAATATTCTATGGATTAAAAACCTTTCATTTACTATTACTTTCTATTTGTAGAAATAAATGAGAAAAATACGCATAATTTTAATGAAAAAAAAAATTTGATCTTGAATTAAAAATCATTAAATTAATTTTTTTTTAAGCAAATTATCCCATTTGATAAAAATATATTCTCAATTTTGTGTACAAAAACTGTTGTGAAATTAGTTTTATTAAGTCATTGATATGGACGATCTTGAATTAAAAAGCAAGTTACACTTAATTCTTTTAAATCTTAAGCTATATATTTAATATCTTGAAGGAAAATATAGAAATCTCTTTCTAGAGAAAAATATAAGAAGTATAATAAAAGGAATTGGAATAATTAAGGATAAGAATGATTCCTAAAGAATTATGAATATGTGTTTTTTAGAAATTAATAGCTTTATGACTCTTTTAATATCTTTTTAGCTACATTTCTCGCCCCTAAGGAAGCTCCGGCTACACCTCCTCCCGATTCGCTATATGCACCAATATACCAGAGTCCTTGAATAGGAGTACGATGGGCTGGGTTTTGCTCCTCCATAACAGGAGCGGTTCCTCCGAAACTATGACGAACAACATTTATGCGCTTTTTAAAATCATCCGGGGTCATGACTACTTTTACCTCAGATCCCTCATATAATCCGGGTATTATCCTTTCTGCTTCCATGATTAATTTATCTGCCATCTCTTCTCTTTTTTCTTCCCAAGTTCCTTCTTTTAATTCATGAGGGCATACGGTATAGATTGTAACAGCATGTTTGCCTGTAGGAGCCATGTCAGGTGAATGCATTGAAGGAATATATATTAAAAAACCCTCTTTACCTTCATGATAAATTCCTTCTCGCATCTTTCCGATTGAATCTTCAATATCGTAGGTTAAATAGTAGTAACATAAAGCAGCTCGTTGAAATTTTGAAGGATCAAAATCAATCCCGAGGTGTACCATAAAAACAGACTCCATCAACCTTTTGGTTTCAATTTGCTTTATAAGTTCCTCGGGTAAATATTCTTTTCCTACAAGATTGAAAAAAGTATTGAACATACCTCCACTTGCTACGATCAGATCGGCATTTATCTTATCCCCATTTTCAAGTTGAACCCCTTTGGCTTGATTGTTTTCGATCATTATTTTTTGGACTTTACTATTAGTATGAATTTCACCGCCGTTATTATCGGTGATATAATCAGCAAGTGCTTTTACTAATTCCCCGCAGCCGTTTTTTATATAATTATATACGGGTAGCATCCCCCATTTGGTTTTAGTGGGGATCCTTTTGTCAAATGCGGTTTCAATATTAGTAAAAGGGATGCCTAGACCGGGAAATTCACTTGGTTTAGTGACAATATCTGCCAAAATTCCTGTAAAAACTGCTTTAAGCTTAGGGCTCTTAAAATAATAATCTAATACTTCCTCACCGCTCCATTTGGCAAATTTTTTAACTTTCATGTATTTATAAAATAGCTTTAATTTAGTAGCTAGGACTTTTAATCCCTTTAAAAAGGGTAATTCGCTCGTTAGATATCCAAGTTCAACTATTTTATCGTAGAATTCATAATATCTATCTAAACCCTCACTATCTTCTGGAAATAGCTTTTTAAAGTATTCTCTTCTCCAATATGGGCCTTTATATTCTTCTTGGCGCCATACTTGAAAATCGGGAAAGGATTGTCCTCGATCCTCATAAATTAGGCTAATTTTATCTGATAAACCTAATTCTGCTAAAATTTTACCTAAACTCTCATGAGGCGCCATCCCTCCTAAGAGAAGTGGACCAATATCCCAAGCAAATCCTTTTTCATGAATAGTAGCGGTAACACCTCCAATTTCGGGAAATTGTTCATATACGATAATTTTATGTCCCTCACGAGCCAGATAAGCCCCTGCAGTCAAACCTGCAATTCCGGAGCCTATGATAATAACTTTCATTATTTGACTTCACCTAAATAATAATAATTGTTTTATTAATTGAATAAATAAGTTTAGAATGATATTAATGAGTTGTTATATGACTTTTGAATTTATTAATTAAGGACAATAATTTTAAATTCGCGTGAAATATTAATTCTCTATCAAAAAAAAATAAAATAATATTAATTAATAATCTAGTAAAAAATTAGGTGTATTAAAATGGCAAAAGATAAGCCCCACTACGTCCCACTAATAGGTCTGGATACTGATTACGTTGGTCGATCACCATGGGATTTTTATAGTTGGGGTCATATAGATATGGGCATAGCAGCATTTTCGTTATTATCATTGATAATTACGATTAGTGAATGGATGTGGGGCCCTGGAAATGCTATGATTGACTGGTGGATGATAATGGTAATTGTCTTCATTTACGCTCTGGTATGGGAATTTGTAGAAAACGTTATATTATGGAATTTGGGCTGGAAATTTGAAGATAGAAGAGATTCTTGGCCAAATTTCATATGGGATGTTATTTTTGTGATATTAGGGGGTGCCGTGATGTGGCTATTTAAGTGGTTAATCATGGATCTCTTGGGTCATTTAGGGCGATACTTTTATATGACAGCCGGAATATCATTCGGTGTAGTTTTACTCGCGTATTTTATTGGTTATATAGGTTATAAAAAGAAAAAATAATTCATCATCAGAAAATAATTATTTTATCAAAATTTTTATTCTTTACATTCTATTGCTTCGAATGGGCAAATTGTTATGCATACTCCGCAACCTGTACATTGATTTTCAACTATTGAGACTTTTTCGTTTTCAAGAGTCAAAGCAGGACAGCCAAAATTCTTGATACATATCATACAATTATTACATTTGTCAGAGTCAATTTTGACGGGATCTTTACGGATTGACCTATCATATAAACAGCAAGGATAACGAGCTATAAGCACTCTTGGTCCTTTAGTATTAACTGCCTCTTCTATAGCTGTTGTTATTTCTTCCAATTCATGGGGATTTACAATCCAAAGGTGATCTTCTTCGATTCCAGCGCCTCGTACAATTGATTCTATTGGAACTTGTGTACCTGGTTCTCCAGTTATTTTGATTCCTGTACCTGGATGAGGTTGAAATCCTGTCATGGCAGTAACACTATTATCTAAAATAATTGTTAATACATTATTTTGATTATAGACCGCGTTGATCAATCCTGGAACGCCTGTGTGAAAGAATGTTGAGTCTCCGATTATAGCTAATGTAGTTCCACTATGAAGTTTAGCAATTCCATTAGCCATACCAATAGAGGCTCCCATACATATACAAGTGTCTATTGCTTCAATAGGTTTGTAGAATCCAAGTGTATAACATCCAATATCACTCGAATAAACGAAATTAGCTCCCAATTTCTTCTCCATGAGCTTTAAAGCATAAAATGTACTTCTATGGGAGCATCCTGGACACAGAACAGGAGGTCGTGGGGATGCTACGTGTAGATCTTCGGTTTTAACTGGTAAATCAACAAAAGGATTAGGAATATCATAAAATTTAGAAAATCCTTCAATCACTTTTTGAAGGTTTAACTCTGCATTTCTTTGAAAGTATTTTTTGCCTTGAATTTCTAATCTTATATCTAATTCAAAGGCTAATTTCTTGGCAAAATCTTCTAAAAATGGATCTAATTCTTCAACAATTACTACTCGTTCAGAATTTTCAAAGAGATCCTCCATGAGTTTTTCAGGTTGCGGAAAGACCATACCTAACTTTAAGACGTTGGTTTTATCCATAATATTTAATTTGAGTAAAGCATCATGTACATATGAATACGGTATTCCTGAAGATATCACTCCTATTTTAGCGCCATCTCGTAAGTCTAATTTAGTAAAGGGAAATGTGTTTGAATATTGCTTTATTTTCTCGTATCTTTCTAAGAGCTTTAATCGGTATATTCTTGCATTAGAAGGTAAAAATGTCCATCTCATTCTGTCTTTGTCAAAATCATAATTCCGATCATCAAAATTATTTATTTCTCCTAAGACTAGATCACCGCGAGCATGATTCAAACGAGTGACAGTTCTCATCATTACCAATGATTCAAAATCTTCAGAAAAATCGAATGCAAATTTTATCATATCTTTTGCTTCTTGAATATTTATTGCTTCGAATACAGGGCAAAGAGAATGGAGTCCATAGTATCGATTGTCTTGCTCATTTTGGCTTGAATAGCAATTAGGATCATCAGCAGATAACACCACAAATCCCCCGTGTGCCCCTGCATAAGTTCCTGTCATGAATGCATCTGCAGCAACATTTAACCCTACATGCTTCATGCAAGCAAAAGCTCTGGCATTACACATGGATGCACCAAGTGCCACTTCAAATCCTACAGCTTCATTTGTGCTCCATTCAATTTCGAAATTTGGGTGATATTTATGAATATTAGCGAGAGTCTCCATAATTTCTGAAGAGGGTGTACCAGGATATCCAGATGCAACCTTTACTCCTGCTTCAAAAATACCTCGAGCTAATCCTTCATTTCCTAAAACGACACCTTTTTCTCCCGGTTTATCTAATGCATAAAATGGAATACTCATACTTTTTTACACCTTTAACACTATTTATAAGAATAACACGTAACAAATCAAAATTAGTTTAACGATAATTTAATCCAATTTCAACTCCCTTTTTAAAAGCTTTAACATTGACGTCTAAAGCCTTTTTAGGGATAAATCTTTTCACATTTTCTAACAATATTTCTGTAGAAAGAGGAATCCTTTCAACACCAGCTAAGACGCCTAATAGAACTACATTTGCAGTTAAAATATTACCACATTCGACTGCAATTTTATTTGCATCTACAATAATTACATTAGTGGTTACCGCTCTCAAGTCTTCCTCAATTAATGCAATCTCAGGATATTCCCATTCATTATATGCTTCAATGGCTCCGAATGGACATACATTATCTATGATGCACTGAATACACCCTGTACATGACTCTAAGACGCGATTATATCCATTTACTACAACTCGCGTGGGTCCTTTCATTAGAGTAAAATTATATTTATTATCTGCTTCTAAAAATACCTGGTTCGGAATACAGTGGGCTACACAATTCCCACATCCTACACACTTGTTTCCATCAATTTTTAAAGACCTATGAGTCAAGACTGAAGGTGGAACAACTGAATTTATAGATGTTATAATAAACGTCTCTTTATTTGCGAAATATAAATTCCTTAGTGCTTCAGAGATCTCAAAAGCAATAAGAACGTCTAAATCACCATGTATCATAAAAGGACTTTCTAATGTTTTTCCAAATCTCAAATAAGATGATACAGAGCCTCCTCTCTGGCTCATACCGTGAGTCTCGGCAGTTCTTACTTTAAAACCCTCTTGTAAGGCAGACCATCCTAAGATTGTACTTGCGCGAATTACCCCTGTCCCACCGATGCCAACACATAAAGCATTATAATTCTCTTTTTCAGAAAGTAATTCTCCACTCTTAAGATTTCCTTCATCATTAGTATCAATTGCCATAAAATAGAACCCTAAATTATGATAATATAATTAGGTAAATGTTAAATAATCTTGATATCCGTTTTGTAAGAGTAATTATTTGTAATTTTTAATTTTACTTTTTTTGATGTGAATGAAATAATATAAAATAACCATAAAATTATTTTACAATCAAAAATTCATAATTTTAATATATTCTGTTAAGATTTCCGAAATATATTTATATAATTATAAAATTTTTAAATAGAATAACGTTAAGTTTACACTTAACTAAGCGAGTAAAGGTAAAATGGCATTAAAACAAATTTCTGTACGGCTTCCAGATAGCCCCGGTGAGCTAGTGGGCTTTTGTCAAATGCTTCATATTAATAATTTTAAAATCTTATCAATAACAGTCTCTCAAATTCCGGGATTATGTTTGTTCATAATTGATAGACCCGAAGAGTGTATAAGCATCCTAAAAAACAAAAATTATGATGCTGATTTAAAAGAGGTGATCGGCGTCTTACTACCTCATAATCCAAGTAGTTCAGTTGAAATTGAAAAGGTTGCTAAAATTTTAGGTGATAATGAGATCAATATAGATTTTTTGTATAGTAGCTTCATAAAAAAAACAAACGTTATGATTATACACGTAAGCGATATAGAAAAAGCAAAAAAAGCGCTCTTATCCAATGGAGTATACTTGTATAAAGAGAATTATTCCTAATTAATCTATTATATTAAAAAGATTCTCTTTCCTCAATAATAAATCCATCAGCTTTAAGTATTTCGATGGCTCTTTCATTATCGTCAACTCTCAGAATTAGAAGCGCTTCATCCTTCACCAAAGTACTATATATATACTCAATGTTTATATTATTATCTCCTAAAACTTTCGCGATTTCTTGGAGACCTTTTGTAGTGTGATCCGATTTTATTTTAACGGCAAGGACCATTTCTGCAGAGTTGGAATAGTTATTTTTATCTAAAATATCAATACAATCATCTGGTTTATCAACTAATAGCAATAATAACGAATATTCAGCACTATTGGCTACAGTCAATGCTCTTATCTCTATATCATGTTTAAGAAGAAGATCACATAAATTTTTTAGCATCCCTGGCTTATTTTCTAACCATACACTTAGTTGTCTGAACATTTTTTATTTACATACTCCTATATCTAATCTTTACATTTTTTTAGATCATTTCACATCAATTATAGAGAGAGATTTAAATAGATCTAAATTTCTATATATTTTGTAAAATAAATTGTGTGTAATTTTTAATCTTACTCATTTATAAATATAGAAGCAAAATAGAGTTTTTCAATTAAAACTTACTTTCAACAAGCGTAATACCTTTTTCTTTAAGAATCTGCTCAGCTTTATCGTTATTATCCACTCTTAAAACTATTATTGCCTTATCAGTTAAAAGTGTTGATGAGTAGATATACTCAATGTTTACATTATTTTCACCAAGAATCATAGCAACTTCATGTAAAGCTCCGGGTTTGTTTGGTATATCAACTCCGATTACTTCAGTTACTGACACTAAATAATTTTCATCTTTTAAAATTCCTAAAGCTTCTTCAGTTTTATCAACCACAATTCTTAGAATTCCGTAATCAGCCGTTTCATTAACCGTCATTGCTCTCATATTGATATTTTTATCCATGAGAATTTTTGTGAATTTACCAAGGACCCCTGGTTGATTTGGTAGGAATACGCTAATTTGTTTTAACACCATAATTTTCTCTCCAAAATTATTTTAAATTTTAAAAAAAATTTTAACAGTTTTTTATCTCTCCTCTATACATTTTTAGTTCTTTTATCAATTACATGTTTAGCTTTGCCTTCACTCCTAGGTAATGTACCTGGTCCAACCAATTCTACGTTCGCTTTTACTTGTAATGCTGTATACAATTTAGATTCAATTGTACCTTTGAATTTCTCTAAAACCTTCATTTCATTTGAAAAGGTATCTGGAGTCAATTCAACTTGTACCGCCAATGAATCTACAATATCCCTATCAATAATGATTTGATAAAATCCCGCTACTCCGGGAATTTGCATTAATGTATGTTCTATTTGTGACGGAAAGACATTTATACCCCGAACAATTAACATATCATCAGCTCTTCCAGTCACTTTACTCATTCTTCCACATGTTCTTCCACATGCACATTTTTCTTTAGTAAATGTAGCCATATCGTAACTGATATATCGCAACAATGGAATACCCGTTTTTTCAAGAGTTGTAAATGCTAAAACGCCCTCTTCTCCTTCAGCTACAGGTTCATAAGTATCCTTATCTAATACTTCAACAATGAAGAAATCCTCCCAAATATGCATTCCATTCTTTTCCTCACATTCTACTGAAACTCCTGGACCATAAATTTCGCTTAATCCATAAATATCATATGCATCTATCTGAAGGACATCTTCAATTGTTTTTCTTAAGTTATCAGACCAAGGTTCAGCGCCACATATCGCTTTTTTTAACATAAGCTTCTCTACATCGATTCCCAACTTCATCGCATATTCAGCAATGTAGAGAGCATAGCTTGGAGTACATGTAAGTACCGTCGTACCGAAATCCTGCATAATCATTAATTGCCTTTCAGTATTACCTCCTGAAATTGGAATTACTGTTGCTCCAACTTTTTCTGCTCCGTAATGGAATCCAAGACCTCCAGTAAATAATCCATAACCATAGGCATTTTGAATTATATCTTTTTTTGTTATTCCAGGAGCAGTTACAGTTCTAGCCATCAATTCAGTCCAATCTTCAATATCTTTTTGTGTGTATGAAACGACCGTTGGTTTACCGGTAGTTCCGGATGATGCGTGAACTCTTACTATTTCGTCCATAGGAACTGCGTTTAAATTAAATGGATAATGGTCTCTAAGATCAGTTTTGTAGGTAAGCGGCAATTTAGTAATATCTTCAACACTCTTGATGTCATCTGGTTTAATACCAAGTTCATCGAACTTTTTGTGGTAAAATTCTACATTTTTATATACAAATTGAGCTAGTTTATTTAACTTCTTCCCTTGTAGCTTTTCCAATTTATCTCGGGGCATAGTTTCAGCTTTTTCGTTAAAATAATTAGTTATTTTAATCATCTCTCGAATTTCTTAGAAATATATTATAATAAATATGGAAACATTAATAAAAAGTATATTAAAACTCTATAGTATTAAGTCAGAGTAGTAATAATTTTAAAAATTTAAAATAATCAATTGTAATAATCTAAACTGTTAATTTTCAATGAATAAGAAAAAATTCTATGATCAACACCTAAATTTCTCATTTAGAAGCTTATCTGAATATTTTATATCTCCTGGAATCAGATGTAAATTCGATCTTTTACGAGAGCATTTCGATCCAAATTTAAGATTTAATAACGCCTTAGATTTAGGATGTTCAGGTAATTCATTTCTTTACTTCTTACACAAATCTCTTCATAATTCACTATTAGATCTTGCTACTTTGCCTTTAAAACAATATGTAAAGAAGAAATCAGATTCAAATTTTAAAAATATGAGTCATTTTTTTCATCCGTTATGTGGTGATGTTATTTATTTGCCATATCGAAATAAATCATTTGATTTTCTGAGCATACTTGATGTTATCGAACATATAAAAAATGATGAACTTGCTATAGCAGAAATTAGTAGAATTCTTAAAAATAATGGAATAGTGGTTGTCACCGTGCCTCATAGAATGAAATACTACACACATCAAGACGATTTGATCGGGCATTATAGGAGATATGAGATTAAACAAATAATATCAAAATTCGGTAAATCTGGTCTTAAATGTATAGAAGTCTTTGGAGTGTATGGTCAAATAATGCGTATTTCATACATTCAGTCAACGAATGCAGAAAGGGTTGAAAAAAATTTAATTAATTTACGAGAGAATTATGAGAATAATACCTATTTTCGAAAGATATGGGATAGCTTAGTTTGGATAATAGCTAAAATGATGAAAATTGAAGCCAAATACCGTTCGCTAAAGAAAATGATGAATATTGCCTTAATATTTATAAAAAGCTAAAATATTGACTTAGAATATAGGTACTAATTAAAATAAGAAAATAAAATGAAATTATGAAGAATTTTCTTTTTTCATATTTTCAAATAATTTCTTGTATTCATCAATAAATTTCTCTTCATTGGTCGCTTCAATTTTTTCTATTAGCTGAATAGATTTATTCAAAACCTCAGCACGCTTTTTAATTTCATCTAAGAAAAATTGTTTGTTAAATGTTCCCTTAGATAACGATAATGAATTGGTCATTTCCCTTATACTATCCTCCATTTTATTTTCTACTGCAACTACCTCTTTGAAAACTCCGATTTGTAACGCCCTTTTTCTCTCTTCTAATTTAATACAGTTTTCACAGATTAGTTCTGTTAAATCCAGACCTTTTTTAACCATAAATGGATTCCCACATCGTGAACATGGCTTTAGTTCAAGTATTAATTTATTTTCATCATTTTGCGGCATGGTAGCATCAAATAAATCTAGCTTTTACTTATAATATAATCAACTATTAACAATATAAGTTTAATAGTTTTTCATCTATAAAAATGTGAAAATTCTCCTTATTATAATAATTAAAAACGTTTTTATTACGCCAATCTCTTTCCCTATTAAAAATGATTAATAAATTTTATACCTAAACATTAACAACCTTATTAATAATAAGAATGAATGACGTAAATCCTTCTAATAATAAGAAAATTACAATTGAACCTCGCATCTCCGAGCCTCCAAAGACGTTAAAAGAATTTTTTTCATATTTAGGACCTGCTTTTATCTTTACTGCTGCTCAGATTGGCGGTGGCGAATTAATTACCGTTCCTCTATTAGGGGCTTATTTTGGAATGACTGGTTTATTTTTGGTGCCTCTTATCGCATTCATTAAGGTATTTGGTCAATATTACTTAGTTTCTTATGGAGTTACGCGTGGTAAAACATTCCTTGAGACATGTTGGGAGAAAAAATGGTTGAGGTGGTTATTCTTTCTTCTCATGTTTGGATGTATTCTTCACTCCATGTTACTAGCAGGTTTGTTAGGTCAGACGGCGGGAACTATAAACTTCTTAATCCCGATATCTGTATATTTCTGGGTTATCATTGTGACAGCTATAGCATTCTTATTAGTATTTACAAAGAGCTATAAATTACTTGAAATATCTTCAACCATCATGCTTTGGTTATTAATATTCTTAATTGTTGTAGTAGCAATACTATTTTGGCCTTCTTTAGATCAATGGGCACTAGCTTTTACCCCACAACTGCCTGGACCAGTAAAGGGTCTCGAAACTACATCAGGAATTATGACTGTAGCAGTCTTATTTGTTGTCCTTGGCGCAGGTTTTGGTCCAACGGTTTCTTATATTTGGTATGCAAAAGATAAGAAAATGGGTATGTACGAAGCTACTGCTAATGGACATGAGATTGAGCCGGAGGATCTTACAATAGAAGAAATCAAACGCTTAAAAGGATGGAAAAACATGGTTTTATATCAAAATCTCGTTTCAGCAGCCATTCTTTCTATTTTTTCAATGTTTATATGGATTGCAGCTGCTCAGACTCTTTATGTAGAAGGACAAAAGCCAGAAGGATGGACAATCATTCCCCAAATGGTTAAAATCTTCACATTGACTTATGGAGAGTGGTCAGGAATTCTCTTTATAATCTGTGGAATTATAGCACTTTTTAGCTCAATAATAGGCCCATTCTATGGCTTTTCAAGGCTCTGGGAAGAAAGTTTGGAAAAGATGGGACTTTATGATCATTATAATATTAAAAAAGATAGTGTTTATCGAATATGTCTCATATTTTTTACTTTACTACCTTTAATCTTTATCTTTGTTTTCGCCAGACCTATGTGGCTTTTTTCAACGGCTAGTATCCTAACAGGCCCTATACTTGGAATACTTTATATAGTACCTATCATCATTATTTTTATTGAAATGAGGAAGCATGCACCTGAGCTCACACCAAGACGTTATTGGGCAATTGCCCTGGCAGTTATTAGTGGAGTTCTCATGATAACATTATCATTGCTAGTATTATGATAATGGAATCGTTGTGAACTTTTTTCATGCATATTTATCATCTTTCGAGAATGAAATAAATTATAATAACCAATAAATCCTCTTTTAATTAATTAATAAGATTACAAAGGTTTCGCTTAATCATGTCAAATCGATTTGGGTTATTACGTTTAGACTATACTTTTAGTGTAATATTACCAATGCTTATAGCTATCTACTTAAATAAATTGAATCCTTTCCTTCATATTGATATTCTTGCAGGATTCTTCTTCTTAGCTATTACAGGTAATACGTGGAATGATGTTTTTGATATGAAAGATCCTAATGAAATTGAAACTTTAAAACGTGTTGAAGGATATCATCCTAAGGAAATATTCACAATAGGTTTTGTGAGTTTTATCTTAGGAATTTCTTTATTATTACGCACATGTCTTGAGCATTCGATTAATGCCATATTATTAATAATTGTAATTGTGATGGTTCTTTTATATGTCAAATGGTTAAAGTCTATCCCATTCATAAACCAAATTTTATTAGCAACTTCACATATGCTTCTACCTTATTTTATGATAAAAATTGATGCAGGGATAGCATTAATAACTACATTAGGGGAGCTTTTTCTATTACTTGCATTCTTAACATTTGCTATTACGGGGCAATTTGTCCATGAGATAATTGATACCGATGCATTAGCAAAACGTTTCAACTTAAAACAATGTCGTTTAATCGTTTTAATTTCCTCATTAATCTCTTTAATATTGGGGATTTGGGCGTTTATTTTAATAAAACACTATTATTTCTTTGCCTTTGTTTTTTTACCCTTAGGTACCATGTATACTTTCAGAAAACCTACAAAGTCTACACAAGGCGTGAAAGATACAGGAATTTTAATTGGTAACTTTTTACTATTTTATTTTATGTGCTTAATTACGCTCCAAATGATGGGAGTTATTTAAAGATTAATGAATTAATTAAGGGCATTATATAAAAATGACAGAAATATTATGAAATATTAAGGATGTAATCTTTTATAAGCAATAAAACCTAATTTCTTATTGATATCAATATAAATAATAACTTAACTCTTAATTGATACAAAATTTCTGAGTTGATTTAAGCTAATGGTAACTGTAAAGGATATAGAACAAGTGTTAGAAGATTATTTAATGACTCCCGATATACCATTTAGTGAACTAAGACCATATATCCTTAGTGAGTTTAAATGGGGTGTAGATCCTCTTAAAAAATCTCAATTTATGATTAGAGGAATTGCCATAAAAGATGATATGATTGTCGCTGACCTATTAAAGACTTACTTGCCTATGGAAACAATTGTGCTAAAGGAAATTTAG